>Ga0208297_1000056_pt1 | contig 322626 bp, 272 predicted proteins | sample LMS_cellobiose_e_FD_187367 | JGI IMG/M metagenome (GOLD analysis project Ga0208297, IMG submission 187367) | Rumen-fistulated moose microbial communities from Alaska, USA - LMS_cellobiose_enrichment (SPAdes) (version 2) | ecosystem: Host-associated > Mammals > Digestive system > Stomach >...
AAATATATCATATAAAATATTATATAAAAAGGTGATTTTTTTCTTTGAGGTCAATAATTGCGCTCGAAAGCTTCTGTTGCATAACGCTTATAAATATACAACATCGCAGAAGCCTGTTTTAAGCCCCAGAAAGCCCCCATTTCATTTACTAGTAGTAAAAGGAGGGTTTACTACTAGTAAGCCGCCCGTTTACTAGAACTAAGCGCCAGGCTTACTTCCAGGCGTGTTTTGGGGTATAATTATCGGTTAGTTGTATATACGGTATATTTGTAAATTGTGCTTAACGCTACACGCTACATTTATGTTTTGTGTTTTTATGCTCCAAACTAAGTGAAAAGAATTTTATATATTTATATATATAATATATATATTATATATATAAATATATAAAGGTAAAGCCGACCCAAATAGTGGATAAATCGAAAATAGCAAATGTAGCGTGTAGCGTGTAGCGTTAACGGTGAATCCTTGTCTTTTCCTAATAAAGGTGGTTCTTCTGCAATTTAGTTGAAGAGTACATGTTCCATTACGAGTTTCCTCTTCAGCAGTTCGATACCAGCTCTCCCATACATTACTCTCTTGACAGCCTTCAGCTTGTTGACGTACCCCTCGGTTATTCCGTTGGTGACGTTTAGTCTGATGGTATTCCTGACCGCCTTGAAATCTTTCATGATGCCGATGATAAAAGTCTTCAGTGTAGATAACCCGGTTTTCCAATACCGTTTCATCCATCTGACCAGTTCGACGGTTGATGTGCCAGTGATTACCTGATAGAACTCATGTGTTGCCTCATACATTTCCCTAAACCATCCCAAGGTGTTCAGCGTATCCATAGTGGACTGTTCATCTGCGGTTATGCCCTTATTCCTTATTGACTTGTCAATCAGTGCCGTTAGGCTCTTGATGGGCACAAGTGCAGATCTTTCGTCTATGGGCTTGTCCTTCTTGTCAGGCTTCCATCCTTTGGGCCTGTAACCTCTATGGCTGTCAGACAGATACTTGTAATGGTCATAGAAAGGAGAAAGGCTACCGCTGAAGCCCTTGGCTTTTATCTCTTCAAATATAGAACTTAGCGCCCTTCCCTTTGCGTTCTCCTGTTCCACGTACCTGTCGTACAGGTAGTACTCGTTGCGCAGCTTACTGTTCCTTGGAGGCAAACTCTCCATCTTGCAATATTTTCCGGCGGTCTGTCTGGCTATCCCCAACTTCTTGGATATTGTGGTCGGCTTAAGGCCTTTTGCCTGCAGTTCCTTTATCTCCCTGAACATGATGTCGCGAGAGTCTGTCTTCTGCTTTTCTGGTTGCTTGGCCGATTTCTGGCTACATGATTCGTATGCTTCTTCTGACTGCTCTTCTTTCCGTACCGCCTGCCTGTAGTCATCGTAGTTCTCGGCTATAAGTTTGGAGAAGCGGTCATAGGCATTCTTTACCAGATGAAACTTGTCTGCCACTTCATCGATGGGCTTATCCAAAGCTGCAACGGCAGAACTGTAGTCCGTAGACCGGTCCCGGCTGACCAGGCTCACTTGTTCGTGCTCCTCCATCCAGCTGTGGAAGCTGTCCGTCTCCCTGTCACCAAGCAGGTCTATGGGCCAGCCATTCTCGAGGTCTATGATGATGCTTCCATAGGTTACTCCCTTGCGCCATGCCCAGTCGTCAACACCAACCTCCTTTACTTGTTGGTATTGGGATGGACGCATCCTGTGGATGTCACGCAGAACAGTAGAGGGACTTATATGTATGCCCATGTGCTCAAGCAGCCTGCTGGCAGAGCCTGAAGAAACTGATATGCCGTGACGTGCTACGGCCCTCTCGCATCTGCATGTCCGCCTACGATAGCGGAACACTTCATCGCCTGGCTGCTCAGCAAAGGTCTTCATACGACAGTCCTCATTGTCGCAGAAGAACTTGCGTACCTCCAAATACAATACGACACGTCTGCCAAGGATGGACAAGTCATGGATTGTCCTCACATACCGGCTGTGTACCCGATGGCTGATTCGTCCGCAATAGGGGCATCTGCCGTATTCAAGATTTGATGAGCCATACAGATGGAAGATTCCGTCATCATGGTCTGCAAACAGAATGTTTATCTCTGAAGACTGGTATATCTGTGAGATTCCCTCGCTGCAAGGAGAAATTGTTGCCAGATCTATGCATGATTCTGACTTTTTTGTTGTAACTTTGTCGCCATTAGGATACTTTGACATTGCTTTCGCGCTTTATGTTTGGCGATATAAAGGTACGAAAAATTTGTCAGATATCCTAATATTTGTGGACGTATCTCGCTGATTATCAGTTAATTATACTTAATAAGAGTAATGTAAAATGCTTTACGCTTGTTCTATCCTAAAAGGTAGTTGTACACACTAAAGCACAGATACTCTTCAACTAAATTGCAGAAGAACCATAAAGGTTGACTCTTTTTTGCTCTTTTTCTGAAGTGGTTGACAACGCTTTTACTGGTAAAGTTGACAGCTTACTGATTTCGTTGACAACTTTCCTGGTTTGGTCAAAAGTTACTGGGCTGAAATTTCAGCTCACATCCCGCGAGGTAGAGCAACCCAATGGTGGTATACGAGTTGTACCATGTTACGACCTTACAAAAACAGAGTGTTTGTATATCGCCACCAAGTTTAACGACGAGGCACGAGCCAAACTCGTTTTACGCTGGGAACAATTGGAAAAGGAACGTAACGCTACACGCTACACGCTACATTTACTTTTGTACAATTCTGTCGCGACTCGGCATAGTTGATGCAAGCATCACTCTGCCCTCGCTGCTCCAGAAAGTTACTTTTTCAAATTTTATTAGATTATGTTAGATAGATCAAGACACCTCCCCAAGCACTTTTTGCTCGGGGAGTTCACGAAAACGAGCTTCAAGACTGAAGATAACAATGAGCCTCCTTTAGAGGCCGTTGAGAATATGATAGATCTCTGCGAGAACTGGTTAGAGGAACTGAGGTTCAATTACAACACCATCTATGTGTTAAACTCAATCGAGGACTATTACACCTCGAAGGAGGTAGAACCGCTTGTCATTAACCAAGGCTTCCGTTCCTATCAAGTCATGTTGGCAATGGAGAAAGTAGGGCTGAACCCCTCTAAGACCAGCAACCACATGAAAGGCTGTGCGGTAGATATCCGATGTGCAGGGGTAGAGCAAGCTATTCGCTATATGGCTATCCTTATAGACATAGCCGACCAGAAAAAGCAAGAGTTTGACGAGCTGATATTGGAACGGCGACCTTTGCGAAGCCAGGGGGAAAAGCCTGTGGGCTATGTCTATTGGTTGCACTTTGCTGCAAGACCAAAGAACAACAGGCGAAAAATAGGGTTTATCAAAACGTAGAAATAAAGAAGCGGGCAGGGGAATCATCCTCTGCCCGTATTCATTTCAATAAGTAACGCATGAATTAAAGCATGAAGGCTGGGTCATGAACGATGAAAGATCCCTTGAACTTTCTGAATGCTTCTATATACTTATTTCCGGCTGGCTTGGCAGCATTGATAGCTCTTCTCTCTTCGAGAGAATGCTTGTTTTTGCCTAGTGTGGCAGCATTGACTATTCTGCCTTTTTTGAATGTTACCTTTTCTTCCATAATTGTTAATTGTTATTTTTGAATAATAATTGGATTAATAACGTTGCAAAGATACAACCTTTTCTTGTATCTCCAAGCATTTTCTTGCATTTTTTCGATAATTGTTTGGTGGTTTGAAAGAAATACTCTATCTTTGCACCCGTTCCAAATTTCATAGTTGGACATTGTTATGAATGAGAATTGAAGGTTGTCTGTGAAGATAGCCTTCTTTTTTTAATAATTCCCCCTTCCTCGAAAATAACACTATAAATCTATTGATTTATTATTTTGAGACCTTAATATTTAGATAATATAGGCTGCGCCTTAACAATTTTAGTCTATACATCAAGGTGCCACCATTCACCTGCATGCAATTCTAGATATTCAGTCTCAGAGTACCAATCATAATCATTACAGTTTGTTGAATCACCAATTAGTTTTTATTGGAGTTGTATAATAGCCAATGTGTAGAAAAGAGTATTCCACCAAGCCAATGTCTGTACTCATGCTCGTTATCAGAGTCTTTTTTCAATGCTTTAATCATCTGTTCTGTATTAATCCATTTATTCTTTTTCATAGTTTTTTTTGGCAAAAGTCGGAGATCATCTTGGAGTAAACAAATTATTTAGATCAAGTTAGATCGAATTAAGATTTATTAGTTTGATTATTTTTTTAATATGTTTTGAATGGCCTTAGAAAACTATTATATTTGTAACGAAAACAATATTTTATGCCTAAGTATTTCTATTATTCCGATATAAGGTCGTTTCTGAATGAAAGCTTGGAACAGATTTTCGGTAAGCTTTCTAGAAACGATGAGTATGACACAGCTGCCACACAGAAATTTGCGTGGGAGCAGGAAATAGTAGTGATGAAACAAGTCCTAGAGAATTATAGGGAAGAGCAGGGCTGGATTATTTTTGAATATACAATACCACGAATAGGTAAGAGAATAGATATTGTTCTATTGCTTCGAGAACGAGTGTTTACTATTGAATTTAAGGCTGGAGAAGAGGAAATAAAACACGCCGATGTTGATCAAGTGCTGGATTATGCATTAGACTTAAAGAACTTTCATCAGGGCAGTGAAGAACGCATGATAGTGCCCATACTGGTTCCAACAGAAAATAAACAGATGTCAACAACATGTAATCTTTCTCATTATGATGATGGCATTTATGAACCAATGATAGCTAACAAAGATTCGCTTGAACAAGTTATATTTAGGGTTCTTGAGCAATACATTCCTCAGAAAGAATATAAGGTGGCACTTGAAGATTGGGTGCGTAGTAGATACGCCCCAACACCAACAATAGTAGAAGCCGCAAGTGCACTCTATACCCAGCATAGTGTGGTTGATATTACCCGTCATGAGGCTGAAGGTGAACAACTGCAACGCACTACCGAATATGTGATGCAGGTTATCCGTGACACAAAAGCTTGTAAGGGCAAAAGCATTTGCTTTGTTACAGGTGTCCCTGGTGCAGGCAAAACGCTCGTAGGTTTGAATATAGCCATTCAGCAGTCAGAACATCTAACCGATGGAAAGCGTGATTTAGCTGTATATCTTTCTGGTAATGGACCCTTGGTAGATGTGCTTACAGAGGCTTTGGCTCGTGATAAACAACGACAAGAACATGATAAAGGTAATCGTTACAATATCACTACAGCTCGTCGTGAGGTATCGCAGTTTATCCAAATAATCCATCGCTATCGTGACCAAATGCTTGGTAAATTAAGAACTCCCGTACGAGATGGTAAGATAGAAATTGATCCAGAAAAAGAATTGAGGGACAAACATGCTGGATTTGCAGAAGTTGAGAATATTGCCATATTTGACGAAGCTCAACGTTCTTGGGATCAAGAACATCTCTCGGCATGGTTAAAAAGGAAGAAAGGCTTTAATGACTTTCCTATGTCAGAAGGCGAATTCCTAATTTGGTCGCTCGACCAGCGTGATGACTGGGCAGTGATAGTTTGTTTGGTAGGCGGTGGTCAGGAGATTAATACAGGTGAAGCTGGAATTGGCGAGTGGGTGAGAGCCATGAATGAAACGTTTCCTAAGTGGAAAGTGTATATCTCTAATCAACTTACAGAAAAAGAATATGCCGAAGGACAAGTGAGTGCTATATTGTCTGAAAATGAAAATGTTGTATTTTCAGACGACCTTCATTTAGCAGTTTCTATGCGTTCTTTCCGTGCTGAAAGTCTATCGCGTATGGTGCACCATCTGCTTGAAGGTGATGCTCATTTGGTACGTCAGATTTACCAAGATATTAGGGATCGCTATCCAATAGTTATTACGCGTGATTTAGATGCTGCAAAGACTTGGCTGAGGCAGAAAGCACGTGGTAGCCGTGAACGTTATGGATTACTCGTCTCGTCTAAAGGTTATCGCTTGAAACCTCTGGCCATTGATGTGCGTTGCAAACCTGATACGGTGCATTGGTTCCTCGATGACATAAATGATGTGCGTTCGTCGTTGTTTTTGGAAGATGCTGCTAGTGAGTTTGATGTACAAGGCTTAGAGTTAGATTGGACTTGTCTTGTTTGGGATGGCGATTTCCGATACACGAATGGCGCTTGGGATTATTATGAATTTAATGGTGGTTCTAGGTGGAACAGAATCAAGAAGGTAGAACGTCAGGCATATCAACTAAATGCATATAGAGTGTTACTTACTCGTGCTCGCCAGGGAATGATTATATGTGTTCCCAAAGGCGATAGCTCTGATTCTACTCGCTTGCCAGAATTCTACGATGGCACTTATGAGTATCTAAAGTCATTTGGTTTTGAAGAGATTTGATTATGAAGCGGATAGAAGTAGTCGCAGCAATTATACGCAAAGATGATAAGATATTCGCTACCCAACGAGGATATGGCGATTTCAAGGACTGGTGGGAGTTTCCTGGTGGAAAGATTGAAGCTGGAGAAACGCCAGAGGAAGCTTTGAAGCGTGAGATTCGCGAGGAACTTTCTACGGAAATCAGTGTGGATCAGTTTATCTGTACGGTAGAGTATGACTATCCTAAGTTTCACCTAACAATGCATTGCTATCTTTGTTCTTTACTAACTGAGGCATTACATCTGAATGAGCATGAGGCAGCTAGGTGGTTATCGAAAGATGATTTGGATAGTGTAAAGTGGTTGCCTGCCGATCAATTAGTACTAAAAGAGTTGAAAAGGCAAGGACTATAATAGCGGCGGAAGAAACTTCGTGATTTCATTGTTGAAAAGAAACTGAAGTAATAATAATAAGTGATACTGGCACAAACGGTGAGGAAAAGGTAGATGCCATAAGATAAGCTATCTAATTGAAGACTCTTTTGAATAATTAGAGAAAAAAGAGAAGAAAATTTATATGGATTTGCGCTTCGACCCACAAGGCAACTTCATAGAAGAAGTTGACTGAGAGGTATAAATAAAGGCTGCCCGATTGAGCAGCCTTTAATATCGTTATTCTTTATTTAAGAAAGAATGGGTGTTGCGGAAGGCGGTCTCTAATTCGGTGAGCATTTGCTTAGAGCCGAAAATCTCGATGGTGTACCAACCATCATAGCCTGAGTCTTGCATTTTTTGCAGCACAGTTTGTATTTTTGAACATCCCAAACCTGCAGGAACAGGTGTCATATCGTCAAGACTGGCACGGTCTTTAATATGTACGTGACGAACCCTGTCTTTCAGTGTCTCATAGGCCTCTACAGGATCTTCTTTGGCGAAGGTGAAATTGCCTATATCAAAGGCAACACCCAGCGTCTTCGACCTGCTCAACAGGGCTTGGAGGCGCTCGGTGCCATAGCATAATGATGCCTCATTATCAAAACTTTCTACCACCAGGTCGATACCTTCGGCCACGCATCGGTCAGCAAATGCTGCCACATGTTTCCGTACATTTTCAGCGTCTTCTGGCGTGGCTTCTTTAGGCAACACATTTGGCACCAGCATGAGGTGAGGGTAGTGGTGTTTCTTGACAAAATTGATGGCAGCTGTTTCTAAATCGCCCCATCCAGCACGGAAGAAACCGCGTGGGGTAGTGGCGTCTATGCTGTCAACATGCTCTTCACCCAGGTAATTGATGTGGACAATGGCGCATGAGTGACCATAGCCAAGGCTGTCGAGCACGGGGATAATATCTTCCTGATAGGGGTAAACGTCTGCGCCGGCATAGCCTATCTGTCTTAACTTTGCGGCTGCTTCTGTGAAAGAGATATTCTCTTGTTGGGCAATGGTGTTGATGTGTACAGCAAAGACGGAAATCTTTGTTTCTTCTTGCTTCTTCTGACCTGTGCATGAGAGCAGCAGCATCAGAAAAACGGCTAAAAATAATGGGGTAGTTTTCATAACTTCGTGGGTTGAATTAGTTAATAAAATATATGATTATTAATCATTTTTGAGTAAATCTGGACGAAGGCGCCTGGTGCGTTCGAGCGATTGCTCCATTTCCCATTCCTTGATCTTGGCTTCGTTGCCAGATAACAGAATATCAGGCACTTTCCAGCCGTTGTATTCTGCCGGTCGGGTATAGACAGGGGCGGCTAAAAGGTTGTCCTGGAAGGAATCGGATAGAGCTGATTGCTCGTCGCTGATGACGCCTGGAATGATGCGTACAATGGCATCGGACATAACGGCAGCAGCCAGTTCGCCACCAGTAAGGACATAGTCGCCAATGCTGACTTCCTTGGTGATGAAATGCTCTCGAATACGGTAGTCGATGCCTTTGAAATGGCCACAGAGAATGATGATGTTCTGCATCAGTGACAATGTGTTTGCCATAGGCTGAGAGAATTGCTCACCATCTGGGGTGACGAAGATTACTTCGTCGTATTCACGCTCGGCTTTCAGGGCATTGATGCAGCGTTCTACAGGCTCAATCTTCATGACCATGCCTGCAAAACCTCCAAAAGGATAGTCGTCAACACGACGGTATTTGTCGAGGGTGTAATCTCTCAAATTATGGATGTGAATCTCTGCCAAGCCTTTGTCTTGGGCTCGCTTTAAAATGGAACAATTGAAGAAGCCTTCAATCATTTCTGGATATACTGTGATAATGTCGATTCGCATGTTTGAACATTTTTTGCAAAAATACAGAATGTAGGCTAAATAAGCAAGAAAACGGGTAAAAACGAATTTGAACGCTTTTCAGTCATAATCACAATTATGTTTAATATAATTCGTGAAATTATCACCTATTCCTGTATTTGTTGGAGATAATAAGAAAATTAGAGGGTTTAAGGACGTGGATAAAAAAAGTCTCCTCAAAAACTGAGGAGACTCCAATCAAAACTTTAGAACTGGTTTGATTTATTGTTGTGCACAGTCAGCAAGAATCTGCAATGCTCTGTCAAGAACGGTTGTGTCATCAATCTCAACAATGCCGCCATCAGGACCTGGTTCAACATGAATGCCTACAGCTTGGCCAACCTTGTAGTTGTCACCACCAAAAAAATTTCTTACTGTTTCGACGTCCATGCCCAGTTCGTCGGCAATGCGATGCATGCTACCATCTGGCAAAGAATCTTTGATTCTGCGAAGCTCATTAAATGTCATTTTCTTCATGATCGTATTCTTTTTTATTAATTTGTATGCGAAATTACTCAATTAAAAACTATCTGCAAAACTTTCGTACTGATTTTAGCTTTTCTTAAATGATTTCTATAGCACTGACAGGAATCCAGCCCACTTTTCCGTCTTCCAACGTGATTTCTTTCCATTCTTTCATACTGTTGTCCTTTATGCTGACTTTTCGGCCTTCGTGGATGACAAACAAGCTGGTGCCTTCGTCGCTTGGCGTACTTCTTACAGTGACACTTGGCGACAGTACAATGGCATCGGTACGATGGTCGATTTTACCTTTTTGTTCGAATGCAAAAAGATTTGTAACTATACACAAAATCAAAGAGATAAGTGCTGCAAAGAAGCCTATCTTACGCCATCTGACACCTTTGGTAAAGAAATAGATGGCCAATGCTGCTAACGTGCAGAAAAAGAAGCCAATGCCCCATGCGCCCCAAGTATCTACAGGCAGCATATTGATGAGTGCGCGTGTCCAAGCCACAAAGAATACCTCTGGATTGGGGTTGATCTTATCGACTGTCTTGGCACGGGCAATATCGAGATTGGCGCTCACATCGGCGTTTCCGGGCTGCAAGAGTAAGGCACGCTCGTAGTTGAGGATGGCCCTACCCAACTCGTCTTGCTTGAAATAGGCATTGCCCAGGTTGTAATAGATCTCACCCGACTCGCCCTGTTGCAACAACGACTCATAGATCTCAATGGCTTGGGCATACTCCTTATTTATATAGGCACTGTCGGCCTGCGCTTTAGTTTGCGCAAAAGCTGACGTGACTGCAAATAATAATGCGAATAATATGCTAATATGTTGTTTCATAACTGCTTTAGTGTTTGATAGTGTTCTCCATTTTACCTATTGTGTCGAGCGCAGATGCATAGACTTTGTCCATGTTCTGATGCTTTTCCTCGCCTGGTGCAAAGCGTGCAAACTCGCATGTGTCGAGGATTTCAATAAACTCGTTGATGACTTCCTGCGACACTTGGTGTTCTTTCAGCTGTCCCTCGATATTGTCTTTCGACAGCATGGATGAAGGAATGTTGAGCTTGTCGCTGGTATAGCCCCACAAGGCCTTGAGTACCTCATCGTAGAACTGGTCGCCATTGCCATCGGCTAACAGCTTACCTGCTTCTTTCATGCGTTTGAGGGCTACCTTATTGGCTTTCTTGTTCTTCATCTTGGTGACATTGGCATTCTCAGCTATCTGACGACGATAGATGATGAAGATAATGATGAAAATGGCCAGTGGTATGAGGTAGAACAGCCAGTATCCCAGTGAGTTGAAGAAATAGCCGCCTCTGGGTCGCAGTTTCACGTCATTCTGCTTGATAAAGCGGATGTCTTCGTTGAGGATACGCAGGTCTTCTTTGTTGTTATAGTTGGTCACCGTTTGCGATGAGGTGCCGTCGCCCTTATCTACCTGCAGCTCGTAGGCCTCGGTGGTGAGTGTTTTGTAGCTTTGCGACTTGGTGTCGAAATAGCTGAACTTCACGGCAGGAATCTTATAATTGCCGGCATTGCGTGGAATCACCAAGTATTCGATGGTCTGACTGCCTGAAAGTCCTGTACTGGTGATGCGGAACTGATTGTCAACCTTGGGGTCGTAGATTTCGAAATCATCAGGGAACTTCACCTCTGGCGCCTTGATGAGCTTGAGGTTGCCCACACCCGTGATGTTGATTTTGAGGGTAACAGCATCGTTGGCCTTTACATGATTGCTGCTCAGCGAAGAGCTGATGCTGAAGTCCCCTACTCCGCCTGTATAGCCTTCTGGCTTGCCGTTTGGCAGAGGATTGACGGTGACCAGTATCTTCGGAGTGGTGAGCGTTTTCTTGATTTCAACATAGGTATTGCCACGATTGAAGAAAGCATCGAAAGGGTCAATGGCTTCAGTGGCACGGGCTACTGAGGCGTCGAAACGGGCACTCTCAATCTCCAACTGTCCCGTCTGTTGTGGGAACAGCACGAACTGGCGATAGATGGTGGTGCGATAGTTGCGTCCACGATAGTGCTCAAGTTCCCAACGACGGTCGTCAGGCAACTCTACTTCTTGCGACTGGAACCCTTTGAAATCAGGCAGTTTCACATTGTCGAAACCACGCAAATCGACAGCAGCATATATCTTATAGGTGAGCAAGATGGCTTCCTGCTCATAGACGGTGGTCTTGCTGGTGGTGCTGGTGATGAACAAGTCGGTGGCATTCAAGGTACCGCTATTGCGACTGGTTTGGGTATCGCCACTACCAACGCCCCCTATCCCATTGGCTTCGTCTTTCGGCAATACCTTTACCTGGAATGGTGTTGATGCCACCTCTTTGCCGTCGGCTTGTGCCGTAGCGGCAGGAATGGTAAAGGTTCCTTCTTTGTTGGCCATCAGAATATAGGTAAAGGTGATGCTGCTGGAGGAGGTAACCTTGCCGTTGATTATCTGTGTACTGCTCTGCTGTGAGCGACTGGGACCCATAAGTACGTCGAAATCCTTAATCTCGCCCACACGGAAATCTCTTACGTTCTGCGTGTTAATGGTGAATGACAACCTGAATTGATCGCCCACGGCTACAGCATCAGGTGCATTGGCTGTGATGCCCACCTGATCGGCTGCATAGATGCCTGTGAGCATCCAGACATTCAGTAGTATCCAAATATAGAATGTTTTCTTCATAATCATTTTACCAATCTTTTTCCAGCTTACGGCCCTTGAGCACTTGCTGTTTCTTTACTTTGTCTTGTACGTCTTTCTCATCCTGCATAGCAGCACGCAGCAGTTGTTCGGCATTCTCCTGCGACATCTGGTTCTGGTCGTCCTGCTGTTGCTGATCTTGCTGCTGTTGTTGGTCTTGCTGTTGCTGCTGTTCTTGTTGCTGCTCCTGTTGCTGCTGGTTCTGGTCGTTACCACCACCCTGCTGCTGTTGGTCCTTCAGCAGTTTCTGACAGAGTGCCAGATTGTAACGCGTCTCGTGATCGTTGGGATTGTTGCGCAACGACTCCTTGTAAGCCTCTATGGCCTGCTGGTAGTGCTGGGCGCCTTGGTGGATAACGCCTGTATTGTGATAGACCTGAGCGAGCTTGGCCTTATCGTGCTCCATCTTGGAGGTGGCCTCGTATTCTTTCAGCGCCTCCTGTGGCTTGTTTTGGAAGAGCAAGGCATTGCCCAGGTTATAGCGTGACATAGCGGAGGTGGGCTTGGCCTCGAGTGCCTTACGGTAGCTCACTTCTGCATCTACAAACGCACTGTCATGATATTGTCGGTTGCCCTTGCGCAGGTTGTCGCGCTCAGCCTTCTGTGCCATAGCACCCAGCGAAACAAGCGAGCACGCTACAAGCAGTAAACTATATGTCAATAGTCGTAATTTCATTTCTCAAATAGATGTATGTTGTTGAATAACGGATTCTGACGTTCCAGGATGAACAGCTCGGCCAACAGGAACAAGAACAGGAGCCAAGCAACGGCTTGGAACTGCTCGTTGTAGTCGGAATAGACCTGTGTCTCGATATCAGCCTTTGCCAGTTTGTCGATGGCCTGCTGAATGGCACGCTGCGCCGTATTGGTGTTATCCACTCTGACATAGACGCCATTGCCCGCCTTGGCGAGTTCCTGACACATGGCTTCGTTGAGCTTGGTAACCACGATGTTACCATCCTTATCACGGCGAAAATCGTTGGAATTATCAATAGGTATAGGTGATCCTTCTGGTGAACCAATGCCTAACACATTAATTTGTATGTCTTTTTCAGCTAACGTCTTAATGGCTTGCTCCACCCCACCTTCATGGTTTTCGCCATCGGTGATGAGGATGATGGTGCGGCCCACCTCTGGTTGCGACGTGAAACTGCGGTTGGCCAACGAGAGGGCTGCTCCCAAATCGGTGCCTTGCTTGGTGATGAGCTCAGGAGTGATGGACTCGAGAAACATCTTGGCAGAGATATAGTCGCTGGTGATGGGCAATTGGGTAAAGGCATCGCCTGCGAAGACGATGAGTCCTACTTTGTCCTGCTCCATCTTATCCACCAGCTGAGAGATCAGTCTTTTGGCCTTTTCCAGGCGGTTGGGCTGAATATCCTGTGCCATCATGGAGTTGGAAATGTCAAGGGCGATGATGACCTCTACCCCCTGACGTTTCACCGTTTCGAGACGTGAGCCAAACTGCGGACGGGCCAGTAGCACGGCAAACAAGGCGATGCACACCAGTATCAAGGCAAACTTGATATCTGGGCGACGCTTGGACACCTCTGGCATAAGGGGCGCCATCAGCTCAGGGTCGCCAAACTCACGAATAGCCTTGCGACGCTTATAGTTGGAATATATGTATAAGGCTGTCAGCACTGGCAGCAAAAGCAGCAAGTAAAGATAAGCCGGTTCTTCAAATCTAAACATATATCTTTATTTAAGGAATCTTTTTCAATATTGTATTACGCAACAGCACTTCCAGCAGGATGCAGAACAGTGCTGCTAAGGCAAACCATTCGTATTTCTCGTCGCGTTTGCTGAACTGGCGCACGCTGAGCTTGGTCTTTTCCAGCTTGTCGATTTCCTGATATACTTCCTCCAGCTTTGAATTGCTGGTGGCACGGAAATAGTTGCCTTGGGTAACACTGGCTATCTCGGTCAGTGTTTTCTCGTCAATCTCGACAGGCAGGTTGACATATTGAACGGTACCTGCTACCTGATAAGGATAAGGTGCCATGCCGTTGGTACCTACGCCGATGGTATAAACTCTGATGCCGAAGCTCTTGGCTATCTCGGCAGCTGTAAGGGGCGAGATGTCGCCTCGGTTGTTGGTACCATCGGTAAGGGCAATTACTACCTTCGACTTGGCCTTACTGTCCTTGAGACGGCTCACAGCATTGGCGATGCCCATACCCACAGCAGTACCGTCTTCTATCAAGCCGCACTGCACATCCTTGATCAGGTTCAGCAGGACGCTATGATCAACGGTCAGCGGACATTGGGTGAAGCTCTCGCCTGCAAACAATGTGATGCCAATATTGTCGTTAGGACGACCATTGATGAATTCGGCGGCTACCTGCTTGGCTGCTTCCAATCGGTTGGGCTTGAGGTCTTCGGCCAACATACTGGTGGAAACGTCAATGGCCAGCATGATGTCAATGCCCTCCATCTCGCTGTTTTGCCAACTGTTGGTGGTTTGAGGACGAGCCAACACTATGATCAGCAGGGCTAAAGCCAGCATTCTCAGAATGAAGGGGGCGTGTATCAGGTAGTTCTTGTATGATTTTGGTGCATGGGCATAGACAGAAGCGTCAGAGATCTGCAATGACGCATCGGCCTTCTTTCGGCTCAGCACATAACCCACGATGAGTGGGATAAGCAGGAGCAACAAAAACAAATATCCACTATCTGCAAAAACCATAATCTACACTATACTAAATTGTTATACAACTCCAAGCCCACATACACCAACGATCCGATCAGGAAGATGGAGATGAGCGCAATGCCCACACCCAAGATGATCTTGGTGCGTAGCGGACGCTTCTCGACGATGGTGATTTCTGTAGGTTCGGGTTTGGCATCGGGGTCTTCGGCCTCGCGTGTCTCGTTGATGAAATTAACAGCATTCAGCAGGTTGGCATCGTTCTCATTCATCATTGGGATGAACTTGGCAAACTTCACCAGATCGGCTGTCTGCAACAAAGAACGCAGTTCTCTCATGGCCTCGGCATCATGGATGCTCTCCAACTGCTCGATAATCTGGTCGGTGGTCATTTCCAAGGCTTTGAAGCCGAATCGTCTTTCTATATAGGTACGTAACGTATCGGTAAGCTGGGTGTAATATTCCTTCTGCAAACCGTGTTGCCATACTTTCTCATTGCGGATGCGTTCAATCTCTTGCATGGCTTCCTGATGGGGCGGCAACTTAGGTTCTACCTTCACCTTGCGAATGATAGGCTGGTTGTCGCGGAAGCGTTTAATAAGGTAGAGCAACAGGAATATGGCTGGTGCCCAGAGTACGATGCAAGCAATGATGCCGTACCAGTCGGCCCACATGAAATCGGGCTTCATCACATCTTTAGGACCAAAGAACTGTTCTGGATGCAGGGTATCGACAGGCATTGTTATCACCTTCAGTGCCAAAGGATTGGACTTATATGTCTCATCCTCAACTTGAACCTCCATTGGGGGCAAGTAGTACAGGGCTGAATCGAACGAGGTGATGGTATATACCTCTTGGATGAGCATGCGTTTGTTGTTGTTGAGATACTGTGTATCGGGCTTGGCCACATCGAGTACCTCCACCCCTCTTACCAACGTGTCTGGATAAAAAGGTAGCTGTAAACGCTTGTCGGCATCGAGCGTCACCTGCAACGTTATATGTGCCTGTTCGCCTATCAGCAACTCGAGCGAATCGATGGATGCCTCGACGAAAACCTGTGCCGCTACAGGCATCAGGAAACAGGTGATATATGTCAATACAACTAATAGTCTTTTCTTCATTTCTTACACTTAATTTCGTTGTGCAAACAAACTCATAAGAGATTTCACGTAGTCTTGGTCGGTACGGATGGACACGCTGTCAACATTACTCTTCTGGAAGATGTCGTCGAGCGTCGTTTTCTGTGCTATCCACCAGTCGTGATGGGCTTTACGTACTGCCTTCGATGAGGTGTCAATCCATCGTTCCACACCTGTTTCGGCATCTTTGACCTTCATCAGACCTATTGCCGGCAACTCTTCGAGACGACGGTCGTACACTTGCAAGGCCACCACGTCGTGCTTCTGGTTGGCAATGGTCATTGCATTCTTGAAGTCCTTGCGGTCGATGAAGTCGGACAGGATAAAGGCTGTACATCTGCGTTTCATCACGTTGGTGAGGTATTGCAGTCCTACCCCTATATCTGTCTTCTTGCTCTCAGGATGGAAATCAATCAACTCTCTGATAATATAGAGGATATGTTTCCTTCCTTTCTTGGGAGGGATGAACTTTTCAATCTTATCGGAGAAAAAGATGACACCTATCTTATCGTTGTTCTGCATGGCCGAAAACGCCAAGGTGGCCGCTATTTCAGTCACCATATCACGTTTCATCTGCTTGACTGTACCGAAATCCAGACTTCCGGAAACATCTACCAGCAACATGACCGTTAACTCACGTTCTTCCTCAAACACCTTGACGTAGGGCTTGTGGAAGCGTGCGGTTACGTTCCAGTCGATATCGCGAATATCGTCGCCATACTGGTATTCACGCACCTCTGAGAAGGCCATACCCCTACCCTTGAAGGCCGAATGATATTCGCCAGCAAAGATATTGTTGGACAACCCACGGGTCTTGATCTCAATACGACGGACTCGCTTTAATAACTCGGTAGTTTCCATAAGCTGAACAGCTTGTTATCAAGGAACCTTCACTTCATCCAAAATCATGCTCACAATCTCGTCGGCAGTGAGGTTGCTGGCTTCTGCCTCGTAAGACAAACCAATGCGATGGCGCATCACATCGTGAGCCACAGCACGCACATCCTCTGGGATGAGGTAGCCGCGATGCTTGATGAATGCGTAGCTGCGAGCGGCCAGTGCCAAGTTAATGGAAGCACGAGGTGAACCGCCAAAACTGATCATGCCCTTGAGCTTTTCTAAGCCGTACTGCTCAGGATAGCGCGATGCAAACACGATGTCGAGGATGTATTGTTCAATCTTCTCGTCGATATAGACCTCGCGAACCAGTTTGCGGGCTTCGATGATCTCTGCTGCAGTGATGACAGGCAGTATGTTGGTTCTGTCGCCATTGATATTCTGACGGATGATGAGTTTTTCTTCGTCGAGCTTAGGATAGTCGATCACTACCTTCAGCATGAAACGGTCCACCTGGGCCTCTGGCAACTGGTAGGTTCCCTCTTGTTCGATAGGATTCTGCGTAGCCAACACCAAGAACGGTTCTGGCAATTTGAACGTCTCGCTGCCAATGGTGACCTGACGCTCTTGCATTGCCTCCAACAGAGCACTCTGCACTTTGGCTGGGGCACGGTTGATTTCGTCGGCCAGTACGAAGTTGGCAAACACAGGACCTTTCTTCACTTGAAACACTTCGTCTTTCTGACTATATACCATAGTACCGATAACATCGGCAGGGAGCAAGTCGGGTGTAAACTGTATGCGACTGTATTTTGCGTCGATCAACGATGCCAGTGTCTTGATGGCTAATGTCTTAGCCAAACCTGGTACGCCTTCCAACAGTACGTGACCATCAGAAAGTAAGCCAATCAACAAAGATTCTATCAGGTGTTTCTGTCCTACTATTGTCTGGTTCATGCCAGTAGTAAGATGCGTGATAAATGCGCTTTTGCTTTCAATCCGCTCGTTCAGTTCGCGGATATTAATTGAATCTGCCATAGTTTTTTTATTTCTTTACTAATTTAGGAATTCTTAGTTTAGTACCCTCTGGTATGTTGTCCGGATTCTTGATAACGTCTTTATTATATTCAATGATGCAGGCGTACATAGCGTTGTTACCATAGTATTTTCTGGAAAGAGAAAAGAGTGTCTCTCCCTTTGACAATACGTGTGTTTCTATCTCACCTTCGACAACATATTCGTTCTTCCCTACTTTGAGCGTGGTAGCCGACTTAGTTGTTTGGGCAGCAGGTTTTGCTGTTTGAGTAGCAGGCTTTGCTGCTTGGGTAGCTGCGCTCGCTGCAGGCTTGATGGTTGTCTTTGGCTGCTCTACTGCAGAAGTAGTAGGTTGTGTAGCTGCAGGAGTAGTAGGTTGTGTAGCTGCAGGAGTAGCTGGTTGAGTTTCTGCCTTAGGAACAGACTCTTCCCTGACGGTGATGGGGGCTGTTACCTCCTTCTTGACAGGTTCCTCAGACTGTGTCTGTGCTTCAGCAGCAGGAACTGCTACAGAATCAGGTGCAACATCTGGTTGGGTTGTTTCAACGGGAGCCTCTATTGTACTTTCAGCCTCTGACTGCTGGGTATTGATTTCTGAAGAAAGCGGTGTGATGGGCTTTGCATCATTATTCGCCAAATCAGGATAATAGATATAAGCGACAATGCCCAAGCAGATCATGATGGTGAGCACCGCCAAGAACATCAGATAAGGTGTGGATGATCTGTCGGCTTTCCGAGAGATTTCTTTGCGTTTTTCCTCAGTCAACTTCAGGGCTATCACTTCTTCTTGATGACTCACGGGCTGGTCTTTCTTCTTAATGGCGTCATCATCAAAAATCGACAGGATCGTTGCATCGGCTGGTTGTTCAGCTTCATCTTGAGCCGTTTCACTTTCTGTCACAGGCTCTTCTGTTACAGCCTCTTGAACCTCATCTTCTTCAGAAGGCTCAGAAGGTGCAGGCTCCTCAGCCACTGGTTCTTCAACAGCTGGCACTTCTGCGGGTTCAGGCTCTGCCTGAGGTGCTTCAATCGCGTTAGACTCTTCTTCGGCAGTACCTTCTTCTGAAACAAAATCTTCTTTAGAAACAGGCTCAATATTTGGCTCAGCAGATGCTGCTTCGACTTGAGGCTCTGCTTCTATTACAGCTGGCTCCTCCTCTTTAATTTCGTCAGAAAGGGCGTCGATAAGGTTTTCCTCTGGTGCATCGATGGCAACACCATCGGCCAAAACTACTGTCTGGAATGCGGAGAAAGGCTTGTTTACTGCCTCTTTGATATTGTTGTCGGGAGTAAAGGTTATCTTTGAATGGCCTTGTATCTCAAAGCGTTCGCCTGTATTTACATTGATGCTCTCACGGCTATCAACCTCGATTATTTTAAAGGTACCGAAACCTTTTATCTTTACGTATTTGTCTTTTTCAAGACCTTCTTGAATGACTGAGAAGAACTCTTTTATGAAAGCTTCTGCATCTTTACGGTTGATACCATAACTCTCAGCAAATTCGTCGGTAAGATTTTGTATATTAAGTTTTTCGTTCATCATATTTACTTGAATTTATCTTTCAACATGTTGCTTGGTCGGAAGGTAAGTACCAATTTGGGAGGCACCAACAAACGTTGTTTGGAAACCGGGTTGACGGAAATGCGCTCCGACTTCTTACGTACTTCGAACGATCCGAAGTTCTGAATGGCAATACTATCGTTATTCTGCCATTTATCAGTCATCATTTGCGTCAGCGTGAAAATCATATCAGAGACATCCCTGGAGGAACTCTCACATCTGCGCGCCAATTCAGCTATAAAATCTTTGTTGTTCACGGTATAAAGAGATAAAGATAATTATAATTTCCGAGCGTGAAATTACTGATTTCTTCGATAAATTGGAAATGTTTGGGCAAAAAATTCACACTATTTGTCCAAAAAGGTCATAATCTTCAGAAGAAGTAATCTTTACTTGACAAAAATTACCAATTTGTAACGTTTTGTCTGTTTTTTCAATCAACACTTCTGGGTCAACTTCTGGCGAGTCAAATTCGGTGCGCCCCACAAAATAGTCGGTTTCTTCGCGATCGATAATGACTTTCAGTACCTTACCTACCTTTGCTTGGTTCAGTTCGGCAGATATCTCTTGTTGAATGGCCATCAGTTCATCCAATCGCTGTTGCTTCACCTCTGGTGTGATAGTGTCTTCATAATGAGTGGCCGCATAGGTGCCTTCTTCATCTGAATAAGCAAAAGCCCCCATTCTATCGAACCTCATATCGCGTACAAACTGTTTGAGTTCTTCGAAATCGTTTTCCGTCTCACCAGGATGTCCTACCATGAGCGTAGTTCGGATATGAATGCCAGGGACTTCTTTCCGCATGGTCTCGATTAACTGATAGGTCTCAGCTTTGGTAACATGACGATGCATCAGGTCCAACATGTGGTCGCTGATATGCTGTAAGGCGATGTCGAGATAGCGACAAATATTGGGGTGTTTGCGCATAACGGCAAGCAGTTCGAGTGGGAAATGTGAAGGATAGGCATAATGAAGTCTGATCCACTCTACACCAGGTACTTGCGCTATCTTGTCCACCAATTCGGCAATCATCTGTTTCCCATAGAGGTCGATGCCATAATAGGTAAGTTCCTGGGCAATGATTTGAAACTCCTTTACGCCCTGCGCCACCATATTCTTCACCTCTGCCAATATCTCTTCCATCGGACGGGAATGATGCGCGCCCGTAATGATAGGAATGGCGCAATAAGAACAATGTCTGTCGCAACCTTCCGAGATCTTGAGATAAGCATAATGTTTGGGCGTAGTAAGCATACGCTCGCCATAGAGCTCTTTACGCTCGGCAGCCCCTAAATCCTGCAGCAAGCCCGTCCAGTCGAACTTGCCATAGAACTTATCCACCTCTGGAATCTCTTGTTTAAGTTCATCCCTGTATCTTTGTGACAAACAACCCATTACATATAGCTTAGAAAGCCTCCCCTCCTGCTTAGCCTGCACGAAATCCAGAATCACATTGATAGACTCCTCTTTGGCATCGCCAATAAAGCCACAGGTATTGATAACAGCAATCTTAGCCTTAGGCGTTGCTGGGTCATGATTAGGATGAAAGCCAGAAGCCCGCAACATACCCATCAAGCGCTCAGAGTCCACCAGATTCTTCGAGCAGCCTAGTGATATGATATCTATTGTTTTCAATGATTATTATAACAGAAAGAACAGGCAGGCAGCAAAAGCACCACACGCCAGTCCGATGACCAAACCTTCAATAAAAGCCTTCTTTTTCATGAATCTAAATATTAAACAGAGAATCCACAAACTCGTCTCTTCGGAATATTTGCAGATCTTCCATTCCCTCGCCCAATCCAATGTATTTTACAGGAATCTTGAATTGGTCAGAAATGCCGATCACCACACCACCTTTGGCCGTACCATCCAGTTTCGTAACAGCCATAGCCGTCACTTCGGTAGCCTTTGTAAACTGCTTAGCCTGTTCAAAGGCATTTTGTCCGGTAGATCCGTCCAGCACCAGCAGCACCTCTTGCGGCGCATCAGGCACCACCTTCTTCATCACGTTCTTAATCTTGGTCAGCTCGTTCATCAAGCCAATCTTGTTGTGCAGTCGGCCAGCCGTATCAATAATCACCACATCGGCATCATTCGAAACAGCCGAGCTCAGGGTGTCATACGCCACAGAAGCAGGGTCAGAGCCCATCTGTTGTTTAACAACAGGCACCCCCACACGTTCGCCCCATATCTGAAGCTGTTCTATAGCAGCAGCCCTGAAGGTATCGGCAGCGCCCAGATACACCTTCTTGCCAGCCTTCTTAAACTGATAAGCTATCTTGCCAATGGTAGTAGTCTTACCCACACCATTCACGCCCACCACCATAATCACATAAGGTTTCGCTTTGAGAGGCGCCTCAAAGTCGTCCACATCATCCGTATTGTTTTCTATCAGTAAGGCAGATATCTCCGACCTCAGAATACCATTCAGCTCAGAAGTATTCATATATTTGTCCTGTGCCACACGCTGTTCTATGCGCTCGATGATTTTCAACGTAGTTTCAACGCCCACGTCAGAGGTAATCAGCACCTCTTCCAGGTTGTCCAGCACCTCGTCATCCACCTTCGATTTACCAGCAACGGCACGTGCCAGCTTGCCAAACACACTCTCTTTGGTTTTCTGCAAGCCCTTGTCTAAAGTCTCTTTCTTCTCCTTGGAGAATAATCCGAAAAATCCCATAATTCATCATTTAAAACGATGCAAAGATATAGAAATAGTTCCAAATAAGCAATAAAAAAGCCTCCTTACTATGTGTAAGGAAGCTCTTTATATATTTATAAGTAAAAAGAAGTTCAGTTATTTATTTCTTGAAGAAATCCTGCACCTTCTCGTTCTGTACCATCTGCTCATCAAAGATATAGGCACCAGTCTTAGGCGACTTCACCATCTTGATAACCTTAGCATATGCGCGACCCTCTTTTGAGCCTGTCTGCAATGTAGCGACTGTTTTCTTTGCCATAGTAGTAAACTATTATTATTTAATTTCCTTATGAACTGTCATTCTCTTGAGAATAGGATTGTACTTCTTCAGTTCCAGTCTCTCAGGAGTGTTTTTCTTATTCTTAGTAGTGATGTAGCGAGAAGTACCGGGCAGACCGCTGTCCTTCATCTCAGTGCATTCAAGGATCACCTGCACTCTATCGCCTTTAGATTTCTTTGCCATAACTTCTTTTCTCCTTTAAATGTTAACCAATCACTTTAATTTCCTTCCAATCGCAATAGCCCTTCTCAACAGCCTGCTTCAAAGCAGCGTCCAGGCCCATCTTGTTGATTGTTCTCAAACCGTTAGCACACAGCTTCAGGCTAATCCAGCAGTCCTGCTCTACATAGTAGAACTTCTTAGTAAACAAGTTCACATCAAATGTTCTCTTAGTTCTTCTCTTTGAGTGTGAAACATTGTTGCCAATCATGGCTTTCTTTCCAGTAATTTGACAAATCTTTGACATTTTATCTTATCTTTTTAATTAGCAAATTTTGATGGTTTCACCAAACAGGCTGCAAAGTAACTACTTTTTTTCTTATCCACCAAGTTTTTAGACAAATAATTCTCTTTTTTCTTTCTTTTTTTATGATTTCAAGAGTTCTGATAGCAAATTAATGGCTTTCTTGATAGCTTTTTCTATGTTTTTCAGTCTTCCTTCGTCTCCTTCCTGTTTGAAGGTGACTATCTTTTCACCCCAAGCAGCAGCAATCCAGATGGTGCCGACAGGTTTTCCTGGTTCTTCGCCTCCAGGACCAGCTATGCCAGTGGTAGCCATCGCACAGTCGGTTTTAAGCGATTTCATCGCACCTTTTACCATCTCTATAACTGTTTGCTCACTAACTACACCATATTTATAAATGGTATCTGGATTTACACCCAGCAATTCTTCTTTCACATCATTTTGGTAAGACACGATACCTCCTCTGACATAGGCTGAACTGCCAGCCACAGAAGTCAGACGGGCAGCAATCCCCCCACCCGTACAGCTTTCTGCAGTTGAAACTGTAAGGCCTTTAGCCATTAACTGTTTGCCTAATCTTTTTTGGATACTAAACATCATTCTTGTTTGCTTTTAGCAATACAAAAATAGTCATTTTTAATTTCAAATACAATAACGGAGAAAATAAATATTGCTGTTTTAAGTAAGATAATAATTACATTAAGCTGGTTAACTGCTTGATGTTTATTTACTAAGGCCAAGAGCATCTACTCTTTAAATCTACACTGTTTCCTCTTACATCAAAACAAGTTGTTTTGGTGTCTTTGAAATGCTTTCTACAAGGTGTCAAATAGCCTTCTCTTACACCAAAACAACTTGTTTTGATGTATCGCAATACTTCTCTATGATAAGGAAGATAGTGCACTATCACTGTCACTTGCTTATGCTATCCCTCAACGTGAGCATATTATCCACAAATGGTATCGGCAATTCAATTAATCCAAGATTCCTGTAATAGGCTGGATACATCAGCAATGCATATAAGTAAAAAAGGTTGCTTATAGCCCACATGCCACACAATTTGTTAATTGTTTTTTAAAGTTTTAACAAGAAGAGCTGTCATAACAGCTTCTTGTTTTAATTCTTTATTTGTTTTACATTCGTTTAAAAATGAAATTTCCTCTTCAGGAGACATTCTCCCAAAGAGGAAATTATCAATTAATTCTTCATATTTCATTTCCAACCGTATTTAGTAATTACTTTTTTAAAAATAGGCTCATCAGATATAGATGCGAATAACAGCATACATGAACGAAACTTAATCACATCATTTCCGAATATTTCATATGGAGTTTTCTTATTATTTAAAACAGCTTCTGTTGCTTCTATCAATCTTTCTTTTAATAATGGATATTCAATATATGCTTTTGCTTCTTCTCTACCATTTAAACCATAGAATTCTGAAATTTGAGAATGTCCCAATCCTTTTAATTGTGGGAAGATATACCATATCCAGTGAGTCTTCTTTCTACCGTTCTTAATTTCAATTATGGCAGTAGCATAGGATTCTGTTCCAAATTCAATATTGCCGAAGTTCTGAGCATTTATAAAACGTTGTAAATAAAACATAAGATTATTTAATTAATATTTGAAATAAAGCAAAAAGAACTACATTTGTAATATGAAGTATTTCAATAAAAGTGTAATTTAGCATATTCTTTTATCCATTTTTTGTGCTAAAACACTTAAAACGGCTCTAAAATGGTTAGATTCATTAGTAATTGTAGATATTTCTAAATTGTGGAGGAGCGCTTTGCGTTCCTTCACCTCGTTATAATGTTTCTAACTTCTTAAGTAGTTCTTTTGCTTTATTATTATATTCTGAAAATATTTTACAATGTTCTTTTAATAAGAACAAAGAATGCTCTTTAAACATCTCCTTTGACAGAGGAAGATTTAAAAGATAATTAAGTTTTTCTTCATAATAATTATGTTCAGGGTCTGGTAATTGAATAAGTTTACAAAGAGCTTCTATAAGGTCTTTTGATACATAATCGTCTCCATATTTCGTTCCAACTGGAACAGGAAAAAAGGTTTGAATTAATGCATCATTAAAAGGAATATGAATCTTACTAAAACAAGTAATCGTCCCCTCCCAAATGCAAGCAAGAGCAGGATAACCATCAAAATCTCTTTGAAGTTTCCATAAATTCTGTAAAAAAACTGAATCCATTATATTTAATACTATTATTTATTATTATTTTGATTATGCAAAAAATCGTACCAAAGATCCTGTAGTAGCCAATGGAGTTAATGAATTTAACACATTTTTAAACCTTCCAGTGTTGGCATCAATAGAAGTTATCGGCTAATCTGGACCATATATTCTCCAAGTTCCAGCTCCGTAATCATAATATTATGTTAAACCTCCAGTTGTAATGCCTCCTATTACAGGGGCATTTCTATTCAACCACTGCAAAAATAGTGAATTATTTGGACTTTTGCTATACCATAATAGGCAAACAAAGCTGAAAGGTAGTCTTAAATCTGTTATTCTCCATATTCTATGTACTATTTATTATCTTCGTTTATCCACCCATGGTGCACCATCCATTCCACAATATCATGAAATACAGAACCTGCCATCAAACCTCCACTGGCAGGGAGACCAGGCTTATTAAGACTCACAATAATACTGTATTTAGGTGCAAATGCAGGGAAGTAACCACAGAAAGAAACGTGATATTCCTTACCCCCACCCCAATAGTTCGGAACGTCCGCTGTACCTGTTTTTCCAGCCACTGGCACCAATGGTGTACCAGCAGGCTTGGCCAATCCTTCAGTCACCACGTGATAGAGTGCCTTTTGTATCTCTGCTATATTCTCCTTGCTGGATATTTGCTCGTTTATTACCTCTGTTTCACCCAATCTAAGTGATGGTTTCACCATCTTGCCACCATTGGCAATAGCATTATAGAAGGTAAGTGTTTGAATAGGAGCCATGATTCGTTCATACCCCATAGTACTCCATAGCAACTGATTGCTTGCCCAAGTACTGTCTTTGGGAGAATTAAATGTCATTGGTTTTAATTCAGGGATACCTTCTATGTTTTCAGGTTGCCCATAACTCATTCTATCAAGTGAGCTGAAGAACTCCATTTCTTTGCCCTTGAATACTTTATTCACCATCTTGCTGAAAGCTACATTAGAAGTAACCCATAATGCTTGCTCCATATTAATCACACCATAACCGCCCCTATTCCAATTGTGGTCCTTTATAGAGTCACCTTCATTGATACCCCAAATGCCATTACCAACATCTACTTTGTCAGAGAGTCTTACATCGCCTGTTTCTAATAATGTCAGCGTTATTGGAGTCATTATTGTCTGCCCTGGCTCTTGCTGATAACCAAAATTCCTGCAAGGTTGATAAGTACCATCAAATTTACATTCCAAACCTGTCAAGGCTTTGATGGCACCCGTCTGAACCTCCATCACTATTATCTGCCCCTGCATTCCATTCAGTTCATGCAATTTGTTGTCTAACAAAGAGTCAGTAACCTGCTGCAAGTCCGCATTAATGGTATTACCTAATTCAGCAGCCCTGGCCTTTTCTGCTTCATCTGCATAATACTGACGCAAAGTAAGAACTATGGAGATTAATGCAGCCATACTGACAATAGCCAAAGCTATCCAATTCAATAGTCTTTTTTTAGATCTTGACTTATCACTTCCCAACACCTGTAGTTCGTCATCCCTCATAGTTAACCTCCTTTCCCGTCCTTGATTCCATATATGTTTTCAGTTGTCGCAGAGCCTCCTTTGAAGCAGTCAGCGAAAAGACATGATTCAATGCCATATCTGCCATTATCAGAGTCTGTTTGTTCACATTGATTTTGAAAATATACTCACGGTTGATAATAAGCTGCTTGCCAATGCGGATAAAAGTCTCGGCATCCCTTCCCAACTGATCCTCTATCAGCTGTTGGCAATGCGCCAGGTTCATGGTGAACACATGCTCCGACTTGTCATGCAACACCATCGTAGAGTAGTTGCCGTCAGAGAGGACATAAACCACCCTCTCCGGTTTCACCCTCACCAGTTCATTTGAGTTCGATATGATTAATTCCTTGTTGCCCACAGCATTAATAGATTATCAATTTGCCAAGAAACTTTTTAGCAGGAAACTCCCAACGACTCCCACAATTGCATACACCCAAGCTTTCTTGTTGAAATCATCCAGTCCCAACAACTTGCAGATACCCTCGCATACAGCGACATAAACCACACACCCAATAATAAATTCCATAACCTTGTAGTTTTAATGATTAAACATGTTTCCTTTCTCTACACAAAGGTAAAGAAAGGAATCAATTCAATCTTCATAAAAACATGCGTCTTGTACGAAATGATGGGTTTGGTGTATGAAATCAAGTATCAGCTGCGTCAATACACTATGCTTTATTAATCACGTTTGTATGTCGCTTCTACATTAAGGCGATTACCTTTATAGAACTTTACTGTAAATGACCTAATATACTCAAACAACTTTGATAGTTTTATTTCCAGTCTTTCCTCATTCTGCTGACCTCTTTTCAGAACAGCCCGATATTCATTATCACTCACTTTATCAAGTACTACTGAATCAACATCTCCATCACTATCAGTCGTAGTGATCTTTATGCTCTTATCAAAGAAAGATAGTGTTGACTTTGAGCCAAGTGCTTTTTGCTTCTTTTCCTGGATGCGTCTATCAGACAACCCAGAATCATAAAAACTAACATCTGTACACACAAATGTCTGTGCATGAATAGCAATGCCAATTAGTACCAATAATGTAAATGTATATAATCTCTTCATAGTCGTTTTAAAGTTAATCAGGTTAAGAAAATCTCACATGTATCAAAGTTTATTTCCCAATGACCATTTTCCGAACTTTCCCATTGATATTTCTGAGACATACGATTCCACCAGTTTTGAAACTTTGTACTTGTCTCTCCCATATCCTTAACAAGTTTTTCGTATAGTTCACTGTTTTCACTTGTCAGGATTTTAGCTAATTCATTTAAACCATTGCGACGTTCAAAGAGTGTTTGAATCTCATCACGCTCTTCAGGTGTCACTTGACCTACAAGTTTTCCTGTTGCCATTTTTCTTTGTTATTAAAAGGATCCAAATAATCTATTTCTTTTATTTCATCTATTTCAGGTAAGAATTCTCCATACTTACGTATATTCTTTTGAAGTTGTCGAGATGCATTCCTTTCTAAATGAGCTGCTACACATTGTTCATGACTTGGCGTATTAACCTCCAAAGTCATCTTTCGATTTAACCAAATACATCGTTTACATTGGTAAGCATCACAATGACGGCAAATAGGAGCATTTTCCAATTTGTACAAATATTGATTAGGAATATCCAAGCCTTTATTAACGTCACCCACAGAATCGCCTATATCTTCATAATAAAAAGCGGGGCAAATGTAAAACTTTCCATTTGGAGCTAGAGTGATGGTTGAATCACCAGCCCCACAGTTATTCATTTCATGTAACATCATCCTGTCAGTAAGGATATTCCATTGAGGACTAAAACCATCTAAATACGCTTGCTCGATTAATTCAGATAATTCTCTCAGTTTATTCTCATAACGTTCAAAGTCCCAAGCTTGTATAGGGTCAATATCTCTAATGACAATATTTAGTTTATCAACACATTGAAATATCTCTTTAGCTAGATATGGTGGAAAGTCAAAAAACTCTTGGAATGTAAGCCTAAAAACGATGTTCTTATATTTCTTATCTTCATCAAGATTCTGTGGAATTTCATTAAACACAATAACTTCTGCATCATTTTTACTACCCTCAATGAAAGGCCTTATATCATTATGATCAATATAATCAATAACTTCCAAATATCGCTTAGGTGGGGCATCTTCTGGATATACAAAGTGAACCATCAGATTCTCCATCATAGCAAATTTGACTCCTTTTTTCAAATCCTCCAAATCAATCCATCTTCCACTATTCCCATTATGGTTGCCATAGTGGCAGAAAGAAGTGGATTTATTATTTAGCACTATAATAAGGTGTTGTAACATAGTATTAACAGGTTTCTGGTTTTACTTCCTTTTTATTCTTATTATACTCATCACGTTGCCCTTCTAATTCCAATTTACGATACAACTTATTCCAATAATAGTTATTGGCCCGAACACGAGCTTTATGCATAAGGCATATAGCCGTAGAGCGTTCATAAATAGTATTGGTCTTGGCTGCATCATAGTTTTCGCCTTGACACCAAGCACATCCACTTGCCACTTCACAATCCTTACACTTTTGTGGTGATTGGGTCATTCGATCAAGTGTCAGGAATGGGCGCAATAAATTATGGTTAATACCACTATGCACATTACCTATAATGATTGGCTTTTTGCTTCTCAGAGAATAGGAGGCAAAACGAGTACAAGGATAGAAATTTCCTGCTGCATCAACAGACAACATCATGCCTGCTCCACACCAGTTCTGATTCTCTAACTTTGGATCGAGAGGTTTACCAATCATTTCAGAAAAGAAAGAACATACATTATCTTGATAAAGTCCTTTATCAATCATTTCATCAGCCAACATGATAAGCTGCTCTTCAAAGATTTTGTCATCACCCTCATTCCACACATCCTCAAATACACAATTGATATTTACCTCATGTATTCCTAGAGAGAACAGATGTAAAACACTTTCTTTTATATATGGTAGGTCGGCAGAACTAATAGTTACTTTTGTTCCTGCATGAGGAAATTGTTCAAGCCATAATGGTATATTTCTCACCACATCATCATAGGAACCACGCTCTTCCTCATTATTTGTATTCTTGTATATACGGTTCAAATCATGTTTCTGCTTTGTGCCGTCTATAGTGATGCCAATGCTAAGATGCTGCAAATTCTTTTTGATGAAGTTCTGCACTCTATCTGTGTGGTAGTTCAGCCCATTGGTTGAGAAAGAAAATCGGTAGGAATTAAACCAGTGGTGATTTCTTCGGAACATTTCTATTTTCAAATAGTCACAGATTTTATCAATCAACTCTATCTCTATAAACGGTTCGCCACCGATGAAATCCCATACCACACTTTCTTCCCTAAAATCATTTTCATGACATAGTATATAGTCAACAGCTTGCTTAGCTACCTCGAAGGTCATTCGCTCTTTCGAGTTCTTCCCAACGAGATAGCAGTATTTACAAGCTAACTGGCAGTCTTTTGTGACAATGAATGTTATATTCTTCGCTATTCCGCCTTTCCATGGTTGGTTGCTCTCTTTAAGCCTTATTGATCGCTCGTCCATGTCAAAAATCATAGAATTGTTTGATAGTTCAATGAATTACAACCACTTTTACAAGTAAGTTGACAGTTATTATTACATACGGCACCACAACTAAACCTTCCACAACTACCTCTACAGTCTTCAGTGCAACTTGTATCACATGATGTAGTACACTCATTCCTGCATAAAAAATCTTTACATGTAGCTTTGCAGAATGCAAGACATGAATTATCGCATCCTAAAGAGCAGCCATCGCTTGCACAGGCTTTTACACAGCTATCTCTACAATCCGCAGTACAACCGCCTTTACAAGAGCCAGAACAAAACTGACTACAGCCTCTACCACAAGACCAGCCACATGCTCGTTCACAACTACTTCCACATCCTCCAGAGCACCCAGATTCGCATCCTCCAGAGCAACCAGAATCACATGAACCAGAACAATCTCCAGAACAACTACCAGAACAGCCATTGCAGCTCATAGGAGTTGATCCCTTATTTGAATTATTGGCCATAGTCAGTATGGGAGTAGATGATATAACCAACGCTCCTAACATTGGGAGCAACTTTCCTGTAGCCTTCTTAAAGAAATTTCTACGTGAAATCACATCTTCTTTCATCTCATTAAAAACTTATCTCTAATAAACCATAAACAGAGCCCCTCCTCTGCAACTTCCAGAACAACCATATCCGCATGACCCAGAGCATGTACCATAACATTCACCTCGACAATTCCCTGAGCAACTGCCACCACAACCGCCTGAACATGTTGAGCTACATCCACCACCGCAACCTGTTAAACAAGAATTCCCACAAATAGAATCACAAGTAACTTTACAACCCGTCACACAATCACTTTGGCACATTGCATTGCAACGCCCTTGACAACCTTGACCACATCCACTACCACATGTTGTTTGGCAACCATTCTCGCAACTTCCTTGACATCCTTTACATTCTCCTTTGCAGCCCCCCTTACATGAAGTACAAAGGCCCGTACAATTGCCATTGCAATACTGTGGCGTCTTTTCTGATGCTTTACTAAGAAGTGGTATTGCAGAAGCTAGGATTGCTCCAAGCATTGGCAATATTTTCCCTGTTGCTTCTTTAAAAAAAGAACGTCTTGATATTATTTCATTTTTATCCATTATAACTTTCCTTTCCTTAATCAAAATGGACATAAACTAAATGTATGGCAATTGCGACATCGTCAAAACAAAAATTATAGACTTCAGGATGTTTTTTGTATGGAGCAATTTTTATTGTTGCATTAGCAACTCTTTTAACCGCATAATTGCCATAATTGTCGTGAACTTCTTTGTGATAAAGAGGAAATCCAAATTTTTTTAAGATTTCTTTGATTGTAGGATGAGATTCAACAACATAATACTCAACGGTTCCCGAATACATATACCATTCATTCCGTTTATTATGTTCTTTAATTTGTTGTTTAGTAGGAGCCATGTAATTATTGATTTGAAACTTAAACACATAATTTGATGGATGTTCATCAATGTCATACACTATAAAACCAGATTCATTACCATAAAGACCATAGTAGTATTTCTCTGGCATAGATGAAAACAAACTTGGCAACCAGTGGTTTTTCCATTCTCCCCAATATCCATCATAATATGCATTAGTTGAAATTTGTGCTTTAGCAATACTTACTAATAATAAGCAAAAGATACAAATAATATTTTTTCTATTCATCACTATTTGCAATATTAAGTTATAACTCCATAGTCTCAAAAAACAAGTTTTCCTCATCTACATCGTCTAAATCATCTGCCGAAGCCATATTGAAGCGCAAAGACACATACAGTCGGTCGGCTTTTGGATTACCCCCACCTCCATTATTATCATTATCAAAAATAATGGGCATTATTCCCTTTTTAAATTGGGAAATCAAATATTTTTCTGCATCATCAATTATTTTGGAAGAGGATGATTTTGCTATTTGTATAGAACAAAAATAACCTTCGCCAGAATGCTTCAATTGACGCTCATTCACATCTTTTGCTTTGCCAATATAAAAAGATGACAAGCTAGTTCTACTTGAAAGGTTTAGAATAAACTCTTTCGTTTTGCAGTACAATTCTTCTTTTGTTGCCATAGAATCTTTTTTTTGTTTTGCCCCCAGCTTCCCAATGGCAGACATTATTAGTCTAAGCTTAACGAACACACAAATAAAAAAACGTGGAGCCAGTTCTTTGCCCGGTCCACGATGTAAAGGCTCTCGCATTGCCCTGATAGTCGAACCGAGCAACGCTGAAAGCCCCACGCCAATGTATAATCATACACCATAATATAATAAGGTGCAGACATAATACACCACTAAGGGGCGTTCCCGTTGCTTTGTTTTTGACTATCAGTTTGAACTTGCGAGATTCTTACATCGTCAAAACCAAAGCGTAAAGAAAACGCCTTTTATATGTATGCATCCCACCATAAACGAATAAAACCCAACAGGGCTTTCAGCCTATGGTCAGATAATGCAAATTAAACTATTTTTACTGACAAAAACAAATAATCTTTACTATTTTTGTATAAAACCCTTTCTTTTCTGTATGAAATATGTGATTCACAATACATCTCACTAAGCGGCACGCATTATAAGGCTGATATTCCTCTATAAACAACAATGAGAGCAAACCTGATGAGTACCTGTTGAAATTATTATGAGAGGATTAGAGGAGTCAATGTGCACTTGATAATATTAATTAATGTGCACTTGATAGTATTAATTAATATGCAGGTTGAGACATTAGTAATGTGTAAGGCAAGACATTAGTAATGTTTGATGCTGAAAACTTATGAACCTACAACCTTACAACCTTTCTAAATACATGAAGATTCTTATGTATTAATAGGTTGTAAGTAGGGTTGTAAGGTTGTAGGTTCTCTTGGGTAAAAATAGTTTTACAGGAAGTAAAAGGACGGTTTAGCGGAAGTAAACCGTCTGCCCGCTACCACCTCACTTCCTGCTAACGATTTACTACAGGAGGACAAAATGTCATCTATGAGCTAATAATCTGGTGATGCATTTTGGCAAACCAAGAACTCAGATGCTGACACGTGAATAGGCAGGGGCATCGATAGGACAGAAATCTTTGTCCTGGTACTTGTAATAGCCAGTAATGGCTATCATAGCAGCATTGTCAGTGGTATAGCTGAACTTTGGGATGAAGATCTTCCATCCAAAACGTTGGGCATGATCTCGGAAAGCATTACGCAAACCGTTATTGGCAGAAACACCTCCTGCCAAAGCCACTTCCTTGATCTTGTATTGCTTAGCTGCCTTGCGAAGCTTATCCATCAAGATATCAACGATAGTTGCTTCTAATGATGCAGCCAAATCGGTCTTATGATGCTCAATAAAGTCGGGATCATCTTTTAACCATTCTTTCAAGGAATACAGGAATGAAGTCTTTAACCCACTAAAGCTATAATCCAACCCTGGAATGTGTGGCTTACTGAAAGTGAATGCTTTAGGATTACCCTGACGAGCCAGTTTGTCGATGATAGGACCACCAGGATAACCCAAGCCCATCACCTTCGAACACTTGTCGATTGCTTCTCCTGCTGCATCATCGATGGTCTGCCCCAGGATCTCCATATCATTATAGGCTTTCACCAAAACAATCTGTGAGTTTCCGCCAGAAACCAACAAGCATAAGAATGGAAACTTTGGTGGGTCATACTCCTCTCCTTCTACTTTAATGAAATTAGCTAACACATGACCTGTCAAATGATTAACATCTATCAAAGGAATGCGCAATGAGCAAGCCAACCCCTTTGCAAAAGACACACCTACCAGCAACGAACCCATCAAACCCGGACCTCTGGTAAAGGCAATGGCACTCAGTTCTTCCTTGCTTACCCCTGCCCTTTTTAGCGCCTCGTGCACTACTGGTACGATGTTTTGCTGATGGGCTCTTGAAGCCAATTCCGGCACCACACCTCCATAGGATTCGTGTACTGCCTGACTGGCTACTACGTTAGAGAGCAGATAGCCGTCTTTTATAATAGCTGCAGAAGTGTCGTCACACGATGATTCTATGCCTAAAATTATTGTACTCATAGCTATTTTTCCGTTTTGCGGTACAAAATTAGTGATAAAGTATCAATCATTTCATTAAAATGAGTAATTTTGTTCAATAAATTAATAAAAAGCAACCTGAAGATACTGAAAAGAGCCATACAAACCCTTGTCGTTATCTTGCTGGCAAGCTATATCGGCATCATCCTCGCGTTGAACATCCCCATTATTCAGCGGGAAGTATCTTCTTTGGCCAGCAACGAGTTGTCGAAGCTCTTCGGAACGGAGGTGTCTATTGGCAACATCAACCTGGGTTTCCTGAATCACATTATCTTGGAGGATGTGCGCTTAAACGACGAGCAAGGCACTGAGATGCTGTCGGTGGCACGTGTGTCTGCCGCCTATGCCATCACCCCCTTGTTGGATGGGAAGATTGATATCAGCAGTGCCCAGCTGTTTGGATTCAATGCGCGGCTGAACAAGGAAACACCTGATGCCAAACCCAATTTTCAGTTTATTATTGATGCCTTGTCGTCGGATAGCGAGGAACCTTCACGCATTGACCTGCGCATCAACTCACTCTTGATCAGAAGAGGAAACATCACCTATGATGTACTTTCAGAAGCAGAACAAGATGGCATTTTTAATCCTAACCACCTGCAATTGAACAATATGCGTGCTAATGTATCGCTCAAGGCTTTGCGCAACGACACATTGAATGCATCCATCAAACAATTGAGTCTGGAGGAAGCCAAAACGGGATTTACCCTCAAAAGACTGGACTTTAGAATCATCAGCAACAACCAGCATACGGTGATTGACAACTTCGACATCCAATTGCCGAACACCACGTTGTTGATAGATACCATCAATGTACGCTACGACAGCATAAGTGCATTGGATAATTTTGCTGATAATGCCCGCTTCTCCGTTCATCTTAAGCCATCAGATGTCACCTTGCAGGATATCGCTGCTTTTGTTCCTAACCTCAAGACATTCAGAGATAAAATCCTTGTTGAGCTCTTGGCAGAGGGAACCATCAACGACCTGCATCTGCCCATCATTAAGGTAAACGGCAATCATCTTCGCATAGATGGAGATGCTGATATTCAAGGTATTGGTCACCCAGAACAAGCCAGTGTCAGAGGACGGTTGAGTGAGGTTTATGCCGACCCGGAAGGATTGGCTTTCCTGATGCGTAACTTATCCAACAATTTCGACGAATTGCCCGATGTGATCAGGAACCTGGGCAGCATTCACTTCAATGGCGATGTGTCAGGACCGCTCAGTCACATGGTGACACACGGAAAGCTGAAAACCGACTTAGGGTCATTCCAAGGAAACATGCAGCTAAGATCGGACAATGCATCAGGCTTTTTTGGTTATGAGGGCGACTTGCAAACCGATGGTTTCGCTTTAGGCAGTTTGTTGGACAGTAAGGATTTTGGTGATATCTCGTTCAGTGTCGATTTGAATGGTTCTCTCCCACGTGAAGGACATTCGAAAGTGCTTGTCAAGGGCGTTATCGACTCTTTGATGTACAGCGGCTATACCTATCATAACATCACCCTTGACGGAGAACAGCAGAATGATGGATACAACGGAACCATCGTACTGGATGATATGAATGCCTACATAAAAATGGTGGGCACCATGAACATGCTCTCTTCTGTTCCTGTATTTAACTTTAATGCTGACATCGAGCATTTCCGCCCCACTCCGCTGCATTTGGCTGAAGGTTATAAGGATAATGAATTGTCGTTGAATATCAAGGCCGACTTCGTGGGTCGTTCGATAGATGATATGATTGGCGAACTGAATATCAACAACATGCGATTTGTGACGCCTTCCAGAGCTTATCATCTCGACAATTTCAAAGTGGCGGCAGTAAAACAGGATAATGGCAGCAAGAAGCTGACCTTCACCTCCAACTTCCTACAGGCCAATATTGAGGGCGACTATTCCTATCGTACGCTTCCCAATAGTGTGATGGCTGTTATTGATCGCTACGTACCTTCTCTGTTCAACTACAAGAGCATCAAGGAGTCGGAAAACAACTTTACGTTCGACATGCGTTTGGACAATACTGAGTTTATTTCTGCCTTGTTACACATACCCTTAACTGTCTATACCCCTTCCACACTCAAAGGATTCTTCAACGACAAAGAACGAAAGATGCGCATCGAGGGTTTCTTCCCCAGGTTCATGTATGATGATAAGTTCTTGGAATCTGGTGTATTGCTGGCAGAAACACCCACCGACCAGTTCCACGTTACGGCAAGGGTAAGCGACCGTGACCTGGAAGATGACATGAATTACGCAGCTGACATCTCTGCCCGCAACGACAGCGTGATTGCCTTGATGAATTGGGGCAATAAGGGTGAACATACCTATAGCGGTCGTCTTTCCACTTTGGTTAGTTTCCTCAAGCCTGAAGCACGCGACGAGGCTTTGGCGGCAGAATTGATGCCGTTGAAAGCTAAGATTGACATCAATCCGTCGAACGTGATCATCAACGATACATTGTGGAACATTCATCGCTCACATGTTACCATTGAAGGCAAGCGTTTCCATGTGGATGATTTCTTGGTAACCCAAGCCGAAAACAGATTCCTGAAGATCAATGGCGACATCTCTGAATCTCCTGAAGACACTGTATTTATCGACATGAACGACATGCAGCTCACCTACATTTTTGAGATCCTTGACCAAGGCGTGTCGTTCGACGGTGATGCCACAGGAGAGTCGTATGCCGTAGGTGTGCTGAAAGCGCCATTCCTCTATTCTAATCTTCATGTCAAGGATTTCGGTACGGAGGGCTATCGTATTGGCGACTTGGATTTTCACGGAGAGTGGCACCACGAGAAAGAAGGTTTATGGATCATTGGCGACATCCAGGAAGACACCATTGCCCACAGTCATGTAACAGGTTATGTTTACCCTATCAAGCCCACCTCGTCGCTCGACCTGATGGTGAATGCCCAAGGTACCAACCTAAGATTCCTCCAACATTTCCTGGATGGTGTGACGCCCGACTTCAACGGACGTGTTTGGGGTGATGTACATTTCTTTGGCAAATTCAAAGCATTGAATGTGGAAGCCGAGAAGAAAGTAGCGGCAATGGCCAGTCTTAAGGTCGGTATGCTGAACACCGATTTTGTCCTCCGCGACAGCATTACGGTGAAACAAGACGGTCTTACTTTCAGTAACAGTCACATGACCGACCACAGTGGTGATCATGATGGCCGTCTGAATGGCTTTATCCATTGGAAGAACTTCTCTGATGTGCGTTTCGACCTGAGGTTTGACATGAACAACATGTTGGTGCTCAACACCCAGCAATCGGTGGAATATCCTTTCTACGGAACAGTATATGGTACTGGCAACGCCCATATCTATGGCGACGACAATAACGGTATGCGAATTGATGCAGCCATCACCACTAACCGCAATACAACGTTCAACTATATCAAGGATGGTATTACTACTGCTTCAGGCAGTCAGTTTGTTACTTATAACGACAAGACGCCTCGCCGTTCTATCCTCGATTCCATTCCCAAGTCAGACTTTGAAAAAGTGATGCGAAGAGAGCAGATAGAAGAAGACTCGCACACGATGGATACCTATTTGAATATCTTGGCCGATGTGACTCCCGATGCTACCTTCCGCATCATCATGGATCCCATTGTGGGCGATAATATCAGCTTCACGGGTTCTGGTAGTCTGCGTGCCAATTACTACAACAAGGGCGACTTCAATATGTTTGGCACCTATACGATGGACAAGGGTGTCTATAAGCTCAGTATGCAGGAGATTATTCGCAAAGACCTTCAGTTGCAGGAAGGCAGTACGCTTACCTTCAGTGGAGACCCACTGGATGCCCAGCTCGACTGGCATGCGAAATATACCGTTAACTCTGCCTCTCTGAACGACCTGATACCTAATGCCAGTTCGTTTGTCAACCAGACTTCCGTGAAGGTGAACTGTCTGCTCAACATATCGGGCAGCATGACCAACCCTGAGTTGAGTCTGGGCTTAGAGCTTCCACAAGAAAGCGATGAAGTACAGTCATTGGTGCAGAATTATATTCCTACAGAAGAACAGATGAACATGCAGATTCTGTATCTGCTGAGTATCGGAAAATTCTATACCCCTGATTATGTCAATGTTTCCCAAAACTCCAATGTGATGAGTAGTGTGGTGTCTTCTACCCTCTCAGGACAATTGAACAACGCCCTGTCAAACGTCATCAACAGCAATAATTGGAATTTTGGCACCAACCTGAGTACCGGGCAGAATGGCTGGAACGACTTGGAGGTGGAGGGTATCTTATCAGGTCAGTTGCTTAACAACCGTTTGCTGATTAACGGTAACTTCGGCTATCGCGAAAACCGTATGTCGAATACCAACTTCGTGGGCGACTTCGACGCACAGCTACTCGTCAACGAGTCGGGCGGAATACGTCTGAAAGCCTACAACCAGACCAACGACCGCTATTTTGTGCGTACCAATCCTACCACACAAGGACTGGGTGTAATTTTCAAAAAGGACTTTGACAAATGGAAAGATCTGTTCTTCTGGCGCAGTAAAAAAGACAAGAATACTAAGGCTGCTGAAAGTCAGAATGAGGAACAGTCAGATAATACAGATACAGGTTTTGTGAGATTTAATGAAAAACAAGATAAATGATTAAAAGTTTTAAGTGTATGAAAAAGTTATTCTTTGCAGCAGCTATGCTGGCGACCTTGTTCACCTCTTGCGGTGACGGCAAGGAAGTACTGTTCAACGGACAGGATTTTGACGGTTGGGTACTCTTTACTGACCCCACCAGTGATGTAAAGCCCGAAGAGGTGTTTTCAGTGAAGGACGGCGTTATCAGTGTGACTGGTATGCCTTATGGTTACATGCGTACCGCTAAGAAGTATGCTGACTATGTAGTACATGCTGAGTTCCGTTGGACTGACGGTAAGGGTTCTAACAGCGGTTTCTTCCAGCGTGTGCAGGAAGGCGACAAGATTTTCCCAACTGATGTCGAGGTACAGCTGAAAGTCGGCAGCATTGGCGATTTGATGGGTAGTGTGGCCAATAAAGTAGAAGCTCCTGGAGGACCTCAACGCGTACTTCGTTTGCAAGAGGAAGGTTTGGAGAGTCCTGCTGGCGAATGGAACGTTATGGAAGTAAAAGCTGAAGGCAGTCACCTCACTGTTACCCTGAACGGTAAGGTTGTCAACGAAGCTGAGACCGAGCTGACCGAAGGCTTTATTGGCTTGCAGAGCGAAGGTGGACCGTTGGAGTTCCGCAACGTATGGGTAAAAGAACTCAAGCCCGCTACAGGTGCCCCTGCTCCTGAGGTAATCCCTACTGAGATTGCTTTGTTCAATGGCCGTAACCTCAACAACTGGACACTCTTCACCGATCCTACCAGCGATGTAAAGCCTGAGGAAGTGTTTACCGTTCAGGATGGCGTGATCAACGTATTGGGCAATCCTTTCGGATATATGCGTACCAACCGTCAGTTTGGCAACTATCGCCTGCATGTGGAATGGCGTTGGGTAGATGACAAGGCTACTAAGAACAGCGGATGCTTCCAGCGTGTACAGCCGGGCGACAAGGTTTGGCCTAAAGGTGCAGAATGTCAGTTGGCTGATGGCAATGCCGGAATGGTTGTTGGCTTAGGCGGTTATAAGGTAGAAGGTGCTATCCAGAACGGAGAGTTCGGTGTCAAGGCACGTATTGCTGATGCTCCATCCGAGAAACCTTTTGGCGAATGGAACGAAGCCGATATCGAATGCGTAGGTAAACACATGATATTCAAGATTAATGGTGTGGTACAAAACGAAGCCGATGGTGAGTTCGAGCAAGGTTACATCGCACTGCAGAGCGAAGGTGGACCACTGCAATTCAGGAACGTAAAAATTTTTGAATTAAAATAGAAAAAATTATCCAATATATTTTTATATATTGAAAAAAAGATTTATATTTGAGGCGTTTATAAAGGACATAACCTATTTATTAACCTTAAATAAATTCCATTATGGCTTACAAAATTATCGACATTGAGGGCGTTGGTGAAGTATATGCTGAAAAGCTGATTGCTGCTGGCATTACAAAGCCCGAAGAATTGTTAGCAAAGTGTGCAGGTCCTGCTGGCCGCAAGGCTTTGGCAGAACAAACTGGTATTGCTGATGGTCTGATTCTGAAATGGACCAATCATGCAGATCTGTTCCGCATCAAGGGCGTTGGCCCACAGTTCTCAGAACTGCTGGAAGCTGCTGGTGTTGATACAGTAAAGGAATTGAGAAACCGCAACCCGGAGAATCTGGCTGCTAAGGTTCTTGAGATCAACAACGAGAAGCACCTCGTTCGTCGTGTTCCTGTTATCAAAGAAATCATTAAGATGGTCAACCAGGCAAAGGAATTGCCTCCTGTGATGACTTATTGATCTGCTCACTACAAAGATATGAGAGGCCGGGATTTCCCGACCTCTCTTTCTTTTATGCTTTTCGGAGACTCTCGCCCCTCTCCTTCTTTTTATTCAGCTCACTAAGAATCTTTCAACACTTAATATTCAGCTCGCTGAGGATCTTACGCATTGCTTCAAAAGTAGTAATCCTCGTTGGTACTAACGGCAAGCGAAGCTTGTTCTCTATCATACCCATAGCATGCAGCATCGCCTTCACACCCGCAGGATTACCATCCACGAACAACAGCTTGAACAATTCCGTAAACTTATGATGAATCGTCAGCGCATTGGCATAATCACCTTGCAGCGCCAAGCGAGTCATACGTCCAAATTCACGAGGGAAAGCATTACCGATAACAGAGATAACACCCACGGCACCCATCGTAATCAGCGGATAAGTAATGCCGTCGTCACCAGAGATAACATTGAAACCCTCTGGACGGTTCTTGATGATATCATCGATCTGCGTCATATTGCCCGATGCCTCTTTCACAGCAATCACATTCTTGAAATCGTTGGCAATACGCAGCGTCGTCTCTGCGGTCATGTTCGTACCCGTTCTACCTGGTACGTTGTACAGTACCAACGGCAACTCGGTCGATTCAGAGATAGCTTTATAATGTTGGTAAATACCCTCCTGCGAAGGCTTGTTGTAATAAGGAACCACTGAAAGTATGGCATCCACACCATTATAATTACCGTTCTTCAAAGCATCCGTCACACCACGAGTATTGTTGCCGCCAACGCCAAGCAGTATGGGCACTTTGCCGTTTGCACGCTCTATAACGGTCTCTTTCACCTTCTCTTTTTCGTAGTCTGTCAATGTAGGAGTTTCTGCCGTGGTACCCAGCACACAGAGGAAATCAACGTTGTTCAGCAGCAGATAGTCCACCATACGCAACAAAGCCGTATAGTCAACGCTATCGTCCTGTTTGAAAGGCGTAATCAACGCCACGCCCAGTCCTCTCAAGGTAGTTTGTATCATAAAAACACTATAATTTCGTAATTCCGTTGCAAAGATAGTAATAGATTTGCAAATTATAACAACATTTGCAGAAAATCATCTTCATTTATTATCTTTATGCCCAGTTTCTGAGCTTTCTCTAACTTGGCCGGTCCCATGTTCTCACCCGCCAATACAAAGCTCGTTTTTGCCGATATGCTGCCCACGTTCTTGCCCCCATGCTTCTCAATCATATCCTTGTATTCCTCACGCGAATGCTTGCTGAACACGCCACTGATTACGATCGACAAGCCCGCCAGTTTGTCTGATCGCTCACCTTCATCCTCCTCTGCTTTTTCCAGTTGCACGCCCGCCTCCTTCAGTCGACCTATCAGTTCACGGTTGGCAGGTAAAGCAAAGAAGGTAAGCACGCTCTGCGCTATCTTCTCGCCTATCTCATCTACCGCCATCAGTTGCTCCTTGGTGGCCATCTCCAACGCCTCTATACTGCCAAAAGCCTTAGCCAGTTTCTTGGCAGCTGTTTCTCCCACAAACCTGATGCCCAGGGCAAACAGTACCCTTTCAAAAGGCACCTGTTTACTGTCGGCTATGCCGTGTATAATCTTTACAGCCGATTTGTCGCCCATACGGTCCAATCCACGGATATCGAGGGCACGCAAGGTATATAAGTCGGCCACGTCCTTTACCAAACCAATCTGATAGAACAGATCCACCGTTTCAGGGCCCAATCCGTCGATGGCCATAGCCTTCCTGCTGATAAAATGCTCTATCTTACCCTTTATCTGTGGCGGACATCCTGCATCATTTGGGCAATAATGCGCTGCTTCACCTTCGAAACGCACCAATGGTGTACCACATTCAGGACAACGACTGATGAACTTCACTTTGTCACCCAGCATGAAACCTCTTGAATCCACATCCACACCAGTAATCTTGGGAATAATCTCCCCACCCTTTTCCACATACACCATATCCCCAATATGCAGGTCCAGACCTTCGATGATATCGGCATTATGCAAGGAAGCTCGTTTCACGATGGTACCCGACAATTGCACAGGATCCAGGTTGGCCACAGGGGTAATTACGCCCGTTCGTCCCACTTGGAAAGTCACCTGATTCAAACGAGTCAGCGCCCTCTCTGCCTGAAACTTATAAGCTATCGCCCATCGCGGAGATTTGGCCGTAAAGCCCAAGTGACGTTGCTGTCGCAGACTGTTTACCTTCAGCACAATGCCATCGGTAGCCACCGGAAGATTCTTGCGCTCCGTATCCCAGTAGTTGATGAAGTCGAACACCTCCTGCAAGGTCTTTACCTTACGCATGTGTTCCGATATCTTAAAGCCCCAGGAGGCCGCTTTCTGCATATTCTCATAATGACCGTCACAAGGCACCTGTTCGCCCAGCAGATAATACAGATAAGCATCCAGTTTGCGAGACGCCACTATCGACGAGTTCTGCAGTTTCAGCGTACCAGATGCCGCATTGCGTGGGTTCGCAAACAACGGTTCCTCACGAGCCTCACGCTCGCAGTTCAGTTCCTCAAACACCACCCAAGGCATCAGTATCTCTCCCCTGATCTCAAAACGCTGCGGATAATCGCCATGCAACACCAAAGGAATGCTCCTGATAGTCTTCACATTATCCGTCACATCATCGCCCTTCTCACCATCGCCACGCGTTACCGCCTGCAGCAGTTTTCCATCCTCATACACCAGTGAGATCGACGTACCGTCGAACTTCAGTTCGCAGCATATCTCAAACTCCTCGTTGCCCAACAGTTCACGCACACGGTTATAGAAGTCGGTCACCTCACTCTCCGAATATGTGTTGCCCAACGACAGCATGGGATATTGGTGAACCACCTGTTTGAAATCCTTGCTCAAATCGCTGCCCACGCGCATCGTAGGCGAATTAGGGTCAGCCATTTCAGGATGCAGCTGTTCCAAATCCTGCAACAGACGCATCTTGTCGTCAAACTCCTTGTCGCTTATCTCAGGCGCATTCAGCACATAGTAGTTGTAGTTGTGACGGTGCAACTCCTCGCGCAGTGCTAATATCTGGTCTTGTTCAGTCATTTTTTCTTCATTTACGCTACAAATTTAGTCTTTTTGCACGAATAATCCGAAAACATTTGCACATAAAAAACCACTTTGTTAATTTTGGGGCAAATTTTACACCTATATTAATTATAAAGCTAAGAATAATGAAAAAGCAAATCTTAATGGCATCAGTAGCTACCCTATTGTTAGCAGGATGCACAAGTGAAAAAACAACTACCAATCCTTTCTATGCTGAATCGTATGGTACAGAGTACAACATTCCTCCTTTCAGCGAGATCACTATGGATGATATCCGTGAGGCAATGCTTAAGGGTATCGACGAACAGAAGCAGGAAATCCAGGCCATCACTGAAAACGTCGAGGCTCCTACTTTCGAAAACACCATCCTGGCACTCGACAATGCAGGCGAGCTGATGTCAAGGGTTCGCCAAGTATTTGGTCCTTTGTCAAGCAGTGACTCCAATCAGGAATTCCGTGACTTCCAGAAGGAGATTTCTCCTCTTACCTCTGAGTTGAGCAATTCTACATACCTGAACGACAAGCTCTTCCAGCGTGTAAAGCAAGTTTACGAAAACAAGGAAGGCAGAGAGTACGACAAGGAACAGCTCAAGCTCATCGAGAACTACTACAAGCGTTTCGTTCGCAACGGTGCAGAGTTGGACACTGAGAAGAAGGAACAGCTCGCCAAGCTGAACAACGATATTTCTATGCTTCAGTTACAGTTCAGCCAGAACCTGTTGCACGAGACCAACAATACTTTCGTAACCGTTGACAAGCTCGAGCACCTCGACGGTCTGCCACAGGAGAACATCGATCGTGCAGCTGAAATGGCTAAGCAGAATGGCCAGGAGGGCAAGTGGATGTTCAACATGCAGCGTGCAAGTTGCAACCCAGTACTGCAGTATTGCACCAACCGCGACCTGCGTAAGAAGGTTTATGATGCTTACTACAACCGTGGTAATCAGGGCAATGAGTGGGACAACAACGAAGTGAGCGTTAAGATCATCGACCTCCGTTTGCAGAAGGCTAAGCTGATGGGCTACAAGGACTATGCTTCTTATGCTTTGGAAGATCGTATGGCTAAGACCAGCGAGAATGTTTATAACCTGCTCGACCAGATCTGGACGCCAGCTGTAAAGAAGGCTCAGGAAGAGATTGCAGATATCCGTGCAGAGATCAAGAAGGAAGGCAACAACTTCGAACCGGAAGGCTGGGACTATATGTATTATCTGGAGAAAGCCAAGAAGGCTAAGTATGATATCGATGACGATGCCGTTCGTCCTTACCTGGAGATTAACAACGTTCAGCAGGGTATTTTCTATGTGGCCAACAAACTGTATGGCCTGACCTTCACAGAGCGCACCGATCTGCCTAAGTATAATATTGATACCAAACTGTTTGAGGTTCGCGACAAGGATGGTTCTCTGTTGGCTTTGTTCTACAGCGACTACTTTCCACGTGATGGTAAGGGTGCAGGTGCTTGGTGTACCAGCTTCCGTGGTGAATATTACAAGGATGGTGAGCGCGTTGTACCCATCGTGGTAAATTGCGCCAGCCTAACTCCTCCAAGTGGTGACACTCCTGCTTTGCAGAATGTAACCAATATCACTACCCAGTTCCATGAGTTTGGTCATGCATTGGATGCTTTCATGCATAACACTCACTATCGTGGCATTGGTGGCGTTGAGCGCGACTTTGTGGAGGTTCCTTCACAGATCAACGAACATTGGGTACTGGAGCCAGAGATCCTGAATGTATATGCTAAGCATTATCAGACCGGAGAGGTGATTCCTATGGATTTGGTAAAGAAGATACAGGAGAGCGAGAAGTATGGCCAGGGCTTCGCAACTGTTGAGCTGGTAGCTGCTTCATTGGTAGATATGGATCTGCATACTTTGACTGAGGTTCCTGCCGACTTCAACGTGCTGACCTTCGAGGAGCAGAAACTGAAGGAGCGTGGCATTCCTTCTCAGATTCTGCCTCGCTATCGTGTTACCAACTTCTCTCACACCATGGGTGGTGGCTACACCGCTGGTTACTACAGCTATCTGTGGGCCGAGGTATATGAGTGCGATGCTTTCCAGGCATACAAGGAAGCAGGCAACATCCTCGACAGCAGCATCGCTCAGCGTTTCCGCGAGACCATCTTCGAGCCTGCAGGCATTGATGAAGGTATGGTGATGTACCGCAACTTCCGTGGTCGCGATCCTAAGATCGACGGTCTGCTGGAGAACCGCGGTTTGAAGTAAAAACCCCACAACTCCTCCCCTGTTTTAGGGGGAGATATCCAAATAACGAAGGGGTACAAAAGCATTTATTAGTATGGCGAAAGAGTACGTCTATTATCTTTTCGATTTTGACCTGACACTGGCCGACTCGTCGCGAGGCATCGTGATGTGTTTCACCCATGTACTGCAAAGGCACGGCTACAACGACGTGACGGAGCTGCAGATCAAGCGCACCATTGGAAAGACCTTAGAGGATTCTTTCGCCATTCTTACTGGCATCACCGACCCAGCCCAGTTGGCCGACCTGAAGCAGGAATATACCAAAGAGGCTGATATCTATATGAACGATAACACGGTGCTGTTTCCTGAAACGGTATCTGTGCTGACCCAACTGAAAGAGCAAGGTGCCAAGTTGGCCATCATCTCTACCAAATACCGCTATCGCATACAGGCGGTTATCGACAAATACTTCCCTAAAGACTTCATCGATGTCATTATCGGAGGCGAGGATGTCAAGCGCCCCAAGCCCCATCCGCAAGGTGTCAAGGCAGCACTCAAGAAGCTGAAGGCTGACTTGGCCACTGCGCTTTACGTAGGCGACAGCACGGTCGATGCCGAGACAGCTTGGAAGGCAGGCGTCGATTTTTGTGGTGTGCTCAACGGACTCACCACCTATCAAGAGTTGGCGGCCTATCCCCATCGCAAGATACTCAACGACCTCACCCTACTCCCTCTGTTGCTGAAAGATGCCACCTACATACCCCCCAAGCACGCTATACCCACCCCTGTAGATATCAGGCGCAGGGCGTTCAATATCCGGCAAATCAAGGGTAACAAAAACAAGCCCATTACGCCATCGGCAGAGCATGTGTGCAAGAACTGTGGCGATGTGTATCAGGGCGACTACTGTCCCTCTTGCGGTCAGTCAGCTTCCACCAAGCGCATCACCCTCAAGAATTCGTTTGCCAACTTCTTCTCGTCTTTCTTCAGCATTGAGAAAGGTTTCCTGCACACCATCTACGAACTGTGGTACCGCCCTGGCTATATGGTGATGGACTTCGTCCGTGGGCATCGTCAGCCCTACTACAAGCCCTTTTCGCTGCTTATCGTTATGGCCGCCCTCTACATTGTGGCAGCCCATATTTTCGACCCCCAGTCGGTAGGTAAGAAATCGGACAAGATAGAAACCGTTGGCAAGCAAATCGATTCGTTGTTTGTTGCCAGAAAGTCAGTCATAAACGACTCCTTGCAGCTATCGGCCAAAGATTTTACTAACGCTAACGTTAACGAAAACGATAACAAGAACGAGGATAAAGACTATGAGGAGGTAGAGAACCCTAGCGTCAGTGCCTCCGAATGGATTGACAAATATTTTGGTCCAGGCACCATTCTGTATTCCATATATGACCTACTGAAAGGCTGGTTCGAAGGCAATCGGGCGTTTATGTTCATCATCACCATCCCGTTCTTTATCTATGGCACACGCAGAGCCTTCCGCCACACACGCGTAAACAAGCAACTCAACGCAGGCGAATACACCTTTATCTTTGGCTATATTGGCTCGCAGTTCATCATGAAAGACATCCTGTTGGTACCCTTCTATGGTTCCGAAGTGGCCACCAATTACTTGACCGGCAGTTCTATATTCATCAGCGTCTTCATCGAGTTCTGTCTGCTGACGCGCAACTTCAAGCAACTGTTCCAGCTCGACTGGCTCACCACCATCAAGCGCACCTTCAAGACCTATATGTTCATGTTCCTGTCGCTTTTCCTCACCACCCTGGCGATTACCGGCATCGCTGCCATCATCGTCGGCATCATTACAGCCATCGTCGGCATCTTCAACGGCTTTAATTTCTGACCTACCCAACCCACAACTTGTCTTTTTTCGTTTCCACTTTGGTCATATATCCAGGTGCCTATCCCTATGACTAAACTTGAATCGATTTATTTCTGCACTTGTTTATACCATATCTTATAAGATACTTATTACAATAACCATCCGAACATATAACTCCTTCGGTCTTACCTGTTAAATTTATCCCAATGGGAATGGTACCGCCTCCCGTTGCCTGCTCAAGCTCCGCTTCATCGAGCTCCTGCTTCATTACTACTTTCTCATCACTGCCAATACCAGTGATAGAAACACGCTTCACATCGTCGTCAAGCTCAATGTTCAACATGCGCTTGTTGTTTTTCTGCTCTTCCATAATTATATTAGTATTAGTTCTGATGCAAATATAAGGAAAAACCTAATAATATACAAATCCTATTTCATAAAAAACGATATCTTGCGCCTGTTGTTCTTTGGCCTTGCGGCAAAGTGCAACCAATAGACATAGCCCACAGGCTTTTCCCCCTGGCTTCGCAAAGGACGCCGTTCCAGTATCAGCTCGAAAAATAATGTTGTCTTAGCATATTTAACAATTGAGGGCACTGATGGCGCCTCACTCCCCCTGACTCAGATATCAGTTTTGTTGGGGAGAAGGATATTTGGTTATCCATTACAGTGTTTTTCGTTTCCGCTTTGCGAATACAAGAATAAGTAGTATCTTTACGGCGTGGTAATCCTTTTTGACTATGATGAAAACAACTAAATGGGCATGGCTGCTCTGCTTCTCGTTATGTACGACGATGGCAACGGCGCAGACAGCGGCAAAAGCTGCGGCACAGGCGGCAGAGATCGACTCACTTCAGAATGCACAAGACTCCCTCGTGCGCGAGCTGCAGAGTCAGTTGCAGGAGTTTAAAATGCAACAGATCATGCTGCAAGAAGAACTCGAACGTACAGGTCAGAGATATGTGAACGACTCGCTGGCCGAGGTGCAGCGCAAAATGCGTGTCGATTCGCTCAGACAGATTACCCCAGGTGCCCCACTCATCTTTGACGACGATACCCTGTTTGTACTCTATGCCCGCAAGGGCGGCAAGTTGGCCGAGACACGCGTCAGAGAGGCTAAGGAAATGATTACCGCCATCGGACAGAGCCTCTCCTTTACCGTAGATTCCATCTACACCTTCGAAGACGAGTTGTCCACCGACATCATGGTAGGCAGTCAAGTAATCGTCAGTATTACTGATATGGACGGCCTCTGGCAGCATAAATCGCGCACAGAGCTGGCCAACGAATACCTGCCCATCATCAAGCAGACCATCGATGATTTGCATGAGAAATACGGCTTGCAGCAAAAAATAAGAGGCATTCTGATGGCAGCCGCCCTACTCTTTGTACTCTACCTGCTCATCCGTTTCACCAACTGGGTATTCGGCCATTTCAGGATGAAGCTCATTCGTAAGGTGGTGAACCTGTTGCGCCCCATCAGCACGGAGAACTACAAATTCCTCAACATCCATCGGCAGTGCGTGATGGTGATGATAGCCTACAACACGTTGCGCTATATCCTCATCGTCATCTATCTGTTCCTCGTCATTCCTACGCTGTTCTACATCTTCCCAGAGACGCAGACGTTCACCATGACCGTCTTCAGCTACATTTGGGACCCGTTCAAAGACATTGTCAAGGCCGTTATCGACTATATCCCCAACATCTTCCAGATAGCCGTCATCTGGGTATGCTTCTACTACCTGGTGAGGTTTATCCGCTACATCTGCAACGAGATTGCGGCTGATCGACTGAAGATTAGCGGTTTCTATCCCGATTGGGCAAGACCCACCTATTTCATCCTCAGGGTACTGCTCTATTCGCTGATGTTCGTCATGATATGGCCCCTGTTGCCTAACAGCAACTCACAGGTGTTCCAGGGCGTATCCGTATTCATCGGTATCATTGTCTCACTGGGTTCCACCTCCATCATCGGCAACCTTATCTCAGGCATGGTGATGACCTACATGCGCCTCTTCAGCATTGGCGACTATATCAAAGTGGGAGATATCGTGGGCGAAGTGGTCGAGAAGACCATCCTCGTAACCCGCATCCGAACCCGCAAGAATGAAGTCATCACCATACAGAACTCCAACCTCATGGGCTCTCAAACCAGCAACTATACCGTTGCCGCCAAGAACTACTTGCTCATCGTGCACACCAAGGTCACCATTGGCTACGATGTGCCTTGGCAAAAAGTGAAAGAGATTATGGAATCGGCAGCCCTCGAAACGCCGGGCATCAAGCACAAGCCCCGTCCTTTCATGATGACCACCGCTTTGGACGATTACTATGTAGAGTACGAGATCAACGCCTATACCGACGATGCCGTCAAGCTGTCAGCCATCTACTCCAACCTGCATCAGAACCTGCTGAAGCGCTTCTTCGAGGAAGGTGTTGAGATTATGTCGCCGCATATCTACGCCCACCGCACCGATCTCGAGCTGCAGATGCCTCCAGAGTTCAAGCAAGAGCTGGAGACACCCCAACCTGAACAGAACGAAGCGCCTAAGAAGAAATAAGTGACGTTTCAGGATTTTTCTGCCTCTGCTGACGGCTCCGCCTTCTCAGCGGCTTCCTGCTGCTTTTCAGCCTTCTCCTGTTCCTGTTTCAGGAAGGCCTGATACAGCTCCTTCATCTCCAGCTGCATATCGTGATCAAACACCTCCGGCATCTCAGGATAGCACTCGTTGCAATTCGGACAAGCCTTCAGGATGTTACACGAAGGATATTTCGCACAACGCTGGCAAGCCTCTATCCAGTCGCCACCCACTTCCTTGAAATAGGCAATCATCTGCTCGTCAAACCCCTCTTGGTTGATGTGTCCAACGTGGTGACTGTCAGTATAATGCTCGCATTTGGTAATGTGTCCGTCCGGCTGAATCACCACACTGGCATCATTGTCCGCCATGCAGTAACCCGAGCGTATAGTGGCATCGAAATCACGATGAGCATACATTCCCCATTCACTCATCTTTTCCTGTATCTCCCGCATCTTCTGCAGCAGCACCTTGCGTTTCTGGTCGTCACTTATTGCAGTACGCTTGTTCTTGTCCTCAAACAAAAGATGTAGGTAAGCATGCAGGTTCTTGTTATCCTTGAAGCGTTCATGCAACTCATCCGCCAGCCGCTCCAGGTCGTCGGCATTGTGCATATCAATGTTCATGCGGATGCTCACAGTGATATCAGCTGCCAACAGGTGACCTATGTTCTGCATCACCGTCTCGTAGGCACTCACCCCTTTGTAGATAAATGCCTTCACACGGTTGTATGTCTTCTCCGTACCGTCTATGGTAATTTGCACATGATTCAGTTTCCACTCGTCGTGCGCCTCCTTTACCGTCTCGGCATCCATCAGATAGCCGTTGCTGATCATGGAGGACTCATACTTCACATTCGCCTCCTTCAGACGGTTGCATATCAAGCTGATAACCGACTTGTTGAACAGCGGCTCGCCACCAAACCATTCTATGTGCACCGTTTCCTCGCCACAATGCTTGATGATGTAGTCGGCCGTCTGTTGTGCCGTTTCCTCCGTCATCGGCCTGCGCGCCTGTCCCAGCTCATAGCAATAGAAGCAACGCGCGTTGCAGTCGCTGGTAGTCATGATGGTATAGCCCGTGATGTGTGACTTAGGAGCCGCCATCACACGCGCCACGTTGATCACTTGCTTGCTCAGCTTGCAGTCGTCGTGCTCCTCAGGCACCAGGAACCAGTGGCTGATCAGTTCGGGCAAGTGGGTGGGACATTGCTCAAACACCCACTGCTCCTCTTTCGACAGCAGTACCATCTCTTTGGTCATGTTATGCAGTAGCAGCAGGCCATCATCCACGGCGGTCTGCACCACAAAGTTCATCAGGCGGTAATTCGCTCCCTCCCGATGTTTCTGATTGCCCAACAACTTAAAATAGGGCTTCGCCGGTTCAAATATCGTTTTCATCTATTTACTGCTTTTATCACCACACTCTCATTACAGCCCATGCCGGTGATGGAAACGCGCTTCACTTCGTCGTCAAGCTCTATGCTCAACACGCGCTTATTGTTGTTCTGCTCTTCCATAATCTTATAATTGTTATCAAAACATTTTAACAACAACGGATTAAACTACGATTCTTCAAACCAGATTCCATCTTTAGTGCGACCAGTAGCCTGCTGCGATCTCTCAAAATCACTTATATTACAACAGCTACCAGGTATTCCTCCAGTACTCCCAAAGAACCTTCCACGGGAATGGGACGTGCCTCCCGTAGCCTGTTTGAGGTCCTCCACATCGAGTTCCTGCTTCATTACTATCTTCTCATCACTGCCCATGCCAGTGATGGAAACACGCTTCACTTCATCGTCAAGCTCAATGCTCAGCACACGCTTGTTGTTTTTCTGTTCTTCCATAACCTATAAGTATTAGTTCTTTTGCAAAAATAAGAAAAAAAACTTATCCAAATTGTCTAAATATGAGAAAAAGTTTCACTATCTTTTCATAAGATAGGCTACGTGGCAGAGGCAGGTGCTATTAAACTCTCTGAAGAAGAACTCGCAAAGATTGATGGAGGTGGTAAAATACATAGACCTGGAAGTCTTTGGCACTATAAGTGGGAAAAAAAGTAAACGGTAAGTTCTTCTAAAGAATAAAGAATTCGGGCAGAGGTTAATTCCCCTGCCCGCTTCTTTTGCACTATAAGATGTGTTTTACATAGCAGCGATTATTCTCAATCAAACGCAAACATTAAAACTAACTATTTGATTTCTAAATAATATAGATTAATAATACTAATCAACGTTGTTATTGGTTGTCGTTGCTCTGTGTTTTATAAAAATGACTCAGATATCAGATATCAGTTTCTTTGGGGAGGGGGTACAACAGAAACACGAAAACAAGACAATAATAACTTTAAATATATATATTTAAAAAATTTTGGTCTCATTTTTAGACCTGCTCACAACAAAACTGATATCTGATATCTGAGTCACATTACCCCCACCCGGATCAAGTTTACCTGTTATACCCCGCGTGCTTATTTCGCGTTTTCATTTGCAACACCCCCATCATTTTAGTAACTTTGTATTGTCAAAATCAAGACGGATTTTTTGCGCCCCAGTTAGGAAAAAAGTTTTTCCTAGTTATTTCGGCCTTTTTTGCTAGTGTACGAGCAGAAAGTTGAAATAGGGCAAAAAAACACAGTCGGGGTTTAGAAGTTGGAAAATGACGGTCGGAAGACGGAAAGCAATCGGGCCCAAAGCTGGAAATCGGAGGACTAAAAATGGAAGACGTAAGACCTATTTTGACGAAAAGTAAAACAATTTAATAACAATTTGAACATGACAAAGTTGCGATTAAGCGAAGAGAGAGCAATTTATATAATGAAACTGATGGCGATGGTGATGGCGAGCATGAGAAGCTCGGAGATGCGGTTGATGCGAACGGCAACCTGCATATCGGCAGTGGTGAGCTCGCGGTCGTTGGTGCCGATAAATGGCTTGTCGAAGACTTCGCCAAAATAGATATGGGGGCCTCCGAAACGGCAATCGAGGATGCCTGCCAATGCGGATTCGGGATAGCCTGAGTTGGGACTGGCGTGACACTTGCCGAAGCGTCTGACGAAACTTAACAGTTGGGGCTTGCCTGCAGCGAAGACCATCAGCAGGGCTGTGAGGCGTGCAGGGAGGTAGTTGGCCACATCGTCCATACGGGCGGCAAAACAGCCAAACTGGAGGTAGCGTTCTGAGTGATAACCTATCATACTATCGAGGGTATTGACCATCTTATAGGCCATCATGCCTGGAACGCCCAAGAGGATGTACCAAAACAAGGGAGCGATGACGCCATCGCTGAGGTTCTCAGCCAATGTCTCAAGGGCTGCCTTGCGTACTTCCTGGGCGGTGAGCTGTGTTGTATCACGCCCTACGATGCGGGCTACTTGCTGGCGACCTTCTTCCAAAGAACGGTCTAACGCAAAGAACACCTCACGCACTTCGCGTATCAGGGTGGTACCTGCCAAACAGCAGAATATCATGATGATTTGGACAACTGTATTGAGCCAGGGGGAAAATATGGTGCAGAGCTTGAGCAAGCCCCAGATGCCAAAGAAAACGAGTAGCACAAGGCTTATGGCGAGGCTGGCGCCTTTCTGCTTTCGGTGCTGGCCTTTGTTCAATGCATGTTCGCCTGCTGCTATCAGCTTGCCGAAGCCGACAACAGGATGAGGGAGCCAGGATGGGTCGCCGAGGTACCAATCCAAAACGTAAGCCACTATAATATTAACACTATTCATCTTATATCTCTCTTTCGCAAAATAGATGTGCCGGCAGCTGACTGCAAGCAGATATGCTGCCTACACACATCTATTTAGCTCCATATATAAACTTTAATGCTGAATATATGGGGAGAGCGGATGTTTAGGCTTGCCGTGAGGAGCGACCCCATATATTCAGTATATTAAGTTAACATCCACTCGTTAATAGCAGCAACAAGGCAATCGTTTTCTGCTGGCAGCTGTGCGGCAACTCGGAAGAAACGATTATCAAGGCCATCAAAGTTGGAGGCATCACGAATAAGGATGCCGTGCTGCATCGCAAGCCAGTCCTTCAGTGCAGATGCCTTGCCCATGCGGAGCTGTGCCAACATGAAGTGAGTGCTGGTTTCCCACACATCTACGGCACCAGTGGCTATCAAGCTGTCACGCAGGCGTTGTGCCTCTTGCAGGTAATCGGAAATGGGAGGAACACCCCCTATCCCATGCTCCAGCAAGTAATGTCCCGCTTCTATGGCCAGCGCATTGACCGACCAAGGCATTTTGTGTGTGCGGAGGTGTCGCAAGAGATGAGGTGCTGCTGTGATGTAACCCAGTCGGATGCCTGGCACACAATAGCGCTTGGTGAGGCTATGCAGCAGCATAACATTGTCGTATTGCAGGGCCTCGGAAGCCGAGAATATTGGCTTCATTACGAAGTCCTCATACGACTGGTCGATAATGAAAGTTACTTGCGGATTTGCTTCAACTAAACTTTGCAAATAGCTTTTATCCAAAAGATTACCTGTCGGATTATTTGGATTACAAATCCACAGTAAATCGACCCCATTGTCAATGCGAAATTTTTCGCATTGGGTGGATAACTGGTAAATGGCACTCACTTTGCATCCATTCATGACACAGGCATCGGCATACTCACGAAATGTGGGTTGCAGCACCTGGGCATGTTGTCCGTTATAGGCATGGGCAATGAGGTAGATGGCCTCGGTGGCACCGTTGGTCACCAGCACACTATTTTGGTCGATGTGATGGATGGCTGCCAGCTCGCTTTCCAGCGTGTACGCCTCTGGCTCAGGATAATGGGCAATGGCCTCCATCTTGTGGTGCAGATAGGCGTACAATCCGCTCAGATCTGCATGGTTGTAGATGTTTGAGCTGAAGTTCATCACGATAGGATGATCATAGCGATAGCTGTCGTCTCCATGTCCTTCTATCATGGCGTGGTGAGTATTTGATAGACTTTGTCCATATCGACGTGCTGACGGATATGGTCGGCCAACTTGTTGTATTGCTCGTCTTTGAACGCCTGATAGTCGAACGTCGCTGATGCTTTGTCCATCTTTTCTTGCCAAGGTTGCAAGAGGAAGTCGATAAAGGCTGGATTGTCGAGGATGCCGTGGATATAGGTACCCATGCACTTGGCATCGACGAAATAGCCGTCGGGGTGACCATCGGCAAAGACATTCAAAGGGGATGATGGTGCCTCTTGTACGGGTATGGTTTCACCCATGTGGATTTCGTAGCCTTGCATGGTGCTTGCTGCAGCGCCTGAAACTGCCAAATGGAAGGTGTCTTGTCGTGTCACCTTCTCGCCTGTCATCGAAGTACTTACTGGCAGTAATCCTAAGCCTGGCAAGCGTTCGATGGAGCCTTCCACATGATCGGGGTCTAACACCTCGACGCCCATCATCTGATATCCGCCGCAGATACCCAAGACGGTAGCGCCTTCTCGATGGGCACGCACAATGGCTTGTGCCACTCCGTTTCTGCGCAGCTCGTACAGATCGTCGATGGTGCTTTTGCTGCCTGGCAAAATGATGATATCGGCTTTCAGGATGTCTTCTGTATTATTGGTATAGAACAGGTGTACGCGTGGGTCGCGCTCCAAAACGTTGAAGTCGGTAAAGTTACTGAGGTGTCGCAGCAGTACCACTGCCACGTTCACCTTGCCTTGCTGGGCTTGCATGGATTTGGTGGCCAACGCCACGCTGTCCTCTTCTTCAATATAAATATCTTTGTAGTAAGGCACTACGCCTAACACGGGCACTTGGCAGAGGTCTTCCAACATCTTCACGCCACTCTCGAAGAGGCGCAGGTCGCCACGAAACTTGTTGATGATGATGCCTTTGATGTATGTACGTTCTGCTGGGGGCAATAGGGCGATGGAGCCATAGACGCTGGCAAACACCCCACCCCTGTCGATGTCGCCCACGAGTATCACATCGGCACCCGCATGCATGGCCATAGGCAGATTCACGAGGTCGCTGTCGCGCAGGTTGATTTCGGAGATGCTGCCTGCTCCCTCCATCACGATGGGGTTATAGCGTGATGCCAGACGGTCGTAGGCTTCGCACACTGCAACACGCAATTCTTCGCGTCCTTCCTTGCGGAAATAGTCGTAGGCATGACGGTTGCCGATGGGCTTGCCGTTGAGCACTACCTGACTGGTATGGTCACTCTGGGGTTTCAGCAGCAAGGGGTTCATGTCGGTATGGCATGGGATGCCTGCTGCTTCAGCTTGTACGGCCTGCGCTCGTCCTATCTCAAAGCCTTCGGGAGTGGCGTAGGAATTGAGGGCCATATTCTGCGCCTTAAAAGGGGCAGGATGATAGCCGTCCTGTCGGAAGATGCGACAGAATCCTGCGGCGATGATGCTCTTGCCTACATCGCTGCCCGTACCGGCAAACATGATGGGATGCAGTTGTTTCATACCGCAAAGATAAATGTTGCTACAGACAGAACAAAGAATTTCCTGATGAATTTTTGTGACTAAAATCCGTCTATCTTTATAAGATAGAGCGACAAAAGTTTTTTGAAATATTTACTACAATGCTTTGCGGATTCAGATAAAAGCACTACCTTTGCAAACGGAATAGGCAAGCCATTGTATTTTCGTACAAGGCTTCAAGGGAATCAGGTGAAAGACCTGAGCTGTTCCTGCAGCTGTAATCCTCATTAAGAGGTCTGCTACTACAAGTGTCACTGTCAGTAATGATGGGAAGGCCAGCAAGACCGAGGAGAGCCAGAATACCTACCTCTTCCAAACGGTAATTAATTAGCTTCCAGGTAAGAAGCGAAGAATGTCGGCTTTTATAATTGTATGAACTACAGACATTTTGTATTTACAGGTTGTCTATGCCTGCTATCCATGCATGTATCGGCACAGAGCATCATTGAGAACAAGACCAATGAGGAATTGTCGTTGATGCTCGACGAGGTGGTGGTGACGGGTACTGGTACGGAGCACCTACTGAAGGATGTGCCCGTGCAGACCGAGGTCATCAACCACAAGATCATTGAGGGATACGGGGGCAAGAATCTGCAGGACATTCTGATGATGCTGACCTCATCGCTTGACTTCAACCAAGACGATATGGGCAGTCAGATGCAGTTGAACGGCTTGGGAAACAGCTATATACTGATTCTCATTGACGGCAAACGCATTCATGGCGATGTGGGCGGACAGAACGACCTGGGACTGATTGACCCTAACAACATCGATAAGATTGAAATCGTAAAAGGTGCCTCAAGTGCCCTGTATGGCAGCGATGCCATTGCAGGCGTCATCAACATCATTACCAAGAAACATGACGAAGGTATCTTGCTGGAAAACACCACTCGTGTGGGATCCTACGGCGACGTTCGCCAACATAACGGCATTGGGTTCAGAATTGGAAGGTTCCAAAGTTATACCAACCTGCAACTGCAACATACTGACGGATGGCAAAATACTGCTACTGAATATACTACGGGCACAGAGAAGCCTGTTACCGACAGCAGGAACAAAACCGTAAACCGATATACCAACGCTCAGGTGGCACAGAAGTTTACCTACGACATTGGCGACAAACTGCAGCTTTATGCCGAAGGCAGTGCCTATTGGAAGCATATCTATCGCCCATCGGGCAAGTATGCGCACTATGATATAAAGACCTACGACCTGGAATATCATAATTCTTCGTTGGCGGGTGGCGGCAAATTCCAACTCAGCGGCACCGACTTTATTACCTTGGATGTTGATTGGAACCGTCATGCCTACTACTATCATTTCACCGATACTACGTTGGTGGACGGTTACTTGTTTGACAAATTCACGCACTACTACCCTATGTTCCCTGGGGAGCATGATCTGCAGAGCGACCAGCAACGCACGATGGTGAACCTGAAGGGTGTGTTTGAGTTGCCTTACGAGAACCGACTGAGTGCCGGACTGGAATGGCGCTACGACTGGTTGAACGCTCCTATGCGTGTGGAAGGTGAGAGGGTAAGCGACTGGACAGGGGCATTATACATTCAGGATGAGTTTAACCTCTGGAATTGGATGAATATCACTGGCGGACTGCGTCTGAACAAGAACCAGAACTTCGGACTGAAACTGACTCCTAAGATTTCGACGATGTTCAGCTTGGGCGATTGGCGTATCAGGGCTACCTGGAGTGAAGGATTCAAATCTCCTACCCCAAAAGAGCTGTATTACAGATATGTGAAAGAGATGAACGGCTCTTATCTCTATATGGGCAATCCTGACCTGAAGCCGCAGACTTCCGACTATTTCTCGCTGGGTGTGGAGTATTCCTGGAAGGGTTTCTATTTCAATGTGAGCGGATATTACAACACACTGAACAACATGATTACGCTGGTGACCATACCTAACTATCAGGCTCCGGCTGAATACCAGGTGGCTTACGAACTGAAGAAAACACGCCAGTACCAGAACATGGAGGATGCCAAGACCTATGGTGTGGATGTGTCGCTGCGCTATGCCCATAAAGAATGGAATGCGGGCATCGGCTACAGCTATCTGGACAACTCGGCGCATGTGTATGACACCAACAAGGATATTCTCAAAAAGGTGACCATCGACGGTACGGCTCATCATAAGGCCAATGCGTATGTTACGTGGAATCATGCTTTTGGCAAATTCTATCGCTTGGGCGTGGGCGTGTATGGGCGTTTGAGTTCGAAACGCTATTACCAAACTGACGGCGATGGGAAGGGCTATCAGATATGGCGCATCAATACTACCCACGATTTCGGCAAGAGCAAGACAATGTCTTATCGGCTCGAGGCGGGTGTTGACAATATCTTCGACTATGTGGACACCACACCTCATGGCAGGCATTTGGGTACCACTACGCCAGGAAGAACCATTTATGCGTCGCTGACCATAAAGTTTAGCAAAGGGAAGAAAACTAACAGCAAGTTTAATTCCAATATGAGTAACAGTGAAGATGATTAATTAATATATGTTTTACAAAATCTTACTATCAATGAAAAAACTAAAATTAGCTTTGATGGTCGTAATGACCATGGTTCTTGCAGGAACATTCTCATCTTGCAAGAAAGACGAAAAAATCGTCGAAGTTGAGAAGGAAGTAATCAAAGAGGTAGAGGTGCCTATTGACAATGCTTACAGCCGCTATCTGAAGGCTATCGTTGATAACGTGAAGGCTGAGAAGAAGAACGACAAGGCTATCCTGCTGGTGGCTTTCGGTTCTACTTGGGAACAGGCTTTCGATGCTTTCGATGAAACCATCGCTGCTTACAAAGCCGCATTTGCTGGTTATGATGTATTCCTGAGCTACTCTTCAGCTATCTGCATCAACCGTGCCGCTGCTGGTGAGAACGGTGTTACACGTAACTATTATGCTCCTTCTTACTGGCTGAGTGCTTTTGCTGACAAAGACATCCGGTATAAGGAAATCGTTGTTCAGTCATTGCAGGTAATCCCTGGTGAGGAATACACCCGTGTGATTAACTACATCAAGGACTTTGCCAACAATGCTAATGGCGACCTCGATGACGATTACCTGTCTGGTGTTACCCTGAAACTGGGTGTGCCATTGTTGCAGGACAAGGATACCGACGTGCCTAATGTGGCTGCTGAACTGCATAAGCTGTATGGTGATAAGGCCGCTACCGATATCGTGGCATTCATGGGTCATGGTAACCCTGACTCATACGATACCTATAAGGCAAATGTTCGCTACACTGAGCTGGAAGCTGCTTTGCAGGCTAAGAGCACTAACTACTTCGTAGGTACTGTGGATATGATGGAGAACTTCAAGACTGATGTGTATGATCGTATGGTAGCTGCTGGCAAGAAGGATCAGAATATGAAGGTTTGGCTGCACCCATTGATGTCCATTAACGGTGACCACGGTCACAACGATATGGCTGGTGACGATCTGCCAGAGGATGTTGATGAAGTATTCACCTTCGCTACTCTTCAGGCTTTGGCCAACGAAGAAGGTGAAGTGGAAGATTGCAGCTGGAAGAACTACTTCGGTGCTGATGGTTCTGGTTTCTCTTGCGACGACGATACCATCATCCCATTGGGTCTGTTGGAGTTGCCAACCATTCGTCAGATCTGGATGAACCACACCCAGGATGCTATCGATGGCGATCCACTTGATTACTATCACTCAAAGAATCCAGAGCCATAAGAGGTTTATTCTCTCAATTAAAATATTATATCAGTTAAGTTAATTTTGACGGGACTGCCCCCCTTGCGGGGGCACGCCCCGTTTCTACGTAATTATGAATATCTCATGAACAGAGTTTTTTCAATAGGCGTTTTGTTGTTTGTAGCAGCCATTCCGGCGTTTTCTGACGAGACCCCTGCAACACCACAAGACAGTACGACCGTAAGGCGAATGGGACAGAATCCCGATGTGGCCAAAGAATTTGAATTGAACCCAGTGGTGGTGACGGGTACTGGTACGCACCAGCGACTTAAAAATACCACTGCTCCAGTGGCTGTTGTCACCGCCAACGAAATAAAACGTGCCGGCATCACAGACTTTCAACAGGCTATGACCATGATGGTGCCTTCGCTCTCATTTAATCCTACCACGATGGGCTCTTACCTGATGATGAACGGTTTGGGCAACAAATATGTGCTGATTCTGGTGAATGGGCACAAACTGATTGGCGACATATCCAACAACATCGACCTCGAGCGTATCGACATGAGCCGCGTCAAGCGTATTGAGGTACTGAACGGTGCGGCTTCTTCTATCTATGGCTCTGATGCCATAGCAGGTGTGATTAATATCATCACCAATGATCCTGAGGACGAAATTACCTTTACCAGCAGCAGCAAATACAGCGGCAAAGGACAATATACGCAGGATGTGAACCTGGACATTGCCAAAGGCAAGTTGGGTTCATCTACTGCCTACAGACATACACAGGCCAACAACTGGCAGAACTCGCCTTATGAGTCTGTCAAGGCGAAAGACGGTACTATCAGCTTGCGTGAGACCGTCTATCCGATGTCGTTTGGCTATCATTCCAATTCTGTGACGCAGAAGTTTACTTTCAAGGCCAACGACAAACTGTCGTTCTATGCCAGCGGCAACTATTACTGGAAACTGACTGACCGTCCTGTGAAGACAAAGGACACCAATGGCGGTTTCAACTACGACCTGCACAATGAGTCGTGGCGCTTCGAGGGGGGCGGACTGTATCGCATCAACAACAAGAACTCCATCAAGCTGGATCTCACGGCGGACGACTATCGACAGAATCATAAGTTCATTACCGACTACCAAGGATATCATCCTGGCGACTATTCGATGAGCAAGCGTCAGAAATATTATAATGCCGAACTGCGTGGTGTCTTCCATTTTACGCAGAACAGCAATACGGTGTTTGGCTTGAATGCCCGTGAGGACAAATTGAAATCATCGAGTGGCGATGTGGAGGGTGATGCTTATACGCTGTCGGCCTACGCTCAGCATGAGGTGAAGTGGAACGCTTTCAAGGCTACGGTGGGTGCCCGCTATGATTATCACGAAATAGCTGGCAGTCATTTCAGTCCAAAGGCTACCTTGATGTATTCCGTGGGTGGATTCAACTTCCGTGCTACGTATGCTCATGGATTCCTGTCGCCGCAGTTGAGTGAGTTGTATTACAAATACTACAACGACAATGCAGGCAAGAAACCTACCATTACCATTGGCAACAAAAACCTGAAAGCTGGAAAGAGCAACTATGTATCGCTGAATGCCGAATACAGGAACGATCGTTTCAGTGTGTCTGTTACGGGTTATCTGAACTACCTGAACGACATGATTACTCGTAAGGCTTATCCTATTACGGATGAGGTAATTAACTGGTCGCGTCAGAACTTGCACTTGACGGAGGAGCAGATTGACCGTCTGGAGGACTACAGCTTGTATGTGAACTTTGACAAGGCCATCGTTCGTGGTGTGCAGGTGGATGCTTCGGCTAATCTCTTCCCTGGCTTCATCATCACGGGTAACTACAGCTATACTTATTCTCGTGGCAAGCTGGATGGTGTGTGGCAGAACATTGAACGTAGCATTCGTCATACGGGCACCATTGCTGCTAACTATTCTCACAGCTGGGGCTACTATCGTCTGAACATCAACTTGAATGGTCGTTTGCAGAGCAAGCGTCTATTCCCTGACGAGGATGATGCTCCTGGCTATGGTATTTGGAACATCAATACTCGTCATACATTCGATCATCTGAAGCATGTGCAGATTGAGCCGAGCATCGGTATTGACAATATCTTCAACAAGAAGGATTGTCGTCCGAAGGGTGTCAATTATGCGTTGCTTTCTCCTGGCAGAATGTTGACTGTTGGTTTGAATATTAAGTTTTATTGAAAATTGAGAATTGAGAATTTTATGATGATAAAACTGGCATACGTTTCTGCAGCGTAAAGAAAATCGGGAAAGTTTTCCGTATAAAAACGCAAACAGGTCAGAGCACTATGTTTATTTTGCGTTTTAGGAAAACGTGAGCGATTTTTAGTGGAAGAAACTCAGACAGTTTTACCATCAAAAATATTCATTAAGACGTTGAAGAAAGATATTATGAAAAAATTAAGTGTTTTATTATTAATGCTGTGTATGAGCATGATGTGCTTTGCTCAAAACGAGAAAGTAGCAATCTTGATGGTGCATTTCGGTACGACCGAACCAGAAGGTAGAGCATTATCGCTGGAGACAGTAAACAATGATGTGAAAGCAGCGTTCCCTGATATGGAAGTGAGACAAGCCTATGCCTCCGCCATTATCCGCAACATCTGGGGCAAACGAGGCGAACGTTTTTTAAGTCCGCAAGAAGCGCTGATGCAACTGCGTGCCGACGGCTATGAGCGAGTATATGTGCAAAGCACCACCTTGATGGAAGGCTATGAAATGACCTACCTCAGAGAAGCCATTGCCGCCCTGCAACCCTTCTTCAAGGAATTGAAAGCAGGCAACCCACTGCTATACAGCGTAGAAGATTGCCAGAAGGTATTGGACATCTTATCTCGTGATGCAGCAGAAAAGAACCAAGCTGTGGTGTTGGTAGGACACGGAACAACCCACCCTTCTACGGCCATTTATGCGATGCTTCAAACTATGTTGCAAGAGCGTGAGCAAAACAACTGGTATGTATCTACCATCGAGGGGTATCCCACACAGGAAATGACGCTAAAGAGTCTGAAGCAGAAGAAGGTTAAAAAAGTGCAACTGCGTCCGTTATTGCTCACAGCTGGTGATCATGCCCGCAACGACATTGCCAAAGAGTGGAAAGAATTGTTCGAACAACAAGGCTTCGAAGTAGATGTAAAGTTGCAGGGCCTAGGAGAAATTAAAGCCATCAGGGATATTTATATCCAGCACATCAAGGATATTTTGAAGTAATTTCTTTATATTTGCTGATTCAGTATAACCGAGGCAATTTAGAATAGAGCCAAAATATAATAACAACAAGATGGTGAACGGAAAAATCATAGTGGCCGGCATAGGTCCTGGGAACGAAGCCGACATCACAGGAGCAGTTATCAACGCATTGAGAGAAGCTGATGTGGTCGTTGGTTACAAGTATTACTTCCAGTTTGTTAAACCTTTCCTTCATGAAGGCGCCCAGTGTGTGGATACCGGCATGAAGAAAGAACGCGAAAGAGCCAAACAAGCATTTGAGTTGGCCCAAGAAGGACAAACAGTGGTAGTGATCAGCTCAGGCGATGCAGGCATCTATGGTATGACTCCCCTCATCTACGAGATGAAAAAGGAGCAGGACAGCGATATTGAAGTCATTTCTATCCCAGGCATCAGTGCTTTCCAGAAAGCCGCCTCTTTGTTGGGTGCGCCCATTGGTCACGACCTGTGTCTGATATCGTTGAGCGACCTGATGACACCTTGGGATAAGATAGAAAAACGCATCATTGCTGCTGCTGAAGCCGACTTTGTGACAGCTATCTATAACCCCAAGAGTGTGGGGCGTTACTGGCAACTCTATCGTTTGCAAGAGTTGTTCCTGCAACATGGGAGGAGTGGCGATACACCCGTTGGCTATGTGCGTCAAGCTGGCCGACCCGAGCAAGAAGTAAAAGTCACTACCCTCTCGGCTTTCGACCCTGAGGAAGTAGATATGTTTACCGTCATCATCGTAGGCAACTCACAATCGTACAACTGGCAAGATACGATGATTACCCCTCGTGGCTATTATCGTGAGGTCGTTACCGAAGGACAGAAAGTGGGTCAGAACATCATGATTGAGAGCTTCCGCACCATCGAGAAAGAATTAAAAGACAAAGATATACCATTGGGAAGAAAATGGTCGTTATTGCATGCCATCCATACCACAGCCGACTTCGATATGGAGAACATACTGTTGGTAGATGACCATGCAGTGGAAACACTATACGAGGGCGTGACAAGCGGACGCATCAAGCACATCATTACCGATGTGACGATGGTGGTAAGCGGCATTCGCAAAGGTGCCTTACAACGTTTGGGTGTGGAAGCCAAATGCTACCTGGATGACCCTCGCGTAAAGCAAATGGCGGAGGAAAAAGGCATTACCCGCACACAAGCAGGTATTCGTCTGGCTGTAGAACATTATCCTAATGATGCTATCTTTGCCTTCGGTAATGCACCAACTGCCTTGATGGAGCTATGTGACTTAATTCGCAAAGGCAAAGCCTATCCAGCTGGCATCATTGCCGCTCCTGTGGGATTTGTACACGTTAGGGAATCGAAGCACATGGTGAAGCCATTCAAGAATATCCCCAAACTTATTGTGGAAGGGCGAAAGGGAGGCAGTAACCTTGCAGCGACATTGGTAAATTCTATCCTCTGCTTTAATGATGCAGAGGCATTATGGCCTGGGAGGGATTTATAGAATTGAGAATTGAATGAGACGACCTAAATTTATTGTAATAGGATTGAGCGATGCACCAGAACCTTGGTTGGAACCAAAGGCGCTGGAAGCCATTAAGCAAGGAAAAGTGTTTAGCGGCGGCAAGCGGCATCATGAGATTATGCGACCATTCTTGCCAGAGAGTTACGAGTGGATAGATATCACTGTGCCACTATCAAATGTGTTTGCCCAATACAAACAGATTTTCAATTCGGAACAGCGAGAGCCATCATGCATGCATGTTTGGCCGAGTAGTGACGAAATAGGACGCAGTCAATGGTCTATGGTCAATGGTCAACGGTTCATCATTGTTTTCGCTTCCGGCGACCCTCTGTTTTTCGGCTTCGCCAACACCATTTTACGCGAGATGCCTGATGCAGAAATAGAGCTATTCCCATCGTTCAACTCCCTGCAGACACTGGCACATCGCATGCTGATGCCCTATCACGATATGCGCATTGTATCCCTTACAGGACGTCCTTGGCATGAGTTCGACAAAGCATTGATAGAAAGAACTCCCAAGATGGGTGTACTGACCGACAACAAAGAACACACCCCAGCCACCATCGCACAACGTATGATGGACTATGGTTACGACCAATACAACCTGTGTGTAGGAGAACATCTGGGTAACCCAGAAAAAGAACGCATCACCCACCTTTCTTTAGCAGAAGCCACTCAACGGTCGTTCGATAATCCGAATTGTCTGATACTGCAAGCAACTCACACGAAACCAAGAATATTTGGTATTCCAGATGACCAGTTTGCTATTTTGGAAGGACGACCTCGGATGATTACCAAAGCCCCTATCCGACTGCTTTCATTGCAAGCCTTAGATTTGTATCAGAAGCATACCCTTTGGGATATCGGCTTCTGTACTGGCTCTGTCAGCATCGAGGCAAAGCTACATTTCCCACATCTGGAAATCGTTTCCTTTGAAGTGCGCGAGGAAGGCAAAGAACTGATGCAAATAAACTCACAACGTTTTGGAGCGCCTGGTATCACTGCATTGATAGGTGATTTCCTGATACAAGACCTAAGTGCTCTTCCCCGTCCGGATGCTGTGTTTATTGGCGGACATAACGGACAACTGCCCTTTATGCTGGAGCGTATCAAGAGTGTGTTGTTGCCTGGAGGATGTGTAGTATTTAACTCAGTAAGCCAAGAAAGTCAGCAAGCATTTAAGCAACAAGCCGAAGAGAAAGGCTTTACCTTGCAACCCTCGATGCACATAACGCTGAACGATTATAACCCCATAGAAATCATAAAAGCAACGATATGAATAAAATAGCCATAATACCTGTAAATGAAACTGGTACACAAGTAGTCACCTTGCTTCAACAACAACTGGAAGCACAGGTTATCAAGCGTACTGACGTTGGCAATTGTTGGCATGTATATGATGCTTTCGTGTTTATTGGAGCTATGGGCATTTGCGTGCGAACCATTGCCCCTTATATCGAAGACAAACATACTGACCCTGCCGTAGTGTGTATAGATAGCTTGGGCAAACAGGTTATATCTGTACTATCTGGACACATTGGTGGAGCCAACGAACTGACTTTACAAATTGCAGATCTTTTGGGGGCAGAACCAGTGATTACTACCCAAAGCGATAAGGCAGGATTATGGGCACTCGATACGTTTGAAAAGCGGTTCGACTGGCCCATTGCCAGCGAATTATGTGGTGATGACATGAACAAGATTATTGCTACTTTTGTCAGTGGTCAGCCCACCGCCTTGTTGCTCGATGTACGTGACGAAGGTACTGAGTATCTGGAACGTACCCTACCCGCCCATGTGACCATCGTCAACAGTATGGACGAGGTGACATCCAACAAATATAAGCTGGTTATCATCGTATCTCCTTATCTGCACAGAGTCCCTCAAAGAGTACAGGAGCTGCATTTCGTACCTATGGTTGGCACCATCGGTTTTGGTTTGGCTCATCAGGCAGAAGATCCTTTGACGATTTATGATGAGATAGATAAAGCCTTTGCTGAAAGGGGGTTCTTGCCCTGCTCGCATAAGTATTGTACCATTGATGTAAAGGCCGATGAACCCTTTGTCAAGGTTCTCAAGGAAGAATATGGTGAGGAAGTGTGCTTTTTCACCGCAGAAGAGTTAGCCCAAGTGGAGGTGCCTCACCCAAGCAACACGGTAATGAAGCATGTGGGCACACCCAGCGTTTGCGAAGCAGCTGCTATCCTGGGTTCTAATCATGGAAAGCTCGTCATTGAAAAGGTAAAGGGCAAAAACTGGACAGCCGCTTTGGCTATCGATTATGCCCATTTGCGGGAGCGTCAACATGGTCATATTGAGATTGTTGGTGCTGGTCCTGGTGATCCCGATTTGGTGTCTGTTCGTGGAAGAAAGATGTTAGAGAAAGCCGACCTTATCCTATATGCAGGTAGCCTGGTACCCAAGGCATTAACCGAATGCCACAAACCAGGAGCTACCGTTCTCAGCTCTGCCTCTATGGCGTTGGAGGAACAAGTAAACCTGATGAAGAAATTCTATGACGAAGGTAAGTTTATTGTTCGCTTGCATACTGGCGACCCTTGTATCTTCGGAGCCATACAGGAGCAGATGAATTACTTCGACAAATGGGGCATGAGCTATCACATCACCCCAGGCATCTCATCATTTTTAGCAGCTGCTGCTGAGCTTCGTTCTCAGTTTACGATACCTGAACGTGTGCAAACTATCATCCTGACTCGAGGAGAAGGTCGTACCCCAATGCCTGAAAAGGAGAAGCTGCATCTCTTGGCTCGTAGTCAGAGCACCATGTGTATCTTCCTAAGTGCCGCTATTGTTGACGAGGTGCAACGTGAATTGCTGATGGAATATCCTGAAGATACCCCCGTAGCGGCTTGCTATCACCTTACTTGGAAAGACCAACGCATCTATCGTGGAGTATTAAAGGACTTGGCTAAGATAGTGAAGGACAATAACCTGACGCTTACCACTATGCTGGTTGTTGGTGATGCCATCGACAATCGTCAGGGTTTGTCGGAATTATATAACAAACAGTTTACCCACCTCTTTAGAGAAGGGAAAGATAATGGATAATGGATAATGGATAATGATGAATATAATAGATAATTAACTTACTAGATGGTAAAAGGGCATATTCGGAGAGGCGTTAATAAATTTCGAGTTTTTGCGTTAAGAGAAAAAATCAAATAAGACCTTTGGTCGTCTATTTTTTCTTAGCAAAAACGAAAAAATTTTAGCCTCGGAGGATCAGACCTTTTAACATCTTAGGAAGTAATTAGGAATAATAAAAACAATTTCTAGTATTGGACAGACTGTTTTATTCATCAAAAAAATAAAAGAGGCGAAATCTTATTTGGCATAAAATGATATTAGTCTTTGGAGGAACAACAGAAGGAAGGATGGCAGTCAAGAAGCTCGAAGAAGCCGGCACCCCCTACTACTACTCAACGCGAGGCGATGAGCAGGAAGTAACGCTGCACCACGGCACTCGCCTCACAGGCCCTATGGATGCCCAACAACTCACCACCTTCTGTCAAGAACACACCATCCGCTTGCTCATTGATGCAGGTCACCCCTTTGCCGAGGTGTTGCATCAAACGGTAGCAGAGGTAGCCCAATCTTTACATCTTCCAGCTATCCGTTTTGAAAGAATCTATCCTACACGAGACTCCTCCATCATCTGGTGCAAGGACTATGCCGATGCCATTGAAAAGATACAAGAAAAAGGCGTGAAACGGCTGTTGGCACTTACAGGCGTACAGACCATCACCAAGCTCAAGCCGCTTGTCAATCTGGGCGTTGATTGCTACTTCCGCATCTTGAACCGAGAAAGCTCTTTGCGAATAGCGCACGAAAACGGCATCAACGATGACCACCTGCTCTATTATGATGCAGATCATAACGACCAAACAGGACGAAGTCAATGGTCACTATTTGATGCCATGATTACCAAAGAAAGTGGCATCAGCGGAGGTTTCAAAGAGAAAGTGGAAGCAGGCCAAGCAAGCGGCATGCAAGTATTTGCCGTTTGCCGTCCAGCTACCCCATCGGTCTTTCATATTGTCAATGGCGAACATGGTTTGCGTCGCATGGTAGAAAAGCTGTTGCCTGAATTCTATCCTTTGCATAGTGGCATCACCACAGGCACTTGTGCTACAGCTGCTGCGATAGCCGCACTGTTTCAGTTAGAAGGCCAACACCCCAATATGGTCCCTGTGGTACTTCCCAATGGCGAAACCATTCAGGTGGAGGTACATTATGGCGACAATTACGCCTATGTACTGAAAGACAGTGGTGACGATCCTGATATCACCAAAGGCATTGAAATCAGAGCTTCTGTGAGTATATTGCCAACTGACATCGCCTTAACGTCTGAGGATGAAGCCAATGATGATGGTCTCCTACCTCGCATTCTCATCCGAGGTGGTGAAGGTATTGGTACCATTACCCTTCCTGGCTTCGACTATCCTCCAGGCTCTGCTGCCATCAACAAAGTTCCTCGTCAGATGATTCGCCACAATCTCCGCTTATCATTGGATCAGTCAACGCAGTTAATGGTCAACATTTCTGTGCCAGAAGGAGCGGAAATCGCTCGTCGTACTTTCAACCCCCGTTTGGGCATTGTAGGCGGCATCTCCATTGTGGGCGTATCAGGCATTATCCAGCCATTTAGCATCGAAGGGTTCATCAACTCCATCCGCAAATGCATGAATGTAGCCAAAGCGATGGGATGCACCCATTTGGTCCTCCACTCAGGAGCCAAGAGCGAACATATCTTGCAAAAAAATCATCCCGATTTGCCCACAATCGCTTTTGTAGAATATGGCAACTATGTGGGGGAAGCTATTCGCATAGCCGATGAGATGCAGATACCTTATATCACCATCGGCATTATGTTGGGAAAAGCTGTCAAACTGGCTGAAGGACATCTGGATACACATAGTCGTCAAGCTACCATGAACAAGGATTTCATCAAAGAAATGATGCGTGAAGCTGGGTGTTCCGAGGAAAGTCAGCATCTGACAGACAACCTGAATATGGCGCGTGATTTAATCACTCTGTTGCCCCCTCAGGAACTGGAGGCTTTTGTATCAGTGGTCATGCATCGTTGTTACGAGCATTGCGCTCCCCTCTTCCCTAACGGACAATTAGACATAGAATTTGTAAAAGAAGAAAAATGAATAACTATATGAAAAGCTTTATCAAAACTCTCGGTTTATGCTTGTTGGCTTGCTTCCTCTGTTGTTGCAAAGGAAACAAAACCAATCATCAAGAGAATAATTCTCCATTATCTGTTATCAATTCTCAATTAAAATACGCCCAAGGTTTCAAGGTACAGAACCTCGACAATGGCATTCGCCTGATTGACATCCAAGACCCACAGGCAGAGGAATCTACCGCTTGGCATTTTGCCTTGGTACCTAAAGAATTGAAATCTTTTGACGTTCCACAGGAGTATGCTGTTGTGCGCACTCCTATTGACAAAGCTATTTGCATGACGATGTTGCAACTGGCCGACTTCATTGCGCTCGAGGCATTGGATCATGTGTCGGGCATCACCAGTACCAAGAACTTGTTCAACGAAGACGTCTTGCAACGAGTGAAAGATAACAAGATCTTCACGATTGGCTCAGAGGGCGACTTCGACGCTGAGGTCATTATGGCAGCTAATCCTGATGTCATCTTTATTTCTCCCTTTAAAAGAGGTGGCTATGAGGCTATTAAGCAGACGGGCATCACCTTGGTACCACACCTTGGATACAAGGAACTGCATCCTCTTGGTCAAGCTGAGTGGTTGAAATTCATAGGTTTGTTTATCGGACAAGATGAGCAGGCCAACACCCTGTTCGATGGCATTTGCGAACGCTATGACCACATCAAGGAGATGGCTTCGAAAGCAGAGCATCGGCCTACCGTGTTGAGTGGTGAGATGCATGGAGGCAACTGGTATGCCGTAGGTGGCAAGAGTTTCTTGGCTCAGATTTTTGCCGATGCAGGAGCTGACTATGTACTGAAAGACGACCCTAATAGCGGAGGGGTGAACATAGAATTTGAGAAGTTGTATGCGATGGCGGCTAATGCCGACTACTGGCGCATCCTCAATAGTTTCCCTGGAGAATTCAGCTATGATGCCCTGAAAGCCAGCGAACCCCGCAACGAATTGTTCAAGTCGTTCAAGGAACATAAGGTAGTTTATTGCAACATGAAACGCAGTCCGTATTACGAGAAAGCTCCTGTAGAGCCCGATGTACTGCTTTCCGACTTGGTATTTGTGTTCCATCCGGAAGTATTACCTGCTGATTATCAACCCACCTATTACATACTTTTACCATGAAGACAACCACTTACCTCATAGGATTGTTTCTGCTGATTGTGGTGTTGTTTGCCCTCAATCTGGCAGTGGGTACCATCGAGATTCCATTGAAAAGCGTGTGGCTGATTCTTTGGGGAGATGATAGCCAACAGGAAATCTGGAGCAATATTGTCGTTCGTTCTCGCTTGCCCCAGGCTCTCACCGCTATGGTAGCGGGAGCAGGTTTAGCAGTGAGTGGTGCACAGATGCAGACTGTCTTTCGCAATCCATTGGCAGGACCGTCGGTATTGGGCGTCAGCAGTGGAGCCACCTTGGGGGTAGGTTTTGTAGTATTGCTCTCCGGCTCATTAGGCGGTGTGGCCTTGAGCCGTTTAGGTTATCTGGGTGATGCCGCTATGTCAGTAGCAGCCATCATTGGTGCTTTGGCGGTGCTGTCGCTCATCGTATGGGTATCACATAAGGTGAAGGGCAATGTCACTCTTTTGGTGATTGGTGTGATGATAGGTTATTTGGCTACCGCCATTATCGGCGTATTGAAATTCTTTAGTAATGAAGAAGATGTCAAGGCTTTTGTGGTTTGGGGATTGGGCAGTTTCTCACGTGTTTCAGGCGACCAGATGTTGCTGTTTGTCACACTCATGGTGATACTCCTCCCCCTCTCTATGACATTAATCAAACCGTTGAATCTTTTATTACTGGGCGACGGATATGCCCGTAGCTTGGGCCTATCTATCAAGTGGGCACGCACGCAGGTTATCTGTTGTTCTGGTATCTTGGCAGCTATTGTCACTGCTTATTGCGGACCTATCATGTTTTTGGGTTTGGCAGTGCCTCACTTATGCAGAGCCCTGTTCCGTACTTCCGACCATCGCATCCTCTTACCCGCCTGCGTGTTAGCCGGAGCGGCGTTGGCATTGCTCTGCAACTTGGTAGCTCGCATGCCTGGCTACGAAGGAGTGTTGCCCGTCAATTCAGTGACGGCTCTGATTGGTGCCCCTATTGTGGCAATGGTGTTGTTTGGAAAGTACAAGGGCGATGCGCAGGAGTAATCAGAATTCTTTCGCCAGCACGAAGAAAAAATCGCTTAGTCTATTCATGAAACGCAGGATGGCAGGATGAACGGGATAATCCCTGTTGACGGTCCACAACCTGCGTTCTGCTTGTCTGGCTACCGCACGGGCAATATGTATTTCAGCTGAAGTCACAGAGCCTCCAGGTAAAATAAAGCCTTCACCCAATGCTTTGGCATTCAGCTCATCTATCTTTTGTTCCATGTGTGCTGTCAGCGCTTCGACATGCAATTCTTTCGGATTGGTTTTACCTTCAGGCGTTGCAATATGACTCATCACCACCATCAGTTCCTGCTGTATCTCCAGTAAGAAAGGATTCCAGGTTTCTCCCAGTTCAGGCATCGCCACCAGCTTACCAATCAGGGCGTTCAGCAAATCGATAGTACCGTTGGCCTCAATGCGCACATCATCTTTCGGCACTCTTACCCCACCTCGTAGGCTGGTCATGCCCTCATCACCTGTCTTTGTATAAATCTTCTTCATAATCAAAATAAATTCATCATGCCCGTTTCTCCCCAATAGAGATGGGTATAACTGGCTACCAAATTCTTGTACCTGAACACTGGAGTTTCCACAGGTTGAGCATGAGCATCTTTCACCCCGACAACAGATACTGGGATGGTGTCACTGGGCATAAACTGTGTATAATGGAACTCATGCCCACAATAACGCAGCCCTTTCCAATCAAAAGACCGATAGCCTAACGACAACTTCCTGTCTTGTTTCCGCATTGATATTCTAAGTGGCAGTACACCAGTCATTTCATATAACTTATCTTCATCACCTATAATGCCCTGCGAAAGATAAATCATTCCCCCACACTCAGCCAAAGTCTTGCCGCCTTGCTCAATATATTCTTTGATGGAAGCACGCGTAGTTGTAGCTGCCATCAATGCTTCCGCATGTTTTTCAGGATAGCCCCCAGGCAGGTAGAGCAAATCTATATCAGCAGGAATCTTTTGGTCATCTTCAGGATTGAAGAATGTCACCTTTCCCAAATGGTGCAAGATATCCAGGTGCTCGGCATAGATGAAAGAAAAAGAGTCATCATTGCGTGCCACCCAAATATTCAAATCTTGCTGGACTTGTTTGTGAGGAAGCGCTACAACTGACAAATCCCGTTTCGTAGTCTGTATGATACCTTGCCAGTCAACATGCTCTTCTATCAAGTCGGCCAAACCTTCATCACCATTCATCTCACTGAAATCCAATCCCAAATACCTCGATTGCTGCATCAGTTCGGAACGTTTGGGGATATAGCCAAAACAAGGAATATTCAAATCAGCGCACACACTCGATAGCATTCGTTCATGCTTCTGAGAACCCACATTGTTGAATATCACACCAACAATCTTGACATCAGATTTGAAATGCAGGAATCCACTGATCAAGGCAGTTAATGAATAAGCAGCACTCTGGGCATTCACTACCAAGATGACAGGCAAATGCAATATCCTGGCCACCTCTGAACAAGAACCTCTGTCACGATCATAGCCGTCAAACAAGCCCATCATTCCCTCAACAACACTGGCATCAACATCTTGGGCGTGTTCGTAATAAACTTCCTGCAAATGTGCCGTCGAAGCCATAAAGGAATCCAGGTTGTAGGAAGGACGCTTGCACACCCGCTCGTGAAACTTCGTATCGATATAGTCGGGACCACACTTGAACGGTTGCACCAGATAGCCTTTGCGCACCAGCAACGCCATCAGTCCTCGGCTCACCGTAGTCTTGCCCGTACCCGATGCGGGAGCTGCAATCATGAATTGTGAGAGATTTCTCATATCCTTACCTATTTTTGTTAGCCAAAGATAAGCATTTTTCTTGAAAAAAACGTAAATTCGCAGAGTAAATATAGAAATAAGGAGATCCATGAAAAAAATCATCTTGATAACAGGTGGAGCGCGTTCTGGCAAAAGCAGTTACGCCGAGCAACTGGCACTGCGTTTGTCACCTAACCCAGTCTATCTGGCAACAGCACGAGTTTGGGATGACGAATTTCGTCAGCGTGTGATGAAACACCAGGAACGGAGAGGTCCCGAATGGACTAACATCGAAGAAGAGAAATTACTGAGCAATCACCAATTAACAGGTCGTGTAATCCTCATCGACTGCATCACCATGTGGTGCAACAATTTCTTCTTCGACCTGAACAACAAGGTTGATTCCACACTCGAAGCCATTAAAAATGAGTTCGAAAAATTCACCTGTCAAGATGCCACCTTCATCTTTGTCACCAACGAGATAGGCATGGGTGGAACCTCGGTCAACGATATCCAACGACACTTCACCGACTTGCAAGGATGGGTCAATCAATATGTGGCAGCACAAGCTGATGAGGTGATATTAATGGTAAGTGGAATACCAGTGAAAATCAAATGAATAATAAATGAAAACATTTAATATACAATCACCGGATTTGGCCATCAAAGATGCTTTGGTGGATAAGATTAACAACCTTACCAAGCCCAAAGGATCGTTAGGCACTTTAGAAGAGCTGGCCCTCCAAATAGGATTGATCCAGCAAACACTCAGTCCTAAGCTGTGCCATCCGCAGAACATCATTTTCTGTGCCGATCATGGCATTGCCGACGAAGGAGTCAGTGTGTCGCCCAAAGAAGTGACTTGGCAACAGACCATCCACTTCACCCACGGTGGCGGAGGGGTGAATTTCCTGACACACCAACATGGTTTCGGATTGAAGATAGTAGATGCCGGAGTAGATTTCGACCTCCCCTACGAAAGAGGCATTATCAACATGAAAGTGCGCAAGGGCACCCGCAATTTCCTGCATGAAGCAGCTTTGACGGAGGAAGAAATGAACCTCTGTTTAGAGCGTGGGGCTGAGATGGTGAAACGATGCGAAGCTGAAGGGAGCAACATCCTGAGCTTTGGAGAGATGGGCATTGGCAACACCTCGCCCTCATCCATCTGGATGCACCTGTTTGCACACATCCCGTTGGCGCAATGTGTGGGGGCCGGAAGCGGTCTCAACACACAGGGAATAAGTCGCAAGTTGCAGATACTCCAACAAGCAGTAGATAATTATAATGGTAGCAAATCATCTAAAGAAATCATAAGCTATTTCGGAGGATACGAGATGGTGATGGCCATTGGTGCCATGCTGCAAGCTGCCGAAGACCACCTTATTATATTAGTAGATGGCTTCATTATGACGGCATGCATGTTGGCAGCTATGCAGCTCTATCCTGCGGTAAAACACTATGCCATATTCGGACATTGTGGCGACGAATCAGGCCATAAGTTACTGCTGGATGCTATGGGTGCCAAGCCACTCTTGAGTCTGGGTTTGCGACTGGGTGAAGGCACAGGAGCCATCTGCGCCTACCCCATTGTTGATTCCGCCGTTAGAATGATCAATGAGATGGAAAGCTTCCAACAAGCATCCATCACCAAATATTTTTAGCATGGACAGGATATTGGCGACATTGATATTTTTCACCCGCTTGCCTTTTTGGCGTATCAAACAAGTGGATGCCGAGCATTACAAGCATGTGGTGCCTTACTGGCCATTGGCTGGTTGGCTCACAGGTGGAATAATGGCGGGTGTATTATGGCTCGCAGGTCAGGTAATGCCATTGAGCATAGCGTGGATAGTGGCCATCGTAGCCAGGTTGCTGGTCACAGGTTGTTTGCACGAAGACGGACTCGCAGATTTCTGCGACGGCATGGGTGGAGGAGTCACACGTGAGCGTGTGCTCACCATCATGAAGGATTCCCACATCGGCACCTATGGCGTAATAGGACTCATCCTCTATTTCCTCTTTCTTATCCAAATGAGTGCTTTGCCGTTGGATTTAATATGCCCCATCGTATTTGTGGGAGATGTATGGAGTAAGTTTGTATCATCTCACATAATCAATATCTTACCATACGCTCGCAAGGAAGATGAAGCCAAGAATAAAACCATATATCAGCGCATGAGTGCCTTTGAAGCATTTATAGGTGCCCTCTTGGGTACCATCCCAGCTGCAGTCCTTCTGCCCAAGACATACTGGCCTGCATTGTTGGCTCCGGTGGCAGTATTCATCCTGCTCGTAGGGTTGATGAAGCGACGCATCCAAGGCTACACCGGCGACTGTTGTGGTGCCCTGTTCCTCATCAGCGAACTCGCCTACCTCCTCATGTGCCTTATAATTTTCAATTGTCAATTCTCAATTTTCAATTAATAATTTTCAATTCTCAATTATGAAAATAACATTAATCCGCCATACCTCAGTCGATGTGCCACAAGGCACCTGCTACGGACAAACCGATGTACCCGTAAAGTCCACATTTCCAGAAGAAGCAGCGTTGGTCAAGTCCAACCTCGAAGCCTATACCCCCTTCGACAAAGTCTTCTGCAGTCCGCTCACACGTGCCGTCCAGCTCGCCACCTATTGTGGCTATCCTGAAGCCCAGCGTGACGAACGCTTGATGGAGATGAGTATGGGCGATTGGGAAATGAAGCCATACAGCGAGCTCAAAGGCCCCTATGTCAATGATTGGTACAACGACTACCTGCACCTCCCCACCCCTCATGGTGAGTCGTTCGAGATCCTGCTCCATCGTGTCAGTCAGTTCCTCGACGAGTTGCGCCAACAGCCATACCAAAACGTAGCCATTTTCGCACATGGAGGCATCCTCATCAGTGCCCAGGTCTATGCAGGTAATGTCACATTCGACAATGCCTTCTCAGCTTTGTTACCCTACGGAGGCATCGCTCAGATACAACTTACCTAATTCCGAATCAAAAATAAACTAAAAAAGATAGATATGAAAAGGATAATTGTTTGGATAGCAGCTATGATGCTGAGTTTAGTGACCGCAATGGCACAAGAAGCCATATTTGCAAGGAACGATGTCACATCACCAGAGGTGAACTCCGACGGTACAGTAACCTTCCGTCTGTATTACCCCAAGGCCATCACCGTACAGGTGACAGGCGACTTCCAGCAGGGAGCAGCCGAGATGAAGCAAGACTCAACAGGTCTGTGGACATACACCAGCGCAAAACTGGAACCCGAGTTGTATTCGTATAAGTTTGTGGTCAATGGTACCGAATACTTAGACCCAAGCAACATCTATCGTAGCAGGGACATTGCATCGTTCACCAACATCTTTATTGTCAGCAACGACAAGGAAGACAAAGGCGGACTGTACAGTGTGCAGGAAGTGCCTCACGGCAATGTGGCCAAGGTGTGGTACGACAGCCCGACACTACAGATGAAACGCAGGATGACAGTCTATACCCCTGCTGGCTATGACGACAGCAAGAAGAGCTACCCAGTGCTCTATCTGTTCCATGGAGCAGGTGGCGACGAAGATGCCTGGACCACCTTAGGACGTGCAGCACAGATATTAGACAATCTCATTGCCATGGGCAAGGCAGAACCAATGATTGTAGTAATGCCCAATGGCAACATGAACGCACAGGCAGTGGCGGGCGAATGGAGCAAGGGCATGTATAAGCCATCGTTCACACAGCACATGGACCCTCCTGGCTTGGCTACCATGGAAGAGAGTTTCCCTGATATCCAGAACTATATTGAAAAGCACTATCGTGTGATAAAAGACAAGAAACACCGTGCAGTAGCAGGATTGTCGATGGGTGGCGGACACACCTTCTCGGTGAGCAAGACTTATCCCGAACGCTTCGACTATATCGGATTGTTTTCAGCAGCTATCGTAGCAGGCAGAAATGTAAACTTCATGGCGGTAAACAAGCAAACATTGGATGCCGACGCAGAGTTAGGCAAGCAGATTGAGGCGCTGAAGAAAAACAACCCCAAGCTCTATTGGATCGCCATCGGCAACACCGACTTCCTGTACAATGTAAATGCAGAGTATCGCAAGTACCTGGACGAGAAAGGCATGAAGTACGAGTATTTCGAGAACGAAGGCGGTCACATCTGGCGCCTGTGGCGCATCTACCTCAGCATGTTTGCACCCAGACTGTTCAAGAATTAGTCTACTACGTATTCCATCTCCATGCCTCACGTCGTGGCTATCTATCCAACTGATAACATAGGTACCACGAAAACCACGGAAATGCACCTCACCCTTACGAGTTGCTTTCAACTTCAAGTTTGTCTTCCATTCCTTATTGACAAGCTCGTCAAGAGCATAATAAGATGCTTTAGGTTCCATATTACGGGTGAAGAAACCTGTGTTCGATGGTTCTCCCTTCAAACCGCAGTTGTCCACTACGTTCCACCACGTAATGCCGTTTACACGTTCCTGACTGAACCAGATGCGATAAAGATTACGGGTGAGGATGGCTTGAATCATTTCACCACGAGCATCGGCCGATGGCGCAGGAATTGTTATCTCGCTTATGTGTATGGGCAGTCCTATCACAGACAGGCTGTCGAACACCTGCCAGATCTTTTCTGGAGAATCAGACATCTCATGGGGGGGATGACATCTTCTCGCCACGCGACAGACGCAAGGCATCTGCAGGGTCGAAAATATGCGACTGCATCCCAATGACATCAATCTTGCAACCACGGCGTAGCAAATCCCTCACAAGATCGGGATAGCTGTGCGAGGTTACATAGTCGTTGATATTCAGCTTTGCCTGCTTAGGGAAAAGACTTCCAGCCAGCTTGAATGACTCGTAAACGTAATCGCCAGGCATCAGACCGAAATGACTTTTAGTTACTTTCGCATCTGGTACAAGAAGATGATGATAGTAATCCAACGCACTCTCATTGACAATGTCCCAGCTGTCAACACGGTTACCGTAATAATCAGCCAAGTCGGTCATTCTTCGCGTAAACTGCTCGTTCATAACGCGTATCAATCCAGGAAAGCGTTGCTCAATCTGTTCGGTGGTCAGGTCTTTGTATTTTTGGGTGTATTTCCCCTCCCACTGATCTCTGGATACAATCATCTTGCTGAAATCCTCCCGCTCCTGTTCTGGTGCAAGGCTGTCTAATATCCACTCAGGTATGTGAGAGGCACGACTGCCCCAAACGATGGTGTGCCCATGAACACGTACGCCTCTCTCTTTCATATAGTCGATAATTGGTTCAGGCGCAGGTCTTCGCCAGAAGAACAAGTCCTCAGGCACCGAAAGGGCGTTCCAGAAAGCCTCGGTGTCGATATACTGATATCCCGTCCTTGCCTGACCAGGCAACGGTTCGTAGGTCTTCCAGTAAAAAGGAACCGTTACTGAATTGAACAGAGTACCCCATAGTTCTCTGTACTTGAGGTTTCGTTCAGGCGTGCCTAATTGGTTGAAGTTAAAGACCTGTGCTCCGATATAGAAAGCACTCTTCACCTGTCGTATCTCTACTGTCGATCCCCGCTTCACATCGCCCAGCTGGAGTGTGACTTCAGCCTTACGGTTGCGTTCTATGTCCGCATCAATGCGGCGTTGCACATCCTCGTTCCACAGTTGCCAGTAGCCCTTATCCATAATGTGGGCTGTGTCGTCAGCCTCTGAGTGCGGGATGACGTTCTGAGCCGCTCCCCTGCCATAGCCGCATAGGGCAACAAACAGTAACAGAATAATCCTTTTCATAAGCTCGTTCTCATTATAATCATCAATGACATGTCAATTGTACAATTATTTTCGTTATCTTTGTAACATGAAGAAGATAGTGATACTGATGATGCTGGCGACTATGTGCCTGAGAGCCATAGCGGATGAAGGGCTACAGCCAGGACAGATGGTAACAGTGAGCGAGAACTGCTACGGGACTGTGGTGCCTGAGACACTAGACAAGCTGGCGGAGTACATCAGCAACGAGAACTTCGAGATGTTTTCTACCTTCTTCAAATTCGGCTATGCCACCTACCTGGATAAAGGTATGCGGGCAACGGTGGTGAAGGTCCAAGACAACAAAGCACTGGTGAGGTTAGAGAACCTCACACACTGGTGGGTGCTGACGGATGACCTTCAGAATCTCATTTCACCATTAAAAGAGATAGGATCACGCTCACGACCCCTGACGTCTATCGACGCCCTGCCATTATCAAACACAGTAATCGTAAAGACATAAGTGTCTTCTGAGTTTTTTACACCAATCTCAACGACGAACTCATCGCTCTTCTTCTGAGTTAATTTATAGCTATCGATGCTTTCAGTAAAGTTCAAGCCCTGACCTCCACCATAAGGAATATTAAAAGCGTCTCCAGCATAAGGAAGATATGAAAACAATGTCTCGCCATTCACCTGCAAGTAATGATCTGGAGTAACACTTCTTGCCATTCCTTTTAACGGAGTCATAAAGTTGACTTCAATTTTAAAATTCTGCTCGGTCAAAGCATCTTTAACCTTAGCTGCTAGTTCTGAAGCTTTCTCAGAACGCTGGGCAGAGGCAGTGGTGCCGCAACTAGCGAAAAAAACCACACCTGCCATCCATGCAATTGTAAGTAATAATTTTCTCATAATCAAAAATTAAAGTATCGTTTAGCATTATAATAACAGATATCTTCTATCATCTGGGCGATGCGGGGCATCTCCTCTGCTGGCAACTCGCCATTCTCTACATCCTGACCGACAAGGTTGCACAGGATTCTGCGAAAATACTCGTGACGAGGGTACGAGAGGAACGAACGACTGTCGGTGAGCATGCCAACAAAGCGACTGAGCAAGCCTTGCAACGACAAGGTGTTGAGCTGCTTCTCTATGCCGTCTTTCTGGTCGAGGAACCACCAACCGCTGCCCCACTGCATCTTTCCTGGCACACTGCCATCTTGGAAGTTACCTATCATAGTAGCCACCATCTCATTGGCATTGGGGTTGAGGTTATAGACAATGGTCTTGGTAAGGCAACCTTCACTGTTAAGGTGGTCGAAGAACTGGGCCATGCTCTTGGCGGTAGTGAACTCACCCATAGAATCAAAGCCTGCATCTGGGCCCAAGAGTTCAAACATCTTGGTATTGTTGTTGCGCTGTGGACCATAGTGGAACTGCTGTACCCACTGGGTGTCGGCATCGAGTTCAGCGAAATAAGTGAGCAATCCCGACTTGAACTTCAGCTTCTCAGCCTCAGTAGCTTCGTCGCCACTCATGACCTTGACAAAGATGGTTTGCATCTCGTCCTCGGTTACTGGCTCGGCATAGAAGCAGTCGATGCCATGATCGGACAACTTGCAACCGTGCTGGGCAAAATAGAGATGACGCAAGTAGAGAGCTTCGAGCAGGTCGCTGTAGTTGTAGATATCTACACCGCTTACTTCCGACAGTTGCTCGATATAGGTGCGATAAGTCTGGGGGTTGTCGATGACCATCGCCTTATCTGGTCGCCAAGTGGGTAACACTTTGATTTCGAAATCACTTTCTTTGATTTTCTCGTGATATTTCAGGGAGTCAACGGGGTCGTCGGTAGTGCATACTGTCTCTACATGATAGTGCTTCATGAGGCCACGAGCGGAGAACTCGGGTTGTTGTAACTTCTCGTTACATTCGTCGTAGATTTCCTTCGCCGTATCTGGGTTGAGCAGTTTCTGAATGCCGAAGGCCGTGCGCAACTCCAAATGCGTCCAATGGTACAACGGATTGCGGAAGGTAAAAGGAATAGTCTCTGCCCATTTCTGGAATTTTTCCCAGTCGGAGGCACCTCCTGTGATGAAATACTCATCTACACCATTGGCACGCAAGGCACGCCACTTGTAATGGTCACCTCCCAGCCACAGTTCGGTAATGGAACGAAAACGATGATCCTCTGCTATCTCTTTGGGATTGAGATGGCAGTGATAGTCGATGATGGGCAATTGCTTTGCATGCTCATGATAGAGCATCTGAGCCGTCTTGCTCTGCAGCAAGAAATTGTCGTCCATGAAGGGTTTCATAATAATGAAAAAATAAAAAAAATGCCTCTATGTTAGCGTAGCATGTGGATGTGTGTAGGCGGCATTTTAGGCCTGACGTCAGCCGCCGGCACATCCACATTGCGAAGCGTTCAACGTAAAATGGTCAAAACTTCCTTGCACTTGTTGGTGATGTACTGCCAGTCTTTGTTAGCAACGACATCTTTGGGGAAGAGCTTGCTGCCCATACCCACACAGAAGACACCTGCCTTGAACCATGCGGAGAGATTTTCTTCAGTGGGTTCTACCCCACCCGTCACCATGAGTTTTGTCCAAGGCATAGGAGCCAGCAATCCTTTCACGAACTTAGGGCCCAACACATCGCCAGGGAACACCTTGATGAGGTCGCATCCTGCCTCTTGGGCAAAGCCCACCTCGCTCACAGTGCCACAACCTGGGGTGTAAGGCACACCACGACGGTTGCACACCTTAGCTACATCAGGGTTGAACAACGGCCCTACCACAAAGTCGGCTCCCATCTGGATGTACAACGATGCGGTGGGGGCATCGACCACAGAGCCTACGCCCAGCGCCAACTCGGGACATTCCTCCCAAGCAAATTTCCTCACTTCAGCAAATACTTCGTGGGCGAAATCACCACGATTGGTGAACTCGAAAGCTCGCACACCTCCGTCGTAGCAAGCTTTCACCACCTGCTTGGCTATCTCTACATCCTTATGATAGAAGACGGGCACCATAGGTGCAGCGGCCATCTTACTCAATACTGCAATTTTATCAAACTTACTCATAATATTTTTTTATCTTATGTTAAATGAGCCGAAATGAATGGGTGTAGACGGCATATCTGCTTGCAGTCAGCCGTCGGCACATTCATGAGGCGATAAGCATTAACTTCAGTTCAGCCCAATGACTGTGCGATGCCCAACTCAAGGCCACGAAGCTCTGCTAGGCCACGCAGGCGCCCTATCAAAGAGTAACCTGGGTTGGTTTGCTTGCGCAGATCGTCTGCCATCTGGTGACCATGATCGGGTCGCATGGCGATGCTCTCTCCACGCTGTTGCTGAATCTCCAGAAAGGCCTTCATCACCTCTACCATCGGCACATCACCTTCAAGGTGGTTGGCCTCGTAGAAATTGCCTTCGTCATCGCGCTTGGTGCTTCTTAGGTGAACAAAATGAATGCGGTCGCCAAAGCGACGCATCATAGCCGGAAGGTCGTTCTCTGCACTTACACCCAACGAACCACAGCACAGACAGAGACCGTTAGCTGGCGATGGCACAGCATCCACCAACGCTTGGAAATCGGCTGCATTGCTCAGGATGCGAGGCAAACCCAAGATAGAGCATGGAGGATCATCAGGATGAATCACTAACTTGACGCCAGCCTCTTCAGCCGCAGGAGTCACCTCTTGCAGGAAATAGATAAGGTTGGCCCGCAGGCGCTCAGGGGTAATGTCTTTGTACCTGTCCAACTCCTGTTGGAACTGCTCCAGTGTGAAGCTCTCCTCTGAGCCTGGTAAGCCAGCAATCATATTGCGCACCAAGCGATTTTTCTCTTCGTCTGTCATCTGTTCAAAGCGCACCTTCGCTTTGGCCTTCTCTTCCTCAGTATAATCAGCCTCAGCACCAGGACGCTTCAACAAGAAGAGGTCGAAGGCAATAAATGCTGCACGCTCGAAGCGCAAAGCACGACTACCATCGGGCAGCTCGTATGCTAAGTCGGTACGTGTCCAATCGAGCACTGGCATAAAGTTGTAGGTCACCACCTTGATGCCACACCAACCCAGGTTAAACAGACTCTTCTTATAGTTCTCGATATAGCGCTTGTAATCGTCTGTCTGTGTCTTGATATGCTCGTGCACAGGCACACTCTCGACCACCGACCACTTCAAGCCAGCCTCCTCTATCATCAGCTTGCGCTTCATGATTTCCTCTACCGTCCATATCTCACCATTAGAGATGTGATGCAAGGCGGTAACGATGCCTGTGGCACCAGCTTGGCGTATATCGCTCAGGCTTACTGGATCGTTAGGGCCGTACCAACGGAATGTTTGTTCGCAAAGTATCATATTGTAAATACATTAAAGCCTCCATCAACGATGGCAACAGTGCCAGTAACAAACTGGGAAGCATCGCTGATGAGGTAGTGAATGGTACCACACAGTTCTTCGGGCTTGCCCATACGTCCCATCGGCGTTTGATGAATAATGTCTTGTCCTCGTTGCGTCCAGGAACCATCTGGGTTTGTCAGCAACGTACGGTTCTGCTCGGTCAGGAAGAAGCCAGGAGCAATGGCATTCACACGGATACCAGTACTGAACTTCTTCGCTACTTCTGTAGCCATAAAGGCGGTAAAGTTGCTCACTCCAGCTTTAGCCACGCCATAGCCTGCCACACGGGTCAGCGGACGGAAAGCCGACATCGATGAAAAATTAACAATAGCGCCTTTGCCCTGCTTCGCCATTTGCTTCAGGAACACCTGTGTGGGCAAGACAGTGCCAGTAAGGTTCAAATCCAATACCTTCTGAAAGTCTTCTACTTTGAGGTCGAAGAAAGTGGCATCAGGACCAATGGTGGCACCAGAAAGGTTGCCGCCAGCTGCATTGAGTAGGGCGTCTACTTGTCCATAGGCCTGTAGAATATCGGCCAAGTTCTGCTCCAATATCTCTTGTTTTACCACATCAGTGGTGAGGTACATTGCTTCGCCACCTTTCTCCTTTATTTTCTGTACAATGGCATTGCCTACTTCTGCCTTTCGTCCCATAATCACTACCCTCGCCCCTTGTTCGGCCAAGTAGGAAGATATGGTACGGCCTAAGGTTCCTGTGCCACCTGTGATGACAACCACCTTGCCTTTAATATCAAATAGATTACTCATAATTAAAAATCATTGTACATTCCACGTTGCAGAATCATTGCCATGAGCTGTACGTACTTCCACCTGATTCACTCCTTTGTTCAGCTTCACATTCTCCCAAACAACGGTAGCATAGGCATCGGTCTTCTGGGTGCCCACCAACTTGCCATTGATATACAGCTTCACATTAGGAGCTGTGGTGAAAACGATGATGTCGGTCACATCTTCTTTTCTATCTACATAACGCTTCGAGCACAGATGCACAGTGTTCTCTGCCTTGTTCCAGTTAGCCTTATAGAGATAGAAAGCATCCTTGCGCGTCTGACGGTCGTGGGTCACCAAACCCTTGTCGTTCAGGTTGTCAGTATCACCTTCCCTACGCATAGACGAAGCGAAGTCGAACATATTCCATACATAAGAGCCCCAGATATACTCTCGCTCAGTGATCATCTTGATGTGCTTCATGTGAGAGACGGTCTGCTTTTCTTCCGGATGGAGTCGGCCACGTGAGTTGCTGTATTCTTTGTTGTTATCGTCAAACTGTCCCACATGCTGGTTGATGCTAGCTCCTGCGCCATATTCACTGATAGAGATCTTGGCATCTGGGTAAGTCTGGTGCCAGTTGTCGAAGAAGGTAGCGAAATCAGCTATCTTGCCATCGTACCAGCCGAAATACTTGTTCCATCCCATCACATCAGAGATGAAGTTGAAGTCACCCTCAAAACAAGTAGCAGAGGTGGTGAGGCGCACTGGGTCAAGCTGATGAGCGATATCATTCAACTCACCCACAATGGCATTCTGGCCACCAGCTACCTCGTTGAACAAGCCCCAGAATACAATGCTGGGGTGATTGTAGTTCTGGATAATCATCTCCTTCAACTGGAAACGCAGGTTATCTTCAAACTCCTTATAAGCATTATAGCCTGTGATGAACGGTATCTCTTCCCACACCACGAATCCCCGACGGTCGGCCTCCTCAAACATGAAGTGTGCCTGTGGATAATGGGCCAGACGCAAAGCATTCACACCCATCTCCTGGATGATGTTGAGGTCGGCAATATGGTTTTCTTTTGTCAAAGCAGAAGCCAAACCTGCCCAGTCTTGATGGCGAGATACGCCACGCAACTTAAGGTGCTTTCCGTTAAGGAAGAAACCCTTGTTCTCATCTACATAGAAACTGCGGAAGCCAAACTGGTCTTCTACACGGTCGATTTCCTGACCGCCTTTCTTCAGGATGGCAACTACCTTATACACATAGGGGTCGGCCATTCCATCCCACAGATGAGGATTATTAACGCTGGCATTGATGGTTACCTTGTCGTTGTTGATGATATGACTCGTTTTGTCGGCTACTACCTTTCCATTGGCATCTACCAACTGGAACTCCACTTCACAGTCCTTGTAGCCAGATTTGCTAGTGAGGCGAATCTCAGCACTGATCTCTGCACGATCAGCGGTGAGCGACTTCTGCGTTACTTGCAAACCATCAGAGCCGAAATAAAGCGGAGAGATAGCCACATCGTCGGTAATGATGAGCCAAGCATCGCGATACAAGCCACCATAAACGTTGAAGTCGCCACTGAGGGTAGCCACATCGTAACGGTGACTGTTGTCGCAGGTTACCAGAAGGTAGTTCTTCTGACCATAGCTGAGATAGTCGGTCAACTCGAAAGTAAAGGCATTGTAGGCTCCCTTATGCTCGCCTACCTGCACCCAGTTTACTTGTACGTTGGCTACGGAACCAGCGCCCTCGAACTTCACGAAGATGCGTTTGCCTTTCCAACTTTCTGGTACATCTATTTCTTTCATGTAAGAACCTTCGCCACGATAGTAACCGTCATTGTTCATGAAGTCCTCGTCGTTGTAGGTATGAGGCAGGTTGACTACCTTCTCTCCTCTGGGTACCATGATATTGGGATAGACGCCCCAAACGCCAAACGTTCCCTTTCTGAATTGCCACTCTTGGTTCAACGACGTAACCTCACGGCCATTGACCACTGACCATTGACCACTGACCATTATCAAGGTCAACAGCGCCAACAAAGCTTTAATGTTTTTCATATTATTAAATTTAATTATTTTCTTTCCAACTTATATAATTATCTTTAATGATAAAAAGTACATATTTGGAGAGGCGTTAGTCTCTGAGAATCAGTACTTTTTACATTAAAGCAATAATTTATCGTTGTACCCTGCCAGAGGCATCACCCCCAGCAAGAGCTTCAACCTCAGCAACACTTACCATATTGACATCACCAGGGATGGTATGCTTCAACGCAGAAGCAGCAACGGCAAACTCCAACGCCTCATCCTGATTAGCTTTGGTAAGCAAACCATGAATCAAACCGCCAGAGAACGAATCACCACCACCCACACGGTCGATGATAGGATTGATGTCATAGCGCTTGGATTCATAAAACTCTTGACCATTATATATCATCGCCTTCCAACCATTGTGCGTAGCAGAGAACGATTCGCGCAAGGTAGATGCCACATACTTGAAACCAAACTCCTTCGCCATCGCCTCAAAGATGCCCTTATAACCAGCAGCATCGGTCTTTCCGCCTGTCACATCGGCCTGTGGTTTGAAGCCCAAGCAGAGCTCTGCATCTTCCTCATTGCCGATACAAACATCTACATATTGCATCAGGGGTTTCATCACGCTCTGTGCCTTCTCCTTTGTCCATAGCTTCTTGCGGAAGTTCAGGTCACAGGAAACAGTTACGTTGTTGCGTTTAGCTGCCTCACAAGCCAACTTCACCAACAGAGCAGCCTTATCGCTGATAGCTGGAGTGATGCCTGACCAATGGAACCAATCGGCACCTCTCATGATGTAGTCGAAATCAAAATCAGCTGGGTCGGCCTCTGCAATAGCTGAATGGGCTCGGTCGTAAATCACCTTACTGGGACGCATGGAAGCACCGGTCTCCAGATAATAAATGCCTACACGGTCACCCCCACGAGCTATATAATCGGTCTTGACACCAAACTTACGCAGTGAATTGACAGCAGCTTGCCCTATCTCATGCTGGGGTAGCTTGGTTACGAAATAGGCATCATGCCCGTAGTTGGCACAACTTACTGCCACATTGGCCTCGCCACCTCCATATACTATATCGAAGGCATCTGACTGAACGAAACGGGTGTTGCCAGGCGTAGAGAGCCTGAGCATTATCTCACCCATAGTCACTATCTTCTTTCCCATAAAATCCAGATAATTTACTGTTAATTACGCAAAGTTAAAAATAAGTAGAAAACATAGCAAATTAATTGCATTATTTTTATACTAGGAGGAAACAACTAAAAAAGAAAGGTGGCAACCAAATAAATGGTCACCACCTTTTCTGTGTGTTATGAAAAAGAATTTAGTCTCCTATTATTACTTTATCTCCTGAATAAGCGGTAGTAATCTGCCCCTTTACATCAGAAGTTTTCTCAGTCACCACTTTGCTCTTCTTCAGTTCTTCCCAAACTCCCTCAATCTGCTTGCAATAGCTGTGTACCTCAACGGTCAAGCCATCGCCGAAGTTGGCTTTCAGTTCATCAATCATATCATCCTGAATACCTGAGATTTCAATGGTGACACCTTTATTATCGTGTGTAATCTTGGTCTTAACATTTTCGTATTCCTTATAGTAATAGTCATACACACGGATATTGAAATCATCCTGCTCAATGATGTTGCTTTCAGTCAAAGGCAAGTTGATGGTTACAGTACCTGAATGGGATCTGATGTGAGCGGAAGTCTTGATTTCGTTCCAATCTTTGTGTTCCTGCAAGTGGATGTCAACCTCTACATTATTAGGAACCACTGCCAATGGATCGGTATCCACTAAGTTACCAGCCTCTACTTCAGCGTTTACTTCTTCTGTTACGTCTGGATCTTCAACGTCATTTACATTCTCAACGTCATTATTTGTCAGAACACCATTCACGTGCCAGCCATATTGCATGCCTACTTCCTTAACAACATACCACAAAACTTTTGTTTCATTGTTATTGAGGCCGTCAATAGCTGCTTTTAATGCTTTATAATTAGCAGTAGTCTCACTCTTTTCTTTGTTCAGCCAATAAGTCAGGAATGTGGCAACATCTGGTGCTTCCTTTATCGCACTCTGGGTAGCAATACCAGATTCATCATAGACATACCTGAACATACCAATATTATTACCGGTTTTGGTATCTTTCTTATAATAGTCCAAGCCACGATCATCATAAGTACCGTAAGCATAGCCTGTCCAAACTTTACCCAAATTAGGACCTTCATGACCACCCCAGTACTTGGCAGCATCTTGATTCAACCAACCTGGAAGCGTTCCGTCAATTCTGATGGTAAAACGAGCTACTTCCCAACCCTCAGCGATATTTACACTTGGCCAAGTCAAGTCACCATAAGAATAAGCACGGGTTGTGGCCCCGTCTGATCTTGTGTCAACACCTGATAAATGTGCTCCCTGCACGAATACCTTTGTAGCAGGCAGATCAGTAGTAGATACATTTGGAGTGTTAACTTCTAAAGGAGTCACTGTGCGGGTTAATAACTCGTCACCGTTTGAACATGCGGTGAACATTGCAATAGATACAATTGAGACGACTAAATAAACAATTCTATTCATGTGTTTATCTTGATTAAAAAGGTCTTTTTTGTCTTCATTTTTTAATTTCGGTGCAAAGTTACACAATAATTTATTTAGGTTGTACATATTTTAACACAATTTTAACACCAAGTAGATGAAATTCATGCACAAAAACAGTTTTTAGGGTTTCCATGCACAAAACACAAAAGGATTTCTTATATTTGCACAAAGTTCTGCGAAACGGCTTACCCGCAGTTTTGCACATAAAAAACAACAACGATGAAAAAAGCATTTTGGAGCATGGTGCTGGTGATGACCTGCATCGGTGCAATGGCGCAAAAACCCTTGATTGGCATTAGTACTGGTTATAGTGCAAGTGATAATTCTGCCAGTGTGCGTTACACTTATGTGGACGCTGTGGTAAATGCTGGTGGCATACCTGTATTAATTCCTTTGGCTAAAGACTCGTTAGCAGCTGCCGAGGCCATAGCTCGTGTGGATGGTCTCATTCTATCGGGGGGCGAAGATGTGTATCCATTTTTCTATGGTGAGGAGCCTGCAGGTGCATTAGGTGGTGTGAACTATGAACGAGACCTCAGTGACAGGTGGCTGTTGCAATCGGCGGTGAAGATGGGCAAAGCGGTATTGGGCATCTGTCGTGGTGAACAGCTTACCAATGTAACTTTTGGCGGTACTTTGTATCAGGATCTCCCTTCACAATTCCCTAACCGTCCGGTACTGCAACACGGACAACGTTCTAACGGTACTTTACCCATCCATCATGTGAATGTAGTGAAGGACTCACATCTGTATGAGATCATGGGACAGGAACAGTTGGCAGTCAACTCGTTCCATCATCAGGCAGTAAAAGATGTAGCACCCGATTTCAAGGTTGTGGCTACGGCTCCCGATGGTGTGGTAGAGGCTATTGAGGGTTTCCCAAAATATAACATCTTGGCTCTTCAGTGGCATCCTGAATATTTTGCTCAGCAGGGCAACAAAGAGTGGATAAAAATATTTGAGGATTTGGTGAAACGTGCTGGGGGCAACAAGCCTGTTTTGAAGGAACCGAACATCAAACAACCCAAAATCAGATAATCAATCTTTACTTTATGAAAAGACATATAACTACACTGATAATTTGCTTATTAGTTTTAGTTGTAAAGGCACAAGACACCTATACTGTCATCGTTTCTTGTGACGGTTTCCGTTGGGATTTTCCTATCTTATATGAAACTCCCACGATGGATAAGTTGTCAAGAATAGGGGTGCAATCCGACATGCAACCGTCCTACCCTGCTTCTACTTTCCCCAACCACTATGCTATGGCCACTGGGCTCTATCCTGACCATCATGGCATCGTGAATAACTCGTTCTGGGATCCCGACCTGCAACTTACCTATGCTGTGGGCGATAAGCTGACGGGCAAAGACCCCCGCTTTTTCTTGGGAGAACCTATCTGGGTTACGGCCGAGCGACAGGGGGTGAAAACGGCTACCATCTACTGGGTGGGAAGCGACCTTGACAATAGCCGTCATGCATCCTACTGGTACGACTACGGCAAGCCCTTGATATCTTACGAAGAACGCATACAAAAGGCATTGGAGTATCTACAACTGCCAGAGCCTGAACGTCCTCACTTTATCATGGTATATTTTGACGAGCCCGACAAAACAGAACACACCTATGGTCCCAATAGCGAAGAGACACGCCAAGCTGTCAAGATGGCGGATGATGCTGTTGGACAACTGTATGATGGATTGATGAAATTGCCTATTGCAGACAAGATCAACTTTATCGTGGTATCTGATCATGGTATGGCTTCAGAGGATCCAAGCAGAGTGGTGAACCCTGATGATTATCTGAAACCTGAATGGTATGAACACATGATTATAGGTATTCCGACGTCTATTTTTACCAAACCGGAATATCGTGAAACCGTGTATAACACATTGAAAGACATCCCCCACCTCACTGTGTGGAAGAAAAATGAAATACCAGCATATCTGCATTATGGAACCAGTAAGCGATTGGGTGATATCATTGTGGCACCAGATATGGATTGGGAGTTCAGAAATACGCCTCGTGGCGGATATGGTGCTCATGGTTATGACCCTACTGACCCCTATATGCATGCCATATTCCGCGCTGTGGGACCGGCCTTCAAGAAAGGTTACATAGCCCGACAATTTGAAAATGTGGATATCTATCCCCTGCTCTGTCACTTAATGGGCATTCAACCAGCTCCTTGTGACGGCAAGTTGGACAGGATAAAACTTATATTGAAATAAACGTGAATTAATATTAACCTCTTAATTTTTAGAATTATGGCAAATAGAAGAGAATTTTTGAAGGGAGCATCCTTACTGACATTAGGTGCTCTGTTTAGCAACTGCGCTAAGGCTGAAGCTGCTCCAAAGGGTGGCGGTCCTCTGGGCTTGCAGATTTATTCACTGGGTCCTGAACTCTCAGCTAATGGTTTGGCAGAGGGTCTGAAGCGCATCAAGGAAAGTGGTTACAGCTATATTGAGTTGGCTGGCTATCGTGATGGTAAGATTGGTCAGGCTACTATGGCTGAATTCAAGCAATTGGCCGACGATGCAGGTATCGAGATCGTAAGCTCACACCTGAACCCACCTGTACGCGACTACTCAAAAGACAACTTCGAGGAGATCAAGGACTTCTGGAAGAAGGCTACTGAAGACCACAGCGTTTTGGGCCTGAAGTACATGGTACAGCCTGGTTTGCCTAACTGCAACAGCGCAGAAGATGCTCAGTTTGTAGGAGAAGTATTCAATGCAGCTGGTGAAATCACTAAGGCAGCTGGCATCCAGTTTGGTTATCACAACCACAACTATGAGTTTAACAAACTGACTCCTGGTGGCACCGAACCTATTAGCTTCGCTATTCGTGGCTTCCGTCCTGCAGAAGGTCAGCCAATGCCTAAGACCGTTGAGGAAATTTTCATCGAGAGCACTGACCCAAGCAAGGTAATCTTCGAGCTCGACGTTTATTGGACCGTTATGGGTGGTCAGGATCCTGTAGAGTGGATCAACAAGTATGCCGACCGCATCCAGATGCTGCACATTAAGGATCGTCTGATCCTGGGTGATAGCGGTATGATGAACTTCCCAAAGATCTTCGACGCATTCTACAGCCACGGACACAAGTATTTCTTCGTAGAAATCGAGGATACTCGCAGTGGCATCCAATTCGACCGTGTAAAGGCAAGTGCAGACTTCCTGAACAACAGTGGTCTGGTACAGAAATAATAGTTAAGAAAGCAAAAGAAAGGGAGCACCCATTAGGATGCTCCCTTCTTTTTGTTGGTCTTTACCTCCCATTACAATTGTTTATCTGGATTGTGTCTGCGTTGTCTATCTCTGTTATGAGTTCCACCACCTTCCCCACGAGGGCGCCACATATCTCTAACCATATTGGTACGGAATCCCATCTCTGCTTGTCTAATCTTAAAAATCTTCTTATCTGACAGAATCTTGCGGAATTGTTCTAAGTAGGATTTTTCCAGTCGAGCTGAGGTGAGCTGCGCCTCTGTAAAGGTGTCATTTATCTCTTTATAACTGCCTTCTTTCGCATTTTCATCCCTACCCTCGCGAAACAATTTCCAGGCTTCATCTTGCGCTGATTTCTGTTTCTGCTTCATCTCAAAATACAGAGGAAAGAATGCTTTCGCCTCTTGCTCTGTCAGCTCAGCTACCTTGGTAAGGTACTCCTGCTGACGAGTCTGGAACTGTTCTGCTGTCATGCGTTCACGACGCTTTGTGTCTTGTGCGCTCAGTGATGCTACAACCATCACCATTGTCAATAATAATAACAGTCTTTTCATAATTCAATTGTGTTTATAATAAAGTTACTCTGCATCTGACAAATACAGGTACAACGAATAGTCGTCCATTTGCATGGCATCCACCAAATTCTGTACCATTTCAGTTTCGTATTGCTCTTCTTCTGCTGCAATCACCGCTGGGTCGTTGTTATGCATATAGCCCAACACCTTGATGATGATAGCTGCACCTGCAAACATAGCTGCCAAATAAACGCTGGGTTTAGCCTTGTCCCACCATGTGAGCGGCTTGACCTTATACTCAGGTACCGGCTTTTCTGGCAGACTATCCATCACACGGTTGGTAAGGCCCTCAAAATAGCCTTCGGGCACCGTAAAGGGATTGCTCTTTCCCACCTTGTGTAACAACAGATCTTCTTCTTTCATGGTTCTCCTATCGTTTTCTATTTATTAGACAATGTTTTATTCAATTGGTTTAATCGGCTTCTTCAAAATACTTCGAGATCTTCTTTACAGCCAGATGATAATCAGCCTTTAAAGCTCCCACTGTAGAGCCAACGATCTCAGATATCTCTGTATAGGTAAGCTCGTCGAAGTAGCGCAGGTTGAATACCAGTCGTTGTTTGTCGGGCAAGGTAGTGAGTGCTTGTTGCAACAGCCGTTGAGCTTTGTCGCCATCGAAATAGGGATCACCCTCCAACTGATTAGCGGCACTCACCTCTTCATCATCCATCGACACCTGTTGTTGTGCCTTTTGTTTATTCAAAAAATTCAAACTCTGATTAATAGCAATACGATAGAGCCAAGTTGACAATTTCGACTCGCCTCGGAAATAATCAATATTTTTCCATGCCTGGATGAATGTCTCCTGCAGGACATCGTTAGCATCGTCATGATCAAGAACCAAGCGACGTATCTGCCAGTATAGCGGCTTGCCATACTCCTCTACAATCATGCCGAATGCCCTGCGTTGCATAGCATCGTCTTCTTGCAACATCCTCAACACATTTTCTTCATCGAATCTTGCACTCATATCGTTTTTGTTCATTCATCATTTTTTAGACAATCAAAAATGCAAAAGGTTTAATCCTCTACTAACACTGTTTGATCCTCTTGCGCTAAAATGGTATTGGGAAATATGGACTTAGCCTCCTCCAACAACTTGTTCTCATCATCGTATCGTGCAGAGAAATGGCCAATCACCAACTGGCTCACTTGTGCATCTTTCGCTATCTGAGCTGCCTGAAGGGTGGTGCTATGGAAATGCAACTGAGCCTTGGTCTCATGCTCGGCGGCATAAGTTGCTTCATGATACAACAGATCTACTCCCCTCACCTGTTCCACAATCTGAGGATGATACATCGTATCGGAACAATAAGCATAACTATGTGCTTTTGAGGCAGGTGTAGTAAGTCGATCGTTCGCTATTACTTCGCCATCAGGAAGGACAAAATCGGCTCCAGCTTTGATATTATTGATATAGGCAATGGGGATTTCATAGGCATCAATCATATCACGACGAATATGTCGTAAGCCTTCCTTCTCTTTGAAGAGAAAGCCACAAGTAGGTACGCGATGTTTTAGAGGTATAGTAGTAACCGTAAGTGTACGGTCTTCAAAAATCATGGCAGACTGATTTGTATCAAACTCATGGAAGAACACCTGATAGCTCATATCGTAATTACAATAATCCATGATGGGTTGCATCATCTGTTGTAAACCTTTGGGGCTATGCACATGCAACTCGGCTGTGCGACTTAAAAGATTAAAGGTGGATATCAAGCCAGGCAATCCAAACAAGTGGTCACCATGAAGATGAGAAATAAAGATATGGTTCAGTCGGTTGAACGAAAGTTTGTTTCTGCAATACTGCAATTGCGTGCCTTCTCCACAATCAATCATGAAGAGTTTATCGCGCACATTCAGCACTTGAGATGAGGGGAAATGTCTGGTCGTAGGTTTTGCTGAGCCACATCCCAATATTGTCAGTTCAAACTTTTCCATATTTATCAAAATTATTCTGCCAACAAAAATAGCAATAAAAAAGGTGCCTGCAAAATATGCAGACACCTTTTATATATATAAGGTAACTTTATTACTTGCTACCCTTAGCCATCTTAGCCTTCAATGCTGCCAGCGCATCGATATCACCCAGAGTGGTTGATGCAGCCTGGTTCTGAATAGCTGGAGCTTCTTCGCGTTTAGCAGTGTTGCTCTTACGAGCTGCACGACGCTGTTCGTTTCTTTCCTCACGAACCTGATCTTCATAAGTACGGCTGTGAGACAGGAAGATGCGACGAGTATCCTTGTTGAACTCAATTACCTTGAATGGCAGAGTCTCATTTACTTGAGCCTGAGTACCATCCTGCTTCACTAAGTGCTTAGGAGTAACGAAGCCCTCAACGCCATGAGGCAGAGCAACAACAGCACCCTTATCCAACATCTCGGTGATAGTTCCTTCGAACACAGCACCTTCAGTGAATACGCTTGCGAATGCATCCCAAGGATTCTCTTCCAACTGCTTGTGACCGAGACTCAGACGACGGTTCTCTTTGTCGATTTCCAAAACAACTACATCGATTTCTGCACCAATCTGAGTGAACTCTGAAGGATGCTTCACCTTCTTGGTCCATGACAGGTCAGAGATGTGAATCAAACCATCAACACCCTCTTCAATCTCAACGAATACACCAAAGTTGGTGAAGTTGCGAACCTTTGCCTTGTGCTGTGAACCAACAGGATATCTCTCTTCGATGTTCTCCCATGGATCAGACTTCAGCTGCTTGATACCCAAAGACATCTTACGCTCATCGCGATCCAAAGTCAGGATTACAGCCTCTACTTCATCACCTACATTCAAGAAATCCTGAGCACTACGCAGGTGCTGGCTCCAAGACATCTCAGATACATGGATCAGACCCTCAACACCAGGAGCAATCTCAACGAATGCACCATAGTCGGCCATAACCACTACCTTACCCTTCACGTGGTCACCCACCTTCAGTTCCTTATCCAGTGCATCCCATGGATGTGGGGTAAGTTGCTTCAGACCCAAAGCGATGCGACGCTTCTCATCGTCGAAGTCAAGGATAACAACATTTATCTTCTGGTCAAGCTCAACAACCTCATGAGGATCGCTTACACGGCCCCAGCTCAGGTCTGTAATGTGAATCAGACCGTCAACGCCGCCCAGGTCAACGAATACACCGTAAGAAGTGATGTTCTTAACAGTACCCTCGAGAACCTGACCCTTGTCAAGCTTGCTAACAATTTCTTTCTTCTGTGCTTCCAACTCAGCCTCGATAAGAGCCTTGTGAGAAACAACTACGTTGCGGAACTCCTGGTTGATCTTCACAACCTTGAACTCCATAGTCTTGTTTACGAATACGTCGTAATCGCGGATAGGCTTCACATCGATCTGTGAACCAGGCAAGAATGCCTCGATGCCAAATACGTCCACAATCATACCACCCTTTGTGCGGCACTTGATGAAACCCTTGATAACTTCCTGGCTCTCGAGAGCTTGATTTACGCGATCCCAAGCCAGTGACAGACGAGCCTTACGGTGTGAGAGCACCAGCTGACCCTTCTTGTCTTCCTGATTCTCAATGTAAACCTCAACCTTATCGCCAGGCTTCAAATCAGGATTGTAACGGAACTCACTCATAGGAATGATACCGTCAGATTTGTAACCGATATTCACCACAACCTCACGCTTGTTCAGGCTAATAACGGTACCTTCAACGACTTCACGCTCATTAACCTTGTTCAGCGTGTTGTCATACGCTTTCTCTTGGTCTTCTTTGCTGACTGCAGAGAGAGCTTCGCCACTTTCAAAAGCCTCCCAATTGAACTCATCGAGTGGCTTGATTTCTTTTAAGTTTTCCATTCTTGTTAATAAATTGCTTAATAATTAATTGTGTTAGACATTATGTTGTCTGAAAAACGCGGCAAAATTACGACATTTTTTTCAACCCACAAACTGTTTAACCATTTATTTTTTCTCATTATTTTTTAAATAGGTAAGAGCGGCACCTATTGCTGTACAATATTCTGCATACGGAGGGATGTGGAATCGTACTCCATAGAGGCCTTCCAATTCTTTGAAAACATCTTTGCACTGGGGCATTCGAGTGAGATTACCTATAAGCACAAAATCCTTAATATCCGAGTTAAGAGCACATAGAACGGCTCCACTGCCTATAGTCTGTAATACCGTCACAATAATGCCAGCAGCTATATCTTCTTGTGCAGAATCACTGTGTGCCTTGCCCAACAAGGATGCTGTAGCATAAAGAGGCAACCCAGGCAGGTCAGACTTACAAACATCTCCAATCAGAAGATCAATTTTAGTATGGTCACCTTGCAACGCTAACTCTGACACCTGACTAATATCATGTGTCTTGAGCAACATATTAGAGAGACCTTGGAGGGTACCTCCACCAATGCCCATACCACCAATGTGTTTGATTTCTTCATGGTCGATCTTCACGAAGGTAGTACCAGTACCCATACTTACCACTATCAACTTATCGATATCAATGTCATGACGAGCTCCTAAGCCATCAGCCGTGAACTCATCCACCATCTGAGTTGGCAGATTATAAATAGGTGTAGTAACAAACGCACTACCTACACCAGTCATCATTACCTGCTCAATATCTTCCAACCTGATATCATTGTCATGCAAGTATTTTCCGAAAGCTCCAAAGAAAGAGGTGACGGGGTCAGCTGCAGTAATAAACATAGGTTTGATGATTTGCTTGTTTTCGTCAAGACCAACAATTTTCGTAGTAGAACCACCCACGTCAATTCCAATAACCATTCCCATTTTTTTTCTTCCGTATATTAAGGTTTATAATTAGATTTTCTATTGTAAAATTTTATCAGCAAAAACTTGTTTGACCAATGCAGCAAACTCTTGAAAAGCTGCTGTATCGCTCAGAGAAGATAAAGATTGCATCAGTCCATAATAATGCCAAGCATGCTCTTGTGGGTCAGTGACGTGGAAACGTTTCCACAATTCATCACCAATCACAGAATAGTCTCGAGCAATAATACGCATATTTGACAATTTGTCGCCCATCGCTACTATCTTTGCATCAAGTGGTGCTTCAGCCAAGTGCTCAATAGCCATCTGCTTACGGAAATGCCAAGTAGCTGAGGCACTGCCTTCCAACTTAACATCACTTTCATGTGCCACCAGATCTGCCACTCGTTTTCCGAACTCGCGTTCCAATTGCTCATAGGTTGTATCTGTATCTTCTAAAGTATCATGTAGAGCAGCTGCTGCCAACAGCTCTTGATCGGAAGTAATGGTCGATACAATAACTACTGCTTCGAGAGGATGAACAATATATGGAAAGCCCTTACCTTTACGTTCTGTATTGGCATGAGCCTTCACAGCAAAACAAATGGCTCGATCCAACAAACTACTATCTAAGTACTCTTTCTTACTCATATTTATTTATTATATACATCATCCCAAAAAGGTAAGTTCTTGGCCAAATCCATAATCATATCAATCAAAACATCATAGTTGTTATGTTTCCCATTGATGGTTTCATATACAAATCGTAGTCCTTCACGTCCTCGGCCCTGTTTCAACACATAAACCAAGCACAAGTTTTGCAGTCCAATGTTCTCTGCCAAAATATCCAAGTCAGTCAGCGCTATCTGTGCGAGTGCCAGCTGATATGCATCCTCTGAATTCTCTTTGATGAAACGATTCACATCGCTCAAAGTCTCAAAGCCAAACGACACCAGCAAAGGAAGAAATCCCATCATTGAAGCAGGGAAAATCTCTGCCTGATTAACAGATGCTATACGTTGGTTCAACCGCTCAAACGGACGTGTTTCCAAATAACTTTTAAAAGAGTCGATAGTCAATGCCACATCATCTAATTTACCTGATTGTACCAGACTCTGAACATTGCGACGATACTCTGTTATTTCATTGCGCAAACGGCTGAATTCGTCATCTATCAACTCCAGCATTCCAGCCAAGCGGCTGAACTGGCGACGATGCTCGTCCAAAATTTTCACGTTGCCTTTATAACCCGTATCATGTTCGATAGTAGACCATACATGTTGCAAAGCCGTACGCATCTGTAATTCGAAACGTATATTATTTAACGCAGGATCATTCGTACGCAAACGACAGATATAATGAAGAGAGTTATAGCCAAAACTATTTAATTCATGTAACTTGCGCTTATCTACAGATTCTTTCCAATCTATTTCGAACAACTTTTTCGCAATGATCGCCACCTTATCAACATCGTCGCTATAGAAAGTAATAATGCGGAAACCAACTAAATCCGTGATATCATTGATGCTATGATACTTTGCGCCCTTCAGCAGCAACTTACCAGCAAGCGATGATTCAGTTTTTACCCTATGCTCTATGGCTGTCACATAGATACCCTGGTCGTCCAACGCTTTTTTTAGTTTGTTACTTGCCAGTTTCTCAATTTTCTTGAGACTTGGCACCAAATCACGAAACTGTTGTAGCAACTCTTCTCCATGGGGATCTAATATGATTTTCGTTGATAGTGACATACTTAAACTATTTGATTATTAATATCTATTCGTTACAGAAACGTTTCAATAAATGTTCATAAGAATCTATTCGCCTATCTCGCAAGAAAGGCCACCAGCGACGGACCTGTTCAGAGCGTCCGATATCCACCTTCACCACCAGATTCTCTTCATTATCCGTACTGGCGACTGCCAAAAATTCACCTTGTGGACCAGCAACAAAACTATTGCCCCAAAAACAGATACCATTGGTTTGTCCTGAAGGGTCTGGTTCATGCCCTACCCTGTTAACAGCAATCACAGGCAATCCATTTGCTACAGCATGACCTCTCATTACGGTTTGCCATGCATCTAACTGGCGCTGTTTTTCTTCTTGAGTATCGGTACTTTCCCATCCGATAGCCGTTGGATAGATAAGCATTTCCGCACCCTTCAACGCCATCAAGCGAGCTCCTTCCGGGTACCATTGATCCCAACACACCATCAATCCAAGTTTCCCTAACGATGTTTGAATAGGTTCAAAGCCAAGGTCACCAGGAGTGAAATAGAATTTTTCATAGTAAGCAGGATCATCAGGTATATGCATTTTACGATACTTTCCTGCGATGCTTCCATCCACATCAAAGACAACAGCAGTGTTGTGATACAAGCCAGCAGTTCTCCGTTCAAACAACGAAGTAACCAACACAATATTCAACTCCTTTGCCAAATCACCATAAAATGCGGTTGATGGACCAGGAATCGATTCTGCCAAATCAAAGTTCTTTACATCTTCCACCTGACAAAAATAGGGTGTGTTATGAAGCTCCTGCAACACAACAAGCTGGGCACCTTTTCCTGAACATGCCCTTACGTTGGCAGCCAGCTTCTCCTTGTTATCAGAGATGCTGGCTGTAACCGACATTTGTATCAATCCAACTTTGATTATACTCATTTGCAATACAAACTTAGAATCGTTTCATACAGTTCTTGTTTGCCACTCTTCTGCACAGGTTCACCACTCTTCTTTGCATGGGCAACAAGATCTTCCAAACTCATCTTACCTTCTTCAAAACGCTTTCCTTCACCAGCATCGAAACTTGCATAACGTTCTTTCAACATCTGAGGCAATGGAGACTCTTCAATGATGGCTGCAGCATTCAGCAAAGCACGAGCCATAGCATCCATACCACTGATATGAGCAATAAAGATATCCTCAGGATCTGTAGAATTACGACGCAACTTAGCATCAAAATTCATACCACCATTACCCAAGCCACCATTACGAATAACCTGCATCAAAGCTTGTGTCAGTTCGAAATTGTCGATAGGGAACTGGTCGGTATCCCATCCATTCTGAGCATCACCACGGTTAGCGTCTATACTACCCAGCATACCGTTGTCAACAGCCACTGCAAGTTCATGCTCAAATGTATGCCCTGCCAAAGTAGCATGATTCACTTCAATATTCACTTTGAAATCTTTATCCAATCCGTTGGCACGCAGGAAGCCGATTACCGTTTCTGTATCCACATCATACTGGTGCTTCGTTGGCTCCATTGGCTTTGGTTCAATCAGGAACGTACCAGTAAAACCTTTTGCACGAGCATAGTCACGAGCGGCTTTCAACATATTAGCCAGGTGGTCTTTCTCACGCTGCATCTGTGTATTCAGCAAAGAAGAATAGCCCTCACGTCCTCCCCAGAACACATAGTTAGTACCACCCAACTTGATCGTAGCATCGATGGCATTCTTAATCTGAACAGCTGCACGAGCCACCACCTCAAAATCGGGGTTGGTAGGCGCACCGTTCATATAGCGCTTATGACCGAATACATTAGCAGTACCCCACAACAGTTTGATGTCAGTACCAGCCATCTTCTCTTTCAAGTAGTCGGTAATTATCTTCATGCGTTCCTCATACTCTTCTATAGTGGCTCCTTCCTCAACCAAGTCAACATCATGGAAGCAGAAGTATTTAATACCCAATTTCTGCATAATTTCAAAACCAGCATCAACTTTAGCTTTAGCACGACAGATGGGACATTCTCCCTCGTCCCATGCATAATGACGAGTCTGTCCGCCAAACTGGTCTCCACTAGCCTGTCCAAGGGTATGCCACCAAGCAAGGGCAAACTTCAACCAATCTTTCATTTTCTTACCCAACACCACCTTCTCGGCATCATAATAATGAAAAGCCATCGGGTTCATGCTATTAGTTCCTTCAAAAGGAATCTTACCAATTCCTGGAAAATACTCTTTTGCCATATTATATAATTTAAGGATTTAACTTTCTTTTTCCAACACCTGTTTCCAATGATGATATGCTTCTTGATATGCAGTGGTATTTTGTGTATCAGGCTCAATTACCTGTAATCTTTCCAAAGAAGCAAAAGCCTCATTATGGTCTTTATAAATACCGGCACCAATGCCAGCACCCTTAGCAGCGCCAGCTGCTCCGTCTGTATCATACAGTTCGATGACAGCACCAGTTACGCCAGCTAATGTATTTCGAAAAATATCACTGAGGAACATATTGGCCTTTCCTGCATGAATTTTAGTTACCTTCATGCCCATGCCTTCCATGATATCAATACCATATTTGAACGAGAATACGATGCCTTCCTGAGCAGCTCGTAAAATATGTGGACGCTGATGACGGTTGAAATCAATGCCATGCAAAACACAACCAGTTTCCTTGTTCTGAAGCATTCGCTCTGCCCCGTTACCGAAAGGCAAGATGCTAACTCCCTCACTTCCAATAGGTACGTTAGCTACCAGATTGTTCATCTCATCATAAGAAATGCCTTCTGGTGCAATATTTCGTTTTATCCACGAATTCAAGATACCTGTACCATTCACACAAAGCAACACGCCCAAACGGGTCTGTTTGACAGAGTGATTCACATGTGCGAACGTATTTACACGCGATAAAGTATCATATTCTACCTTTCCGTTCACACCATATACAACACCCGACGTTCCTGCTGTTGATGCAATCTCTCCTGGATTAAACACATTCAGCGAAAGAGCGTTGTTGGGCTGATCACCGGCCCTATAGGTAACAGGTGTTCCTTCCTTCAAATCCAATTCACGAGCAGCGATAGCATTAACAGTACCTTGTTCTCCAAAAGTAGGCACAATATCAGCGATTAATGATGCATCCAATCCGTAATAATCCAACAGGAAGTCTGCTAATTTATTCTCTTTAAAATCCCAAAACATTCCTTCCGACAAACCAGATACTGTGGTGCAAACATTACCCGTCAACCTCATGGCGATATAATCTCCCGGCAGCATAATCTTATCAATCTTCTCAAAGATCTGAGGTTCATTCCGCTTCACCCAAGCCAGTTTGGATGCAGTGAAGTTACCAGGTGAGTTCAACAAATGCGACAAACAAACATCGGCTCCAAGCTCATCGAAAGCCTGCTGGCCTATCCCCACAGCACGAGAGTCACACCAGATGATGGAAGGTCTCAACACCTGCTGGTTTTTGTCCACACAAACAAGTCCATGCATCTGATAAGATAAGCCTATCGCCTTAATATCTTCTTTCTTCACTTGAGAAGAAGATAGTACATCGGTCGTAGCCAGTTTGAGATGATGCCACCACATCTCCGGATGTTGTTCAGCCCAACCAGCATGAGGAGCCATTATCTCAGCCTCTTGTTTTGGATAGAAAGCTGAAGCCACACATTTACCCGTCTGTGCATCCACCAAACTCGCTTTAACTGACGAGCTTCCTATGTCGTAACCTAATAAATACATATTCACTATCGTTTAATTGCGTAAAAATAGAAACTTTTTATGACACCACAAAAAAATGTGTCGATAAAGATTCACTTTACCGACACATTTGTTAGTTTTATGTTTTAAGCTTAAATTAGATCAGCTTAATGAACAATTCCTTACCGTCTTCTACTACCTCAACCTTGTTCTCACGCAGCAACCAGCCAAGTGCCAGATATGCGTCCTTGTCGAGTAATTTTACGTCGTTCTTCTTTGCTTCGCTCTTGATGTCTTTAAGAGTCATACCATTAGTACCATTCAGAACATTCCAAATAACACCAGCAGTTTCGCCAACTTTTTCCTGTAACATTTTCTTTTTACTTTTAAAATTAAACATTAAAAACTATTGTTTTCATAGGTTCGGTAACCCTCACTTTTGAAAAACCGTGCAAAGTTAAGCATAATTTTAATATTATGTATCTTTCTAGTGATTATTTTTTTAAAAATAAGCACTTTTCATAGTTTCTTGTCTGCAGGAAACGCTACTCCCAACTGTTTCCTAACTTCATCTATTACTTCAATGGTGGCCAACGAAACAGCATGAGAATTAATTTCACTCTCCAATTTTCCATCTTCAATTAAATTAATAAACTCAGCCACCTCAAAATAATAATCATCATGATTGCTCACCACACTCATATCTTGAGGCTCCGCCTTTGGTCCCCTGCCCGACATAGCAGCAGGACGAGGAATATAAGTGACCTTACGAATTGTATGAATTTCATCCATAATCAGATTTCCATCTTCACCTTCAATTTCCGTAGGAAGATATGAATTGGCAATCTTTGAATAAAGAGCAGTAGCATTCATCCCATCATATAATAAATTCACCACGCCCTGTCCATCAGTACCACTTGAGAGCATCACACCTTGAGCATTAACAGCTTTGGGTTTTCCAAACAAAGCAATCAACGGATAGATAGTATATACACCAATATCCATCATAGCCCCATTAGATAATGCAGGATTGAAAGCATTGAGCACAACACCTTCCTTAAACTTATCATAACGAGAAGAATACTGACAGTATGAAGCAAAAAACCTTCGGATCGTACCCAATTTTGGCAAGAGATCACGCACCCTCAAAAAATTGGGATTCATGGTAGCAATCATAGCTTCCATCAATGTAACATGATTCTTTTTTGCAGCTTCAATCATCTGTTTTACCTCATGAGCATTAGATGCCATCGGTTTCTCACACAACACATGCTTCCCACGATTCATGCAAGTAATAGCAATTTCGGCATGCGTACAGTTGGGGGTTGCAATATATACAGCATCCACCACATCACTCGATGCCATTTCCTCTACTGAAGTAAATGTATGCTTCACTCCATATTTGGCTGCAAACTCATCGGCTCGTTCCTGTGTACGAGAACAGATGGCAGACAGTTCAAACCGTTCGTCTTCTTTAGCACCCGCCAGTAACCAGTCGGTTATCTTATTAGTGCCGACCACACCAAATCTTACTTTCTTCACCATAATCAATAGCCTAACTCTTCTCCTACAATCACTACGCAGAAGCGCCCGTTGTCATAGGAATTTCTAATGATATGTATTTGATTACAAATACTGTTAGCTGAATGACAATCGTGGCAAACACCATCAATTGCACAAGGAGTTTCACGGTTTAGACGAACAGTATTAATAGGAGCAGCTGTACCCCTCGCACGCTTGATAGCAGCATCCAAATCTTTCGCAATTTTATTGATACCAACAACAAAGATAACCTTTTTGGGTCCCCAAGCAATAGCAGCCACACGGTTGCCATTACCATCAATATTAACAATATCTCCTTGTTCACTCAAGGCATTGACACTACTGATATAGAAATCTGCGCCGAAAGACTTACGATAGACTGCTTGTACTTCTTCTGGCGACTCTGCCAGGTCACGATCATAGAGCGTGTATGCATTTGCTTGATGCAAAGCATCAGTCAGCCCCATATCACGAATAGTCATAGAGCCACCCCACGATATACTACTGCCTTTAGGAATAAGACCAAGCACTTTCTTAATTGCATCTGCAGATGTAGCACAAAAATATCCCTCAATGTGACGCGTGTTAAGACTCTTGATGATCTTATTCGCCAACAATTCATTTCTTTGTTCAATCGGTGTCATAAAAACTTTGTTATTGATGATTATTTTTCCAAAGATAGTACATTTTGATGAAAAATCACTATTTTTGCACGCATATTTGCGAGGTTACATGAAAAACAAACTTCCATATCACATATTAGCCATTAGCATCATAGCTATCTGGGGTGTTACATTTATCAACACGAAATTCTTGATCATTAATGGTTTGAATCCACAAGAGATTTTTCTTTTGCGATTTATCATTGCCTATTTAGGTGTGTGGACTTTCTCACCTCGTAAACTTTTTACCGATAATTGGCGTGATGAGTTGACAACCATGTTGTTGGGCATTTCTGGCGGATCACTCTATTTCTGGGCCGAGAATACAGCTATTCAATACTCGTTGGTGAACGATGTTGCATTCATCGTGTGCAATGCTCCCCTGCTTACCCTGTTCCTCGGAATGGCTTTTTCAAAAGAAATTAAAGCCACCAAACCTATTGTGGGAGGTTCATTCATCTCTTTATTTGGCGTTGCATTGGTTATCTTCAATGGCAGCTTTATTCTAAAGCTCAATCCCATAGGCGATTTTCTAGCTTTGGTGGCTGCAGGTGCATGGGCAGTTTATAGTTTATTGATGCGCGACATGACCAAGCGGTATAATGTTACTTTTCTAACTCGAAAAGTCTTTTTTTATGGCATAATCACCATACTCCCCGCATTTTTGATTAATCCGTGGCAATTCCCGTTTGAAGATCTCGGCAAGCCTGTCGTATGGATGAACCTTGTATTCTTAGGTGTGATAGCCGCATTGATTTGCTTTGTTTTGTGGAGCATCGTGATTCGCGAATTGGGTGCCTTGTCATCAGCCAACTACATCTACTTATCTCCTGTATCCACTTTGATTGCATCCGCCATCTTCTTGAAAGAACCTGTTACATGGATATCTATAGTGGGATCTTTCATGATACTCTTAGGTCTATTCATAGTAGGTTTCTATACCAAGCACGAAAAAGACGAGAACCGTTCTCGTTGACGACGACAACGGTTCTCACATACAGTTAGGATGGTTCAAACTAAAGGATAATCATTGTGGACGAACCTTCTGAAGTAAAACCACATCGTAATACTTATCCCCTATTCTCCACCACTCTTTTAAAACGCCACAATCCACAAATCCAGCATGGTGTAGCAAATGAAGGCTATCCTCATTATCTACCAGAATATGTGCATTGAGCTGCTTGAAATGTAGGAAAGTAAAAACATAATCGCTCAGCAAAGCCAAGGCTTCAGCCGCATATCCCTTGCCTCGTTCTTCTCGTAAAAGCGAAATACCAATCTCTGCCCTTGCATGCATGGGCTCAAAATCAGTAATATCGATAATCCCTATCGGACGGTCTTGGGAAAGTTCGCTGATAATCAGTCGTAACTGACGATCGGCAAACATATCATTCATCGAGGAGTCTATGTAGGCTTGTAATACAGCTTTGGAATAAGGTACCGTGAAATTGGAGATGGACCACAACGAAGGGTCATTCTCCATCTGGTAGAGGAAATCCAAGTCTTCTGGCTCCATGGCACGAAGCCTCACCTGTTTGCCTACAAAGAACTGATTCATAAATTAAAAAGTAATAGAAGAAATAAGATATGCAATGATAGTAGAAACAATCACACATACCAAACCTGGCATCATGAAACTATGGTTCAAGAGGTACTTACCAATGATGGTAGTACCACTTCGGTCGAAGTTCACCGTAGCAATATCCGATGGGTAATTTGGTATGAAGAAGTAACCATAAACACTTGGCAACACACCCAGCAACACAGCACCTGGGATGCCCAACGAGTAAGCCAACGGCAACATAGCTACCACCACAGCACCTTGTGAGTTGATAAGTACTGACACCAAGAAGAAGACAATGGCAATCGACCAATTATACTTCGCCACAATATCACCCAACGCAGCTTGCATCTCTGGCATATAATTACCGAAATAAGTATCTGCCATCCATGCAATACCGTAGATAGCTACCACAGCCACCATACCACTCTGCCATACGGCACCGCTCACGGCAACTTTTGGTTTAGCCTTACAGAAGATAATCATCAATGCAGCAGCAGATATCATTACAATCTGAATCACAATATTCATCTTCAATGTCTCAGTCGTACCATCAGCTTTGGGGAAATGAGGCAAGAAATCTTGGAATGCTGCAAAGAACACAATCACACAGAGGGCAGCAATAAAGATATACACGGCACGTTTTGCTTCTTTAGAAATCTCTTTGTCAAGAGTGGTGGCTGTGTTGCCATACATATAATGATATAATTCAGGATCTTGACATCTTTTCTGGAACTCAGGGTCTTTGTCCAGATCCTTACCACGTTTGTAGCTGCAAGCCGAAGCAGCAATCAATCCGCACAAACAAGCAGGGATAGTTACCATTAGTACCTGGGGGATGGAAACATTAAAACCATTAGCCGCAGAAATAGTAGTGAATGCCACCACGGCAGCTGCGATAGGTGAACAAGTAATACCCACCTGTGAGGCGATGGATGCCACACCACAAGGGCGTTCAGGACGAATACCTTTCTTCAAGGCTATGTCACAGATAATGGGCATCAAGGTATAAACCACATGCCCCGTTCCCACCAGCACGGTAAGGAAGAAAGTACACAACGGAGCATAGAATGTTATACGGTCAGGATGCTTGCGAAGCATGCGTTCAGCAATCTGAATAAGCCAGTCCATACCGCCTGATGCATGCATCATGCCAGCACAAGTTACAGCTGCTATGATGATGTAAATAACATCGGTAGGAGGCGTTCCTGGCTTCATGCTGAACCCAAAGACCAAGATAGCCAAACCGATACCAGAGATGGCGCCAAGCGCCAAACTGCCGTAGCGCGAACCTACATAAAGGGCCCCCAGCACTATCAACAATTGAATAATCATTAAAGCCATAATAACACGATATTAGATTAAGTACATTTATGCAAATATAATAAATAATTCAGACATACTCAGCAAAAGCCCGAAAAATTTGCTTATTTGCCACACATAATGTATTTTTGCACAAATTTTTCAAACCATTATATAAATATGTATAGAACACATAACTGCGGAGAACTCCGCATAGCTGATGTTAACAAAGTGGTAACGCTGGCTGGTTGGGTACAGCGCTCACGTAAAATGGGAGGTATGACCTTCATAGACCTGCGCGACCGCTACGGCATCACACAGCTGGTTTTCAACGAAGAAGTGGATGCTGCTTTGTGCGAAGAAGCCAACAAACTGGGACGAGAATATGTTATCCAGATAACAGGTATCGTCAACGAGCGATTCAACAAGAACCAAAACTTAGCAACAGGTGAAATAGAGATCATTGTCAACAAGCTGAATGTACTGAACGCTGCAATGACCCCCCCCTTTACCATTGAGGACAATACCGATGGTGGTGATGACCTGAGAATGAAATACCGTTATCTTGACCTCAGAAGAACAACCGTACGAAAGAACCTGGAACTTCGACACAAGATGACCATCGAGGTACGCAACTACCTCGACAATCATGGTTTCATTGAAGTAGAAACACCTGTATTGATTGGTTCTACTCCAGAGGGTGCTCGCGACTTCGTGGTGCCTTCACGCATGAACCCTGGTCAGTTCTATGCCTTGCCTCAGAGTCCGCAAACCCTGAAGCAATTGCTCATGGTAGCCGGTTTCGACCGCTATTTCCAAATTGCCAAGTGTTTTAGAGATGAAGACTTACGTGCCGATCGTCAGCCTGAGTTTACCCAAATCGACTGTGAAATGTCATTCGTAACTCAAGATGATGTAATAGAATTGTTTGAAGGTATGGCCAAGCACCTGTTCAAAACCCTTCGTGGTGTAGATTTGGGTGAAGCTCCTTTCTTGCGCATGCCTTGGGCTGATGCCATGAAATATTATGGTAGCGACAAGCCCGATTTACGTTTCGGCATGCGATTCGTAGAGCTGATGGATATCATGAAGGGCCACGGTTTCAGCGTATTCGACAATGCAGCTTACGTTGGTGGTATCTGTGCCGAAGGTGCTGCTTCATTCACACGCAAACAACTCGATGCATTGACAGAATATGTGAAACGTCCGCAGATTGGTGCAAAGGGTATGGTATACGCTCGTGTAGAAGCTGATGGTAACGTGAAATCAAGTGTTGACAAATTCTATACCCAAGAAGTATTACAGCAAGTAAAAGAAGCCTTTGGTGCAAAGCCAGGCGATTTGATACTCATCCTCAGCGGCGAAAATATCATGAAGACCCGCAAGCAGTTGTGTGAACTTCGTCTGAAGGTAGCTGACGACTTAGGTCTGCGCGACAAGAACAAGTTTGCGTTGCTGTGGGTAGTCGACTTCCCCATGTTCGAATGGAGCGACGAGGAAAATCGTCTGATGGCCATGCATCATCCGTTTACCCATCCAAAAGACGAGGATATTCCTCTACTTGATACCAAGCCAGAGGATGTTCGTGCTGATGCATACGATATGGTGTGCAACGGCATCGAAGTGGGCGGTGGTTCTATCCGTATCCACGACCCAAAGCTACAAGCCAAGATGTTCGAAATTCTCGGATTTACCCCAGAAAAGGCACAAGAGCAGTTTGGCTTCCTCATGAATGCTTTCAAGTATGGTGCCCCACCTCATGGTGGTCTGGCTTACGGATTGGATCGTTGGGTAAGTATCTTTGCAGGACTCGACAGCATTCGCGACTGCATCGCTTTCCCAAAGAACAACAACGGGCGCGATGTAATGCTGGAAGCGCCATCAGCTATTGAGCAGAAACAGCTCGACGAACTGGCATTAAAGATTGACTTGAAAGAATAAGCGACTAAATCAAGTTGCTTCGTATAATAAATAATAAAGGCTGCTAAATTTAGCAGCCTTTTATTATATTAATGGTGTTGTGCATCAAGGGGACAATTCTTATTCGTGATGAAACAACCTTTCTTCTGCCAATTTCTCATACTTGGTACCAGAGCGACCATAGTTGGCGTAAGGGTGAATGGAGATACCGCCACGAGGAGTAAAGAATCCTGTTACCTCAATATACTTAGGATCCATCAGTTGAATCAGGTCTTTCATAATAATGTTCACACAATCTTCATGGAAAGCACCGTGATTACGGAAACTAAACAGGTAGAGCTTAAGACTCTTGCTTTCCACCATCTTGACATCGGGTATATACCCAATACAAATCTCAGCAAAATCGGGCTGACCAGTAATAGGGCATAAACTCGTGAACTCAGGGCAGTTGAAACGTACCCAATAGTCATTCTCAGGATGCTTGTTGTCAAACGCTTCCAATACTTCAGGGGCATAATCCTCACGATAGACTGTTTTCTTTCCCAAGGCTTTCAAATCGGCTCTCTTCTCTTCCATACAGATGATTTTTTTTGCAAAGATAAGAAATTTATGTTTTCTTCGCATACTGATTGTATAAAAAAGCGGCACGGGATATGTGAACGCTTCCACTATCCCGTGCCAATCAACCATTCACGAAGTCAAAATTAGAAAATAAATCATAGTTGATTAGGTTTAGTCTGGTTTTTGGTATTTTCTTATTTTTCTAGTCTAAAATTTCGTTTTTTAAAAAATAAATGTTTTCTTTGTCCTTTGAACTGATGCAAAGATACATTATAGTTTGTTAGATAAATGTACCATTTGTTACGAAGCCTGTTAATAAAAGTTAATTATGGATTTGAGCGACCTTTTAAACATCGATTTCTTTAAAGGATTAACCGAGGACGATATGGCCAATCTTCTCTTTGCTGTTCCTGGTGCCAAGAGAAAGTACAAGGAAGGAGACTTTGTTGCACACCAAGGTGAGGTATGCGATAAGATTGCCATTATGACGAAAGGATCAGTTTGTTCCATCATGATTAACGAGTATGGCAAAGAACTAATCCTGAGCAATATCGAAAGTCCTGACGTCTTGGGTTATACCTATCTTTTCGCTACAGAAAACAAATTCAATGTGAATCTTATAGCCAAAACTTCCTGTGAAATGTATTTTATTGAAAAAGAGCGTATAGTAGCTTTAATGTACGAACGTCCTGCTTTCATGCAATCATATATAAAGAGTATGGCTGATAGAGGTTTGTTCGTTTTCAAGCGTCTTTATGAACTCAACTTACACAGCTTAAAACAGCGTTTATTGAAATATCTTGAAAAGAATCCAGAAATCACCAACCAAGCCGAGCTTGCCAAACGATTAGGCGTTACTCGTCCTTCTCTATCCAGAGCACTTGCAGAACTGAGACGTGATGGCCTTTTTTGACAAATAAAGCATTTAACGTTATTTGTTCATAACTTCTTGGTGGGATACATTGCTTCCCACCAACTATCATCATCTTGCAACCATTTCTGGAACCAGGCAAAGATGGTGTTTTGCCAACGAATGCGTTTCTCGTAGTCAAGGATATGATGATTCTGTCCATCTACCACCACAAAAGCCGTTGGTCTGCCCAGCAACTTCAAAGCCGTGAACATTTGAATGCTCTCACCCACAGGAACATTGGTGTCAGCATTGCCATGTAGGAACAACAACGGAGTATGGATTTTATCAGCATTGAACAGCGGACTTTGGTCCACATACAGATCCTTGCGTGTCCAAGGGTAACTATTGGCCATGCTCACCTCACTATAGCTATATCCCCAATAGCCTTCACCCCAGTAGCTCGTGTGGTCACTGATACCCGCATGAGAAATAGCTGCTGCAAAGATATCGGTCTGCGTCTGCAGGTACTGCGTCATGAAACCGCCATAAGAAGCACCTATGCAACCTATCTTCTTAGGATTGATGAATGAGTGTTCTGCCGTAAACTGCTTCACACCTTCTATAATATCTTCAGCTACCCCCTTGCCGGCAGTGTTCACATGACGAGCCGCAAACTCCTGTCCGAAGCCTGTGGCACCACTCGGATTCACCACATACACTACATAACCCATAGAGGCATAAACATGTTGCGGATAGCGACTTTCAAACGTTCGACTGGTCGGACTACATCCACCATAGTAGTCCACCACCATCGGATATTGCTTGGTGGGGTCAAAATCAGCAGGGAGGTAATAGCGACCATAAATCGTATCACCACGACTGTTCACAAAGTTCCAGCTCTTACAGTCGCCCAACTTAATCCCATCCAGTAGTTCGTAACTCAGGTCTTCTACCAACTTATGACTGTCGTTCTTCAAATCTACGGAATAGATACGATCAGAGTTCTTCGTACCCTGTCCGCAATACACCATAGTCGCTGCTTTATTGGCCAAGGTAAAGCTCTTCACCAACTCCTCAGGCACCTTCATCTGGTGTATCTCCCAAGAGGCTGGCTCCATGCGATACAGACTCACACTGTCTTTGTTTTCCGCCATGAAGTAAATCTTTCCGTCGGCGCTGCTCCACTCCATATCCGTCACATTCGGATTGAAATATTTCGTGAGCGGCTTCACCTCATTATTATTTATATCCATCACATACAACTGATAGTCATACATGCTGGGCACCTGATCGGCCTTTACGTTCTTACCCACACCGTCAAACGCCTCTGGTGATCCTTGGAAAAGCACCTGCTTGGCATCAGGAGAGAAGGTAGCACCAGCCAAGAAGCCGTCACCCTCCACCAACTTTTCTGCTTCCAACGTATTGACATTCAAACAATAAACCGTCTGCAAACTAGTAGGTCGTTCTGTCAGTCTGCTGGTATTGACACTGAACAAAATCGTTTGGCCATCTTGTGATATATCGTTCAGATACATGTTCCTATAGCCGTATGTAAGCTGTTGCAACACATGAGTCTTCAAATCATATTTTGCCAAATAGGAACGGTCACGCCATCCAGGTTGTCTGTCGTCCGGCTCCAGCACTTCAAACACATCCTTGCGTTCTCTGGGGCCTTCCTGTCGCATCATGAAAAGCAGATATTCCTCTGTAGGAGCCATAATGGCACGTCCTTCGGGCAACTGGGTAGCCAGCACTTCCTCCACACCAGTATGTGGATCAACAACTACCAATTCACGCCCGTGCTGTCGTTCTCTGAAATAATAATATTTCACCGACTTGGGCATCCACTGCCAGTTTTCAGAACCTTTAGCCAACACCCTGCCAGAAGCCAGTTCGGTGATAGCAGCAAAATACTCAGATTTTCCACCTGGCTTCGTTTCGCTATAATTAGTAATCAGGTACTTTCCGTCAGCTGAGAGCGAAACCCCACTGAATCTCTTTCCATGCAGAATATCAGTAAGTAGTATGTTTCGTCCAGCCTTTGGGTCAGTCAGCTTTATCCATCCGCTATTAGTAGTACCCAGATTGATCTTTACTTTTTCTACATTGTTCTTGGCAGTCAACGCCTTAATCACCACTTGATGTGTACCCGGCTCCAACACCAAACTATCGGTCCCCACCTTGGCACCATCTAAATAAAGATGATATTTAGTTAACCCTTCAACGGTCAGCTTGGCCTTGCCATAACGGTTGTTCTGCAGGGTGAACCCCATAAGATGCAGGGCATGGTCAGCATCCGATTTTGGCAGACTGATGCCATCGTTACCTTTGATATCCGCATGTTTAGACACAAACACATCGGTCAGTGGCAATGGTGTATCTATCAGTGTTTCAGCTGAGTATTTCTTAGCATTAACATCTGTCTCATCTACCATAAAAGGTGGTTGCATAGGGTATGGTCCTGCATACTTCAATGTATTTACCTTTATGTCTTCTGCTTTTACCAACAAAGCACCAGTAGTCAATGCCAAAACAAGTAGAATCTTCTTCATCGTTATTTCAATTAGTTAATATTAACGGCAAAGGTAACAAAAAAAACACTATCTTTGCAACAAAATCATAAATATGGAAGAAAACAGGATAGTAAGTTTGCAAAATGCAAAAGTAAAACAGGTGGTGGCCCTCCTGCAGAAGTCGGCTGAGCGTCGCAAACAAGGTGTCTTTATAGTCGAAGGCATCAGGGAGTTGCAGCATTGTCTGGATGCCGGCTATAACATCAATTGTGTTTTCTTTTGTCCAGAGTTAACAGCCGCCACTACCCTTTCCCAATTACTTTCTTCCTCTGCAATCACCTATGAGGTATCCCCTGAGGTGTATGAGAAGATGGCCTATCGTGGCAGTACCGAAGGAGTGATAGCCATCGTTCAGTCGCGACAGCTCCAGCTTAAAGACTTGCAGCTGAAGCCCAATCCCCTGTTGGTGGTACTGGAGAGTGTTGAGAAACCTGGTAACTTAGGAGCTATCTTGCGCAGTGCCGATGCCGCTGGCGCCGATGCTGTCATAGTGTGCGACCCACTGACCGACCTCTATAATCCCAACCTGATACGAAGCTCTATTGGTGCCATATTCAGTGTACAATGTATAGCCTGTTCCTCAGACGATTGCATCAGTTTCTTAAAGAAGAACAATATCAAAATACTTACTGCCCAACTGCAGGATTCACGTCTGTATTATGACACCGATATGACCTGTGGAACGGCTATTATCATGGGCACAGAATCAACTGGTCTTACTGATGTTTGGCGCCAAGCTGCCGATGCTCATATCCGCATCCCCATGCTGGGCCAGTTAGATTCGCTCAACGTCAGCGTCAGTGCCGCCATCCTGCTATACGAAGCCGTCAGACAACGACACGAATTGTCGAAGAAATGATTTATTCCTTTTTAGAAAGTTTTTTTTCGTTATAAAGCAAAAAGCATTCTACCGAAAGGCCTAAAACAATAATTTTGCAATCCAAAGATGACAAAGAATAAAGAAAGCAAAGACGATTTGTTGTTGCTCATCCGACAAGGAGAACCAATGACGAAAGCACAACAGCTCAGGCTGGTGTTACAGCTTTCCACCCCTGCCATCCTGGCCCAGCTCACCACCACCATGATGCAATACATCGATGCCTCCATGGTGGGAAGTCAAGGAGCCAACGCCTCAGCTTCCATTGGATTGGTAGAAACCACCACCTGGATGATGGGAAGCGTATGCTCCTGTGTGGCAGCAGGTTTCTATGTGCAGGTAGCCCACCTTTTAGGAGCCAACGACGCCAAAGAAGCACGTTCAGTGCTCCGACAAGCGTTAGCAGCAGTCATCAGCTTCGGCTGCCTGATAGGATTAGTAGGATTTGCCATTAGCCCCTGGTTGCCCATTTGGTTAGGTGGCAACGAAGACATCAATGCCACAGCATCCACCTACTTCGCCATCTTCTCGTTGGGTATCCCCATCTTCCAGACCAGCATGTTAGGCTCTGGAATGCTACGAAGCAGCGGTAACATGATATTACCCAGCATCATGAGCGTAGTGATGATGACGTTAGATGTCATATTCAACTTCTTCCTCATATTCCCATCCCGCACAATAGAGCTATTAGGTACCGAGCTGTATATCCCAGGAGCAGGCCTGTCAGTCGTAGGAGCAGCCATAGGTACTGTAAGTGCAGAATGCGTGGTAGCCGGCCTGTTGATGTATTTCCTATGCTTCCGCTCAAAAGAACTAAGACTCACCATCGACAAAGGCAGCTTCAAACCCACATGGAATTACATCAAAAAAGCGTTTCATATCGGAGGCCCCATGACCCTCCAGCAAATCGTCATGTGTAGTGCCTATATAGTCACCACCATCATCGTTGCCCCATTAGGCACATTCGCCATAGCCGCCCACTCGTTTGGCATTGTCATCGAGAGCATTTGCTACATGCCAGGCTATGGTATAGCCGATGCCGCCACAACACTCGTAGGCCAAAGCATGGGAGCCGGACGCAAAGACCTCACCCGCAAGTTTGCCTATATGTCAGTAGGCTTGGGCATGAGCGTGATGGCCATCATGGGAGCAGTGATGTATGCAGGAGCCCCCCTCTTCCTGAGCATCATGACCCCAGTAGAAGAAGTACGACAACTAGGCGTGATGGCCTTGCGCATCGAAGCCTTTGCCGAACCCATGTTTGCAGCCGCCATCGTCTGCTACGGCGTATTTGTAGGCGCCTCCGACACCCTCATACCAAGCGGCATGAATCTGGCCAGCATGTGGGCCGTACGCATCCCATTGTCCGCCGTCCTTGCCCTATCGTTAGGCCTGCAAGGCGTTTGGATAGCCATGTGTGCAGAGCTCTGCTTCCGAGGCGTAATCTTCCTTTGCCGATTACGGTGGGGAAACTGGATGAATAAAATTGAAAAATAAAAAATATACCATATACTTTATGAAGGAAATAAGAAACCAAATTTTTGGAGGCGAACGCCCTCTGTTTGAGACCCATGACACGATTCTCGACCATGTAAAGATTACATTCGGAGAGTCAGGCATCAAGGAATGTAGCAACATCATTTGCCGGAACTGCTATTTTGAAGGCAAGTACCCATTGTGGCACGTCAAAGGTTCCGAAATCACCAACTGCTACTTTGCACCAGGCTCACGCTCAGCCATCTGGTATTCCGACGACATGAAGATGACCGACTGCGTCATCAACGGACCAAAATTCTTCCGAGAGATGAAGAACCTAGAGCTCACCAACGTCACCATCAACGATGCCGACGAAACCTTCTGGGGCATCGACGGCTTGGTACTCAACAATGTGACATTGCACGAAGGCACCTACCCCTTCATGCATAGCAACAATATCAAAGTCAACGGTTTAGACAGCGATAGCAACTACGTATTCCAGTACTGCAAGAACATTGAAGTACACAATGCCCACATCGTAACAAAAGACGCCTTCTGGGAAGTAGAGAACGTCACCATCTACGACTCCTACCTTGATGGCGAATACCTAGGTTGGCATTCCAAGAACCTACGTTTGGTAAATTGCCACATCGCAGGCGAGCAACCACTTTGCTATGCCCATGACCTGATAGTGGAGAACTGCACCTTCGATGCAGAGTGCGACCGAGCCTTTGAGTATTCCACCCTACAGGCCGATATCAAGGGCTTCATCAAGAGCGTGAAGAATCCAGCCAGTGGCCGCATCGTTGCTGACGGCTATGGAGAGATCATCCTCGATGAAAACATCAAGGCTCCTGCTGACTGTCAAATTTTGACAAGAGGTTAATTAATAACTGACATCGCGATTGCTACCGCAGACTGAATGCATGATGTAGCGTATGTTTAGGCTTGCCGAGAGGAGCGGCGCATTCATTCGGCGAATAATATTTTAAAAAGATGAAGTACAACTTTGATGAAATAATAGAGCGCAGAGGAAGCAACTGCTACAAGTGGGACGATGCACCAGAAGGCGTCATCCCCATGTGGATAGCCGATATGGACTTCCAAACAGCACCATTTGTAATAGAAGCCCTGCAGAAAAGAGTAGAGCACGGCATCTTCGGCTACACCAAAGTACCAGACAGCTACTACGATGCAGTAGTCAACTGGTTCAAAAACCAGCATGGATGGAGCAACCTCCAGAAAGAATGGATACTCTACACCTCAGGCGTTGTGCCAGCCCTCTCCGTCGTCATCAAAGCCTTCACCCAGCCAGGCGACCAAGTCATCGTACAAACGCCCGTCTACAACTGCTTCTTCTCCTCCATCCGCAACAACGGATGCGAGATCGTAGAAAACAAACTCATCTACAAAGACCAGACCTACCAGATGGACTACGACGACCTGGAACGCAAAGCAGCCGACCCCAAAGCCAAACTGCTGCTGCTCTGCAACCCCCACAACCCTGCCGGCAGAGTGTGGACACGCCAAGAGCTACAACGCTTGGGCGACATCTGCATCCGTCACAACGTGCTGGTGGTAAGCGACGAGATCCATTGCGAGTTCGTGTTCCCAGGACACCAATATGTGCCCTTCGCCTCCATCAGCGACGAACTGCAGCACCACTCCATCACCTGCAACGCCCCTTCCAAGGCGTTCAATACAGCCGGCTTACAGATAGCCAATATCATCAGCGACAACCCCGATTATCGCCAGAAGATTGATCGTGCCATCAATATCAACGAGGTGTGCGATGTCAACCCATTCGGCGTAGTAGCCCTACAAGCCGCCTATACCAAAGAAGGCGCTGAATGGTTGCAACAACTCAATGAATATCTGCATACTAACTATACTTACCTAAAGGAATACTTTGAGCAAGAAATTCCTCAATTCCCCATCATCCAACTCGAAGGCACCTACCTCGCTTGGGTAGATTGCAGTGCCTTGCCACTTACCTCCGAGCAGATTGCCGAGCACCTGAAAACTCACTTCCTTGTGCAAGTCAACGAGGGCAGCATGTATGGTGATGATCGCTTCATCCGCATCAACCTTGCTTGTCCCCGTCAGCGGCTCGAAGAAGGTCTTTCTCGCATCGTAAAAGGGCTTCAAGCTTTGCTTTAAACGAATAATTATAAATACTACCATAGATGCTAAAAGGGCATATTCGGAGAGGCGTTTAGAAATTTCAAGCTTTTGCGTTAAGAGAAAAAATCAAATAAGACCTTTGGTCGTCTATTTTTTCTTAGCAAAAACGAAGAGATTTTAGCCTTGGAGGATCAGCCCTTTTAGTATCTATAGTTGATTTTTTTTGTTGTTTGAACAACAATTATTACCTTTGCTCCGTTAAACAACAACGAAAACAAATAATAACAATCAAATAAAGCAATGAAAGAATTCTTTAAGTATGTTTTGGCTACTGTTGTAGGCATTATCGTTGCCGGAGTGGTCATCATGTTCTTAGGCGTGCTCACCCTCTTCGGACTCGCCTCGTCTTCCGACAAAGATGTCACCATCGAAGACAATTCAGTATTGAAACTTGAACTCAATGGCACCATTTCCGAGCGTGCCCCTGAGAGTAGTCCACTTGACTTCCTGAAAAGCATCAACCCCATGGGAAGCGAAGACACCATGGGACTTGACGAGATTCTGTCAGCCATTCAGAAAGCAAAGGAAAACGAAGATATCAAAGGCATCTACCTGTTGGCAGGCAGCTTAGAAGCACAACCCGCCACCGTTGAAGCCATCCGCAATGCCCTCGTTGATTTCAAGGAGTCAGGCAAGTTCATCATTTCCTATGCCGACAACTACGAACAGCTGCTATACTACCTCGCCAGCACGGCCGACAAGGTATTGGTGAACCCCAAGGGCAGCCTAGACTGGCACGGATTAGCAGGTATGAACATGTTCTATAAAGACCTGATGGACAAGCTCGGCATCGAGATACAAATCTTCAAGGTAGGTACTTTCAAGAGTGCCGTCGAGCCATATATGCTCTCGGGCATGAGCGATGCCAACCGCGAACAGGTAGCCGCTTACTTAGGTTCCATCTGGCAGAAATTCTCCGATGAGGTAGCAACATCACGCCATCTCACCAAGGAAGCCCTCAATCAGGTAGCAGAAGAAGGCGCCATGTTCAAGACAGGCGACGAACTCATTGCTGCCGGTTTGGTCGATTCACTGATCTACAAGAACGATATGCGAGCATACCTGAACCGTTATATGGGCCTTGACGAAGACAAGAAAGTCAGCGCCTATAGCGTATCCGACATGCGAGGTGTGAAGCGCAATACGCCAAGAGACAAGAGTGGCAACATCGTAGCAGTGTATTATGCTGTAGGCGAGATTGATGGCACCTCATATATGCCAATGGGTGACGACGAAGGCATCAACTCCGAGAAAGTCATCAAGGACCTCCGCAAGCTGAAGGACGACGATGATGTAAAGGCCGTTGTCTTCCGTGTCAACTCCCCTGGCGGCAGTGCCTACGGCTCTGAGCAGATCTGGCACGCCATCACCCAACTTAAGGAGAAGAAGCCCGTCATCGTTTCCATGGGCGACTATGCAGCATCTGGCGGCTACTACATCAGCTGCAACGCCGACACCATCGTGGCCGAGCCCACCACCCTCACTGGCTCTATCGGTATCTTCGGTATGGTGCCAAATTTCCAGGCGCTCACCAAGAAGATTGGCGTCAACTTCGATGTAGAAAAGACCAACACCTTGGCCGATATGGGCAATACCTACCGTCCTATGACCGACAGCGAGAAAGCCCTGATGCAGAAGAAGGTAGAGCAAGGCTACGACCTCTTCACCACCCGTTGTGCCGAAGGTAGAGGCATGACACAAGAGCAGATTGATGCCATTGGTCAGGGGCGTGTATGGACAGGCGCTATGGCCCTCGAGCGCGGCTTGGTCGATGTACTGGGCGGCTTGGACGATGCCATTGACATTGCCGTTAATAAGGCGGGTATCGAGAAATACACCCTCAAGAACTATCCTGTTCAAGAAGGTGGTATTATGAGTATGTTCAAGGATGCGATAAGCGACAATAGCATCCAGTTGCGCTTCTTCAAGGGCGATGCAGCCAAGATCGTCAACGATGTTTATACCATCAGCCAGATCGACCAGCTGGATCGTTTGCAGGCAAGAATGCCTTATAACATCATCATCAAGTAAGCTTTGGTAACAAGAAACCATATAGAGATCTATAACAGTCTGGTGCCTATGTCGTTGGTGTACGGCATAGGCACTAAACTTCGCAACACGCTATATAACAAGCGATGGCTGGCCTCCAAGAGCTACCTCCTACCTGTTATTTGCGTGGGCAACCTCGCTGTGGGCGGTACAGGCAAGACGCCTCATACCGAATACCTTATTAACCTCTTGCAGGCAGAAGGCTTGCAGGTAGCTACCCTCAGTCGTGGTTACAAGCGCCACACTAAAGGCTATCTCAGGGCCACAGCCGAGAGCACCGTCAGCGATATTGGCGACGAACCCTGGCAACTCCTGCACAACCACCCAGACATCACCGTAGCAGTAGATGAAGACCGTTGTCACGGCATCGAGCAACTCCTCCAAGAACAACCCCAGATAGACGTCATCCTCCTCGACGACGCCTACCAACACCGAGCCGTCAAAGCAGGACTCAACATCCTCCTCACCGACTACCACCGCCTCTATACCAGAGACATGCTACTCCCAGCAGGAAGACTCCGCGAGAGCAAAGCAGGCGCCCAGAGAGCCCAAATCATCATAGTCACCAAATGCCCAGCCCAGCTATCAGAAGCCGAGGCCCACGACATCAAGGCAGAGCTACGACTCATGCCCCACCAACAACTCTATTTCACCACCATCACCTATGGCGAACCCCAGCCCATGTTTGACGCGGCCCCATGGCCCTGCATTGACGACACCTACGAACTGTTGGCCATCACAGGCATAGCCCATCCCGAGCCCATGATAGATTATCTGCATAGCCTCACGCCCCACTTGGTACACCTGTCCTATGCCGACCATCATGATTTCACGGCTACCGACCTGCAGCACCTGCAAACCAAGTTTGCCCAACTACCAGGTAAGAAACTCATCATCACCACACAAAAAGATGCTGCTCGTCTGCAAGGCCTCGCGTCCCAGCTCGCCCCCGCTTTCCAGCAACATCTCTATGCTTTACCCATCCAGGTAGAATTCATTCACGAACAACAAGCAGCGTTTGATCAAAGCGTAATCAACTATCTCAAACAATAGCAAAACAAGTTGTTTTGCTATTGAAGAAATGCTTCCCAACGATGGTTAAATAGTACTTAACCACACCAAAACAAGTTGTTTTGCTATAAACGAAGGCATAGTTAGAAGTCTGTCAAATATCATAATTAAACAAATATTAGTTTTTGTCTTAGGCTTGCAGTATCTTTTGATTAGTTAGGCTGCGTCTCAAAAAAATATGCATGCATATTTTGTTCTGTCTTCGACTTGCACTATCTTTGCATAATAAACAAAAAAAACTATAAGTGATATGTTAAGGAAGATTCAACAAACAGCTGAGTTTCTGAGAGGAAAGATTCAAAAATGTCCGGAAACAGCCATTATATTAGGTACTGGCTTAGGTGGTCTCGCTCAGGAGATTACAGACAAGAAAGAGATTATGTATCATGATATCCCTAACTTCCCGGTATCGACTGTGGAAGGGCACAAGGGAAAACTGATTATTGGTAAGTTGGGCGAAAAAGAGGTAATTGCCATGCAGGGACGATTTCATTTCTACGAGGGTTACTCGCTGCAACAGGTGACGTTCCCTATCAGGGTGTTCCGCGAACTGGGTGTGAAGACGCTGTTCGTGTCAAACGCCAGCGGTGGATGCAACCCTCACTTCAAGGTGGGCGACCTGATGATTCTGACTGACCACATCAACTTTATGTGCGGCAACCCGCTTTGGGGTCCTAATGTACCTTATGGTCCTCGATTCCCAGGCATGACGAATGTGTATGACAAAGAGCTGATTCACAAAGCGGATAAAATAGCTGACGAGTTGGGCATCAGGGTGCAGCATGGTGTGTATCTGGCCACACAGGGTCCTACCTTTGAGACGCCATCAGAATATAATATGTATAGGATATGGGGTGCCGATGCCGTAGGTATGTCAACGGTGCCTGAGGTGATCGTGGCAGTGCATTGCGGCTTGAAGATATTCGGTATCTCTGCTATCACTGATATGGGTGTGGGCGATTATGCCGTGGAGGCTAGTCACGAGGAGGTACAGAAAGCTGCTTCCATGGTAGAGCCTCAGATGTGTGCCTTGATGCGAGAAATGATTAACCGCTCATAAAAATCTGATTATGAGAACAGAAATAGCAACATTGGGCGAATTTGGACTGATAGATCACCTGACCAAAGGCATAGAGCCTTTGCATAAGAGTACGTTGAAAGGTGTGGGCGATGATGCGGCAGTGCTCTCCTATCCTGCCGACAAGCAGGTGCTGGTGACGACCGACCTGCTGCTGGAGGGGGTGCACTTTGACTTGGTCTATACGCCTTTGAAGCACCTGGGATATAAGGCGGCAGTGGTGAACTTCAGCGATATCTATGCCATGAATGGTACGCCAAAGCAGATCACGGTGTCGCTGGGCATCTCGAAGCGTTTCTCGGTGGAGGACATGGAGATGCTGTATGCGGGCATACGTCTGGCTTGCGAGGATTATGGCGTGGACATTGTGGGCGGCGACACTACTTCGTCGCTCACGGGCCTGACCATCAGCATCACTTGCATTGGCGAGGCGGAAAAAGATAAGGTGGTGTATCGCAACGGTGCCCAAGAGACTGACCTGATATGTGTGAGTGGTAACTTGGGAGCGGCTTATATGGGCTTGCAACTGCTGGAGCGTGAGAAGGCGGTGATGAAGGGTGCCGACAAGGACATTCAGCCCGACTTTGCGGGCAAGGAGTATATCTTGGAGCGTCAACTGAAGCCTGAGGCGCGCAAGGACATTATCGAGAAACTGGCGGAAGCGGGCATCCAACCTACAGCGATGATGGATATCTCTGACGGTTTGTCGTCGGAGCTGTTGCACATCTGCAAGCTGAGCAACAAAGGTTGCAGGATTTATGAGGAACATCTGCCCATTGACTACCAGACGGCATCGATGGCAGAGGAGTTTAACATGAACCTGACAACTTGTGCGCTGAATGGTGGCGAAGACTACGAACTGCTGTTTACCGTGCCTTTGGCTTGTCACGAGAAGATACAAGATATCAGCGACATACGGTTGATTGGTCATATCACCAAACCTGAGTTGGGATGTGCGTTAATAACACGCGACGGACAGGAATTTGAGTTGAAGGCGCAGGGGTGGAATCCGCTGAAAGAACAGAAATCATAAAATTTTCGCAAGATTATTTGGCAGATTCAGAAAAAAGACATACCTTTGCACCCGTTATCTGAAAAGGATGACAAAAAAACTTGATGGTGTCATAGCTCAGTTGGTAGAGCAAAGGACTGAAAATCCTTGTGTCCCCGGTTCGATTCCTGGTGACACCACCATACAAAGAGTATTAGTTTGCAAATAAAACCCTGAACAACGAAAGAAGTTCAGGGTTTTATTTTTTTATCGTTCGTAAAACTCTATTGGCAAGCCATCAGGGTCGGCAAAGAACACGAAACGTTTGCCAGAGAAAGGATCGACGCGCGGCGCCTCATGCTCTACATGCAGTCGGTCTAACTCAGCGAGGTTGGCTTCAATGTCATCCACCTCGAAAGCTAAGTGGCGCAAACCTGCTGCCTCTGGGTGACTGAGCCGCTTAGGAGGATTGGGGAACGAGAACAGCTCGATGATAAACTCCCCATGCAGGGCAAGGTCGGTCTTGTAAGAATCGCGCTCAGCCCTGTAATGCTCGCCCAACACCTCTAATCCCAACACTTGGGTGTAGAATGCCAAACTGCGTTGGTAATCGGAGCAGAGCACCGCCACATGATGTACTTTGTTCAGCTTCATACGGTTACTTTGCGAGTCTTAGGATTTCTGCCTTTACGATAGGCTCAATAATGCCATAGCCCTCGAGATTAGGATGTACCCCATCAGGAGAATACTTCTTCGGCAAACCCTGGTTCTCGTCCTTCATCAGGTTGAACAGGTCGATATAACTCACGCCATTCAGCTTGGCATAGCTCTCCAGCATGGCATTGATCTGCAGAATCTGCTGGGTAGAATCGGTAATCTCTGGTCTCCAAACGTATTTGTTAGCTGGCAAGATGCTCAGGATGATAGGCTTGATGCCGTGAGCGATAGCCAGTTCTACCATAGAGATGATATTGCCGGCCACATGCTCTACAGGCATGTATTTCTGATTGCGGGCCACATCGTTGGTACCAGCCATGATGACCACCACTTTTGGATGCAGGTTCAGAACATCGGCACGGAAACGAGCCAGCATCTGAGCAGTAACTTGTCCGCTGATGCCTCGACCCACGAAGTTGTTTTCAGTAAAGAAAGCCTCATGCATGCGAGCCCAGTTGTCGGTGATGGAGTTGCCCATGAACACAGCCACAGGGTTGCTCACCGACTGGTTAGCCTCGGCATAGCGCTCGTAGTTGGCCCAGGTCTTCAAGTCATTGATATCAAAGTTGTTTTGTGCGGAAGCATTTGGCAGATAAACTACCGTCATCATGATGCCCATCAGCGCACACACGATGGTTGAACAGATTTTGTTTTTCATAGTACAATATATTATAGTTTATTTGGTGTAAAGGTAAGCATTATTTTTATACGTTGACCTCACAACAGAAAAAAACTTGTCGTAAACTTTGCGATTAGGATAAAAAACATTACCTTTGCAGCCGAAATTTCTCAACAAGAGGATTTGTGGAGGTTCCGTAGCTCAGCTGGATAGAGCAACAGCCTTCTAAGCTGTGGGTCCCGCGTTCGAATCGCGGCGGAATCACAAGAATAAAAAAAAGAGACATGAAAGCTTGCTTTTAATGTCTCCTTTTTTTATGCTTGTTCGATGGCCCGTGGAAGTGCCAGCGATGGAGCGAAGCTCAATTCGGCGGAATCTAATCCCACAACGCCATTTCCACACGGTTCACAAAACTGCTGCCCGGATAAGGCTGCACCTTTGGACGAGTCTTATTGCCGAAGTTATAAGTAAGACCGATGGAAACCTGCTGCACAGGGAAACGAGTATAGGTAGTACTGCGGAAAGTCTTGGCCACATCCAGCGAGTTAGAGGTATAGTATCCCCCATGCCCTAAGGCCGTCTCAGCAGCAATGGTCACACCCAGACGATCGTTGAAGAAGCCCTTGGTGATGTTGGCACTTAGCAAGGTATGACCAGCATACCAACCCTGCAAGGTGTAGGTCTTGGTACAGGGATTCAGGTTGGCACTCAGCTTCATCTGCCAAGGCAACTCCTGAATGATGCCCAAGGTACCGAAGCCCGTCCATCCATGGCTATGAGCGTCTATCTCAGGACTTTTCATATCGTTATAAGCTATATTGCCGCTCAGTGTCACCTGTGTGGTTTTGGTCATCGACCAGTTGGCAAACAGACTCAAGCCCGTCTGTCGGGTCTTTACTATATTGCCAAAGGTAGAGTGCAGAATGCCCTCATCTTGAAAAGTATAGCCTTCAATAGCATTGTCACTGAAGGTATGTTGCAGGGTGAGATTCAACGAGAGCTTAGGCGTGAACAGGTTATATACCATATTTATAGTATGGTTCTTCACTACATCCAGGTAGGTATTACCGTATGCCAAACTGGTAGGATCGGAACGGTCAACATAGGGATCCAACTGGAAGATCATAGGTCGCACGATGCGCATGTTGTAGTTCACACCTATGCTCTGCGTCTGACTGATGTTATACACCATGCTGGCAGAAGGCACCAGCTGTCCGTAGTTTTTCTTGAAATCCTCACCTTCGCCCTTTTTATAATGTACATCCTGCCAAGTGTGCTCATAACGCAAGCCACCCTTCACACCCAGTTTGCCATAGTTGCCCTCGTATTCAATATAGCCAGCTAAGATATTATTGGTGTATCGATAATCCAACAGATCATAGAGGTCGAAGCCCTTTTCGTCATCGTCAATGTAAAAGTCTGATTTTGAGGACAACCGACTATTGATATACTTTGCACCTGTGGTAATTCTGTGGTGCTTGCCCAGCGCTGTGGAGAAGTCGGTTTGCAGCGTATGGTCCAACTGGTTCTGATGTGCTTCGGTGAGACGAGTCGCCAAGTCAAGGTCGCCTTCATCACCGTCATACTCACTGCTTTCCTCACGTTTCATAGGTGAGCTGGTCAACAGGTAAGTAAACAGGAAATACCTACTGCGTTCCTCGTTCAGATAGCGCTGGTAATTCAGATTGAGGTTGATGTTTTTCTGCGACCAATCAAAATCTTTGTTGGTAATATAACCATACTTGGCTGTAACATCATAGACAGGGAAAATGCGAGTAAATGTCTCGCCCTGATCACGGGTGCGTACGTTATTGTAGGAGAACGATGCGTTGATGGCACTCCTGTCATCAGGTTCATAACCTAGGCTCACTTCCGCCTGCTGATAGTAGAGTTTCTTATTGTCGTCGTCGGCACCAGTTTCCAACTCGATATCTCCGTCATCGGTAAAGTAAATATAGTTTTCGCGAGTATAAATCATTTTGGCATGCATCCTGTAGGCCAGCACGTTGGCACTATAAGTGAATTTGCCCGACTGTCCGCTGATATAGGCACTGGTCTCTTTGTTCACATTACTCATCAAGGCATGCACACTGCCGCTATAGCTATGTCCCTCTTGTGACGAGGCACTGGCCTGTGTGGTGTTGACATTCAGCACTCCACTCACCCCCTCGGCATCGTAACGGGCGCCTGGGTTGGTAATGACCTCAACGGTGAGCACCCCTGATGCCTGCATGGAGCGGAAGGCTTGTGTGGGGTTGTTGGTCATCATCACATTGGGCTTGCCGTTGACATACACCTTGAACATGGGTGTTCCATTAACCTGAATATTGTCCTGTCCGTCAACCGTTACCATGGGGACCCTGCGCAAAATGTCGAGCAAGGTAAGAGACTGTGCATCGGGATCAGCCTGCACGTTGTACGTCACCTTGTCGCTTTCCATTTTCACCAGTTGGGTGCGCACGCTATCGTTCACAGCTCGGTTGTCGAGCTGTGCAGATGCTGGCAACAGAGCGGAAATGACAAACAACAAGAAAAGGACGGTTTTCTTCATAGTTTACATCTTCATCTTCAGCAACTTGGCAGAATAGCCGGGTACTACTAAGTCGGTGGCATGACGAGGTGAGAAATTGATGATCTCGTATTTATTCGTGAGTAGTTCGTGGGCCTTGATACCATCAATCTCTGGAATGTTGAAGCAGTCGAAGAGATGGGTAGGCAGGTTCACGGCGACATCAACAGGCTCTGCGTCGAAGTTCACCACAACGAATATGAGTTCATTATCTGCTTTGCGTACAAACGAGAACTGACGACGCTCGTTATAGCGCCAACCTCCGATATTGGCATAGGTAAGGTCGAAGAACTGTCCTTCACGAAGAGCCACCTCGCTATTGCAAAGGTTCAGCACCCGGGTGTAGGTCTTCAGCAAAGCTTTCTCATCACGAGTCAGTTTCTTACCATCGAAGGCTCCCCCATTATACCAGCGTCGCAGGGTATCAGGACTCCAGTAGTCGAAGATGGTGGTGCGACCGTCCTGACCGCTGAATCCTTCTTCATTCATACCTGCCTCACCCAACTCCTGTCCGGCATAGATCATCATAGGATTGGTGTTCATGCAAGCGGAAACCACCAAAGCAGGAATGGCCTTACGGGGGTCGTCGGCAAAGAAACGGGAGGCGATGCGCAGCTCATCGTGGTTCTCAAGGAAATTGAGCATGTGGTCTTGGATATCTCCCACCTGTTGCCAACAACCGCTGATGGCAGCGGCCGACTGGCGGCCTTGGATCACTGCAAAGAGGGTGTCGTACAAACCTACCTTATCATATAAATAGTCGAAATGTCCACGACGGATATAGTCACGGTACTGTCCTGGATTATACACTTCGGCAATGAACTGAATAGTCGGATGTTGCGCCTTTACCTGTGGAATGGCCCACTCCCAGAACTCCACTGGCACCATCTCGGCCATATCGCAACGGAAAGCATCGATCTGATTGTCTGCCCAGAACAACAAGATATGCAGCATCTTATGCCACGTATCGGGTACTGGGTTGAAATACCGTTGCCAACCGCCCTGATAGTCGATACCATAGTTCAACTTTACCGTCTCATACCAATCGTTCTTGTCTGGATAGGCATCAAACTTGTCGTTGCCGGTAGCTTTGGCAGGGTATTCATGATAAGGCAGCGATGCATCGCCCAGCATATCGAACCGTCCATGCAGCTCGGTGTGGGGAATGTAATAGAAATTGTTGGTAGGACTGAAAGCACATTCGGTATTGTCTGTCTCGCCCAACTGCTGCACACCTGCTGGCTGTTGGTCGCTATGATACTGTCGAGCCACATGGTTGGGCACAAAGTCCATGATGAACTTCAGTCCTGCCTGATGGGTACGTTCCACCAACGATTCAAACTCACGCATACGTCCTGGTACATCCATCGCCAAATCGGGATCCACATCATAGTAGTCTTTGATGGCATAAGGAGAGCCAGCCTTTCCTTTTACCACAGCAGGATGGTCAGGTTGTATGCCGTAGCGCGAATAATCGGTTTGTGTAGCATGCTCAATAAGGCCGGTAAACCATATATGTGTAGCACCTAATTCTTTGATTTTCTGCAATGCTAAAGGAGTGAAGTTGGCCAACTTTCCACATCCATTTTGTCGAAGGGTGCCATTCTTCACGCAGCGTTCGTTTGTATTGCCAAACAAGCGGGGCAACACCTGATAGATGATAGTCTTCATTCGTAAAAAGTAATTTTGTTCTGCGAATGTAATCAAATTATTGTGAATTATGCGTCTCTTTCAGAAAAAATATGCTAACTTTGCATGATTTTATGAGGAAACTAATAATAACAACAATATGAATATCTCTTATAATTGGCTGAAAGAGTTTGTGGATTTTGACCTTAAGCCGCTGGAACTGGCTGACGCACTGACTTCTATAGGTTTGGAAGTGGGTGGCGTAGAAGAGATCCAGGCTATCAAGGGCGGAATGGAAGGACTCGTTATTGGCGAGGTGCTGACTTGTGAGCCCCACCCCAACTCTGACCATATGCACGTGACCAACGTGAACTTAGGCAGTGGCGAACCCGTACAAATTGTGTGCGGTGCTCCCAATGTGGCTGCCGGACAGAAAGTGGTGGTGGCTACCATAGGTACCAAGCTGTATGACGGTGACGACTGCTTCACTATCAAGAAATCAAAACTCAGGGGTGTTGACTCTTGTGGTATGATTTGTGCTGAGGATGAAATTGGTATCGGCACCGACCACTCAGGCATCATTGTTTTGCCTGACGATGCTGTAGTTGGAACCCCTGCCAAGGAGTATTACAACATCAAGAGCGACTATGTGCTTGAGGTAGATATCACTCCTAACCGTGCCGATGCTTGTTCGCACTACGGTGTGGCGCGCGACCTTTATGCTTTCTTGGTACAGCGTGGCATTCCAACCCAGTTGCACAAACCGAGTGTGGATGCCTTCAAGGTGGATAACCACGACCTGGACATCAATGTGACCATCGTGAACGGCGAGGCTTGTCCTCGTTATGCCGGCATCACAGTCAAGGGCGTTACCGTGAAGGAGAGTCCTGAATGGTTGCAGAACGACCTGCGCATGATTGGTTTACGTCCTATCAACAACATCGTAGATATCACCAATTATATATTGTTCGCTTACGGACATCCGATGCATTGCTTTGATGCCGACAAGATAAAGGGCAACGAGGTAATCGTGAAATGTATGCCTGAGGGCACGCCATTCGTTACCTTGGATGGTGTGGAACGCAAGCTGAGCTCACGTGACCTGATGATTTGCAACACTGAAGAGCCGATGTGTATCGGTGGTGTGTTTGGCGGTTTGGAATCAGGCACTACCGAAGAGACCAAGAATGTGTTCCTGGAAAGTGCTTACTTCCATCCTACTTGGATTCGTAAGACAGCCCGTCGTCATGGTTTGAGTACGGATGCTTCCTTCCGCTACGAGCGTGGCATCGACCCGAATAACACCATTTATATTTTAAAGTTGGCTGCTTTGATGGTGAAGGAACTGGCTGGTGGCGAGATTTCTTCTGAAATCAAGGATGTGTCATGCAAGGATTTCCCACCGTTCCGTGTGGAGCTGACTTACCAGCGTGTGAACGACCTGATTGGCAAGAATATTCCTGTAGAAACGGTGAAGAGCATCGTGAAGAGCTTGGAGATGGAAGTGGTGGCAGAAACCACAGAAGGATTGACGCTGGATGTTCCTCAGTATCGTGTGGATGTACAACGTGACTGTGACGTGATAGAGGATATTCTACGTATTTATGGTTATAACAATGTAGAGATACCTACCACCCTGAAGTCAAGTCTGGTGGCAGAGACAGAGACGGACAAGTCAAACAAGTTGCAGAATCTGGTTGCTGAACAACTGGTGGGTGCTGGCTTCAACGAAATCCTGAACAACTCACTGACCAAGGCCGCTTATTACGATAACCTCAGTTCTTATCCTGCACAGAACTTGGTAAGACTGATGAATCCGCTGAGCAGCGACCTGAATGTGATGAGAGAGACATTGCTGTTTGGTGGTTTGGAGACCATCGCTCGCAATGCGAACCATAAAAACCCAGACCTGAAGCTGTTTGAGTTTGGCAACTGCTACTACTACCGTGAGGAGAAGCGCAACGAGGAGAAGGCTTTGGCCCCCTACTCTGAGAGCTATCATCTGGGGTTGTGGCTGACAGGCAAGGACAAGCAGGGTTCTTGGATTCATACAGACGAAGAGAACAATGCCTATATGCTGAAGGCGTATGTAGAGAATATATTTGGTCGTTTGGGTCTGCGTATGCGTGACCTCGCTATCGAGAACCTGAATACCGATATCTACGCATCTGCCATTGTGATAAAGACACAAGGCGGCAAGCGTTTGGCAATGATTGGTTCGGTTACCCGCAAGATCCTGAAGCAGTTTGACATAGACAATGCCGTTTATTTTGCCGACATCAACTGGATTGAGGTGATGCGTAGCATCCGCTCGCTGAAGGTGAGCTTCAAGGAACTGCCTAAGTTCCCCGCTGTACGTCGCGACTTGGCGTTGTTGGTGGACAAGAGCGTGCAGTTCGCACAAATCGAGAAACTGGCATTCGATGCCGACCGCAAACTGGTAAAGGCTGTCAACCTGTTTGATGTGTATGAGGGCAAACACCTGGAACCAGGTAAGAAATCGTATGCCATCAGCATCACGCTGCAGGACGAGAGTCAGACCCTGAACGACAAGGTCATCGACAAGGTGATGCAGAAGATCATCAAGAGTCTGGAAACACAGGTTAATGCAAGACTGAGATAAATAATTAAAAAAATAAATACCAATGGGAAGAGCGTTTGAATATAGAAAAGCTGCAAAGCTGAAAAGATGGGGTCACATGGCTAAGACCTTCACCCGACTGGGCAAGCAAATCGCTATTGCTGTAAAGGCAGGTGGCCCAGAACCAGAGAACAATCCTACGTTGCGTTCACTCATCGCTAACTGTAAGCGTGAGAATATGCCAAAGGATAACATTGATCGCGCCATCAAGAATGCGATGGGCAAAGACCAGAGCGAATACAAGAGCATGACTTACGAAGGCTATGGTCCTCATGGAGTAGCTATCTTCGTTGACACACTGACCGATAACCCTACCCGTACGGTAGCTGATGTTCGTTCGGTATTCAACAAGTTCAGCGGCACACTGGGCACCATGGGCTCGCTGGCATTCTTGTTCGACCACAAGGCTGTATTTACTTTCAAGAAGAAAGACGGTCTAGATATGGATGAATTCATCCTCGATATGATTGACTACGATGTGGATGAAGAATTTGACATTGACGACGAGGAAGGTACCATCACTATCTATGGCGATCCGAAGAGCTATTCTGCTATCCAGAAGCACTTGGAGGAGCAAGGCTTTGAGGATGTGGGTGGTGACTTTACCTACATTCCTAATGACCTGAAGGATGTAACGCCTGAGCAGCGTGAGACCATTGACAAGATGGTGGAGCGTTTGGAGGAGTTCGATGATGTGCAAAATGTCTTCACGAACATGAAACCGGAAGAATAAAACGGCTCACCAACATCATAAAAGGCTGCATTTCTGCAGCCTTTTTTATTTCGGAGCCCTTCTATAAAGGAAGTAAGCGATGAAAGCATAAAGGATATTGGGAATCCAAACAGCTATAATAGGTGGCATACCGCCATTGACTGAGAATGTAGAAGAGACGGTTTGGAACAATATATAGCTGAAGCTCAATCCCAAACCGATACCTAAGTTTAAACCCATGCCGCCCTTCATCTTACGCGATGACAACGAAGCACCTATCAGGGTCAGGATAAACGAAGCAAACGACATAGCGATGCGTTTATGGAATTCAATCTCAAACTCTTTGGTATTCGACAATCCCCTGGCTCGTTGACGATCGATATAGGCACTCAGCTCTGGGTTGGTCATCATTTCCTGCTGGTTCTGCATCAGAATCAGGTCATCAGGCGTCAACCGTATCAAGGTATCTATTCGGTTGCCTCGCTTGATCATCTCACGATCACCTCCTAACTCTCGAATCATATAATCGCGTGCCGACCAATGGTTAGCATGTGCCGTATCATAAACGATAGTGCGTGCCGTCATGTGTGACACCAGTTGCTTACCCTCAAACTTGTCGAGCGAAAAGCGATAGCCCGTCTTGCTCTGGTCTTCATAGCGTTCGATATAGGCCACTACATTGGTATCCACCTGCATCTGGATATTCCTGACTGTACTCGTCTTTCGTTCCTTATAATATTTATCCTCAAAATTGATGCGTGTCACACTGCCTTTAGGTATGACGTAAGCGCCCAACAGGAATGTTATAATAGAGATGATGGCTGCTGACACCATATAGGGTCGAAGCATGCGCTTGAAACTCATGCCCGTTGAGAACATAGCAATGATTTCTGAATTCTCTGCCATCTTGGCGGTAAAGAAAATGACAGCTATGAAGACAAACAACGGACTGAACAGGTTGGCAAAATAAGGAATGAAGTTCTGGTAGTAATCGAAGATAATGGCACTCCATGGGGCATCATGCTCCATAAAGCGATCCATCTTTTCGTTGAAATCGAACACTACAGCAATGGAAATAATCAGGACAATGGCAAAGACATAAGTACCCAGAAACTTGGCAATAATATAGTAGTCCAAACGCTTCAGGTACTTATGAGGCATCAGTTCACGAAAGCTCTGAACGCCTAACATATTCTTCAACCAAAGCTCTAATTTATTCTTCCATCCTACTATGTTCCAGGACTTTTTCATTATAATCTTTGAGATACTTGTTCCACCATTTTAGGTTTCCAACTAGCAAAATCTCCGGCAATGATATGCTTCCTTGCCTCACCCACTAACCACAGATAGAAGGCCAGATTGTGCAACGATGCAATCTGCATGGCGAGCAATTCCTGAGCGTGGAAGAGGTGACGCAGATAGGCTTTGCTATACATCATGTCCACCTTAGAGGCACCATCTTCCTCGATGGGTGAAAAATCGAATTCCCACTTCTTGTTCTTCATATTGATGATGCCCTGCTTGGTAAACAACATTCCGTTTCGGCCATTGCGGGTAGGCATCACACAATCGAACATATCCACTCCTCTTTCTATGGATTCCAAGATATTGGCAGGGGTACCAACTCCCATCAGGTAACGAGGTTTGTCCTTAGGCAGAATACCATTCACCAACTCTATCATCTCATACATCACCTCAGTAGGTTCTCCTACCGCCAAACCACCGATAGCATTGCCCTCTGCCCCTTTAGATGCAATGTATTCAGCCGATTGCGTACGCAAGTCACGATAGACACACCCTTGCACAATAGGGAACAACGACTGGTGATAGCCATATTTCGGTTCTGTTTCCTGATAGCGTTGGATGCAACGATCCAACCAACGATGAGTTCGTTCCATGGAAGGCTTGGCGTAAGCATAATCAGCTGTACCAGGGGTACACTCGTCGAACGCCATGATAATGTCAGCACCAATGCTGCGTTCGATATCCATTACCTTCTCAGGACTGAAAAACAATTTGCTGCCATCAATATGTGAGCGGAATTCCACGCCTTCCTCCTTCATCTTGCGGATGCCAGTCAGAGAGAAGACTTGAAAACCACCGCTATCGGTCAGCATCGGACGGTCGAAGGCATTGAACTTGTGCAAGCCCCCTACCCGTTCCAGTACTTCCAAACCTGGGCGAAGGTACAGATGGTAGGTATTGCCTAAGATAATCTGCGCCTTCACGTCATCCTTCAAGTCAGACACCTGCACACCTTTCACAGACCCCACCGTTCCCACTGGCATGAAGATAGGCGTTTCTATCTGTCCATGGGCAGTAGTAATCAATCCGGCACGTGCGTTCGTCTTGCTATCAGTATATTGGAGTTCAAATGTCATTCTAACGATTCTTTCTTGTCAGGTTCCTCTTTTACGGTCAGGTCAATGGCATCTGCTACTTTCTCCTTTAGCAACGCCAGGTCGAAGACTTCTTTCACATCCTTAACGAAGTGGAAAGTCAGTCCTTCGATATAGATAGGCTGAATATCCTCGATATTCTTACGATTGGCCTCACTCAGGATAATCTCCTTGATACCAGCGCGTTTAGCAGCCAATATCTTCTCCTTGATACCACCCACAGGCAACACCTTACCACGCAGGGTAATCTCGCCTGTCATCGCCACATTGGCCTTTACCTTGCGTTGTGTCAATGCCGATGCCAACGAGGTGGCCATCGTGATACCTGCAGAAGGACCATCCTTTGGAACAGCACCCTCTGGTACATGGATATGGATATCCCACTGGTCGAACACCCTTACATCGATATCCAACAGTTGTGGATGGGCCTTGATATATTCTACAGCCAACATAGCCGACTCTTTCATCACATCACCCAGACTTCCTGTCAGGGTAAGCTTGCCCTTGCCGTGATTCAAACTGGTTTCGATAAAGAGGATTTCTCCACCTACAGCTGTCCATGCCAAGCCCGTTACCACACCGGCATAATCGTTGCCCTGGTACTTGTCGCGACTGTATTCCTGTACGCCGAGATAGCCGCGCAAATCAGCGGGCTTCACCTCTGTCTTTTCCAAGTAGCCGTCTTTTGCATATTGCAGTGCCATCTTACGCAGCACCTTGCCAATCTTCTTCTCCAACTCACGTACACCACTCTCACGGGTATAGTTCTCTATGATGGCCTCTATAGTAGCTTTAGGGAATTTCACCTCGCCTTTCTTCATACCATTGGCATCCAATTGTTTAGGTACCAAGTGCTTGCGGGCAATCTCAATCTTCTCTTCTGTCAGATAACCACTCAACTCTATCAGCTCCATACGGTCGAGCAAAGGCTGTGGTATGGTTTGCAGGTTGTTGGCAGTAGCTATGAACATCACCTTTGAGAGGTCATAATCCACATCTAAGTAATTATCGTGGAAAGTAACGTTCTGCTCAGGATCGAGCACCTCCAACAAAGCTGATGATGGGTCGCCATGAACGTCGGAACCCAACTTATCTACTTCATCCAACACAATAACTGGGTTAGACGAACCCGCTCTCATCATGCCCTTGATAATTCTACCTGGCATAGCACCAATATAGGTTTTGCGATGTCCACGAATTTCAGCTTCATCGTGCACACCTCCTAATGACATACGGATATATTTGCGCTTCAATGCCGTAGCAATAGACTTACCCAGAGAGGTCTTACCCACTCCAGGAGGGCCGTATAAGCAGATGATAGGTGATTTCATGTCACCTTTCAACTTCAACACAGCCAAATGTTCCAGGATGCGTTCCTTCACCTTCTCCAGTCCGTAATGGTCTTTGTTGAGCACCTTCTCCGCATTCTGTATATTCAGATTGTCGGTAGTATAGATGCCCCAAGGCAAACCCATCATGGTCTTGAGGTAATCCACCTGCATGCTGTATTCGGGCGACTGCTGGTGCATCTGCTCCAACTTGTCCACCTCTTTAAGGAAAGTATTCTTCACCTCTTCGTTCCACTTGATGGTATTAGCTTTCTTGCGCATCTCCTCAATCTCTCGCCTAGAGCCATTACCTCCCAGCTCATCCTGAATGGTCTTGATCTGCTGTTGCAGGAAGTACTCACGCTGTTGCTGGTCAATGTCTTCACGGGCCCTCATCTGAATGGAAGCCTTGATTTCGGCTAACTGTACCTCGCGGCTCATCAGTCCTAACAAGCGATAGGCACGGTCTTTCAACGAATCCATCATCAGCAGTTCCATCTTCTCTTCGTTCTGAATAGGCAGATGGGAACACAAGAAATCTACCAAGAAAAGCGAACTGTTAATATTTCTGATAGCAAAAGCTGAATCTGGTGGAACAATATCAGATAGTCTGATGTATTTAACGGCCATATCTTTGATGGCCTCCATAAGCGGACGAGTTTCCTTGTCGTTCTTGGGGAACATAATATCATTCAACGCCCTTACCCTTCCCTTCAAATAAGGATCGTACTGGGTAATCTCCAACAACTCTATACGTCTGAACCCTTGTAGGATAACGGTGGTAGTGTTGTCGGGCATCTCCAACATGCGCAACACCTTGGCCACTACACCCACTTTATGAAGGTCTTCCATAAAAGGGTTCTCTGTGTCTGATTGCTTTTGGCAGAACACACCTATTTGCAACCCCTTGCGCTCAGCATCTTTCACCAAGCGTAAAGAGGATTTTCTCCCTATTGTGACAGGCAATACTACACCGGGAAACAGCACCATGTTCCTAACGGGCAACAAGGGCATTTCGTCGTTCACTTCCAAATTCACGAATCTCTCCTCCGATCCTCCTTCAAGATCAGTGAATACTGAAATTACTTTCTCTTGTCTGTCTTCTTCTTCGTCAAATCTGTAATTCTTCATCGTCTTTTCACCTAAAAATCATGCCACACATGTGGCAAAGCCTAAAAAGCGTGTAAAGTTACGGCTAATTATTCATTTTCCCACGCTCTGTCATCTTAAAAAACACAAAAAGCATGCCAAAAGAACAAGAAATAGCCGAATAATCCATAAATTTGCATCAATTCTTAGAGAATCAGTAAAAATGTCGAATGCCTATTTTCAGTTCAAGCAATTCACCATCTGGCACCAACGATGTGCCATGAAGGTGGGCACTGACGGTGTGTTGGCTGGTGCTTTAACTCCTGCTGAAGGTGCCAAACACATACTTGATGTAGGTACAGGAAGTGGTCTTATTGCCTTGATGCTGGCACAAAGATGTCCTGAGGCACAGATTACAGCCATAGAGATAGACGACGATGCCGCTACCCAGGCAGCAGAGAATTTTGCCGCTTCACCGTGGGCAGAACGCATCCAACTGATCCATGGTGATTTCAACGAGTACACATCCGACATATTGTTCGACCTCATCGTAAGTAATCCGCCCTACTTTACCGATTCGTTGAGAAACCCCGACCCTCATCGCACGCAGGCTCGTCATAACGAGACACTGAACTATCACCAACTGTTTCTTCGTGCTCGTAACTTATTGCAGCCAAAGGGCATCTGTTGTGTGATTATTCCCACTGAGTCAGAAAGTTTTGTCAACGATATGGCTTCACGTCATCACCTCTTTCCACAAGCAGTGACTCACATCTATACCAAACCGGGGAAGCCTTGCCGCAGGGTGTTTATCACCTATTGGAGAGGGGAAGAAAACGACTTGTATTATCCTGACATGAAAACGGAACAAACACTCTATCTGATGGATGCCAACAGTCAATATACCCCTGAATACCGTAAACTTACTAAAGATTTTTACATCAAGTTATAAAAGATTTCACTATCTTTGGCATCAAATTTGATTATTAACAAGCAAGAAAGATGGACGAAGGTGCAGAGATTAAACAGAGATACAGGATTCATGGTTGGTTGGCCTTGAGTCCCATGTTGGTATTTCTATTCTCCTACCTAGGTGCTTCCATCCTGCTCAATGATTTCTACAAGATACCTATCACAGTGGCTTTTTTGCTTTCGTCGTGCTATGCCGTAGCGATAACACGCGGACTGTCCATCGATGAGCGCATCAGCGTATTTTCCAGAGGAGCCAGCGACAAAAGCATCCTGCTCATGGTGTGGATATTCATATTGGCAGGGGCTTTTGCACAGGGTGCCAAACAGATGGGTGCCATCGACTCAGTAGTGAACCTCACCCTAACCATCCTACCAAGCGATCTTCTTTTAGCAGGCATCTTCTTAGCTTCATGCTTTATTTCTCTCTCTGTAGGTACCAGTGTAGGCACCATAGCTGCTTTGGTACCTGTGGCCAGTGGGTTGGCTGCTAAGACAGGCATAGATTTGCCTTTTATTACTGCCGTAGTGGTGGGTGGTTCATTCTTCGGCGACAATCTCTCGTTTATCAGCGACACCACCATAGCTGCTACACAGACGCAGGACTGCCTGATGAAGGATAAATTCCGTGTTAACATCCAGATTATCCTGCCAGCTGCCATTGTGTCGTTGGTCATCTATATCATACAAGGTATGGCACTTGATGTCACACCTGAGATAGGTCCCATTGAGTGGTTGCAAGTCATCCCCTATCTATTGGTACTCATCTTGGCACTATTTGGTATGAATGTCATGTTGGTACTGCTCATTGGTTTAGCAGCTACAGGCATCGTAGGTACCCTCACAGGTACGCCTTTCTTCAGTTGGTTGGGGGCTATGGGTGAAGGCATCATGGGAATGAGCGAACTTATCATCGTTACCTTGTTGGCAGGAGGTATGCTGGAGATGATTCGTTTCAATGGCGGAATAGCATTCATAATCAAAAAAATGACCAAGCATATCAAGGGAAAGCGAGGGGCAGAAATGAGCATCGGAGCCTTGGTGGGTTTAGCCGATTTGTGTACTGCGAACAACACCATTGCCATCATCACCACTGCTCCTATCGCTCGTCAGATTTCACAGCAATTCAACCTCGATAAGCGCAAGGTGGCCAGCATACTCGACACCTTCTCTTGCATGGTGCAGGGCATCATCCCTTACGGGGCACAAATGCTGATAGCATCAGGACTTGCTGGCATCTCGCCTGTCAGTATTATTGGGTCACTCTACTACCCTTTCCTTATGGGAATTTGTGCTGTTTTAGCGATTCTTTTCCGTTTTCCAAGAAAGTATTCTTAAACAAAACAGCTTTATAATGTTAAAACTTTCCCGATTTTACATAAATTGCTCACGCTCGGCACAGTTTAAGCAAGCTTAACTCTGCTCTCGCTTAATCGCAATTTTCTTAACGCTGCAGAAACGTATGCCAGTTTTAATCATTATAAAACCTACTTTTTATTAAAAAAGTTTGGTTGTTTAAAGGGAAAGCAGTAACTTTGCGCCGCCTTTACGAGTTAAGGGCATCAATTCAATTATTAATTAATAAAGTATTAAGATTTTATGGCAACAAGAATTAGACTGCAAAGACATGGTCATAAGAACTATGCGTTCTACACCATCGTAATTGCCGATGCACAAGCTCCACGTGATGGTAAGTTCATCGAGAGAATTGGTACTTATAACCCAAACACCAATCCTGCCACAGTAGAATTGAAGTTTGATCGTGCACTGTATTGGGTTAATGTAGGTGCACAGCCAACCGACACCGCACGCAGCATCATGTCACACGAAGGTGTGTATCTGATGAAGCACCTGCTCACAGGCGTTAAGAAAGGCGCTTTCGACGAGGCTGAAGCTCAGAAGCGTTTCGAGGCTTGGAAGAAAGACAAGCAGAACGGTTTGAAGGCTATCGCTGACAAGGCTGCTGCTGACAAGAAGGCTGTTGATGCTGCTCGTCTGGCTGCTGAGAAGAAGGTCAACGAAGAGAAGGCTAAGGCATTGGCTGAGAAGAAGGCCGCTGAGGAAGCTGCTAAGGCTGCTGAAGAGGCTGCTAAGGCTGCAGAGGAAGCTGCTGCTGAAGCACCAGCTGAAGAAACTACCGAAGCTCCAGCTGAGACTCCAGCTGCTGAATAAAGTCGGGTTTCAATTAGATGATTACAGAAAAACACCTCTCCGATGTTCAAATCGGGGAGGTTTTTTTTATACACTTTTAATAAGTTAGGTTGCGTTTTATTTTGTTCTGTCCTCAACTTGCTGAAACTTTTAATAAGTTAGGCTGCGTTTCGGAAATAAAAAAGAATTAATTCTTTTTGTATTTCACTCAACTTGCACTAACTTTGTAGAGTATTTATTTACCAATTCAATGATACAAATGAAAAAACTCTTTTATGTAGGTGCATTGGCTGCTCTTTCAGCCTGCACTGGTAACAGCGGCTATACAATCAATGGCGAGATATCCGACGCTGCTAATGGCGACTCTATCTTCCTTGTAGAGATGAGTGGCAGACAAACTGCCAAGCTGCAAGGTGCCGTTATCAAAGATGGAAAGTTCACGTTCAAAGGCGAACAAAGTACACCAGCACTTCTTTACCTCATGTATCAGAACAACTCTGAAAACGATCAGGCGCTGGACTTCTTCCTCGAAAACGGAACCATCAATGTAAAAATGGACAACGAGAACCCATCAGCCACAGGCACTCCTAACAACGATGCCTATCAGAAGGTACGTGACAAAATCAACAGCCTGCAAAATGAGATGAGTGATATTTACGACAAGCTCAGCAGCGAGGATAACTTAGGTGACGATGTGCGTGCTGCCCTTGAAAAGCAGAGCGAAGAGCTTGAAGATAGGTTTATCGATGTCGTCGTGAAAGGCACCAAAGACAATGCCACCAACGAGGTAGGTGTTTATATGCTGAAGAGTTTCTACTACTATATGGAGACCCCTGAGTTGGCTGAAATAGTAAGTCAGATCCCTGAGAGATTCAACTCCGACGAGACCATCAATCATATCAAGGAACAGGTTAGCAAACTTTCTGCAACTGCTGTAGGTCAAAAGTTTACAGATTTTGAAATGAACGACCCAGAAGGCAAGCCTGTTAAGTTAAGCGACTATGCAGGCAAGGGCAAATTGGTGTTGGTAGATTTCTGGGCAAGCTGGTGTGGTCCATGCCGTCAGGAGATGCCTAACGTAGTAAAGGTGTACGACCAGTATAAGAAGAAAGGCTTCGAAATCGTAGGTGTATCACTCGACCAGACAGCCGATGCATGGAAGAGAGGAATTTCCGAACTGAACATCACCTGGCCTCAGATGTCCGACCTCAAGTACTGGCAGTGTGAAGCAGCCGCCATCTATGGTGTAAGTGCTATCCCCCACACCGTACTTATCGATAAGGATGGTACCATCATTGGCCGTAACCTGCGTGGTGAGAAGCTGTACGAGAAGATTGCAGAACTTTTAGACTAATAATACTAATAATACTAATATGAAAAAAACATTATTCACAGGATTCGCATTGCTGGTTAGTGCATTCACTTTCGCTCAGCAGGCATTATTCGGAGGCGCAGGCATCGTGTCTCCAGAGATTCATCCGGACAATACGGTAACATTCAGAATTGCAGCTCCCAAAGCTGTTAAAGTACAGGTAACAGGTGACTTCCTGCCTACCATGAAACAGACTGTTAAGTTTGGCGACACAGTCATGGAGATGGACGTAACAGGTGTGGCTGACTTAACCGAGAAAGACGGAGTTTGGGAATACACCACCCCAGAGCCTGTAGCACCTGAGTTTTATACCTATCACTTCCTGATCGACGGTCAGCGAGTGATTGACATGAACAATGTGTATGTTAACCGCGACGTAGCTACCTTGAGCAGCATCCTGCTGATTGGCGGTGGCCGTTCTGACCTCTACAAAGTGAATGCCGTTCCTCACGGTACGGTGGCCAAGCGCTGGTACACCCAGGATGGTTTGACCCGTCGTCTGAGCGTTTACACCCCAGCTGGTTATGAAAACAGCAACAAGCGTTATCCAGTGTTCTACCTGCTGCACGGTATGGGTGGCGATGAAGAAGCTTGGCTGACACAAGGTCGTACAGCACAGATTCTCGACAACCTCATCGCACAGGGCAAGGCAGAGCCTATGATTGTGGTGATGACCAACGGCAACGTATCTCAGGAAGCTGCTCCTGGCGAGACATCTGCCGGTTTCGTACCTCCTTCGATGAACCTGCCTAAGACAATGGAAGGATCTTTCGAGAGTACATTCATGGAAGTGGTGAAATTTATCGACACCAACTACCGCACCATCGCCAAGAAGCAAGGACGTGCCATCGCTGGTTTGTCTATGGGTGGCTTCCACTCAAAGTTCATCTCACTGAACAACCCTGACACCTTCAACTATATTGGTTTGTTCTCAGCAGCATTGGGCGTTACTGACCCAAGCATCTCTCCTATTTATATGAATGAAGATGCCAAGCTGAAGACTCAGTTTACCAAGGCTCCAGCCCTCTACTGGATTGGTATTGGCAAGACCGACTTCCTCTATGCTGCCAACAAGGCTTATCGTGAGAAGTTGGACGGTATGGGCTACAAGTACCAGTATCTGGAGACCGATGGTGGTCACATCTGGCGTAACTGGCGCATTTACTTAACTGAATTTACACCTCTGTTGTTTAAATAATATGAAAGCAATTTGTATGCCACAGCCTTGGGCCTCGCTAATAAGTGCAGGGCTGCAAGATGTTATGAGTATGGCATGGAAGCCAAAAGAAAACCCAGGCAAGATAGCCATCGTTGCCACCCAGATGCAAATTCCTGAAGAGTATCATCAGGCGCTGCCAGAATGCTGGTCATACCGCATCGACAACTATCTGCTGATGGGACAGATCCCCACCCTCACCAAATTGCCTACGGCAGCTATCGTAGGCTATGTTGATGTAACAGGCTTTTCCGACAAAGAAGAGTCAGTGTGGAGCCTGCCCGACTGCGTGAACTGGAAGTTGGCCAACCCTCGCTTACTCAAGCAACCAATACCTTGCGATGCTGCAGAGCAGTTCGTGTTTGACACACCAATTATCGACGAGGCTCAGTTACCTGAAACTATCGACATACAACAGCCTTCATTAGCCGATGGCGTGCTCACCCTGCCACTCAATCAGCTGAAGTACGACAGTCTCCTTGACGGCGACAAGGAACTGGATATGAACCTTTATTCCGACAACCGCGACTTCTTCACTGGCTATACGGGCAAGATATGGAACCCACGCCCTGTGAAGCAGCTGGTAGCTGTGAGCCCGGAAGGCAAGAAACAAAGTTATGAGGTAGTGAAGACCGACCTTATCCTCGACCGCGACGACGATGGTATGCCTCTCAAGATTGAGAAGCTAGGCGGATGGGAATACCTCTACTACCTACTCTACACCATTGGCAATAAGATTGATTCAACTAATTAATTATTTCAAGATAATGAAAGAGACATCACCCTTTATGGTTTTCTCTGGTACCAACTCAAGGTACCTTGCCGAGCGCATCTGCGCCAGCTTGAATTGTCCGTTAGGCAACATGAACATCACTCATTTTGCCGACGGTGAGTTTGCTGTATCTTACGAAGAGTCCATTCGTGGAGCCATCGTATTCCTGGTACAGTCAACCTTCCCCAACTCCGACAACCTCATGGAGTTGCTGCTTATGATTGATGCAGCGAAGCGTGCTTCTGCCAAGTCTATCTGCGCCGTGATCCCTTATTTCGGTTGGGCACGTCAGGACCGCAAGGACAAGCCACGTGTATCTATCGGCGCTAAGCTGGTGGCAGACCTGTTGTCAGTAGCCGGTATCGACCGTCTTATCACAATGGACCTGCATGCTGATCAGATCCAGGGCTTCTTCGATGTACCTGTTGATCATCTGTATGCATCCAGCGTATTTATTCCTTACATCCAGTCACTGAACTTAGGCGACAACCTCGTAATGGCTTCACCTGACGTGGGCGGTTCAAAGCGTGCAGGAGCTTATGCTAAGTATTTCGACGTGCCATTGGTGCTCTGCAACAAGACACGCGAGAAGGCCAACGTAGTGGCTTCTATGCAAGTTATTGGCGATGTAAAGGACAAGGACGTAATTCTGATTGACGATATCGTAGATACCGCAGGCACCATCACCAAGGCAGCCAACCTCATGATGGAGAACGGTGCTCATTCTGTACGCGCCATTGCCAGTCATTGTGTGATGTCAGATCCAGCTTCTTTCCGCATTCAGGAATCACAACTCGAAGAGATGGTGTTCACCGACAGCATCCCTTACAGCAAGAAGTGCGATAAGGTAAAGCAGCTGAGCATTGCCGACATCTTTGCTGAGACCATCCGTCGTGTGGTTTGCAACGAGTCCATCAGCTCACAGTATCTTATCTAAGAAGCTGTTGCCTTCATTAACAGTAAAGGGGCACCCAATGGGTGCCCCTTGTTTATTGTCAGCGTTGTGTAAACTTTCCCGAAATCTATGTTCGCAAATATAAGGAAAAAGAATAAAGAAACCAACTTTAGTGCTTTTGCAAGGCTTGTGAAAAGTGATTATGACTCAGATATCAGATATCAGTTTCTTAAGGTATGATTATGCAAACAGAATAGAAAGTTTCGAAAACGGGAAAGAATATGTTCGCAAAATTTGCGAATATCAAATAATTGTTTTTACTTTGCGAAAATTAATGTATAATGGAAATAACGTTTGAGAAAGACTATCTGCGTGAGCTATTCTACGACGGTGTGGCAAGCGACAAGCAACATAGATACCAACCACAAATCGTAAGAAAATATGTACGCGTGGTCAACATACTCGAATCGGTGATTAAGCCAACAGACTTGTATCGATTTCGCTCTCTGCATTACGAAAAACTTGTGGGTGATAAGGCTGGATATGAGTCGGTTCGCGTGAACGACCAATACAGGATAGAGTTCAAAACAACGGAAGATGGTGGAATTACAATTTGTAATATCACTGAATTGTCTAAACATTATAAATAAGGAGAAACGAGATATGGGAAACTTAGGTTACGGAGCTTTTCCAACACATCCGGGAGAAGTGTTGAAGGATGAGATTGAAGAACGTGGCATTACTCAACGTCAGCTGGCAGACAGCATGGGGTTGACATATTCGGTGGTGAATGAGATATTGAACGGGCGCAGGCCACTTACCGCAAAAACTGCCCTGATGTTTGAAGCAGCATTGGACGTACCCGCCGACTCATTGATGTATCTTCAGACAAAGTACAACATGCAAACGGCAAGAAAGGACTCGTCGCTGGTCGATATATTAAAGGAAATAAGAAAAGTAGCGGCGGTCTTCTAAAATTCAGTAAGGTCACGGCCCCATCTATATGTAAAACTAAAGCCGTCGCACACAAAACGCTAAGGCTTTTTCTTTATATCACTCCCCTGACTCAGATATCAGATATCAGTTTTGTTGAGTGAGGATGTCTCATTTCCCACTAACTTCAATAATATCCCCCTTTACATCTCCACGACATCGCTATGAATATCTCTTGCTATAAAGTGGGAAAAAAACTATAGCCAACGCCATTCTCATAATTATCCAATTGAATGGGTGTATTCGTCACTCCTGAGACTTGATGATGTCAAATTTAACTATCTCATCCATCTCTTTTTTCTTTATAATATACGTTTAATTCTACGGACCAAAGATATAACCCCCTTACGAAATCAATGTTCGCAAATTTGAGGAAAAAGAACGGATTATCAAAATATGAGAGTTTCGCAAGGCTTGCGAAAATATGATTATTTAGAGGATAGGGAGAAAAAGGCACAAAAAAAAGAAGGCTACCTTCACAGGTTAACCTTCCCCAACAATTAATTCATTCATAACAATGCCCCAACTATGAAATTTGGAACGGGTGCAAAGATAGTGCCTATATCGACCGCACAACACTCATATTGGGACGTTGTAATTAGGAGTCTTAAAACTCATTCTTTTATTCTCAATCAAACGAAAATATTCAAACTAACTATTTGATTTCTATATAATATAGATTAATAATACTAATCAACCTTGTCATTAGTTGTCACGAAGGATTTTGAAAGTGTTTTTTGGGCCATAGAATATATAAATATATATTTATATTTCTATGAGGGTTTTTCGCCCCCGAAAAAGCTTAATGACAACTAATGACAATGACAATGACAACATCATTCTATGTCTCCAGGAGATACACATACCTGCTAGAAAAAAATCAAAAAAAGGATCCGAAAATTCGAAAACCGCAAAAGTGATGTTATATCTTTGTAGCGTCAAAATCGAGGCAGAATTTTTGCGCCCTAGTTAGGAAAAAAGTTTTTCCTAGTTATTTCGGCCTTTTTTGCTAGTGCACGAGCAGAAAAAAAACTACCCCGTTTTGACGACAGGTAAAACAAATTATTAACTAAAACACGACAAAAGACTATGGCTATGAAAGTGAAGGCCGTTGAACGCCTGGTAAAGTTCAACAAGAATGATGCGGGTACCTACCGCTATGTAATGCAGCCGGATTTGTATATCCCGCTGAGTCAGGAAAAGGTGATCAAGGAGGCAGCACTCCGAAGTGGTGTCAGCCGTGGTGTGATGCAGGCTTGCTGGGATGCAGCCGGTGAGGTCATCAAGGCATGGGCAACCGAAGGTCACTCTGTGGCTCTGCCCGGATTGGGCACCATGCGATTCGGATTGCGTGCATCGAGTGTGGCCAACGTGAACGACGTGAAGACATCGCTCATCAAGACGCGCCGCATTATCTTCACCCCTGCAGTGGATCTGAAGGACGAGCTGGCCAACACCTCTATCCAGATTACCTGCTTCGACCGCAACGGTGTGGAGGTGAAGCGTGTGACCAGCTCTGATCCTGGTAACATCGAGGACGATGCTGATACCCGCACCGATACCGAGAACACCGGCAGCGACTCTGGTGGCGGCAGTGGCTCAGGCTCTGGCAACACTGGTGGCAATACCGGAGGCAACGACGGTGGTGACAACGGTGGCGATGGCGGTGATGACATGCAGATCTAACGCCTGACTAGCTCCTCATTGTGGATGTGCCGGCGGCTGACTGCGAGCAGATATGCCGCCTACACACATCCACATTGCTCCGCCAAAAATAATGAGCTATAATAAAGGAAAGGGCATAAGTGAAGAGGCGTTTAGCCTCGGAGGTTCAGCCCTTGACTTTATTAAGATCAAGTATCAACCTAATAATTAAAGCAAATGAAAAACAAGGACCTTTGGAAAACGGTGATTCAGTTCGCCATCTCAATACTGACGGCAGCACTGACTGCTATGAGCACAACTTCGTGCATGGGACAAGGTCCCATATTTTTCTAAAAATAGATATATTTTAGAGAAAATATTTCGAGCTATGGGGTATGGGCCCCTGAGTATTTAAGACAAGAAAGCCCGGTAAGTTAATTCTTATCGGGCTTCACTAAAATTTATAAGGTTATTTGTTTTCCTGACGAAAGACGTGCTGAACAGCCTCCAGATAACCGAAGCCAAAATAGCGGTCGGGCAGCAGATAGCTTCCTTCCACCCATTCGTTCCAGGCATTTATCATGATAAAGGGAGGCTGCTGAGGATGCTCATCAACATAGCTCTTGGCCACTTCAAGGAATGATTCGAAGGCACGGGGTGTCTGGTTGAAACGCGTGATGTCGTTCTCGCCCTTTTTAGGGAAACGGGGTGTGTCGTCCCATCCGATGGAAACCGTGGGAAAGACGGGAATGCTAAATGCTTTTTCCCATTGCTCACGTATCTGGATAGCGTTGGCGCCGTAGGTAAGGTAATCTGGGGTGAAACCGCCCATGTTATAGAATGCGTGGCTGTTGATGCCAAGTTTATCGATGCGTTCCTGCTGGGCTTTGATGAAGTCTTCTGCCAGAAAACTGCCACCGCCACTGTTCTCCTGGATGTGGAGCCCCTTGAAACCGGCTTTCTTCACTTCGGCACGGAAGTATTCCATCGCCTTGGCGGCCTCGTCTATCGTACCAAAACTTTTGACGAACTGATTCATGTCGAAGATGCCAAATACAGGACAGCCGTCGATTTTCACATAGTTATTCTTCTTGAAATACTGTTTGATAACTCTTGCCACAATCGTCTTGAACTGGTCCATATTCACCTTAGGGTCGAAAAGGAGCGAAGTGTCATCACCATGAAGGTGATAGTTCCAGTAGTTCTTCTTCACTTCATGATTGGCCCACATGATGTAGAAGTTCATTTTCCCGTTATTCTTGGCACCAAGGAAACCATCGTTGAGAGCACCTTCCAGATAGGGATAATCCATAAACCAGTACCAGTCATAGACGAAGGTGTTCACACCATACTTCAGGGCCGTGTCTATCCATTTCTCTACCACCTTAGGGTCATCGTCGTGCCCATATCCCCAGAGCGGCTGCTTCGGCTGATAATGACCAGGGAAGCGAGGATTGCCCTGCTTGATGACCTCCCACTCCCCTTCTCCTTGCGGCCACAGGTATTTGTGTCCGAGCGAGTCGTCATGACAGGATGGCCAAACATAGGCACACACATAGTAATTGTCGCCGCTAATGGGCTTGCTGCTATTCCCTCGACAGGAATAGCAGCACACCAGAATCATTGTCCAAATGGACAAAAGCAAAATGTTCTTCTTATTAGTCATTATATTACTGCGAAACGATGCGGTCGTTGTGATAATTTACGGTACGCTCATTACCAGCTGAGTCGGTTTCTTTGAATTCACCTTCTTTCTTGCCTTGCTTGAAAGTGCCCTCGTAACGGGTACCGGTCTTGTCGATTCGAACACCATGACCATCTTCCATGCCATTGACAAAGTGTCCCTTGTAGCGGGTACCGTCGGTCTGAATGAGGGTGCCTTCGCCATTGAACTCGTTGTTGGCCCACTCACCTTCGTAGCTATCGCCCACATTCCACTTGTAAGTGCCTTTACCATGACGCATATTCTCGTGCCACTGGCCTTCGTAAACAGCTCCGTTTTCCCAGGTGAAGGTGCCCTGCCCTTCCTGCATGCCATTCTGAAAATCACCTACGTATTTATTACCATTGGCATAGATATAAACGCCTTCACCGGTGCGTTCACCATTCTGATAGGCTCCTTCATAACGATCGCCTGTATGGAAGGTATAGATACCCTGGCCATGCTGCATATCGTTGTGCCACTCGCCCACATACTTGTCGCCATTGGTAAAGATAAACGTACCAGTACCCTCGCGCAGGTCGGCCTTCCAACCACCCGTATAGCTACTGCCGTCGTTCCAGGTAAAAGAGCCTTGACCTTCTTTCTTGTCAGCATGCCACTGACCGTCATACTTGGCTCCGTTGCGCCAGGTATAGGTGCCCTTGCCCTCACGCTGGTCGTGGTCCCACTGTCCTACATACACATCGCCAGTATAATAATACATAGTACCGTCACCCTGCTGGTAGTCCTGATACCACATACCATCGTAGCGGTTGTTGTTCTGGAAATAATAGATACCATGACCATGCTGCTGGTCCTGAAACCATTCGCCCTCGTATTTCTCACCATCGGTAAAGATGTAAGTACCTGAGCCCTGACGTTTGCCTTTGACATATTCACCCTCGTAGGTATCGCCTGTGGGGAAGGTGGTCTTGCCTTTGCCATTGGGTTTGCCACCCTTCAGTTCGCCAGAATAAACAGCTCCGTCACGGAAGGTATAAGTGCCTATTTTGATAGACGTGGAGAACACGCCTTTTATTCTATCTACAATGCCTGTATTTTGTGCCTCCAAAGTGGTGGGCAAAAGACATAAAAACGCCAATATGATAGTTGTCGTATGTTTCATCATGTTGCAAAGGTAAGAATAGTTCGTTAATTGTAAAAGAAAGAGGCCAAGTTTTATGACATTTTTTCACCAGCCACAATTTCTGTTAAAGTGTCTTTAGTGAGATAAGTGCATGCCAAACGTTGCAATTCGGTGGGTGTAACGGTGGTAATGGCTTGCCAGAAACGGTAGAAATAGTCATCGGGCAAACCCAAGGTGTGCATGAATATCCATGCATCGCTAATGGACAGGCAGGAGTCATAGCTGCGCAGCAGTTCGCCCTTCATGCTGTTGCGCACCAGTGTCAGTTCGTCGTCACCCACCAGTTCGTTCTGCAGTCGTTCAATCTGGTGATAGGTCTCTGCCAACAGAGGTTTGACAAAGCGGTGATCGCAGTCGCTGAGTATCATGAGTGCATTGTCATAGGGTGAAGGGTTCAGCACTGAGTAGATGCCATAGGTCATGCCTTTCTCCTCGCGTATGGTGGTCATGAGGCGACTACCGAAGTAGCCTCCCAAGAGGGTGACAAGCACACGCAACTTCAGGAAATCAGGATGAAGCTGGTCGATGGTGGACTTGCCAATCAGTACCGAACTTTGTGCCGTGCCTGGCATCTCCTTAAACAGTTGTTGGTGGCATTGCTGGGGTATAGTGCCTTGATACAGTTCCCCACCCTGTTGGCCTTTGCCAAAAGGTTCGCCAAAGGTCTGACTGATAAGCGCTATACTGTCGTCAGTAATACGACCGGCAAGATAGATGGTAAGGTTACCACTGTGGTACCACTGTCGGTGAAACTCCTTCAGCATCTCCACATTGACAGCCTTATAATCTGGCGCGTCAGCCATATCGCACAAGAGGTGTTGTCCATAAATGGCACGTTTGAAGAGACGGCGTGCCTGTGCATTGGGTTGCTGCAAAGCAGTCAGGAATCGCTGTAGGTTGTTTTGTTTCACCACTTCAAGCACCTGGGCATCGAAGATGGGTTCCTTCACCATCTGAGCCAACAGGCCGATGGTGGTTTTCAAATGCTTGTTAAGGGTATAAAGCGAGATGTATGAATGCTCGAACGATACGTTTTGTTCCATCCAAGCCCCATGGAAATCGAGTTGCTCGGCTATCTGCGCACGACTGAGGCGTGCGGTACCTTCGCGCAACATACGATTGGTAAAAAGAGCCTGCAAAAGATGCGACTGGTGATGACGACCGGCATTGATCACCAGGTCGATGCGGGTAACCTCCACATCACCGGAGTCGAGTACCCACAGCTTCACTCCGTTGGGTAACACACACCGCTGAGGCGCTTTCAGACGAAACTCATCGAGATCGTGTATGGGCGGTTGTTGGCTACGGTCAATCATCGCAGGGTCAATCATCTATTTTGTTGCTGTTTCAGGAAGGCCTCTGCACGTTCCAGATCGGCAGGCGTATCAATACCGATGGTTTCAGTATCGGTCAGGCCCACCTTGATGGTATAGCCGTTCTCCAGCCATCGTAACTGTTCAAGACTCTCTGCCAGTTCGAGCGACGACTGAGGCAGTGCTGTGAGCTGCTGCAACACCTTAGCACGATAGGCATACAAACCTATGTGTTTATAATAGATATGGTGTGCCAGCCAGTCGGCTCTCTCTACATTACGTTGGAACGGTATGACAGAGCGACTGAAATAGAGGGCATTCATGTTTTTGTTCACTACTACTTTCACCCCATTGACGTTCTCCAAAGCCGCTAAACCGCTGTCAGCTGAGAAAGGCTTCACCAACGTAGCAATCTGTGTCTGCTCGTCCAGGAAGCAGGCTCTTACTACCTCCAACTGTGAGGGCTGGATAAAAGGTTCATCCCCCTGAATATTGACCACCACGTCAAATTGCCCACCTATCTTCTGAAAGGCCTCCCAGCAACGGTCGGTACCGCTCTTATGATGGACGGATGTCATCACCACCTTACCATCAAAATCCTTGACTACCTTTTCTATGCGCTCGTCATCCGTAGCTACGTATGCATCATCCAGCACTCCTGCCACCTGCTCATACACTCGTTGTATCACAGGTTTACCACCCAACATGGCCAAAGGTTTAGCTGGGAAACGGGTAGATGCATAACGGGCGGGGATAATGCCCACAAACCTCATGTTCAGCTGACGTAGCAGGCGTTGCACATAGGGCTGTTGCCAATCGTGTTCCTTGAAGCGTTGATCTCCTGCTTGCAGGATATCCACATCGAGGCGGATAATTTCCTGGTATTTCTCTTCGGGTGTGCGGCCTGCCATGCGTTCAATCTCCTTGGTAATGGCACGCACCTCTTCATAAGGCAGTTCTGACTCAAACTTAGCTGCACGGTTCAGGAACCAATCGGGACGCAAAGTACCCATTGGCTCTGAGGTCTGTTCACTGCTAAAGCGAATGCCAGGGAAATGACGGATGAGCTCGCTCACCGCCAGTTTCATATTCTGCTCGGCCTCCGTATTACTTCCTATACAAAGAATGTAGTTCATAAATATATAAAATAATGATGTTTAAAACTGTCTGAGTTTCTTTCACTAAAAATCGCTCACGTTTTCCTTAAACGCAAAAAAACATAGCGCTCTGCCCTGTTTGCGTTTTTATACGGAAAACTTTCCCAATTTTCTATACGCTGCAGAAACATATGTCAGTTTTAATCATCATAATATTCAACGGTCAATGGTCAACGTTATTCAAAGATTTCGTCCAAACCCTCGGCAACAGTATTGTCAGTCATATCAATGCCATCATCACTGCAAGGATCATAGTTCTCAGGAAACTCGAAGCGTTCACTCTGGTCATAACCCAAGGTAGGATCCTCATACACCTGCTTCATATAGGCAGCCCAGATAGGCAATGCCATAGAAGCACCCTGACCATACGCCATCGTATCGAAGTGGATATCACGGTTCTCACCACCTACCCAGCATCCTGACACCAATGAAGGTGTAAAGCCCATGAACCAGCCATCAGAATTAGAGTTGGTAGTACCCGTCTTGCCACCCACATCGGCGGTGATGCCCAAGCGGCGCACACGACCACCCGTACCTTCATTGATCACGGCACGCAGCATGACCAACATCTTATAGGCACTCGATGCACTGATAACCTCCTGCATTTCTGGAGAGAACGTGGCCACAATATTACCATCAGCATCTTCTATGCGTGACACAAACACAGGTGACACACGGATACCACGGTTAGAGAATGCGGTATAGGCACTCACCATCTCACCAACAGATATCTCACACGGACCGAGGCAGAGGGAAACCACAGGATCGATCTCCTGATTACGCACGCCAAAGCTTTGGATCAGTCGTTTAAGGCTATACGGACTGAGTTTGCCCATGAGGTAAGCCGTAATCCAGTTGTCGGAGTTGGCCAATCCCCACTTGATGGTAACATTCTCGCCAATGAGCTTATTGCTGGCATTACGAGGAGTCCACGGACGGTTGTTCTCATCCAACAAGGTATATGACACATGGCGTACCAAATCACAAGGTGAGAAGCCGTTCTCCATCGCCAATGTATAGACGTATGGCTTCACGGTAGAACCCACCTGACGACGGCCCTGCATGGCCATATCGTACTGGAAATAGTTATAGTTGGGACCTCCCACATAGGCTTTTACGTGACCTGTGCGTGGATCCATCGACATAAAGCCTGAACGCAAGAAATACTTATAGTAACGCAATGAGTCAAGCGGCGTCATGACCGTATCTTTCATGCCGTCCCAGCTCCACACCGACATCTGCATGGGCGTATTGAACGCCTCATTGATTTCAGCATCGGTAGCACCATCTTTCTTCATGTTGCGGTAGCGGTCGCTCTGCTGCACGGCACGGTTCATGATGTCATTTACCTGCTCGGTGGTAAGGTTGCGTGTAAAAGGAGCCGTCTTCGACTTAGCTTTCTCCTTGAAGAACTGCTGCTGCAACTCTTTGAGGTGGCCTTCCACCGCATTCTCGGCATAACGCTGCATGTGACTGTTGATGGTGGTATAAATCTTCAGACCATCGGTATAGAGGTTATATTTCTCACCATTCTTCTTGACATTCTTTTCGCACCAGCCATACAACGGATTGGTCTCCCAGTCGAGCGAATCCTCATACCACTGCTGCTGTTGCCAACCACGGTAATTCGATTTCTCAGGTTTCTTGGCAGTCATCACACCACGCAGGTACTCGCGGAAATAAGTAGCAATACCTTCCTTATGGTCCACACGGTTGTAGTGCAGGGTCAACGGCAGTGCCCTGAGCGAGTCGGCCTCCTGACGAGTCAGATAGCCAGCCTTCTCCATCTGTCCCAGTACCACATTACGGCGACTGCGTGAGCGCTCATTGAAACGCACTGGGTTGTAGAGCGACGGATTCTTGCACATACCCACCAATGTAGCGGCCTCTTCCATCTTCAGTTCGGCAGGGGTGCAACCGAAATAAGTATAGGCTGCAGTCTTGATGCCAACGGCATTGTTCAGGAAGTCGAACTTATTGAGATACATAGTGATTATCTCTTCTTTGGTGTAGTAACGTTCTAAGTTAACAGCAATCACCCACTCGATGGGTTTCTGCATGGCGCGCTCCATGATATTGCTGGCGCTGGGCGAGTAAAGTTGCTTGGAAAGCTGCTGGGTTAGCGTACTACCACCACCAGCATTGCGTTGCATCAGTACACCGCGCTTGATGATGGCACGAGTCAGACCGATGAAGTCGATACCTGAATGGTTGTTGAAACGCACATCCTCGGTGGCTATCAGTGCGTGGATCAGGTCGGGAGCTATCTCGTCATAGCCCACATACACACGGTTTTCCTTGCTATAGGAATAGGTACCCAGCACCTCGCCATCATCAGAGATGACTTCGGTAGCAAACTTATAATTCGGATTTTCGAGGTCTTCAACGGGTGGCATATAGCCTATCCATCCCTTGGCAATACCGGTAAATACCAACATCATGGCTACTAGTCCGATAGCCAGAAGAACCCACAAGCCTATAATGATTTTTTTCAGCATAATCGTTAAATTTGACGCAAAGTTAAAGAATTAGTTGGAAACATTCGTTGTTTTTTAAATATTTTCTTTACCTTTGAACTATAATAACCAATTTTAAGACTAAACAACTATGATTCGCTCTATTTTCGGCTTTTTAGTAGCTGGATTACTGGTAACCAGCTGTGCTTCTTCTCCTAAGGAGAAGGATCAAGTATTTGAACCCATCAAGACCGTAGTTCCTCAGCGTCCCGACGGACAGGAAGATGTACTGCAACTCAGGGCACCTAAGCTGGAGACCGTACGTGTGGGGTTTGTAGGCTTGGGCATGAGAGGTCCTGGTGCCGTTGAGCGATTCACCCACATCCCAGGCACGCAGATAGTGGCTTTGTGCGACGTACTGCCTGAGAACGTTGAGAAATGCCAGGAGATATTGCGTAAGGCCGGACAGCCCGAGGCAGCTGCCTATAGTGGCGACACTGAGGTGTTCAAGCAGTTGTGCGAGCGTGATGACATCGACCTGGTGTATATCGCTACTGACTGGATTCATCATGTACCCGTAGCCCTCTATGCTATGGAGCATGGCAAACACGCTGCCATTGAGGTGCCATCTGCCACCTCTTTGGAAGATATCTGGAAGCTGATTGACACGTCTGAGCGTACACGCAAGCACTGCATCCAGTTGGAGAACTGCTGCTACGACTTCTTCGAGCTGACAGCACTGAACATGGCACAGCAAGGGGTGTTTGGCGAGGTACTGCATGTAGAAGGCGCTTACCTACACAACCTGGATCCTTATTGGGAGGAGTACTGGAACAACTGGCGCATGGATTTCAACCGCACGCATCGTGGCGATATCTACCCTACCCACGGCTTCGGTCCTATCTGTCAGGTACTTAACATACATCGTGGCGACCAGCTGCAGACCTTGGTGGCAATGGATACCAAGGCAGTGAATGGTCCTGCTCATATCCTGAAAACCACTGGCGAGACAGTGACCGACTTCAAGAACGGCGACGAGACCACAACCATGATAAAGACCAAGAACGGGGCTACCATCTTGCTGGAGCACGGTGTGATGACACCTCGCCCTTACAGCCGTATGTACCAGGTGGTGGGCACCAAGGGCTATGCCGGCAAGTATCCTGTGCAGCAGTTCTGTGTACTGCCTCAGCAACTGGATCGTTCTCTGTTGCCTGAGAAGTTTGACGAGCGCTATGAGGTAACACTCACCAACGAGGCCAAGGACAAGGTGATGGAGGCTTATAGAAGTCCGATTCTTACCAAAGACCTGGAGGAAACGGCTAAGACGGTAGGCGGTCATGGTGGCATGGACTTCATCATGGACTACCGACTGGTGTATTGCCTGCACAACGGTTTGCCATTGGATATGGACGTATATGATTTGGCTGAGTGGTGCTGCATCGGCGAACTGTCGGCCATCTCAATGGACAATGGTTGTGTGCCTGTGGAAATACCCGACTTCACCCGTGGCGGACAAGACAAGGTGAAGGGTTTCAACTATGCATTTGCTGAATAACGAACATACATAGACCTTATGAAAAACATCGAAATTGCGAAACAGTTTAAAGCAAAGAACATCGTAAAGGTAAAGCCTTTGCGAAGCGGATTGATCAACGACACCTACCTGGTGTGGACCAAGGGAGTGGAGTCGCCTCAATACATTTTGCAACGCATCAACAACTATGTGTTCAAGGATGTGGCTCGCTTGCAGAACAACATCAGTAAGGTGACGAGATACCTGCGTAAGCAACTCATCGCCCAGAGCGAGAGCGACATCGACCGTAAGGTACTGACCTTAATCCCTACATTAGAGGGCAAGACATACTATACCGATGGTGAAACCTATTGGCGCATGATGGTGTATATTCCTCATGCAGAACAGCCAAAGATGAGTCACGACCTGTTTGTAAAAGGCGGTGCAGCGATAGGTCGCTTCGAGCGCATGCTGGCAGGATTCCCCACCAAGCTGAAGCCCACCATTCCTCATTTCCATGATATCGATTTGAGAATCAAACAGATGAAGAAAGCCTATACGGATGCCATTCTCAGCAACCGCGACTTGACAGGCATGGGTGATTTGTTTGACGACCTGATGATGAGCTATCAGTATTTCAAGCCTTATTTCGACCGTTTTAAGGAGATGCCACTACGTGTATGCCATTTCGACACCAAACTGAGCAACATGCTCTTCGACGACAATGGCGATGTGCTGTGCCTCATCGACCTCGACACGGTAATGTCAGGCTATATCACCTCCGACTATGGTGATTTTCTGCGCACAGCGGCCAATACCACCAACGAGAACGACAGGGCATACAGTCATGTGATTTTTGACATGAATGTGTTCAAGTCGTTTACCGAAGGCTATCTGAATGAGATGAAAGACACCTTTACGCCCGCCGAGAAAGAGCTGCTACCCTACTCTGTGCTGCTATTCCCACTGATGCAGAGCGTGAGGTTCCTCACCGATTTCATGAATGGCAATGTGTACTACCACGTGGATTATGAGAAGCAGAACCTGGTAAGAGCAAAGAACCAGTTTGCCCTGTTGGAAAGCGTAGCCAGCAATTGGGAAGAAATATGCGACTTTATCTATAAGAAGAATAGTTATGAAACGGATTAGCATAGAATATCTGAAAAACGAGGACTACGTTGATTATATCGACGGTGACCTCTTCATCATTGAGGACGTAGAGAAGCTGCCCACCATCAAGATGGGGGCTGTAGAGGTAGAGGCCATTATCGTGATTTTCTGTTCGGCAGGTGTGGGACAGGTCACCATGAACGGTACCAGGCACCAGCTGAAACGCAACCAGCTGCTGCTGGGCATGCCGCACACGGTTTATTCCAACTACATGAAGCTCACCGATAATTTCGAGGTAAAGATTCTCGGCATTGCTACCCGTGCTCTGAACAGTTCGGTGTTTATGACCAAGAATATCTGGAAGAACTTCTACTTCTTGCTTAACAATCCTGTGCTCGATGTAGGCGAAAAAGAACTTGATTTGTTATCACATTACTACGAGCTGGCCAATATGAAGATTCACAATGAGCGCTCACCCTTCCACCAGGCTATCATGATGTCGCTGGTACATTGCGTGATATTCGAGTTGCTGTCACTTACCAACAAGGTGGAAAGCATTGACTTTGATGAGAGTGAGCAGTCGAGTCAAAGCGATGTTTTGTTCAGAAATTTCCTCGAACTGTTGGCTGAGCATGAAGGACGAGTGCGCTCCGTGCAGGAATATGCCGATATGCTGTATGTATCGCCCAAGTACTTGTCGGCGGTGGTGAAACAGCTGAGTGGTCGCACAGCCCTTGCCCTGATTCACGAGACCACCATCCACGCCATTGTACGCCAACTGAAATATACCGACAAGCCCATCAAGGAGATTTCTGAAGAGATGGGTTTCCCCAGTCTCTCGTTCTTTGGTAAGTTCGTTAAGACGCAGTTGGGTGTATCCCCCAAGAAATTCAGAAGAGGTGAATAACAAATATCCCCGCCGATTGGCGGGGATATTTGTTGTTATTTCTTTTCGTTCAGTCTATAACTGATGAATGCTACATGACGGCTGTCAGGTGCCCAGGAGTTGGTATTGATGGTACCCTGTCCACCAAAGAGCTCTGCCACACGCTTGGGCTGTCCACCAGCCGCAGGCATCAGCCACAGTTCTACATTATAGTTAGCCAAATGCTGTCCAGGCTCGAGGTCACCCACGTGGTAGGTAATGTAGATTACCTGCTTGCCATCAGGAGATACATGTGGAAACCAAGCGTTGCGTGTCTCATCAAATGTCATCTGGGTCTGCTCAGAGCCATCGGCATTCATGCGCCACACCTGCATCAGACCGGTGCGTACGCTGTTGAACCAGATGTGCTTGCCATCAGGACTGTACTCAGGACCGTCATCCAGGCCCTCAGCAGTGGTAAGACGTTTCTCTTCGCCACCATTCACAGAGATGGTATAGATGTCGGCACCGGTAGCCACACTGCGGAAAGCACAGTATGCCAGTGTCTGTCCGTCAGGACTCCATCCGTGCAGGTAGCTGGGTCCCCAAGGTGTAATCAACTTGGGCGTGCCACCTTCCAGAGGTAATGTATATATTAAAGAGGTACCACCTGATGGTGACGGACTGGAACTGACGGCTATCGACTTGCCATCGGCAGAGAGTACATGGTCGTTGTTGCAACGCACCACATATTCGGTATTGATCAAACCTACCTCACCCTTTCCGTCAGCAGCAATTTTATACAGCAAACCGCTACTGTTGTAGATAATCCACTTGCCATCTACAGTCCAGTTAGGAGCCTCAATCAGATAAGGGAACTCTTTCAGTACGGTACGTTCGCCCGTCTGTACATCCAACACCTCAAGGATACTCGTTACTGTGTTTCTTTGTTGAGCCTGCATGCCTATCGCCACACAGAGCATCGATAATAGATAAAAGATTCGTTTCATGGTTGTAATGATTTATTGTCCTTACATGAGGCAAAGATAGTGTTTTATTTCTGAAAACACCAATAAAAATTATATTTTAATCTTTCACGGGTTTGGACTCTTTTGCAAACATAAACAGGGAAACAGGCAGGTGGCAATAGCCATCGGGATTCTTGTCCAGATAATCCTGATGGTATTCCTCAGCCGTATAGAAATTTTGTAGTGGCATCTTCTCCACAACCAAGGATTCCTCATAGTTGGCCTGCTCAGCCTGATACACCTCCTCCACGATAAACGCATCTTCTTTATCTACATAATAGATGCCCGTGCGGTAACGAGTACCTTCGTCGTGGCCTTGTTTGTTCAAACTGGTTGGGTCGATGGCCTTGAAGAACATCTGAAGCAGGAATCGCAATCCCACCACCTCAGGATTATATACTATCTTCACCGTCTCGGCATAGCCGGTCGTATCGGTATATACTTCCTTGTAGGTAGGGTTTTCAGTATATCCGTTGGCGAAGCCCACCTCGGTCTCCACCACTCCATCTATCTGCTTGAAGAAATGCTCTGTTCCCCAGAAGCAGCCTCCTGCCAGGTATATCTCTTTAAAAACCATTGTTGCCATATATAAATATGTATTATGAGTTTTCTGCTGCAAAGATAATCATTTATTGATAAAAATAAGATAATGCCGTGCCATGTTTCTGCGTTGCACCATTTAATAATAAAGATTTGTAAACTATTTGTAAACTCCAAGAGTTGTTTTGCTGAGTCAAACTAACTATATTTGCGTGTTAGAATAATTGATACTATGAAAAGAAGTAAACTTTTTACTATACTGACTCTCACAAGTATTCTGTTCGTATCTTGCGAGAAAGAAACGGACAACCTACTGAAAGATTTAGAACAACAACAATCGTTGGCATTACTGAACGCAGATGCCTTGCGTAGCATGAGGCCAAGTAGGTCTGGCATATTCAATGGCGAGAAAGGTCACGACCATCGTGATATTCTGGGCAATGGTGACATGGAAATCAGGTATTCAGCAATATCTGAGTTGCAGAAGGGCGATATCATTGTCACTGATTACGACGAAGAGACAGAAATGTATACTGCGGAAATATACTGGGGAGATGAAATCAGTGAGGAAGACAAATCATTGTTCTTTGATGCGCATGTTTGGATGATATTCCAACGCCAAGGCTATGGCGAACTGACTTATACCTATTATGATGGGTATAAATGCGTTTTTTCCCATTCTTATTACAAACCTGGTGACAAGTTTACTTTTACAAAGAGTATATGGTGGTCATGTACTGATGTGGAAGTCCGGATGTTTTATCGTTTCCCTGATTATCCTCATTGTTCCTATTATAAGTCATGGACTCGTCCATTTAGTTCCTTGAGGTATTACATATCGGAAAAAAAATGAGAAAGTGGTGGTTCATAGTACTATGGTTGATGATGCTCGGACTGGCAGGCTGTCAGCAGCGCATAGACTATCCTGCACAGTTGCTGTTGGCGGACAGCTTGGCAAGTGCCGACCCCACTACAGCGATTACATTGTTATCGGCTATGGAGGAGGATATGAACCAAGCGCCCAAAGCTACACAGATGCTGCATCGCCTGCTCAGCATCAAGGCGGCCGACAAGGCCTATATCCCCCACACCACCGATAGTCTGATTCTGCCAGTGGTGCAATACTACGAACAAGGTGGTGACCCCGATTACTTAGGAGAAGCTTATTACTATGCGGGGCGAGTGTATCGTGACCTCAACGACGCTCCCTTGGCATTGGCTTATTTCCAGAAAGGACTGGATGCTACACGGCAAAACAAGAGTCAATGGGTGAGTTCCGTCCTGTATGCCCAGATGGGTGAGATCTACTATTATCAGTCGCTTTACCCAGAGGCTTTGGAGATGTATGGCGAAGCCTACCGCCTTGATGCGCTTTCAAATGACACCTTAGGCATTATCCTCGATTTACGCGACCTGGCCTTCACACATCGCACCTTGCAGCAGCCCGACAGTGCTTTGTATTATCTGCACCAAGCAGAGCAGTTAGCGCAACAATACGAAGACGAGGAGATGCAGGGACTTATCGCCTCGCAGTTGGCAGGACTGTACAACCAGTTGGGCAAACAGGAAGAGGCACATCGCTTCATCGACCAAGCCATGCAGCAGGTGGGCGAAGCCGACAAGTTCAGCACCTACGATGTGTATGCCAATATCCTGCTGAACGAAGGTAGATATGATGAAGCACAGACTTACTACAAACTAATGACTCAGGCCGATGCGGCTCCTGTAAGACAGGATGCCTACAATGGACTGGCCACCATAGCAGCCCACAAGCATCAGTCCGACGACTATCTCTACTACTACGAACTCTACAAGGCATGCAGCGACAGCATCCACCGTGCTGATGCCACTGAAAGCGTGAGCCGTATGAACGCCATGTACAACTACCAGTTACGTGAGAAAGAGAATATACGCCTACAGAAACAGCTGGAACGGCACCAACAACTTTTACAGCGCATCGCCTTTGTGGTGAGTGTCATCCTGTTGTTACTGATTATTTACATCCAATACAGCCGACGAAAACGTATGCGACTCCAGCACAACAAGGAGCGCTTGCAACAGCTGCAAGAAGAGAAATATCGCCAGAGCGAGGCATTTATCCAAGCCAACAAGGAAGAGATCATCCATTTACAGCAACAATTAGAAGAAGCCAATCAAGAGAACCATGAGTTGGTGGAGCGACTGGAAAGGCAGAAGGAGCAACTGGAGAATGCCAACTTAGTGGCCGAAATCAAACGAGGCGAGAAGAATCAGGCAGACTCAGTTATCAGGGATTCAGACGTTATGAAGCACCTGAAACAGATGGTAAACCAAGGAAATCATATTAAAGCTAAAGAGGTAAAAGAGATAGAAAAGCTACTGGATGAGGTCTATCCTGACTTCCGCCAGCACCTCAGTCAATTAGGCAACATGAACCCGTTGGAATATCAGGTATGCCTCTTGCTAAAGATGGAACTCTCTCCCAGCAGCATTGCTACCTTGGTATTACGCGACAAGTCCACGGTGTCTCTCATCCGTCGCCGCCTCTTAAAGAAAGTGACGGGTCGGGATGGAGCACCTACTGATTGGGACAGCATCATACTGTCGTTATAGTTTGTATGAATGACTAATTTTCGAAGTAGATGATATGCCTGTCATAGCTCATCGCTCCCAAAATCCCCCATCCGTTTACGGCATTGCCATGCGTGTAGATGGTTTCGCTGTTGATATCGCTAGTGGTGAGGCGATACAACTCAGCTGACTTAAGGAAGCGGTAATAATCCTCGGTAATGGCTTCCAAATCCACCTGTATCTGAGGTGGTATATAGGTGAAATTCTTTAACTTGGAATCATTTATTATACCATCCTCTTTCATCCAGTCACGATAGGCTGGCTCATAGGGCACCTTCGGGCTGTCAACAACAAAGGTATAGCCTCCTCCCTGAATCTGCTCACTGCTGAATACATTCGAGAAAAATGCTGGCCAGCCTCCAAAACCACTGGCGAGACGGCTATCTACAAACAGACCATCATCAGAAAAGAATACATCCTGTGCTCTGTAATAGGGAGTAATGGTCCAAACTGTTGTGGAAGTTCCATTTTGGTCCAAAATGCCACTATAGAAATAACCCACACCTACACTACGTACACGCAGGCGGTAATAGCCTTCACCCCCCACATCATTGATGCGTAGCGTAAGGCGCATAATGCTGTCGGTCTCGAAGGCAAGACCATTCATATATTTATAAGGGTTCTCGCCCAGTGCCTCATGCCCCACCACCTCTATCTGCGGTTTGATGGGAACGGTGGCCTCTGCAGTCAGCATAACCCCATCGACGGTGGCATTTACTACTACATGGTCGCCCTCTTGAGGGGTATAGCTGGTCTTGTAGTTATAGTTCTTGCCATCGAACGTCATGGGATACGTCGTTTGTCCGTTCACCTGCACCTCCACCTGTGCCGTCGATATATGGGTGCGCTGCAAGTACTCATTGCTACTGTAGTCACCGGTATATGTTTCGTTATAATGATACATGGCCGTATCAAAATCCACGTAACGTCGCCCCTGTGACTGATCTGCCCGTTCGGCATGAGTCAGATAGACAATAAAGGGCGTACCGGCAATGGCAACGGCATTAATCACCGTAGAGCCTTTGGCCAAGTCCTCCGGAGTGCCTTCATAATCGATGACATGTTCGCAAGATGTACAAGCGACAGCCAGTGCAAGTAGAATTGTAAATATCCTGTTCTTCATAGCTTTCAGAGTTTAAGGGTGAGACTGATGGATGGCATGAAGGGGAACAGACATACGCCCATCAAGGCGCGACGGTTGTCTTTGTATCCCCAATATACTGACGACACATTGGCTCGGTTATAGAGGTTATAGATGCCAATATCGCAAATCATTTCACCAATACCGATGCTGCCATGATGACTCAAAGTGATGTCGAGGCGGTGCACAGCCGGCATTTGGTATGCATTGCGTTGTCCATAGGTGTCGGTACGTACGATATGGTCAATGTAAGTGGTTCCCATATTTGCTTCAAGACGGTTCTTATAGGCTGGATTGTTACCACTTCCGTCTATTGGATAATAATTGTTGTATTCATCCAGCACATTGCCAGCTATGGTCATACTGGCCATAGTGGCACGTCGGCCTGTCTGGTAGGTCCAGGAAGCAGAGAGATCCCAGTTCTTGCTCAGTCGTTGGGTGATGTTGATGCTGAAGTTATGGCGACGGTCGCCCACGGCATAGAACTCACGTCCTTCATTGAGTATCATACCCGGACGATCGAAGGTACGCAGTGATTTACTCCAGGTGTAGCTCACCATACCCGTGGTAGTACCAACGGTTTTCTGTGCCATCACCTCCACGCCAAAGGCATGGCCACGTCCCTGCACTATCTTATCTTCCCAGTTGTTGCCCGTCTGGAACGAGGCTCCCTCCTGATATTCCATCACATTGTCCAACCACTTGTAGTAGCCTTCTATCGAAAACTGAATGCCACTCTTCGTATCATGGTTAAATGCAAGTGTAACTTGGTCGGAAGTGCCAATCTTCATGTTGCCGGAAATGGGTACCCATATCTCGGTGGGCGTGAGCAGACTGCCACTGCTCAGCAGACTCATGCCTTGCGACATACGGGCATAAGAGGCTTTTATTGATGTGCGCTTGCCCAATAACAGACGAACGGAAGCACGAGGCTCTATGGCTACCTGCGTCTTCGCATCGCTTACATAACCCTGTAGTCGGAGTCCCAAGTTAGCTTTCAACTTAGGGGTGATTTCCCAATCATCCTCCACATAGGCGCCCAACACTTTCAGGTCTTGCCTGCCGCCTACCTGATTGTTGATATTATTCTGTTTTTCCTGATAGCGCACATCACCCAGTCCTTTGTTAAGGGCAGTCCGTTCACTGTCTGTCTTTTTGGTGTAAGCATCGTTGTTCACCGTTATCGAGGGTGTCAACTTGATGATGCCGGCCTGTATGCCACCATGCACCTCATGCACGTCTTTCCATGTATATACCAAGTCGCTCTTTAATTGCACATCGTGTACTTTCGAAGTATAAACCGTTCCTCCTTGTTTATTTTCAAGAGAATAAAGTTCAGCAGTCATTCGCTCGTTTGAGTTGATGCCCAGGCTGACCCTGTCACTGCTGCTGTGCAGGTGCTTCAACTCATAGTCATATCCACTGTAGGAAATCATGGTGTTCCATTGCAGTGACCCGCCGAACTGGTGTGTATAGGTAAGTCCTCCGAGCAGGTTATTCCAATTGTTTAACGTCTGACTGGTCAAGGTATTGTCTATCAAACCGAAGATGGTAAGATCGTTGTTTCCTCTTTTTTGGTATTGGAAATGCTGCTGGGTTTCATTAGGTGTAGCGTTGTTCTCATCATGCCCCATGTAGAACACCAGCGACAGTTTGTCTTTGTCAGTAAAGCGGTGCACCAACTTGGCATTGACATCGAAGTATTTCATGTGGGCGAAGTCATTCATCTGCCCAGGATTGTCATACGCCACCTCTTCGAGCAGCGGTTTTACTATCAGGTTGAAATAAGACATGCGGGCTGCTATATTAAAAGAGGTGTGGTCTTTCCAGATAGGTCCCTCGGCTTGTACACGCGAAGCCAACATACCCGCAGTTACAGAAGCACGGTAGCGGTTCATGTCACCATCCAGCAGACTGATATCAACAACACTTGACAATCGACTGCCATAGCGGGCAGGGAAAGCTCCCTTGTAAAGCACCACATCGTCCATCACATCGGCATTGATGGCAGAGGTAAACCCCTGCAGATGCTGTGGGTTGTAAAGCGTAATGCCATCAAGCATGAAGAGGTTCTGGTCGTAGTCGCCACCACGCACATGGATGCCGGCACGCCCCTCACCACTGCTTTGCACACCAGGCAGGTGTTGCAATGATTTCAGTACATCGGTTTCACCATAGACCATGGGCATGCGACGTATCTGTTCGGCTGACAGGGCAATGGCACTGGTCTGCGAGTTCAATGCGCCAAAGTTATGACGGGTGCCATATACCTGCACCTCACTCAGGTTCTGTGCATCTTGCTTGAGCTGTACATTCAACCGCTGGTCATTCCTCAGGGTAATCTGTTGCGTCTGTGATGCATAGCCCACATAGCTAAACACCAACTCCAACTGTCGGTTACTGGGCAATGTGATGACATAATACCCTGAAGCATTCGTGGTGGTGCCCGTCCGTCGCTGGGTATGATAGACGGTCACACCCACCAGAGGCTCTCCTGTTTCTGCATCTGTCACCTGTCCGCTCAGCACCACATTCTGGGCACCAAGTGGCAAACATAGCAACAGCAGCCCCACTAATAAACAATGGTTATAGATAGACCTTTTCATAACGATGAAGATTAATGATTCATAGGCTCCTGAATGATAACAACCCCTTTACTAACAGGATTTACAGCATAACTGCCCGCATAGAAAAACACAGTACCTAGGCGCCTGGCATAGGTATCATTGGCTTCTACAGTGATAAGATAGGTTTCTTTTCTGCTACTTCCACCTTGCTCTTGTTCCACCAACTTGCAAGAAGTAATCCAAGAAACATAATCTCGATAGATTTCTGCACGTAAAGGAACATTGTTTACCTCCACCGTTACTTGCAGCGTAGCTGCATCAGGACCGAGTTCAAATTGTTCGGTAGAAAGCCGTATCCAACCTATGGGTTCATTTTCATAATCTACTTCATCCTTATCTTTACAAGCACTGAGGATAAGGGGCAATGCAGCCAAAAGAAGCAGGGTACCATAAACTCTAAGTGTTTTCATAGTAGTATAAAATAATAGATATGACATTTTACCCCAAAGATATTCGACTCTTCAGGGTCCTGCAAATTTTGGAGTTTACAAATGAGTTTACAAATGTGAGGGCGGTTTGTAAATAGTTTACAAGCCTTTTACGGAAAGTTAAAAATGGTTAATGCCGTGCAATGTTTCTGCGTTGCGCCATTTAATAATAAAGCTTTGTAAACTAACAAGGCTATTTTGTAAACTATAATACTTGTTTAGGTGAGCTAAACTAATTATATTTGCGCCTATACATTATTCCTTTATATATGATTAGGTTTGGTAGAATATGGTGTGCTTGTGCTTTGTTGGCTGTAGGATGGACAGCAAAGGCACAGGACGTATCAAAGGATCTGGATTTGGAGGAGGTGACCGTAACAGCGAAGCGCCATAACTTCAATGCCCTCAGTTCTCAGATGAGTGCCAACTCGATTTCCATTGACCAGATTAAGAAACTGCCCATGCTGTTGGGTGAGATCGATGTACTCAAATCACTGCAACGCCTTCCTGGTGTGCAGTCGAGCGGCGAAGGCCGTGCGGGCATCTTCGTACGAGGCGGTGACTATGACCAGAACCTCTTTCTGATTGATGGCATCAACCTGTACAACCCACAGCATCTGCAGGGTTTTACCTCTGCCGTCAATGCCGACATGCTGGATGATGTGGTGCTGTACAAAGGGGCCTTCCCCACCCGTTTTGGCAGTCGCTTGTCAGGCATCATCGACATGAGTCTGCGAGAGGGCGACATGAATAAATACCACGCTACGATAGCGGCAGGTATGCTGGCATCCAGGATCCAGCTGGAGGGTCCTATCTGGAAAGGACGCACCTCATTCAATGTGGCGGCGCGTGCCTCCTACTTCAATGCCATCATACGCCCGTTGTTGGAAGAGGTGGTGTATGACAACCCTGGAGCGATGAATGCCTACAACCACATGAAGTATTTCGACATCAATGCCAAGATTACCCATCGCTTTACGGAGAAGGACAAGCTGACGGCCATGTTCTACTATGGGCGTGACGTGAACAATGCCACGCCTACTGAGACGAGTCAGCACTTTGTAAATACGATATGGAAAAGAGATGCTGATGGCGAAGTAATTAGAGATCCACGCACAGGGTTGCCCTCCTGGAGCGAGAAGACCAGCTGGACCAACGTGACCAGTGAGAGTGTCACTACCAACCGCTGGCACAACCTGCTGGGAGGATTGCAATACAGTCATCGGTTCTCACCACAGCTGAAGCTGGAGGCAGCTGCTGCCTACAGCGGCTACGACTATGAGCTGAACTACGACACTTACACCCAAAACGAGGTGAAAGTTACCATCTATGACAGAGACCCTGACAAATGGGAAATGGACGAGAACGATGGGCTGGTGTTTTCGACGACAAAGATGGATAACGGTACCCATTTCAAGACAAAAGTAAATGACTGGAATGCGAAGATTGACCTGGACTACACCCTACAAGGCAAGCATGAGGCACATGCAGGGTTGCAGGGAAATGCCATCAATCTTTCCTCTGGTATCGATGCTTTCTACAATTACTGGAAAAAAGCATCGTTAGACGAGCAGACACTCTGGAACATCGGATTGGGTGAGGATCGCTATAAGACAACGGAGAGAAATGTGCACAACGACATGGTGGAAGGCAGGTCGTTGAGCTCAATGGCAGTTTACATAGATGACGATTGGACCATCACCCCCTGGCTCAGAGCTAATGTGGGTCTGCGTTGGCAGGGATACCAATCCGATGGTAAGTTCCGCTCTTCGTTGGAGCCACGTGCCTCCTTGCGTTGGCTATTGGCCAAGAATGCCTCACTGAAGCTGTCGTATGCGCGTATGTCACAAGGCTTGTTCCTACTTACCAGCGGTAGCTTAGTCACTCCCTCTGAGATATGGATTCCTTACAACAAAGACATGAAACTGGGCACCTCTGACCAGCTGTCGCTGGGTTTCAACTACGACACCGACAATGGCATACAGTTCTCAGTGGAGGGCTACTACAAATGGTTGGACAATGTGGTGGACTATGCCGAGGGTACTTCCTACATAGGTGCCAAGGGGATGAACGAACTGATTGTGCAAGGACGAGGCAGGGCCTACGGCGTAGAGGTGCTGGTGGAGAAGACCTTTGGCAAGACAACGGGACAGATAAGCTACACCTGGAGCAAGTCGCTGCGTACCTTCGACCACCTAGGCATGGAGCTGAACGGCGGACGTGAATTTTATTCCAATGGTGATCGCAGGCATAACTTCAACATCAGCATCACACAGCGTTTGAGCAAGAACTGGGACTTCTCAGCCGCATGGACCTACCAAAGCGGACGAAGAGCTTCTATCGCCACAACGACAGTGGCTTTCGGACAACTGGACGAATTTAACAACTATACGCCTACTTCATCGACAGGGTGGAGCAAAGACCTAAGTCAGAACCCTGCCTACAGGTATGAGACTGATGAATATTATGTAGATACTGACTTTGACCGTGCGGTGCGAATGGATACCTACCGACAGCGAAACAGTTTTGTATTCCCCGCCCTACACCGACTGGATGTCAGTCTGATTCATCACGGCAATATCGGCATAGGTGAGATGATTTGTGAGGTGGGCATCTATAACCTGTATAATCAGCAAAACATCTCGTCTGTCTATTGGGGTTATACCAATAACCGAAAAGCCCTCAAGGGTGTGTGTATGTTCCCCATTATGCCTTCATTTACCCTCACCCTCAAACTATAACGACTATGAACAGCAAATTATTATACCTATTACTGACGTTGGCGTTTCTCTGCAGTGCGTGCGAGAAAGAGTTGGACTTCAAAGGTGTGGAGCAAGAGACGGAGAACGATATCATCATCAATGCGGTGGCGGTGGTTGGCAAGCCTTTCAAGGTGTTGGTGTCACACGCCTTTCAGGTGGGAAAGACACCCACGCTGACCTATAACGACTACCAGAGTTCGGTATTCTTCGATGATGATGTGAGTACCGACTACCAGAGCATGGCTTATTACAAGAAAACAGCCATTCTGGATGCCGAGGTGCAGGCGGTGGTCAATGGCAGTCAGACCTACAACTTGACGTTGGCAGCCGACAGTCTGGGCTTTGTTTGTAACTATATCCCTCAGGTGAACGACCATATTGTGGTAAAGGCAAGCTATCACAAGATGGATTGGAGCCAGGGTACAGAAGTGGGCATGCAGGAAGCAACGGCAGAAACCACAGTGCCTGCTCAGCCAAAGATAGAGGTGGTGAAGCATGAAGTGTTGGGCGACAACCCCTATAAGGTGATGAATAACCTTACATACGACACCGATACCATTATGCGGATTACCTGTCGTATTACAGACACTGCCGAGAATCAGTATTACAGGCTGCGTGTAAGGGGCGTGATTTCTGACAGGCCTGACATATTGATTGACGGGTGGTACCGATTGGAGAACACTGAAGACCGAACCCGTTACCTGATGCAGGACATTTTCTTCTCCGATGACGAACTGTTCATGGATAACCGCTTGAACACCAACTTTGGCGGTTGGCCTGCTTTCTTCAGCAATATATTTGACGATACGCTGATGAAAGGTAATGACTATTCATTTGTCGTTGACAGTCCTAAACCGATACTGCAAGTAACGAGTTATGAAATGGGCGACATGCGACCCAACAGTGTTTGGGTAGCGCCACAGGTAATGGTGGAACTACAGGCCATCTCGCCTGAGTTCTATCGTTTCCTCAAGTCGGTAGAGCTGTATCGTGTATCCACATCCGATGCTTTCTCCGAACCCGTACAGATAGTCAGCAATGTGAAGGAGGGCTGGGGCATCTTGGGCGCCCTCTCCTACCAACGTGTCATCATCCCGTATGACTGAATTCCCACATTGCAATGGCTATAATGCCTGCTATCAGTCGTCGGAAAACTCGCTATGGGCGGCGGTAAAGCTTACTACCAGGTGACGGAGAGTTTCCTACCACTGGTCGCAGTATCTGCTATCACCCGTCGCAGTATCTGCCGTACCCCCATAGGAGATACTGCGATGACTCATAGGAGGCTTTGGAACGACCCGTAGCAGATACTGCAACAACCTGTAGAAGGCATTCCTTTAAAAATGGGCGGAAAGGAGGCATTTCTTTCCCTCTAAGAGAGGCAAAAAGGCAGCGATGAGTATAATAAAAAAAGGTTGGCTCCCAAACGGAAGCCAACCCTTTTTTTATATATAACTTAATAATGAAGTCTTAGAACCACAGATAACGGGTATCCTTTACGTTAGCCTTCAGATAGAGGTCGTTGCCAAACTGCTGGCGAGCAATGGTCACCTTGTTGTTCTGCAATGAGAGCTTCTCTACTGATGCATCGTAAGTATCGTTGGTCTTGTTCTGTGCATAAGGCTGCAACACATAAACAGCATAGTTGCCCTTGAGAGGAGCACTTGCCACGCCCTGCTTACCTACCAGTGCATCGGCACTGAACACATACTCAGAACCACCTACTGCAGCTACATAAGCAGGTGAAGAGAAGGATACACGCTTTACAGAGTCGCTCACAGCCTCGTCCATAGCCTTCAGCTGATCCAAAGAAGCGCCAGCTGCCTTAGCCAACAACTGCTCACCCTTCTTCTCACGGATAAGCTCGCGCTTGATCTCATCCTGCACCAGTGCCAATGGGCGATAACCCACCTTGTTGATGCGAGCTACACCTACCTGCATCAGGCGGTCGCTCTCGCCACACTCATACAGACCAGAAGCATCACCGGCCTTAGCCTCGAACACCCACTTGAGGGCATCCTTGGTATTGCGGATAGAACCGATGGTGTGGTCAGAGTTCTGTACCTCACCCTGGGTATAGAGACGGAAACCTGCATCTTCTGCATTGGCCACCATCTTCTCGTAGGTGCTGTTAGCTGCTACGAACTCGCTGAAATTATTGTATGCCTTGTTATAGGTCTCCTTGCTGAACTCGATAGGACGCTTCACAACAGCTACCTTGTACTTAGGCTGTACGTTCTTCTTAGCCACTACCTCAAGGATAACGTTAGCCTGTGTGAGGTTGAGGTTGGTGAGCTGGTTCTGTGGAGTGGTGATGATGGCGTTGATGTAACGCAGGTTGTCACCATCTACCTGAGCACCTTCATAATTGGCTGAAGTAATCCAAACAGGTTCGCCTGTCTGACCATAGCGCTGTGCGATGTCAGCAAACTGTGCACCACCCTTGATGGCAGTAAAGATGCTGTCGGCCAGTTCCTGTGCACGAGCCTGTGTGTCGCCAGTCACCTGAATCTGACGGAACTGAATGGAGTCTGCCATGTTGACAACCTCCAGCTTCTTGAAGCTGTTGATGGTGTTGTCAGCAGTATTGTAGTAAGGACCAAACACACCACCTACCTCTACAGAGTCCAAGCGAGCCACCACGTCAGATGGCAATGCGTTGGCGGTATAGTACAGGTTGATGAATGGCTGCTCAGAACCTGACTGACGAATGAAGGTAGTATAGTCAGCTACGTCGCCTGCCAGCTGCTGGGTATATTCATCCATCTCAGCCTCAAGAGTGGCACGGTCTTCATCGCTGGCTACCACCTGTACGTCGATATAACGGACGTCGCGGGTCTCTACCAACTGACGGTACTGTTCCTTCTTCTTGTCGTAGCGAGCCTTGATCTCAGCATCGGTCACCACGATAGATGAATCAAGCACTGAGCTATAAGGAAGTGCTGCCATCAGGAAGTCGGTCTGAGTGGTACGTGCATCGAAGCTGTTCTGTGCCTCAACAGAGTTAGAGAGCAGTGACATGCTGAGCAGTGTCTGGTATTTCTCTGCCAGGCGATTCTGACGCAGGGTCTTCTCGATAAATGTCCAATAGTTGTAAACTTGCTGATACTGCTGCAAAACATCTGCAGAAGTGTTGGATGCGTTCATGCTGGAATAGTTCACAAGGAACATGTTCAGCATATCCTTGTCAAATGCACCGGTTGTCTGGTTCAGGAAAGGAGTGTTAGACAAGATGGTTGCAGAACCCTCATTGATGATGTCCTGTACTTCTTCGTCTGAAACGGTGAGACCCAGTTTCTTGGCCTCGTTCTCGATCAGCTGGTTATTTACATAAGCCTGCCACACCTGATCCTTCACTGCATCGTTCTGCTCATCAGTCAGTGCGCTGAGACCCTGTGAAAACTTCACTGCATCTGCATACTCCTCGAACAATTTCTGATAGTCCTGTGCGGAGAGCTTTTTACCATAAACTTCACCTACATCCTGTGACTGACGGGGAGCAATTACCTTCCATGCGTCACCAGCGATGAAGGCAAACAAGCCCAAGGCAATCACACCAACCAACAATGGTCCATGAGACCTGATTTCTTGTAAAGCTGCCATATTTAAATTTTTAAGTTTTTTATGCGATAAGTTTTTCTGTTTTTGGCTATTAATTCCAAAAACGGTGCAAAGGTACAAAAAATACTAATACCCTATTGTTTTTTTTCAAAAAAAATGTTGCCAAATAACTCTATTCGTTCACTTTTAGACGTACAAGTTCGATTTTAGTAGCTGCCACCTTGATGATTTTAAAGTCGTATTTATCAATTTTCACTGTTTCGTGCAGCTTGGGGAAGCTCTGGTAGCGGTCCAGAATCAAGCCACCTACGGTGAGGTAGTCGTCAGACTCAGGCAGGTTGAGGTTGAATGTCTCGTTCACACGCTCAATCTCCAAACGGGCAGAAAGCACATATTCGTTCTCCCCTACCTTCTTGCATACATAGTTTGAGCTGTCGTGTTCGTCCTCTATCTCGCCAAAGATTTCTTCCACCAGGTCTTCGAGGGTGATGATGCCCGAGGTGCCACCAAACTCATCCACCACCACAGCCATATTCTGCTTGTCTTTGATGAACTTCTTCATCAGTCGCTGAGCCGACATGGTTTCTGGCACAATAGGCATGGTCTTGATATTCTTCACCCAGTTATTACGGTTGCGGAACATCTCGGATGAATGTATGTAGCCCAATATGTTATCGATATTTCCATCAAAAATGATGATGCGTGAGTTGCCCGATTCAATGAAGGTATTGATAAGCTCTTGCACAGGTGTCTTGACATCCAGTGCCAGTATCTCGGTACGGGGCACCATACAGTCGCGCAACTTGACGGATGAGAAATCAAGCACATTCTGGAATATCTTCACTTCAGAACCCAGGTTATCCTCATTCTCTGCATTTTCGATGCTGGAGGTCACGAAATAATCCAAGTCAACCTTGCCAAACACCTTCTCCTCCACCTCACGGTTCACCTTTTGTCCGAACAGCCTCAACAACACGTATGACAGCATGGAGGCAAACTTGGATACAGGATAAAGGATGATGTATAATATATAAAGAGGTATAGCGAAGATGCGCAACATAAGGTTGGGGTTCATCTTGAAAAAGGTCTTAGGCAGGAATTCACCCGTAACGATAATGATAAGAGTGGATATGATGGTTTGCAGGAGCAGGATCCAGAATTCGTTCTGTCCTACAAGAGGAATCAAATAAGGTTCCAGCAGCTGTGCCATCAGGATACCATAGATGACGAGGGCGATGTTGTTACCCACCAGCATGGTAGAGATGAAGTTGCTGGAGTGATGGTAGAAATAGGAAAGTATAGACGATGTGATACCTGGCTTGCGGTCCATCTCCAGACGCAGTTTATCGACAGAGACGAAGGCAATCTCCACGCCCGAAAAGAAAGCAGAGAAAAGCACAGCTATCAAAAGGCAGATCAGTATATTCATTTATTTAGAAGTATTAGTGGCTGCTGTAGCAACCGAGTCGGTTTGCAGACTATCAGCAGGCGCGACAGCCGTTTTTTCCTCATCCACATAAAAGATGCCTTCTGGCTTATGGATGGTATAGACCGTGAACTGCTGGTTGGAATCAAAACCGTGTCCGGTGATGATTCGGTCAATCTGTTCAATACGGATAAACTTGTCGGAATACACCTTCTGTGTATCCTGGTTCCAGAAGAGCAGCTCCGTATTGAAACGCTCACCCTGCTGGTTGCGTATATCGACGTGTCCACGCAATTCCCACAGCTTCTGCTTGTCGTAGTAATAGGCGGTGTCGGCCTTGATCTCGGCCATCACATCGTTGTTCTCGTCGAAGTTTTCAACATAGACCCCCTCTTCGAACGACCAGCGCGACGGGTTGAGCTTGTCGTACACCAGCCAGAGGGGCGTAGTGATGCGGTAACGGATGACACCCGAATCGGATATCAGTGTCGTCACATCGTGGGTCTCCAGTGCAGGCAATGAATCACGGTTGGTGACAGCACCTCCCATCTGTTTTCCGTTGCCTGAGCATGCAGAGAAAAAAAGAAGCATAACCACTGCCACGAAGACAGTGGTTATGCAGATAGGTTGATGTATGCGAACTATCGAAAGTTGCATAAACATTTGCTACATTAGCGAATGGTAGTAGTCTCACCAACGATGCCACCAACAGTCACGCGGTCACCCTTCTTCAGACCCTGCATGAACAGGTCTTCTGACTTCGGGAAGTAGCGGGAGTAAGTACGGATCAACTCATCAGCCTGTTCAGCGCAACTTGGATCCAGAGTCTTGGCACGCTGCAAGCGGTCAACACATACATAGTAGGTGCAAGAGTTCAGTGAACGCTCGTCGCTCCAGTTAGGATTAGCTGCATAAATCTGAGCCAGCAGGATGTGAGGAGCACCCCAGTCATCGCGGAAGGTGATAGCCTGGTTAGCATATCTCTTAGCATTGCCCCACTGCTTGATGGTTGACAGAGAAGCTGCAATAGCGTAAGCAATTTCGGCCTTCTTGGCTGGGTCGCTTTCCAACTGCAGAGCCTCATCGAAATACTTAACAGCGGTCTCATACTCACCCTTCTTGAAGTACATGTAAGCCACACCGTTTGCTGCGTCAGCAGTTGGGTTGATACGATACATATAGTCAGATGCAGTGAAGTAAACTTCGCTCTCGTTACACTTCATCATGCGAAGGATAGCGATGGTATTCTTCAAGAAAGCTTCGTTGCTCTTGTTCTGCTCTACCTGAGGACCAAATACATTCTGCAGGGTCTCGCAGTCTGCCATACCACTGTTGATAAATACTGCCAACACGTTTTCCTTGGCAGCCTGCATGTTTTCCTTAGTCTTTTCGTCATCTGCTGCAGCGATAGCCTGGTCGGTCAAGTCAGATGCCCACAGATAGTCATCAAGGAACTGGTTGCTCTGGCTCTGGTCAGCCTTCATCACTGCCATAGACTCGTTCAGGAAGTTCATGATGGTAGAAGCTTTGGTGTTCACACCATCGCCCTGAACTGACTCTTTAAACCACTGATAAGCAATTTTGTGATTTACCTCAGGGGCATAAGTCAGGTAGTCAGCAGCCTTGTCAGCCAAAGCAGCAGCGTCAGACTTTACTTTTGTACCCTTTGCGCGAAACTCAGGCAAGTACTTGGTACGCAGGTCATACATGCCCATCAGTTCGTCAAAGTAGTTCTTGTATTCAGCAGTACCCTTTTTGTCTGGAGTCAGGAAAGAGTGCAGAATGTCAATCATGTCAGAGAAAGTGTAATACTTCATCGTAGGACATTCTTTCAATACAGCCTTGGTAGGCTCATAAGCATCAGCATAATTCTTTGCCTTAACAGCCTCATGACCAATAGAGCTATTGGTGATGCACTCCTGGCTCTGAGCGAAAGCAGTGCTGAAACCTCCAGCGAGGAGGGCGATTGCAAGTAAATTCTTAAGTTTCATTGCCATTAAATTTAAAGTGTTATTATTAATTTATTTAATTCTCAATTATTAATTCACTCTCGTCTTGTAGAACCATCGTTCGGTGAATGTAACACCTATGTTCACCCTCAGCTGGTTTTCATGGATGAAGTCGGCGGTCTGACCTTTCACCCTGGCATACTGTCCAGAGATGTTAAAATAAGAACGCGACCTCAATATTGGTATAGAGAAACCTGCCGACACGCCCCACTCTTTCGAAGCCCTCACATCATCCATCTTATAATAGGGAGCATTGTAATAGGCACCTATCCTGTACTTGGTTCTTTGCAGGAAACTTCTGCCTATTGGGTCGGGCAAGTATTCTGCTCCAACTGCCACCTTGGTTCTGTCAACGAACACGTCTTCATTGCCCATAAACGACACCTTGCTCCATGCCTGGTAAGTCAGATCCAGTCCTACAGTAAGCCTGCCATCGTAAATATAAGCAACACCTGCACCAATTGTCATAGGAATACCACTCGGCACGTTCAAATCAGTTTCCTTGACGATAAGTCCGCTGCTACTCCCACCTGAAATAGCAGTGGTACTACCTATTATTTCTTGGAAGTAGGTTGTATTAGTTAAATTATATCCCGGCGAAAATACTGCACCAAAAGTGGCGAAATGTTTCTTGCCAAACTGATAGGAGTATTGTGCGCCAAAGTCAAACTTCACGCTATTGATGCCCACATGTTCACGTGTCATAAAGCCGAATGCTTCGTCATTATAAGGGAAGGTAAGCATCATGGCATGCTCTACGGCACCCCAAAGATAAGAAATATTTGCACCAATTGAAAATTTTCGATTAATTTTATATGCCAAACCCACATAAGCTTGGTGCAAACCACCCTCACCGTAATAGTTAATAGCGTAAGTTTTGGTAGCATCCGCATTGTTTTTAATCACATTTTGCATGTCGTAACCCACATTGGCATAAGGCAACAAGCCCAAACTCATACCAAAACGATTACCCACACGGAAGTGCATGGACAGATAGTCAAGACTGGTATTCTTGGCATTCGTCTTGAGAGTGCCATTGTCGAAATTAGTATTCTGCAGCGACATACCGGCCTCAAAAATGAAGGTCAGCGAGTCAACAGCCGTATAGGATGCCGGGTTGGCAAAATTAGTATGTTGCTTGTCTCTCAGACCATAAGCCACGCCACCCATAGCTCTGCTATTGCTTGCCCCTTGGTCGGCCAACTGTCCATAACCATAGCGGCTATACGGCGAATTTGTGTTGTTTTGTGCAAAAGCCACTCCTGCCATCAGGAAGGACATCAGCATCAAAAGCGTTTTTCTATATCTCATTTCTTTCTTTATATTCGTACACAATTCATCAAAATTACAAATTCGTTTGCAAAGATGCAACTTTTATTTCACGTATCAAAAGTTTTTTGCCCTTAATGCCGTTAAAAAAACAAAAGTGACATAAAAATTCTCTGCTTTGCATTATCTTTGTAGCCAAATGAGACGAATTCTTCTGAAATATGGATTATGGTTACTGACGCTTTGGGGCGTACTTGAGATGCAGGCACAGACCCAGTCGCTGACGCTGCCCACCGACACCGCCGACACCTGGCAGGTGAGCCTCATTACTTGCGGCCCTGGTGTGGAGGTGTATAACCAGTTTGGGCATTCCGCCATACGAATGAAGAACGCTTCGCGTGGCATCGACCTCATTTATAATTATGGTATCTTCAGTTTCAACACGCCCAACTTTGCCCTGCGTTTCACCTTGGGACAAACCGACTATCAGTTGGGCATTCAGCACTATCAAGACTTTGTTGACTGGTATGCCTATTGCAACAGGGATGTAAGGGAGCAGGTGCTAAACCTTAGTATTCAGGAAAAGAACAACCTCATAGCTCTGCTGAACGAGAACTACCTGCCACAGCACCGTATATATCGGTATAATTACTTCTACAACAACTGTGCCACACGCCCCAGGGACTTGATAGAGAAATGTCTGGACAGTCAGCTGTATTATGCTGACGATATGACTTCAACAGCTACAGGACAATCGTTTAGAAGTATCGTCCACCAGTTTACGGACAACAATGCCTGGTCGCAGTTTGGCATCGACCTGTGCTTGGGTAGTGAAGCCGACCAACCTATCTCCAGGCGCATGATGATGTTCATCCCTCTGTACTTGGAGCAATATTTTGACAGTGCAGTTTTACTCCCTCACGAGGAAAAAAATCTTTCCTCACGAGAGATTAAAGAAAACCCCGTTCAGAAGACTACTATACCATTGGTAGCTGAGAGCCGTCAGGTAGTGGTCATTCCTGAAGCAGACAAGCTGCATCCAGACACGCCTTTCACTCCGTTCCGTTGCTTCACACTGTTGTTTATTATAGTGACTGCATTAACTATTTATGGCATCAAACATCGTAAAAGCCTTTGGGTGTTAGATCTGGTGTTATTTGCCACCGCGGGTATTGCAGGATGTATGCTGGCATTTCTGGCTTCATTCTCCGAGCATCCTACAGTGAGTCCCAACTACCTGTTGCTGCTCTTCCAACCACTGCACCTGTTACTGCTTCCTTGGTTCATACGCAAAGTAAAAGAGCTGAAGAGAAGCCGCTATCTGGTAGCACTGTCCATAGAATTAACATTATTTATTATATTGTGGGCGGTAATTCCACAAAAATTGCCGCTCGCAGTACTTCCTTTGGCACTGTGTTTGTTAGAGCGTAGTATGAGCAACATAATTATATCATATAAATTTCATTGATTTTTAAGCAATGAAAAAAGAATTTTTGGCAACCATATTAGTCCTGACAATAGGAGGCTGGCAGATGCAGGAGGCATCAGCGCAGACTCGTTTGGTAGTATCGGTCACCATTGACCAGCTGCGCAGTGACTACATCAATACTTTCACGCCCTACTTCGGTTCGCAAGGCTTTAAACGTCTCATGCGCGAGGGAAGGGTGTACCAACAGGTACAGTTTTCTTTTGAAAATAAAGACAGGGCATCTGCCATAGCTGCCATCTATACAGGCACAACGCCATCTGTGAATGGCATCATTGGCAGTCAATGGCTGGATCGCACAACAGGCAGGCCGCAGAACTGCGTGGATGATGCCGCATTTATGGGCAACAATACCAACGAAAACTCGTCGGCTGCCTTGCTGCTCTCTTCCACCCTGCCCGACGAACTGAAGATAGCTACCAATAACCAAGCTTTGGTATATGCGGTGTCACCGTTCCGTGATGCTGCCATCTTATCGGCTGGCCATGCTGCCAACTGTGCCTTCTGGATTAACCCCGAGACAGGCAAGTGGTGCAGCACCACCTATTACAAAGATTATCCGTTATGGCTTGACAACTATAATACCCAACAAGGTCCTGACCTCAGGGTGAAGGTTAAAGACCGTGTGAACCGTTATCGCCGCCTGCTCACCACCCCTGCCGTAAACGAAGAGGTGAACCTGCTGACAGAAGAGTTGCTCAAGCAAAGCAACATGGGCAAAGACGAGGCGGTTGATTTCCTCGCACTTACCTATTATGCAGGAACTTACCAGCATCAACCTCTACAAACGGTTGAACAGGAAATGCAGGCCGTTTATACCAAGATAGACTACTGTCTGGCCAACCTGATCAACCTACTGGAACGCCAGGTTGGCATGAATCATGTACTGTTGTGCATCAGCTCTACAGGATACACCGATCCAGTATATCAGGATATCACTACCTACAACATTCCTACAGGAGAATTCTACCTCAACCGCTGTGCCACCTTGCTGAATATGTTCTTGATGGCCACTTATGGTGAAGGAAATTATGTGGAGTATTACTACGACCAGCAGATATTCCTCAACCACAAACTGATTGAAGACAAACACCTTGATATGGCAGACATCCAGCAGAAGTCATCCGAGTTCCTGGTGCAATTCAGTGGTGTGAGTGAAGTTTATTCTGCCAACCGTTTACTGTTGGCCCCCTATACCGAACGTATCGAACGCAGTCGTAACGGTTACCACCGCAAACGTTCGGGCGACCTTGTCATCGAGGTGTTGCCCGGATGGCAGATTGTTGACGAACAGGCACAGACTAAAAAGGTGGTGATTCAGGCAGTTACACCTACTCCCCTCATCATATTACACCCAGCATTCAAGGCGGCAACTATCGCTACTCCCGTGGTGGCTGAACGCATCGCTCCTACCCTTGCCAATGCCATTCACATCCGTGCCCCCAATGGCTGTTCTCTTTCTCCTTTGGCAGAATAAAGAATGAGTTTTAACAAAAAAGAATAAATTCTTTTTGTTCTGCCCTCGATTTTGCTTACCTTTGCACCCCGTAAGCATGTATTGTGCTTTTTTATCAACAAGAAATTAAAATAATAACATAATGGGATTTAATGATTTTTTGACCAAAATCTTCGGCAACAAGTCGCAGAAAGACATGAGGGAAATTAAGCCTTGGATAGACAAAATAAAGGCTGCCTCACCTGAAATTGAACAACTTGACAACGATGCACTGCGTGCTAAGACACAAGAGATTAGGCGTTACGTGCAAGACGCTGCCATAGAAAAGCGTGCCAAGATTGACGAGCTGAAAGCTAAGATTGAAGTAACCGAACTGGAAGACCGCGAACCTATTTTCGCGCAAATCGATAAAATTGAGAAAGAGATTCTTGACCTCTTTGAAGAGAAACTGAACGAGGTGCTGCCTCAGGTGTTTGCCATCGTGAAGGAAACCGCCAAGCGTTTCTCCGAAAACGAAGAGATTGTGGTAACAGCTACCGACTTTGACCGTGAACTGGCGGCCACTCACGACTTCGTGCGTATTGAGGATGACAAGGCCATATACCAGAACCATTGGATGGCTGGTGGCAACGAGGTGACTTGGAACATGGTGCACTACGATGTGCAGCTCATTGGTGGTGTGGTACTGCATCAAGGCAAGATAGCCGAGATGGCTACAGGTGAAGGTAAGACCTTGGTGGCTACCCTTCCTGTATTCCTTAACGCCCTGACAGGCAACGGTGTGCATGTGGTGACGGTGAACGACTACTTGGCTAAGCGTGATGCTGAGTGGATGGGACCACTCTATATGTTCCACGGACTGAGTGTTGATTGCATCGACAAGCATCAGCCAAACTCCATCGCTCGTCGCAACGCCTATCTGGCAGATATTACCTTCGGTACCAACAACGAGTTTGGTTTCGACTACCTGCGTGACAACATGGCCATTCGTCCGCAAGACCTGGTGCAGCGCAAACACAACTACGCCATTGTCGATGAGGTGGACTCTGTGCTGATTGACGATGCACGAACCCCTCTGATTATCTCTGGTCCTATTCCTCAAAATGCCGATACCAAGCTGTTTGAGGATTTCCGTCCGTATGTTGAACGACTTGTGGCTAAACAGCGTGACCTGGCTACCAAATATTTGGCAGAAGCCCGTAAGCTGATTTACTCAGAGGACAAGAAAGAGGTGGAAGAAGGCTTCCTGGCCCTCTATCGCAGTCATAAGGCATTGCCAAAGAACAAGCCATTGATCAAATTCCTCAGCGAGCAAGGCATCAAGACTGGTATGCTGGCTACCGAGGAAATTTATATGGAGCAGAACATGAAACGCATGCACGAGGTGACCGACCCACTCTACTTCGTGATTGATGAAAAGTTGAAGAGTGTGGAGTTGACCGACAAAGGTTTCGACGAACTGAGTAGCTACACCTCAGAGCCCAGCTTCTTCGTGCTGCCTGACATTGTGACACAGTTGGCCGAGTTGGAGAACGACAAGAGCATGAATGACGAAGAGCGCTTGACCAAGAAGGATGAGTTGCTGAATATATACTCTACCAAGGCAGAGCGCGTGCACACACTGATACAGCTGCTCAAAGCTTACACCATGTTTGAGATTGATGTTGACTATGTGGTGCTGAATGGTGAGGTGAAGATTGTGGACGAGCAGACTGGTCGTATCATGGAAGGCCGTCGCTGGTCGGACGGTTTACACCAGGCTGTGGAATCGAAGGAGCGCGTGAAAATTGAGGGGGCTACGCAGACTTTCGCTACCATTACCTTACAGAACTACTTCCGTATGTATCACAAACTGGCAGGTATGACCGGTACGGCTGAGACAGAGGAAGGCGAGTTCTGGGATATCTACAAACTGGAGGTGGTGGTGATTCCTACCAACCGCCCGGTAATCCGTAAGGATATGAACGACCGCGTTTATAAGACCAAACGCGAGAAATATAAGGCCGTCATCGAGGAAATCGAGAATATGGTCAACCAAGGCCGCCCTGTATTGGTGGGTACTACCTCGGTTGAAATATCTGAGACTTTGAGCCGTATGTTGACCATGCGCAAGATCAAGCACAACGTACTGAATGCTAAGTTGCACCAGCGTGAGGCGGAGATTGTGGCACAGGCAGGTCAGACAAGTACCGTTACCATCGCCACCAACATGGCTGGTCGTGGTACCGATATCAAGCTAAGTCCGGAGGTACGTGAGGCTGGTGGTTTGGCCATCATCGGTACTGAGCGCCATGAGTCACGCCGAGTTGACCGTCAGCTGCGAGGCCGTTCCGGTCGTCAGGGTGACCCAGGCTCATCTGTATTCTTCGTATCTTTGGAAGATGACCTGATGCGTAAGTTCGCTTCTGAGAAGGTAGCTCGTCTCATGGACCGCATGGGATTCAAGGATGGTGAAGTACTGGAACACAGCCTCATCACCCGCTCTATAGAGAACGCTCAGAAGAAAGTGGAGGAAAACAACTTCGGTATCCGTAAGCACTTGCTCGACTACGATGATGTGATGAACAAACAGCGTACCGTGATTTATGAGAAACGCCGCCATGCCCTCATGGGTGAACGTATCGGTATGGATATTGCCAACATGATTTGGGAACGTTGCTTCAATGCTACTCAATTGGCTACCTATGATGACTGCAAGATGGAAGTGCTGAAGACTTTTGCTTTGGAGACACCGTTCAACGAAGATGACTTCATGAACAAGAATAAGGAAGATTTAGCTGGCATGATTTTCGATAATGCAATGCTTCATTTCAAGCAGCGCACCGACCACATGGCTGAAATCGCATATCCTGTCATCAAGCAGGTGTATGAGACCCAGGGTCAGATGTACGAGAACATACTTATTCCTATTACCGATGGTCGTAAGATGTACAACATCTCTTGCAACCTCAAGGAGGCTTACGAGACCGAATGTAAGGCGATTGTCAAGCAGTTTGAGAAGTCTATCCTGCTGCATGTGATTGATGAGGAATGGAAAGAGAACCTGCGCAGCCTTGACGAACTGCGTAACTCTGTGCAGAATGCCCGCTACGAGCAGAAAGACCCATTAGTGCTCTATAAACTCGATTCTGCTAAGCTGTTTGACGACATGGTTGAAGTCATCAACAATGACACCATTTCTATCTTAATGCGTGGACAGATTCCTTTGCAGGAACCACAGCAAGTGCAGCAAGCTGCTCCTGAGAGACGCCAAGATATGAGTCAGATGCGTGAGAACAAACGTGATGCCGGTTCATTATCGGGCGGTGACCCTGCACAACAGGCTGCTGCAGCACATGATACACGTGAGCAACAGAGAACGCCGTACGTCGCACCAAAGACCGTGGGTCGTAACGATCCATGTCCATGCGGTAGTGGCAAGAAGTTCAAGAATTGCCACGGGAAAGGACTCTAATCAGATGAAGAAGTTATTGCTGATATTGTTTGGTTTGGGGGTGCTTTGGGGGTGCCAGAGCGTTGACTATCTCTCTATCGACTATCTGCTCCCTGCCGAGATGAGTTTCCCTAACGAACTCAGGAAGGTAGCGGTGGTGAATAATGTAGTGGAAGGCACTCCTACCCGATTACCCAGACAGTTTGCTGACGAGCCAGATGTAAACATGCGCACGCAATACCGCAAGACGCAATATTTATCTGGTGACAGTAAGGCAACTACAGAATCATTGGCTCAGGCATTGGCTGATGGTGACTATTTCGATACCGTCATCATCTGCGACTCTGCCTTGCGTGCCAGTGATAGGGAGGAACGCCGTCAGGCGCTCACTCGCGATGAGGTGGACGAACTGGCTCGGCAACTGGGTGTTGATTTCCTGATTGCCCTCGAAGGACTTGAGCTACGTGCTGAGACAAAAGCAGCTCCTGATTATTATACAGGCTTCTTCGTAGCCAACACTGATGTCAAGATTTTGCCTACCTTACGAGTGTATCTGCCACAACAGAACGCACGCACACCTATCAATAAGGTAGATAGCATCTTCTGGCAAGGCTTTGGCGAGGACATTACCGAGTCGGTACGCGAATTACCCACTAACCAAAGCATAGTGAGCGAAGCCAGTCAATATGCAGGTGAGTTCATTGCCAAGACCTTCGTACCCTATTGGGAAACATCCACCCGTTACTACTTCACCAACGGCTCTGTCTCTATGCGTGATGCTGCCGTAGTCGTCAAAGAAGACAAGTGGGAAGAGGCCATGAAGTTGTGGCAACAAGCTTATGACGAGAGCAAGAGTAACAAGAAGAAAATGTATGCATCCTACAACCTGGCACTGGGTCACGAGATGCTGGATGATATCGACCAGGCGATTGAATGGGCTACCAAAGCACAGCAATATGCCCTGCAAGCCAACCAAGGCGAGGTGGCGCAATTTACAAGCATATATCTCCAGCAATTAAACACCAGAAAGCAGAGTTATGCCAGCGTTAAGATGCAGATGCAGCGTTTTAATGAAGATTTTTAGGCAATAGCATGAACACTTTTACAAAAAATGCTTATATTTGCCCGATAATTATTCGTTGATATATGAAACTGAACGATTCATCATCCGCACAGCTTAAGGCTACCATACGCAAGGCTATCGGCAAATTCACTGTCGAGGACGAGACCTTTGTTACCGATTTGCACATACAGGCCAATCCTCAGACAGGTACTGTCAGCTTGATAGATGACGATGATAATGAGCTAGGGCACACCTCTGTTAAGGAATGGGTGGAATACGATGGTGATGATTTCGAAGAAATGGTAACAGATACTCTTACTGCCATCCTACAGGAAATGAAAGATGCTGGCGATTTTGCAAAGGTGCAGATTATGCAGCCCTACTCTTTCGTGTATGTGGACGAGGATAAAGAGACCATTGCCGAGCTACTGCTAATGGATGATGATACACTGATTGTCACAGATGGGTTGCTCAAAGGCTTGGACGAAGAACTTAACGAGTTCTTAAAAGATCTGTTATCAGATTAAATCACGACATTGGGTTAAACAATAAGAGCGCTCACCAAATGGTGAGCGCTCTTTTATAATAGGTGAGCTAATTAAACCAGACGTGCCTTCAGCTCATCAGGCAATACTGGCATCGCGCCACTCTGTGTGCATACAAAAGCACTGACTTCCACAGCCAACTTATGTGCCTCTTCAACAGGCTTGCCTGCTAAGATAGCAGCAGTAAAGGCTCCTGTAAAGCTATCGCCTGCACCAACGGTGTCAGCTACAACAACACGAGGTGTGGGCTGATATGAAACCTTTCCTGGCGTGAACACATAGCTTCCTTCAGTACCACAAGTAAGAATGAGCATCTTCAAGCCATACTTAGCCAACAGAATCCAGCACTTATCTTCTTGTGAGATAGAATGGAAGCCAAACAAACGGCTCACAAGTTCCAGTTCCTCATCATTAATCTTCAGGATATTGCAACGTCCCATTGACTCTTCCAACAAATCAGGCGTATAAAAGCGCTGACGCAGGTTGATATCAAATATTTTCAAGGTATCGTCGTCTGCTGACATCTCCTCTAAGAACTTAACTATGGTTTCGTGACTTGTAGCACTACGTTGAGCCAGTGAACCGAAACAAACGGCACGGGCATTATGTGCCAACTCCTTCAACTCATCAGTAAAAGGAATATTATCCCAAGCCACTTCTTTCTTAATCTCATAGGAAGGAACACCCTTCTCATCCAGTGTCACCTGCACGGTGCCTGTAGGGAACGGCACACGCTCAATCAGTGTGTTCAATCCACGCTGGTTGAAAATGCGCATAATCTCGTCACCATCCTCATCATTGCCTACAGCACTCACCACACAACTCTTGAAGCCAAACTGCGACACATGATAGGCAAAATTAGCAGGAGCGCCACCTATCTTCTTTCCTTCAGGCAGGCAATCGAACAATGCCTCACCCATTCCTACAACTATATCTTTCATATTATTTATGCTTTAACTTGCTTGATAAACGATAACAGATAAATTACGCCAATAGCCATCACCAGTACAGCACCAGCCTGTCCGATAGCATCGCTGGCAAAGCCCATGATCAACGGGAAGATGGTACCACCAAACAAACCCATAATCATCAGTCCGCTCACCTCGTTCTGCTTGTCGGGTACGGAGAGTAATGCCTGACTGAACACAATGGGGAAGATATTGGAGTTACCATAACCCACCAGAGCAATACCTGCATAAAGCATCCACTGGGTCTGTCCTGTAAACAGCAATGCCATACTGAGTGCCATCATCACCACACTGATAATAAAGAAAGTGCGCGTCTTCAAAATACGCAAGAAGAACGAGCCTGTGAGACATCCTAACGTACGGAAGATGAAATACAGACTGGTAGCGAAAGCAGCCTCGTTGAGCGTCATGCCCAAACGCTCCATCAGAATCTTCGGTGCAGTAGTGTTCACACCCACATCAATGCCCACATGACACATGATGCCGAAGAACGAGAGCAGTACGATGGGCTTGCCCAACAGTTGCAGACACTCAACAAAAGTAGAAGCCTTTCCTTCAATAGGCTCTTCCTCAATCTTTGTAACACCCAACGCCAACGTAGCGATGACACCCACCACCAAGAAGATAGCAAACAGCACACGCCAGTCATAACCCAGATCAGGGATAACATGTGTAGCTCCCCACATAGCCAGATAAGGAGCAATGAACGACGCGATAGCCTTGATAAACTGTCCGAAAGTCAGCGTAGATGCCAGGTTCTTGCCACCGATGATGGAAGACACCAGCGGATTGAGGGATGTCTGCATCAAGGCATTGCCAATGCCCAGCAACGAGAATGCCACCAACATGATGCCGAAGTTATTGCCAAACAACGGCAACAATAATGACAATACCGTAACGATGAGTGACAGCATCACCGTCTTCTTGCGCCCAATCTTGTTCATCAACATGCCCGTAGGCACAGAGAAGATAAGGAACCAGAAGAATACTAACGACGGAAAAATGTTGGCCACAGAATCCGTCAGTTGCAAATCATCTTTTACATAGTTAGAAGCGATGCCCACTAAATCGACAAAGCCCATAGCGAAGAAGCAGAGCATCACAGGCACCAGCTTCGCCATCTGAGATTGATTTTGATTACTCATTATATTCTAGTTTTTAAGATTATACACTGTGAAATTCTTAACCTGCACACTACCACCAGTAGCATTCAGAACCACCTTATTATAAGGAGTATGGGGAAATACCAGATTGGTCATCACAAAGCGACCATCGTTCACAAAGGCCTCCACACTGCAACGATCCACGATAAACCTCAGTTGCAAGTCGCCCCCCTCTACTTGTGTCACCGTAGAAGTAATGAAGTCTTTGCTAAAGTCTGCTACCCCACTCTTATCACGAATGCAGGTCAGCTCCCGCTTTGCCATATCCAGGCGGTATTCTATCTCCTCACCTTGCTGGTTCATCAAGCGGAAAGTCAGACTTCCCTGTTTCTTCTGACGCACCGTCATTGTTATCTCGTAGGTTCCAGCATTGTTATCCATCAGTTTCTCAATGCTATATTCCTTACCCACGCTGAACGACTTGCTCATCACCTTCTCGCCTCTAAGCTTCAACAGCTCTGGCGATGGAGCCGATTGCATATATGTCTCACCATCCAACTGGAACAGCTGCAGGTCGCGAGGCACCGAGTTGGCACTACGGAACTGCATGGTAGGCACGTCATTAGCATACTGCCAATTACTCATCCACGCCAACGCAATCACACGGTTCTGTGGTGCATTGCTCCAAGTCACCGTAGCATAATGGTCTTTGCCAAAGTCCATCCATTTCGTAACCTTTGGCGATTCATTTACAAACTTGTGTCCGTCGAACGAACCCACAAAATACTGTGTAGCACTTCCTCCAAATGGTCCACCTGGGTTGATATTCACCACCAGCACCCATTTTTTCTGGTTGGTACCAGCTACAGGCAACTCAAACAGGTCAGGGCACTCCCACACCCCATCATGCACACCTTGTCCTTCGCCGAAGTTGCTCTCATAAGTCCAGTCTTTCAAGTTAGGCGATGAATAGAAACGAATCACCTGCTGCACGGCCAAAGCCATAATCCATTTCTGAGAGCCTTCATGCCATATCACTTTAGGATCACGAAAATCAGCTATTTCGCCCGTCAGCACAGGGTTGCCGGCATATTTCTTAAACGTGCGGCCATTATCGGTACTATAGGCAATACTCTGCATTTGTCGAGCACTTGCTTGGGTATAGAATGCCACAATGGCACCGGCACCAAAGCCAGCGGTATTGTTCTTATCCACCACTGCCGAACCACTGAAAATAGTTCCCAATCCGTCAGGAGAGATAGCTACAGGCAAGTGTTCCCATGATACCAGATCACGACTGATGGCATGTCCCCAGTTCATATTACCCCAACGCGATCCATAAGGGTTATACTGATAAAACAGATGATACTCACCATCTTTATATACCATACCGTTGGGATCGTTCATCCAACCGTATTGGGGAGAGAAATGATACACAGGGCGCCACAAAGTCTCTCTGTTGCTGGCATCAAAGTTATTCGCCAAAGTGAGACGAGAGCTGAACGCCGATTCATTCACTTTCGGACGGTCCTTCCCTCTCTCCAACGGACTCATGGCAAAGCGAAGCACTACATGCTTGCCGGCCACTTTCGACAGGTCGTAGGGCACCGTATAATCCACCTTGTTGACAGCCAAACGAACGGTAAAGGTTTCCACCTGCATGTTGTCAGCCATTACACTAATGCTTACATCAGGTGCTGTATCTTCCACTGGTAGAATCAGATACCTTTGCGTAGGATTGATACGCACCAATCCATGACCATCTCCCAGGTCCACTACCTCTATATCGCCCCCAGCAGCAAAAGCCATCAAGGAGAGCATGCCCAGCAGCATGCAAAACAAAACTCTCTTCATATTATTTCTTCTTATATTTATCAATGATCAACGCTATCGCTCCGTCACCCGTCACGTTGCAGGCCGTACCAAAGCTATCCATCGCTATATACAGACCAATCATCAGGGCCTGAGCCGCATCGTCGAAGCCCAACATCGACTGCAACACACCCAATGCCGCCATGATGGCGCCACCAGGCACACCAGGAGCGGCTACCATCGTGATGCCCAACATGCAGATAAAGCCGGCAAACATACCTATCGTATAGGGCATTCCCTGCATAATCATCAGGGCTAAGGCACAAGCCACAATCTTCAGCATACTGCCCGACAAATGGATGGTAGCACAAAGAGGTATCACAAAGCCAGCCACCTCGTTGCTCACCCCATTACGTTTCGCTTGTTCCAGGGTTACTGGTATCGTAGCTGCCGACGACTGTGTTCCTAATGCCGTAAAATAGGCAGGAAGCATGGTCCACAGCAACTTAAACGGATTGCGCTTCACCATAGTGCCGGTTATTACATAGAGCATCACCAGCCAGAAGATATGCAATGCAAATATAATACCAATGATCTTGATGAACACCATCAGTATGGAGAACACTTGTCCGGTGTGCGTCATATTCAGGAAGATACCGAAGATATAAAGCGGCAACAAAGGCAGAATCACACTGCTGATGGTCTTGATGATGATCTGTTGGAAATCACGCGCCACATTCTTCAAGTAGTCACTGTCCATCGAAGCGGCTCCCAAGCCCAACACAAAAGCCAGTACCAGCGAAGTCATCACATCCATCAATGGTGGAATCTTCACGCTGAAATAAGGCTCCACGCCCTGTGCCTCGGAAATCTCCTCCAGAGGAATGCCAGAAGTGATGAGTGAAGGAAAGAGCGACAACCCAGTAAAGAGCGACAGGAAACCAGCCAACAGGGTACAACCGTAGGCCAGTACAACGGTGGCCAGCAACATCTTTCCTGCTCCCCTACCTATGTCAGCTATGGCGATGGTCACCAAGCCCACAATAATCAGTGGGATGCAGAATCCCAAGAACTGACTGAAGATGCTGTTGAACGTCTCAAACACCCGTACCAAGCCCAACGGGAACACTTGTCCAATGATGATGCCCAGCACAATGGCGATGAGGATGCGAGGCAACAGACCTATCTTGATTCTCTTCATGCTTTCATAGTATTATTTGTCAAAGTTACAAAAATGTATTTACTACCACAAAAAAATCCCTCCAAAAATGGAGGGATTCTCATAAATTATATGTCAAAGGCTTATTTCTTCAGTGCAGCAATGCTTTCCTTCAGCGAAGCGATGATGCTCTCGGCATCATGCTGTTTCTTGCGTTCCAAAGCCACCACAGCCTCAGGTGCATTCGCCACAAAACGGTCGTTGTTCAACTTAGCCAGCACACCTTTCAGGAAACCTTCCTTAGCTGCCAGTTCTTTCTCCATACGTGCAATCTCAGCTGCTGCATCAATCAGGTTACCCAGCGGTACGGCATATTCCGTAGTGCCCACCATAAAGTTAGAAGCACCTTCTGCCTTAGCATCCACTATATCGATAGCCGACAGATTACACATCTTATTCAACAGAGAGTTGAAGTCAGCTACAGGATTCTCACCCACCACCTGCAAGGTCAGTTGCTCCTTCTGGGCAATGTTCTTCTGTACACGGATGGCACGAATACCACTGATCACTTCCTTCACAGCTTCCACCTGCTTCAGCAGTTGCTCATCCACCTTACCCACAGGTTGCATCGGACTCACCATCAGGCTCTCGCCCTCCTGGCGCTCGGTGATGTGTTGCCACAGTTCCTCGCTTATGAATGGCATGAACGGATGTAACAAGTGCAACAGTACATCGAAGAACTCAATGGTCTTCTCCATCACCTTACGAGGTATAGGTTGCAGATAAGCAGGCTTAATCAGTTCCAGATACCAAGCCGAGAACTCGTCCCAGAACAGCTTATACACTGCCATCAGGGCCTCGCTCAAGCGATACTTGCTAAACAGATCGGCCACCTCAAGTGCCACAGCGTTCTGCTTGCTCTCGAACCACTTCATAGCTATCTCCGAAGCCTCAGGTACCTCAATATCAGCTACCTCCCATCCCTGAATCAGTCGGAAGGCATTCCATATCTTGTTGCAGAAGTTACGTCCTTGCTCGCACAATGCATCGTCAAACAGGATATCGTTACCAGCAGGAGCCGAGAGCATCATACCCATACGCACACCATCGGCACCATATTTGTCAATCAGTTCCAATGGATCAGGTGAGTTGCCCAACGACTTCGACATCTTACGACCCATTTTGTCGCGCACGATACCTGTAAAATACACATTCTTAAACGGATAAGTACCCAAATACTCCTCACCCGCCATAATCATCCTGGCCACCCAGAAGAAGATGATATCAGGAGCCGTCACCAGGTCACTGGTAGGATAATAGTACTTAATTTCCTCGTTGCCTGGGTTGTTGATGCCACCAAACAGTGAGATAGGCCACAACCAAGAGCTGAACCAAGTATCGAGGGCATCCTCATCCTGACGTAAATCTGAGAGCTGCAAGTCAGCATTGCCACTGGTCTTGCGAGCCAGCACCAAAGCCTCTTCAGCCGTCTCCGCTACCACGAAATCATCATCAGCATCGTAGTAGTATGCAGGAATACGATGGCCCCACCACAACTGGCGACTGATACACCAGTCCTGAATATTCTCCAACCAGTTCTTATAGGTATTCACATACTTCTGTGGGTAGAAGTGCATCTCGCCCTCCATCACAGGCTTGAGTGCTATCTCAGCAAAGTGCTCCATCTTCAGGAACCACTGCAATGAGAGACGAGGCTCTATGGCAGTATCAGGATTACGCTCAGAGTAGCCCACTTTGTTGGTATAGTCTTCCACTTTCTCCATCAAACCAGCATCTTGCAGGTCTTTGGCAATCACCTTGCGGCAATCAAAGCGATCCATTCCCACATACAAAGTACTCTGTTCAGAGATGGTACCATCAGGATTGAAAATATCAATGGTTTCCAGATTATGCGTCTTACCCAGCATATAGTCGTTGGTATCGTGAGCAGGTGTTACCTTCAGACAGCCTGTACCGAACTCGATATCCACATAGCGGTCCTCAATCACAGGAATTACCCTGTTCACCAACGGCACAATCACTTTCTTACCCTTCAGCCACTGAGTCTTGGGGTCTTTGGGGTTCACACACATAGCCGTATCACCCATGATGGTTTCAGGACGTGTGGTAGCCACCACAGCATAATAGCCACGCTCATCTTTGTGAATCACGTTGCCCTCGCCACTCTCGTCGATAGTATCTTGACATTCAGGAGCTACATAATATTTCAGATAGAACAGATGGCTCTGCTCCTCCTTATAGATCACCTCTTCGGTTGATAGAGCCGTCAGCGCCTTCGGGTCCCAGTTCACCATACGCAGACCACGATAGATGTAGCCCTTGTTATAGAGGTCAACAAACACCTTGATCACACTCTTGCTACGCTCCTCATCCATCGTAAAGGCCGTACGATCCCAGTCGCATGATGCACCCAACTTACGCAACTGCTGTAAGATGATGCCACCATGCTCATGTGTCCAAGCCCAAGCATGTTCCAGGAACTGTTCACGAGTGAGGTCGCGTTTCTTGATGCCCTCGCCCGCCAGTTTCTTCACCACCTTAGCCTCAGTAGCGATAGAAGCATGATCGGTACCAGGTACCCAACAAGCATTCTTGCCCTCCATGCGGGCACGACGCACCAGAATATCCTGAATGGTATTGTTCAGCATGTGTCCCATGTGCAACACGCCAGTGACATTAGGTGGTGGGATAACGATGGTATAAGGTTCACGACCATCTGGTTTCGAACTAAAAAGCTTATGATCAGTCCAATACTGATACCATTTCCCCTCCACTTCTGCGGGACTGTACTTACTTGCTAACTCCATTTTATCTTAATTCTTTACTTTATTTTAATTTAGGGTGCAAAGTTACATAAAATAATTACAAATGCCAAAGCAGAAAGAAATAAACAGTGATAAATTAGGAGATAGAATCGTAGCCAGGATTTTTAGACTATTTGTTCAAGATAGCGTTATCGATAGCCACCATTAGTGCAGGAATGGCATCAGTCCATGACTCATTCAGCGCTCTCCTGGCAGTTGTAATGCCCAATGAATTGGCTTTAGTTACAGTCTTATAAACCTCTTTATCATTAGAGACAAGTCCTCTTCCTCTTCTGTCATATGTCCTTACATAAAAAGATGTTACAGCTGTCCACTTGCCAACGGGGAATGCACTCGACGAGAATTGATGTCCAACAGCACCCACACCCATCTTGGCATCAGTACCAAAACCAGCGCTATAGCCTCCGATGCCTATTCTAACAGTAATATGATTGGCAATAGGGTTCTTATAATCAGATACATTCACAATTCTCACGGTGGCTCCGCCAAAAGCTTGTCGTACTACCTTCGCAACTTCAGCCACTACTTCTCTAGATGAACATTCAATTTTTGCTTTGGCAGGGAACTTTCTAGTGTCATAGACAGTCACATCCACCGTATCTTTGTTAGTATAACCAGCCCTACGACCTACACCTTGTTCTTTTGGCTGCCACACATACACTTTCTGAGAATAGACAGATGAAACATAGCAACATCCTACCAAACACAATAAAGCAATATGTACCATCCGATTTTCTATTCCTATTTTCAGGACTTTGATTAATGTATTCATAATTATAATAATCTTTCTACTACTTTCTTTTATTTTGGCAAATGTAAGAAAAGAAATTGAATTATCCATATCAGGAGTATCCAAATTATTCGTATATTTGCAATATGGAAGAAGAAAGAAGCATAAGAAATGACGAACTGATTACGGAACAGCCATCTCATTATGACCACCTGGAGGAGATGTCAGTACTTGAACTGCTACAGCACATCAACGAGGAGGATCGAAGCGTGGCGATGGTAGTAAACCAGGCAATTCCGCAGATAGAGGCTTTGGTGGAGGCTATCGAGCCCAGAATGAGAAGGGGCGGACGACTATTCTATATCGGTGCTGGTACTAGCGGACGATTAGGTGTGCTGGATGCCAGTGAATTACCCCCTACTTTTGGGGTACCAGAAACATGGGTGATGGGCATTATTGCTGGAGGCGATCAAGCTTTGCGTCATGCGGTGGAACGCGCTGAAGACATTTCGGAGCAGGGATGGAAAGACTTGCAAGCATACAACCCTACAAAAGACGATAGCGTACTGGGAATAGCAGCCTCTGGTACAACGCCTTATGTAGTGGGTACTATCCGTCATGCTCGCCAGAACTGTTTGCTGACAGGCTGCATCACGAGCAACCCCGATACACCGTTGGCACAGGAGGCGGAATATCCTATCGAGACTATTGTGGGACCTGAATTTGTGACGGGCTCAAGCCGCATGAAGAGCGGCACAGCTCAGAAGATGGTGCTGAACATGATATCGACTACCTTGATGATTCGTTTGGGGCGTGTGAAGGGCAACCGTATGGTGAATATGCAGTTGACGAATGACAAGTTGATTAATCGGGGTACGAGGATGCTGCAGGAGTCTTTGGGACTGAGTTACGAGGAGGCGCACAAACGGTTACTGGAAGCAGGAAGCGTGAGCAGGTGCTTATGAGAATGGAGAATGGAGAATTGATAATGCATACTAAAGAAGAAAAAATGGCGGCTTTTGGCCGACTGCTCGACATCATTGACGAGCTGAGAGAGAAGTGTCCTTGGGACAGGAAGCAGACGAACGAGAGTTTGCGACCGAACACGATTGAGGAGGCATATGAGTTATGCGAAGCCTTGATGAAAAACGATGACCAAGAGATATGCAAAGAGCTAGGCGATGTGTTGATGCATGTGTGCTTCTATGCGAAGTTTGGCGACGAGAAGGGACAGTTTGACATCAAGGATGTGTGCGACCGTTTGTGCGACAAACTGATATACCGTCACCCACATATTTATGGTGATGCTGTGGCAGAAAATGTAGGTCAGGTGTTGCAAAACTGGGAACAACTGAAGATGAAGGAGAAGGGGGGCAACAAGACGGTGTTGAGTGGCGTGCCAGCCTCACTCCCCACCCTCATCAAGGCGTATCGCATACAGGACAAGGCTCGCAACGTGGGGTTCGACTGGGAGGATGCCTCTGGGGCTTGGCAGAAGGTGAAGGAGGAGATTGCCGAGTTTGAAGAAGCATCGAAAGATATGACCAAGGAGGAGGCGGAGGCCGAGTTTGGCGATGTGATGTTCAGTCTGATCAATGCTGCCCGCTTGCTGCACATCAATCCAGATAATGCCTTGGAGCATACCAACCAAAAGTTTATCAGCCGCTTCAACTATGTGGAGGAGCATAGCATCAAGCAGGGACGCAACCTCAAAGATATGACGTTAGAGGAAATGGATAAGCTTTGGGAAGAGGCAAAGATATTTAATAAGAATAAACAATAATCAATAACGCCAACTCAAACAATGATTCAGTTTGATGCACTAATTGAGCCTGTGCCTGAAAAAGGTGGATCGTATATACGCTTCCCGTATGACATTAAGCAGATGTATGGCAAAGGACGCCTCAAAGTACATGCCACTTTTGATGGAATTCCTTACGATGGAAGCATTGTCAACATGGGTGTGAAAAATAAAGATGGCTCTGTTTGCTACATACTAGGTATGTTGAAAGAAATACGTAAGCAACTAAACAAGCAACCAGGAGACATGGTTCATGTAACTATATCAATTATTGAATAAACACAGACCTCAAGAATTTGGTGATACACCATTGACTATTCAGATTCAATCTTAAAAGTAACCATAAATGATTTTTCTTTATTTATATTGTTGTTTGAGGAAAAAGTAGTATTTTTGCAGCCTCAAATTTTGTACAACTATGGCATTTATTGAAACAAACAATTTAAAGGGCGACATTTTCGGTGGAATTACAGCTGGAATTGTCGCCTTACCTTTGGCTCTTGCCTTTGGTATTCAGGCATTTGGAAGTATTGACGACCCTGCCGCCAGCTCTATGGGAGCGTTGGCCGGACTGGTAGGCGCCACATTGTTGGGCTTCTTTGCATCATTATTTGGAGGAACACATTCACAGATAAGTGGTCCTACAGGACCTATGACGGTCATCACAGCCACATTGATCAGCGGTGTATGGGCATTGCAACACTCGCTAAGTGCCGTACTTATCAGTATGTCGATGGCAGGTTTGTTCTGCGGCTTGTTCCAAATTCTTTTTGGCGTCATCAAGATTGGTAAGTATGTGAGATACATCCCCTATCCTGTTCTATCAGGCTTCATGAGTGGTATCGGTGTGATTATTATTCTGCAACAGCTTTATGCGATGGTTGGCTTAAAATCACCTGTGCTGACGGTAGATATGATTATGGAACTGCCTGAGCGCTTATCGGGTGGCATATCATTAGAAGCTTTGCTGTTAGGTTTGGGTACTATTGTCATTATCTGGCTGATGCCTAAGATTTCCAAGAAGGTACCTGCTACACTGGTGGCACTGTTGGTGATGACGGTGGTATCGCTGTTTTTCAAGATGGAAGACCGCCTGCTGATTGGCGCTATCCCTGGAGGTTTGCCGATGCCTTTTTTCGCTAACAGCAGCATCTCGTTAGCGGGTATCGACTGGTATGAAACGCTCAAGGTGGCCATCGTGCCGGGCTTGACATTAGCCGGTCTAGGTAGCATAGACACCTTGCTGACTTCGGTGGTGGCGGACAACATTACGAAGACGCATCACAACAGTAACCAGGAACTGATAGGTCAGGGTATCGGCAACATGATGGGTGGCTTGTTCTGTGGTATTGGCGGTGCAGGTGCTACGATGCGTACGGTCGTGAATGTGAAGAGTGGCGGTCGTACCAAAATCAGCGGTATGATCCACTCTCTGTTCCTGCTGGCAATTCTGTTAGGTTTGGGCGGACTGGTTCGTTATGTTCCTCTGTCAGTATTGGCTGGTATTCTGATTACCGTTGGTTGGGGCATTATCGACTTCAAGGGTTTCAGGGACTTGCTGAAGATTCCTAAGGCTGATGCCAGCGTATTGCTGATTGTGTTCGGCCTGACGGTGCTGGTGGATCTACTGACCGCTGTGGGCATTGGTATGGTGATTGCCAGCGTGTTGTTTATGAAACGTATGAGCGACCTGGTAGAGGGTGGCTACAGTTCGTCGGTAATGACTAACTTCGACAAGGAGAGTCCGTGGGCTGACGAGGGTGGTATACCTGAAAGCCTGAAAGACCATATTTATATTCAGCGCCTGAACGGTCCTATCTTTTTTGGATCTATCACTAAGTTTCAAAGCGTGATGAACGATGTTCCTGTTGATGCGAAGATTGTGATCATCCGTATGCGACTGGTGAGCTTTATGGACCAGAGCGGTCTGTATGCGATGGAGACGGCCATCAAGGATATTCAGTCGCACGGAGCTATGGTACTGATGACAATCATTCAGCCTCAGCCTATGTATATGCTGAAGACAATGGATGTGATCCCTGACCTCGTGCCGGAGGAACATACCTTCAAGACATTCGAGGATTGTACATCTTTCCTTCGCTCTCTAGGAAGATAAATACGCCGCATCACCAAAAAGCATGTGCCGGCAGTGATGCAAGGCCATAAAAAGAGCTGCTCAATTAAGCAGCTCTTTTTTTTATTGTTCTTTCGGAAGTATAGTGAACTTGACTTTCAGGATGCGACGTTTATCGAGCGAAAGCACTTCGAACTCATATCCTTGGTAGATAATCTTTTCGTGGACTTTCGGAAATTCACCCTTGAGCTCCAAAAGTAAGCCTCCTACAGTGTCGCTCTCGCCAGAAGCCTCTTCGAAAGTATCTTCGTCCAACTGGGTAATTTTATAGAAGTCGGTAAGTAAGGTCTTAGCCTCAAACACCCATGTATGGTCATTGATTTTTGCAAATGAGCGATCCTCGTCATCGTACTCGTCGCGAATCTCCCCTACTATCTCCTCGATAATGTCCTCCATCGTTACCAAACCCGATGTACCACCAAACTCATCCACCACAATAGCGATGTGCACTTTGCTGGTCTGGAAGTCCTTAAGCAGCATATCAATCTTTTTCGTTTCTGGCACAAAGTAAGCAGGACGAATCAACGACTGCCAATGAAAATTGTCTGCCTTACCTAAGTGAGGCAGAAGGTCTTTAATGTATAGCACACCCTTGATGCTATCCACCGTACCCTGATAGATAGGGATACGTGAATAGACATTGTCTATGATACAACGCATCACATCCTTGTAAGGTGTACGGATGTCGAGGGCAATCATATCCATGCGTGAAGTCATCACCTCTTTGGCAGTCTCACCACCAAAGCGGATGATGCCTTGAAGGATGGTACTCTCGTCAGAAATCTCTTTTTTGTCGGTCAACTCAAGCGCCTGTTCCAGTTCGTCAACAGACACATTGTGCTTCTTGGGAGAGAAATATTTGTTCAAGAAGAACGTACTATGAACAAGAGCCTTGGCAAATGGCTTGAACAGTGAACTGCAAAAGCTGATGCCTGGTGCAGCAAAACGACAGAATTGCAGGGTATTCTGGGCCGAATAAATCTTAGGTACGATCTCACCGAAGAGCAGCAAGAGGAAAGTCAGTACCACGGTGAGGATGATGAACTCTGCCAAAGGTGAGGCAAAGTTAAACACCTGCATAAAGAAATAGTTGCATAACAAAATGATGGTGACATTGACGAAGTTGTTGGTAATAAGGATGGTAGCCAACAACCTTTCTTTGTCTCCCAGCAGGCGTGCAATACGTTGATCGACAGGGTTCTTCTTCTCCTCAATGATATTAAGATCAGCAGGAGAAAGTGAAAAAAAAGCAATCTCAGAAGCCGAAGCAAAGGCAGAAAAAAGCAACAGAAAAGCAGCCACAACAATGGCTACAATGGCCGCTGTTGATGGCTGCTGGATAGTGATTTCATTAAATACAGCTGTTAGCTGAGATAAAAATGAGTCTGAGTCCAAAGAATTACAAATTAGTTAAACATGTTGTTAAAACGGCAAGTCGTCCGTTGGTTCAGCTACCTGCTGTGCTGGTGCTGCTGGCTGAGCTGAAGGAGCAACTGACTGTGGTGCCGCTGATGCCGACTGGTTAGACTTAGGCGTAAGCATTTCCATCTCGTCGACATAAATTTCGGTGACATAGCGTTTGATGCCACTTTGGTCATCATAGCTACGAGTAAATATCTTACCTTCAACATAGAGCTTGTCGCCCTTGTGAACGTATTTCTCTACTGTCTGTGCCATACCATTACGGAACACCAGGTTGTGCCACTCCGTACGATCGGGTACAACAGTGCCGTTCTGCAAGGTGTACCCACGCTCGGTTGTTGCCAATGTCACTTGTGCTACAGCACGTCCGCCTTCAAAGTATCTTACGTTGGGATCTCTACCAACGTTACCAATTAAAATCGCTTTATTCATAACTGTTATTATAAAAATTAATTGTTCGGCACAAAAGTAAAGTAAATTATTGCATCTTGCAAGTTTTTTAGGATGATTTATCTAAAAAAAGTGTGATAAGTCGTGGGAAGGCATAGTCGGCCAATTGTTCTATCTTTATCCGTTGGTAGGTAGGAAACGAGCAAGTGGCTGAAGGTAAGGTAAGTTGATAGAAATCGGCCCAAATGATACGATGAGTAAGCACGTGCTTTACCCCCTGACGGATAAGGGTGAGCTGTGGCTCTTCGCCATCGGCCAACATAGGTTGGATGGCTTGCAGCAACTCAGGTATCGATAGTTGGTGATTGCTCTCCACAAGAGGTAGCTCGTAAAGGTTCTGCCAGATATCACGCTCGGTGCGCTTGCGAATAAAGGTTGTATCCCCAGCTTTTACCCATAGGTAGTGGAAATAGCGAGTTTTCGGCGTAAGCTTCTTTTGTTTTTGTGGCAACTCATCGACTTGTCCTCTACGCAATGCTTCGCAACCCTCAGCCAAAGGACAAGAAGTACACGAAGGGGAAAGTGGGGTGCATACCAAAGCCCCAAAATCCATGATGGCCTGGTTGTAATCAGCTGAGCATGAAGCATCCAACTGATCTTGTGCCAATGCGGCAAACAATTTCTTCCCCTGGGTAGTGTCAATAGGCTCATGAATACCGAAATAGCGGGCCAAGACACGATAGACATTGCCATCTACCACAGCATAGGGCATATTGTAAGCAAACGAGCAGATAGCGGCAGCAGTGTAATCCCCTACTCCTTTGAGAGCTCGGACTTCGTCAAACGTTCGGGGAAACAGAATACCTCCCCTTGCCTTTTCTCTGATTTGAAGGGGCATATCACCATTCAACTCATCGGACGAGTTATTAGGGGAAAGCGCATCTGACGTATCCAGCTGATTGCCACAAATACTCTTTGCAGCTGCATGCAGATTACGGGCACGTGAATAGTAACCCAGTCCTTGCCAAAGGCGCATCACCTCATCCTCTGGAGCCTCGGCCAATGCCTGCACAGTAGGAAAACGATCCATAAAACGCAGAAAATAGTCATAACCCTGACTCACGCGCGTCTGTTGTAGGATAATCTCTGATATCCAGATGCGATAAGGGTCAGTTGTATTACGCCAAGGCAAATCGCGCTTGTGGGTTCTATACCATATTAATATATAGTTACTAAAGGTACTCATGCAATTATTGACCAATCCGCCTGCAAAAATAGTAAAAACAAGGGAAGAAAACACCTAATTTGCTCAAAATACGAGTTTTTATAAAAAAAAAGCGCATTCCTATTTTGGGATTTAGAAAATAGGTAGTATATTTGCAGTCCGAAATAACTAACATACTTAAAATTATAAAGAAATGACTAAAGCTGATATCATTAACGAAATCGCAAAGAGCACTGGCGTAGATAAGAAGTCAGTTGCCGCTACTGTTGAAGCATTCATGGTTGCAGTTAAGAATTCTTTGGAGAACGAAGAGAACGTTTATCTCCGTGGTTTTGGTAGTTTTATTGTTAAGAAGCGCGCTCAGAAGACCGCTCGTAACATTTCTAAGAACACTACCCTGATTATCCCAGAGCATAACATTCCTGCTTTCAAGCCAGCTAAGACTTTCACACTGCAGGTAAAGAAATAATTTATTAACCCTTTAATTTTTCAAAAGCTATGCCAAGCGGAAAGAAGAAAAAAAGACATAAAATGGCTACGCATAAGCGTAAGAAAAGACTGAGAAAGAACAGGCATAAGAGCAAGTAAACATTTCTTGGTCTGAATTGAGATAAATATAAAGGACAAATTTGAGTGTTTCTTGTTCAAGTTTGTCCTTTTATTTATATCAATCAACAATGTAACAAAGAGATCTTTAACATTTTTTAGAAAAGTAACCCGTGACTAACGAACTTGTAGTGGATGTGAAACCTAAGGAGGTTTCCATCGCCCTGTTGGAAGACAAGCAGTTGGTAGAATTTCAAAAAGAAGGAAACAACACAGCTTTCAACGTGGGTAACATTTATTTGGGACGCGTTAAGAAATTAATGCCCGGACTCAATGCATGCTTCGTAGATGTGGGATACGAGAAGGAAGCATTTCTTCACTACTTGGACTTGGGTGAGAAATTCAGCTCAGCAAACAAGTATGTCAAGCAAGTATTAAGCAACAAGAAGAAACTGAACCCCGTGAGCAAGGCATCCATAATGCCTATCCTACCAAAGGATGGATCTATTTCTGATTACCTGGAAGTGGGACAAGAAGTGGTGGTGCAGATTGTCAAGGAACCTATCTCAACAAAAGGGCCAAGACTGACCACAGAACTGTCGTTTGCCGGCAGGTATCTGGTACTCATGCCTTTCGATGATAAGGTTTCTGTATCGCAAAAGATTAAATCGAGTGAAGAGCGTGCACGCCTCAAGCAGTTGCTGATGAGTATAACACCAAAAAACTTTGGGGTAATTGTCAGGACGGTAGCTGAAGGAAAACGTGTAGCTGAGCTCGACGCAGAACTTAAAGTCTTGCTGAAGAGATGGGACGACGCCATGCTAAAAGTGCAGAAGGCCACGAAATTTCCGACACTGATTTACGAAGAAACAAGCCGTGCCGTTGGTATGTTGCGCGACTTGTTCAATCCTGACTTCGAGCACATCTATGTAAACGATGAAGCCGAATATAACGAGATCAAGGATTACGTATCAATCATAGCCCCTGAGAAGGCAGGAATCGTGAAGCTGTACAAAGGCGAACTACCTATCTTTGACAACTTTGGAGTGACCAAGCAAATCAAGTCGTCGTTTGGGCGTACCATCTCCTATAAAAATGGCGCCTACCTGATTATTGAACATACGGAGGCTTTGCACGTAGTTGACGTGAATAGCGGAAACCGTACCAAGACCGACAATCAGGAAACGACCGCATTGGAAGTGAACCTGGGTGCCGCTGACGAATTAGCACGACAGCTCAGACTTCGTGATATGGGTGGCATCATTGTGGTGGACTTCATCGATATGGCGCTGGCGGAAGACCGTCAGAAGCTGTATGAGAGGATGTGCGCGAATATGCAAAAAGATAGGGCAAGGCATAAAATCTTGCCACTGAGCAAATTCGGACTGATGCAGATTACCCGACAGAGGGTAAGACCTGTACTGGACATAGACACAATGGAAACATGTCCAACCTGTTTCGGCAAGGGCCAGATTCGCCCATCTATCCTCTTTACAGACTCTCTGGAGAGCAAGATCGACTACCTGGTGAACAAGGTGAAGATGTCCAAATTCTCACTACATGTACATCCTTATGTGGCGGCCTACGTCAACAAAGGATTGCTGTCGCTCAAGAGGCAATGGCAGATGAAGTATGGATTTGGCATCAGCGTTATTCCTAATCAAAGTCTCGCTTTCTTGCAGTATAAGTTCTACGACAAGAAAGGTGAAGAAATTGACATGCAGGAAAAACAAGATGCTTAACTTTAAAGAAAGCCCTGAAGCTTTATTGCTTTGGGGCTTTTTTATTATGTGGAAAAAATCTAACTTTGCATTATCATAGAAAAAATACTAACCTTCAGAAATGAATTACGATTTTGATGAAATAATAACACGCAAAGGCACCGACTGCGTAAAATACGATGCAGTGAAAGAGAATTGGGGGCGCGACGACTTGCTGCCCATGTGGGTGGCAGATATGGATTTCAGAACACCGCCTTTTATTGTTGACTCGATACGTAAGCAATTGGAGCAAGGAATTCTGGGTTACACACAGCCCTGTCAGAGATGGTACGACAACATTATAAAATGGGTAGGCAAACGCCACGGAATGAAGGTGGAACAAAAGGACATCTGTTTCGTACCAGGTATTGTAAGAGGCATCGCCTTTGCCGTGAACTGTTTCACCCAGCCAGGTGACAAGGTAATGGTACAACCTCCTGTGTATCATCCTTTTTTCTTAGTAACCGAGCACAACAACCGCCAGGTAGTGTATAGCCCTCTTGACATTCACGACGGACAGGTACATATCAATTTCGAGCGGTTCGAACAGGACATCAAGGACTGCAAGCTGTTCATTCTCTGCAATCCTCACAACCCTGGAGGCAGGGTGTGGAAGGAGGAAGAGCTGCAACGGGTAGCTGAAATTTGTAAAAAGAACGGCACTCTGGTGGTGAGCGATGAGATTCATGCCGACCTAACCCTACCTGGATATAAGCATCACCCGTTCCCTACTGTATCAGAGGAAGCTCGCATGAACAGCGTGACCTTTATGGCACCCAGCAAAGCGTTCAACATGCCTGGATTGAGTAGCTCTTACAGTTTGATTTTCAACCCCGAACTGCGCGATAAGTTCAATAAATATATGGAGTCGAGCGAACTGTCTATGGGCAATATGTTTGCTTATTCGGCTTGTGCTGCTGCCTATACACATGGAGAAGACTGGCTAAACCAAATGCTTGCCTACGTGCAAGATAACATTGACTTTACCGAACAATACCTGAAAGAAAACATACCTTCCGTCAGTATGCTCAAACCACAGGCCTCATATCTGGTATTTCTGGATTGTCGTCAACTGGAATTAACGCAGGAAAAGTTGGTGAACTTGTTTGTTGACAAGGCCCATCTGGCACTGAACGATGGCACCATGTTTGGCAAACAGGGTGAAGGCTTTATGCGCCTGAATGTAGGATGTCCTCGTAGCGTGTTACAGCAGGCATTGCAACAATTGAAACAGGCAGTGGGTTGATTATTCAAATAATATATGTATATTTGTGCAGAATTAAATCAATAAAGACATGTACACCATACAGACTAACCAAAGTGGCACACGCTCTATGCAGATCAGTGACGAGCACCTGGCCACCATTCGTAAATATGGGTTATTCAACAACCTGACCGACAGCAACGGTTTTGTGGACGAGAACGTACTCGAGAAACTAAAACTCGGCGTACGATCACTTATTGCTGCTGGAAACGGTGATATTAAAGACCTGTTGACCTTATGTATCGATGTGATCTATCACGATAACATGAAAGCTTTTGGCTTGCAAAAGCTGATGACACTCTACGCTACTTGGAATGAGCAACACCCTGTCGAAGAAGCAGCTCTTGACAACACCGAAGCATGAGTAATTTGACCGATTGGCTCCCTACTGCTAAAAAACAGAGCAAAGTTATTTTGCTCTGCTTACATAAGTAATAACACATGAGCAACTTAACAGACTGGCTCCCTACTACCAAAAAAGAGGTAGAACTGAGGGGATGGGACGAACTGGACGTGATACTGTTCAGCGGTGACGCTTATGTGGACCACCCTTCGTTTGGGGCAGCTGTTATCGGTCGAATACTTGAGGCTGAAGGACTAAAGGTAGCCATTGTGCCACAGCCCAACTGGCGAGACGACTTGCGCGACTTTAAGAAACTGGGCAAGCCTCGTTTGTTCTTCGGTGTCAGTCCGGGATGCATGGACAGTATGGTCAACAAATACACAGCCAACAAACGCATTCGTCATGAAGACGCCTATACACCTGATGGTCGTACAGATATGCGCCCTGATTACCCCAGCATCGTTTATACCAAAATACTCAAACAGTTGTTTCCTGATACCCCTGTGTTCTTAGGGGGCATCGAGGCCAGTATGCGTCGTCTCACCCATTACGACTATTGGGAAGACCGTGTGCGCCCCAGTATCCTGGTGGATAGTGGGGCCGACTTGTTGATGTATGGCATGGGAGAAAAAACTGTGGTGGAGATAGCTCGTAAATTAGAACGTGGCGAACCGCTCAAGGACACTCCGCAAATTGCATACCTGACAAACAATATCCAGCCACAAGATACTGACATCGTACTTTATTCACATGAGGAATGTCTGAAGGACAAAAAGAAAGAAGCGGCCAATTTTAGACATATCGAGGAGGAAAGCAACAAATGGTCTGCCCAGCGTATCTTGCAACGTACTGGTAAACAGACTGTAGTGGTAAACCCACCCTATCCGCCTATGACGGAAGCAGAGCTCGACCACTCGTTCGACCTGCCCTATACCCGATTGCCGCATCCCAAGTACAAGGGCAAGTGCATACCTGCCTACGACATGATTAAGTTCAGCATCAACCTGCACAGAGGTTGCTTTGGGGGTTGTGCCTTCTGTACCATTTCGGCCCACCAAGGAAAGTTTATCGTAAGTCGCAGTAAGGAAAGCATCTTGAAGGAGGTAAAGAAGGTGATACAGATGCCCGATTTCAAAGGATACCTCAGCGACTTGGGTGGCCCGTCAGCTAATATGTATCGCATGCACGGCAAGAACTTGGAGTTGTGCAAGAAGTGCAAACGCCCTTCATGTGCCCACCCCACAGTATGCAAGAACTTGAACAACGACCATCGTCCGCTACTGGATATCTACCATGCAGTAGATGCGCTTCCAGAAATCAAGAGAAGCTTTATTGGTAGTGGTGTACGCTACGACTTACTGCTACACCGCAATGATAACGAGGAGATAAACAAAGCAAATCGTCAATATACTAAAGAATTGATTACCAAACATGTTAGCGGACGACTTAAGGTAGCTCCAGAACATACCAGCGACGATGTGCTCTACTTGATGCGCAAACCTTCATTCAAGCAGTTCGAGGAGTTCAAGAAGATATTTGACCGTATTAACACACAAGAAAACCTGCGACAACAACTCATTCCTTATTTCATTAGCAGTCACCCAGGCTGTAAGGAGGAAGATATGGCCGAACTGGCAGTAATCACAAAGCGGTTGGATTTTCATTTGGAACAGGTGCAAGACTTCACCCCTACACCTATGACTGTATCAACGGAAACATGGTACACTGGATTTCATCCCTACACCTTAGAACCTGTGTTCAGCGCTCGCACGCAACGCGAGAAACTGGCTCAGCGCCTTTTCTTCTTCTGGTACCAGCCAGAGCAACGACGCGAAATCATCAACGAACTTCGTCGCATCCATCGCCCCGACTTAATCGACAAACTCTACGGAAGACGTTGAACGTTGAACGTTAAACGTTGACCATTGACCATTGATCATTGATCATTGATCATTGACTGCGTCCTATTCTGTCGCGACTCATATAACAAGTCTTACTCTGCACACTCTGGTTCTAGAAATAACTATTTTAATGAATAAAACCGACACTCAGACAGTTTTATCATCAAAAAGAAAGTGTAGTTAAGCCATAGCGTAAATTTCTCGAAGAACGTAGAGCGCCTGCTCCACACTTGTTACATCCTTCACCAGCATCGAACGCTTATGATCATTGCGCTCTTTGAGTTCGCAACGACGAGTATATTTCATCATATAGTCGATGAGCTTGCCAAACACAGCACCTTTGTAGTAAGGACTCTCAGGATTCGACACCAGGAACAACGTCATTCGACCACCTTTCAGGAAGATGCGCTCGACACCCAATCGTGCAGCTAACTTACGAAGAGGAACAATGCGTAACAACTCCTCCGTTTCTTGAGGTATCGGACCGAATCTATCTAACAGTTTGATTTTGAAATCATCTACATCTTTATCAGTTGACAGATTATCGAGCTCACGATACAACAACATACGTTCGCTGCTACCCGTCACATAGCTGGCCGGCAACAGCAACTCGAGGTCACTCTCAATCTGGCACTCATCCACATAATGTTCACCCTTGTCGGCTTCGTTCCTACTGTTCTCCTCTGCAAACAGTTCGCTGAACTCATCCATCTTGAGTTCGTGAACGGCCTCACCCAAAATCTTCTGATAGGTCTCATAACCCACATCGGCAATAAAGCCACTCTGTTCGGCACCCAGCATGTTACCAGCACCACGAATATCTAGATCCTGCATAGCAATATGAATACCACTACCCAAACCAGCAAAGTTCTCGATGGCCTGCAGACGACGGTGTGCCTCCTGTGTAAGCGTCGATAACGGAGGAGCCAACAAGTAGCAGAACGCCTTCTTGTTGCTACGCCCCACCCTGCCTCGCATCTGGTGCAGGTCGGACAATCCGAAGTTCTGTGCATCATTAATGATGATGGTGTTTGCATTCGGAATATCGATACCATTCTCCACGATGGTAGTAGAAAGCAGCACATCGTAGTCGTAATTCACAAAGCCCAGTATAATCTCCTCCAAAGCCACAGGATCCATCTGTCCATGTCCAATAGCTACACGACAATCAGGTATATGTTTCAGTATCAAAGCCTTCAGCATCTCCAAGTTAGAGATATGGTTATTGACAAAGAAGACCTGTCCATTGCGACTCATCTCGAAATTGATGGCATCAGCTATCAGTTCCTCGTTGAAGGTATGCACCTCGGTCTGTATAGGATAACGGTTAGGAGGAGGCGTCTGAATAACAGACAGGTCACGTGCCCCCATCAGTGAGAACTGCAAAGTTCTGGGTATCGGAGTGGCCGACATGGTGAGGGTATCCACATTCACCTTCAGTTGACGCAACTTCTCTTTCGTGCTAACACCAAACTTCTGCTCCTCATCGATAATCAGCAAGCCCAGGTCCTTAAACTTCACCTCCTTGCCCAAAATCTTGTGGGTACCAATCAGAATGTTCACCTTGTTCTCTGCCAAGTCCTTAATAATCTGCTTGGTGTCCTTCGCCGAACGAGCCCTACTGAGGTACTCCACCCTGCAAGGCATATCCTTGAGACGTTCCTTGAATGTCTGATAATGCTGGTAAGCCAACACGGTAGTAGGCACCAACACAGCCACCTGCTTGTTGTCGCTCACCGCCTTGAAAGCCGCTCTGATAGCCACCTCCGTCTTACCAAAGCCCACATCCCCACACACCAAGCGATCCATAGGACGATCGCTCTCCATATCGGCCTTCACATCAGCAGTAGCCTTGCTCTGGTCAGGTGTATCCTCGTAAAGGAAAGAAGCCTCCAGCTCCTTCTGCATAAAACTGTCAGGACTATAGGCGAAACCCTTTTCATCCCTACGGGCAGCATACAATTTTATCAAATCGCGAGCAATGTCTTTTATCTTGGTCTTGGTTCTGTCCTTGATGCGTTCCCAAGCCCCAGAGCCCAATTTATTCAGTCGGGGTGGTTCACCGTCCTTGCCCTTGTATTTCGACACCTTGTGCAACGAATGAATAGACACAAACACCACATCCTCGTTCTGATACACCAGCTTGATCACTTCTTGTGTAGTGTTGCCATTAGGAATGCGCACCAACCCAGCAAAACGCCCCACACCATGATCGGTATGCACCACATAGTCACCCATCTGAAACTCGTTCAGCTCCTTCAGACTCTGTGTAATCTTACCACTACGGGCCTTGTCGCTCTTCAGATTATACTTATGGAAACGGTCGAATATCTGGTGGTCGGTAAACACACAAATGCGTTGCTGATGGTCAACAAACCCCTCATGAATCGTCTTCTCAACAGCAGTAAATTCAATGTTGTCACCCCTATCTTCGAATATCGCCTTGATACGCTCCGTCTGCTTCTTACTGTCACTGCAGATAAACAAACGATAGCCATCCTGCATATATTGCTGCAAACGCTCGCTCAGCAAGTCGAAATTCTTGTGGAAGATAGGTTGCACATCCGTATCAAACATCAGTGAAGCATCAGGCGTACCAGTAGGCTTGACGCCAATCTCCATCCTGCGGTATTGCAACACCTTGCGCATAAAGTCCTCGCCATCGATAATCTTCCCATCGAGCACCAGCATTCCCTGCTCTTCCGCCTCACGTGCCTTTACAGCTTGCTCAGAAAGGGTTTCATCATGCACCTGCTGAATGCGTTCACGCAACCAGAACAGATCGCGCATTACCACCATTGTCTCAGGTTGCAGGAAATCGAGGAACGACACCATACCCCCATCCCCCTTGCGCGACAAGCCCGCACTGAGGTCAGGCACAATCACCACACTGTCTTTCTTCTCTTTCGACAGCTGACTTTCTATCTCGAAGGTACGGATACTGTCCACCTCATCGCCAAAGAAGTCTATTCGGTAAGGATATTCTGAAGAAAACGAGAACACATCGATGATACTGCCACGCTGGGCATACTGTCCTGGTTCATAGACATAATCCGTATATTGAAAACCATATTGCTGCAACAAATCGGTCACAAACTTCATGTCCAGCAGGTCGCCCACCCTGATCTTGAGCGTCTTCTCATCCAGCTCCTTACGCGCTATCACCTTCTCGGCCAGCGCATCAGGATAGGTCACCACAAACAGGTTGGCCACATTCTTCTGCAAACGGCTCAGCACCTCAGTGCGCAATATCTCGTTGGCAGCATCCTTCTGACCATATTTGATGGCCCTGCGGAACGACGAAGGGAAAAACAGCACCTGTTCGTCGCCCAATATTTGAGTAAGATCATGGTAAAAATAACCGGCTTCTTCGAGGTCTCCTAAAATAAACACAAAGGGACAATGCGTGTTTCCTATTAAGGCAGAGGCATACACAGAAAAAGCCGAAGCCTTCAGACCTCCGCAATAAATGTGTTTTACTTTTCCTTGTTCAATCAGTTGGCTCATGGCCGCTACCTGCGGATGCTTCACCAACAGTTGTTGCAGTTCATCAATCTTCATTTCAGGGTGCGAAGATACAAAAAAATATTATCTCCACCTATACGATACCACAGCTTTTTCTGGTAAGTCAGCCACAAAAGCAGCATCCCCATTCAGTTTTACATTCACCTGTCGAGCCTCCCCACGATTGCTCACCACCAAGCCGTAGGAGCCGTCAGGATTGATGAAAGCAGCATAAGTCAGTCCCTCACCAGCATGCTCGTTGGTCGCAATACGATAAGCCCCAGGCTTTGCAGCCACACTCATGTGCGCCATCGCATAGAAATGCGAGTTGCGTGTAATGGTGGTGTAGTCAGTATTATCAATGTCCACCACCCCATAACAAGTGGCACAAGCCCCTTCACCACGATGCGGACCACGATCGTTGTCCAGCATCAGGTTCCACACCACAGAGCCTCTGCACCAGCCATTTACGGTGGCCAGACCCAATTGTTCTACATCCCTCAAGAGCGACTTCTCCAAGTCCCTGCCGTTGTTCCACGTACCAATACTCGCCTCGCTGAACACCAACTCCTTATCAGGCGCCTCACGCTGTATGCGCAACAATTCAGCAGGTTGGCCCCCATAGTTGTGATAAGCCGCCCCAGCAAAGAACCTTGCAGCTTCCGCATCTTCGTAGATATGCAAAGGATATTGCTGCTGGTCAGCCATATTGTCATAGTTGTAGTTATGATCGAAAGCATATATCTTTACAGGCAACGCAGCTTTGCGCAAGGCAGGGCCCAATGCCTGCTTCACAAAGGCCTGTTGTTCTTTCCAACCCATGAACAGCGAAGCCGAATTACCACGATTCAACGGCTCGTTCTGAGGCGTCACACAGTAGATAGGCACCCCAGCCTGTTGCATCGCCTGTATCCACAGCACGAAATATTGCGCATAATCGTCATAGTAGGCAGGATTCAGTTGTCCGCTCGTCCACGAGTCGAAAGGCTCAAGCGAATCGAGGTCCTTTACCTTCATCCACTTTGGACACGTCCAAGGCGTGCCCATGATCTTCAGCGCAGGATTAATGGCCAAAATCTCCTTCAGTGCAGGAATCACATACTTGGTCTCCTCCACCGTCAATGCGAAATGTTCAATGCCAGGCTCGTCGCACAAGGTATATTCGCTCAGCGAGAAGTCCGAGCACCCTATGCTCACCCTCACATAGCTGAAACCAAACTTGTCAGGAGCAAAGGTCTCTTGCAGGAACTGGTGCCTAGCCTCTGCCGGCATAAGCGAAAGGTTGTAAGCCGTAGAACCAGTGATAGCAGCCCCGAATCCATCGATTTCCTGATAGCGCACCGAAGGGTTGATTTGTATTTCAGGCACCCCACTTTTCGAGGTTCCCAGTGTGGCTTGACCCAAGGTCATGTCCCATGTACGTGTAACGTCAGTGGTGTAGCTTACCACCTGTTGAGCCAGCGCAGATACGCCAAAACACACAACGCACAACGCTATTAATATCAGCCTTTTATTCATAACTTGTTAAATGATTGATTTAGAAAGGAAGCTCCCCACTAAATGAGGAGCTTCGCATATTATTATCACTTTTCGAAGCAGCGAGGGCAGAGTCAAGCTTGCTTGAACTATGCCGAGTCGCGACGAAATAGGACGTAGTCAATTTTTGACTTATACAATGATCAAACGACGGGTGTTGTGGATATGACCAAATTCCACCAGATACACGGTCTCCTCCTTATCCGGTTGCATCAAGTCCTCCATGATTGGCGGCATATACGAGTGGGTGCACGCATAGCTGTATTTCAGGTCGTGATACCCCTGCTTCAAGCCACCTGGCTTATCCACAATCAGCGTCACCAGTTCCAGAGGATTCCAGTGCACGTTACCCGACTTCAGCATCTCCTGCCAAGTATAGTCGGCACCATTCAGACGCCACAGAATATGGTCTTTGGTGATTTCCTCACCATCCACCACGATAGAGCCCACCTTTACCTGACTCAAGAACACGCCTCTATAATAAGGCAGACGGATCTTCACTTGGAAGCCAGTTACCTTGCCCCCTTCGCTGATATTCCTAAATCCTACAGATTGTATAACTTGTTTCTCCATAATGTTTCCTCCTACGCTTTTAATCACCCAAAATTCTCTTCATCATGATGTGCTGCTTGCGCAAGGTCTGACCCACTTCGTATCCCTGATCGTACTTGTCGCTACCCTCATATTCGCTCAGCAGGTAGCCGTCCCAGTTGTGGTCAATCATGATTTTCAGCACCTCTTCGTATGGGATCTCAGTTTCATGGAAATCGTCGCTCATATGGAACAGCTTAGCGTGACAGCAATAGATGTAAGGCAGCAGAGGAATAATGTCCTCAGGCTTGCTGTAATAAGCAGTCTGCCCTGGCGTTTCACGACCACGAGTTGTACGGAACACACTGAAGTCGATGTTCAAGCCAAAGTTTTTGGTACCCGTCTTCTTGATAAAGTCCACATAATCGTTGATAAAGCCCTCCGTCAAGCTCGAAGGCGTATGTATTTCAGGCAACATCACCAACCCCAAGCGCTCAGCCAACGGCAAGGCCTTCAGAATAATGTCCTGCCAATTGTCAATAGGAGCCAACTGACCATCCTTCACCGTCATCTTGGTACGCAGGAACTTGAACCCCAGACGATGAGCCAGATGCAAGTCACGACTCAGGAAATCCACAGCCTCGTCCACATCCAGCAGACGGTCCTGATACAACCTGCAATCCAACCAATGACCATACTCTACAGGCTCAATGTCGTACTTTTTGCACAGTGCCCACCAGTTGTTCACCCACTCCTCTGTAGGGTATGGATAGTTGGCAATATGCGCATTAGCCAGAATCTCGATGCCATGAGCGCCCATGTCATGCACATCCTCGAAGCAATCTTCCAAGGTTTTCTCGAAGCCAAATTCGGCTGAATAGCTATAGAACGAAACACCCCTCTTCGGGCCCTTGCGAGCAGCTGCCTTTGCAGTTGTATCGGCCACAGCAGCCTCCTTCTCAGCAGCCATCACCGATCCAGGCAAGACACTGGCCATAGCCACAGCAGAAGCACCACGCAGGAAGTTTCTTCTAGAAATAGAATTTTCTTTCATAAATGTCTTTCATTTATTAGTTAGGTTATTGATGCAAATATACCATTTTTTTCTAAAATAAGTGAAAAAACAGCCGAATAATGGAGTAAGTAAAACAAAAATGGCTACATTTGTCACCGATAAACCAAAAAACTAACATGCATAAAGTAAACGACAGCATAGTAATCATCCCCACTTACAACGAGTGCGAGAACATCGAGAAGATCATCAGGGCCGTCTTTGCCCTGGAGCACGGCTTTCACATTCTGGTCGTTGAAGACAACTCTCCCGATGGCACCGCAGCTATTGTAAAGCGCCTGCAGGACGAGTTTCCCGAGCGTCTCTATATGATTGAGCGTACAGGCAAGTTAGGACTTGGCACAGCCTATATAGCAGGCTTCAAGTGGGCGTTGGAACACGACTACGACTATATTTTCGAGATGGATGCCGACTTCAGTCACAACCCTGACGATTTACCCCGATTATATGACGCCTGTTCCCTTGAGGGAGCCGATGTATCCATTGGATCCCGCTATGTATCTGGTGTCAATGTGGTAGATTGGCCTATGAGTCGTATATTGATGAGCTATTGCGCCTCCAAGTATGTACGTCTCATCACCAGCATCCCAGTACACGACACCACTGCAGGCTTTGTTTGCTATCGCAAGGAAGTGTTGCAGATGATGGACCTCGACAAGATCCGTTTCAAGGGCTATGCCTTCCAGATAGAGATGAAGTTCACCGCATGGCAATTAGGTTTCCGCATCAAAGAAGTGCCCGTTATCTTCGTCAATCGCAAGGAAGGCACCTCCAAGATGAACAGCAGCATCTTTGGCGAAGCCATGTTCGGCGTCATCCAAATGAAGTGGGATTCCCTCTTCAAGAAATAATAAATATAAATTACAGGTGCATGGAGCGACAAATACCGTCCTCTGGTCATTATTGTGCCACAGCTCTCTGGAGATCTGCTGAAAGCGCATGACGGTTTAAGAACAGATAGGTAGTATTAAGTGCGATGTAGTCGCGTGACATGAACCAAGTGCCCTTGTAAGGATAGTTCGTTCCCCAAGAGTTCTTAACCAAATAATAGGGCTTGCCTTGCTCGTCGACAGCCTTGCCATAGATCAGCATTACATGGTCGTAAGTAAACTCCCAGTCGTCCCACTGCTTTTGACGCATCTCTTGAGTAGGCCTCACTCCATCAGGCAAGTAGGCCAACGACTGGTTGCGATAGAAATCGCCCGAGACATCGCCTCCCCAAGCTACAGTATAGCCAGCATCCAGTGTCTCGTCAAGAACATCCATCAGTTGCTCTATGGGAATGTTGTAGCTGGCCTTTAATCGCCATTTATAGGGTGACTCGATGACGAACCACTGGTTAAAAGGATGATGAGTATAGCTGGTTAGACTCACATAATCGTCGAGATCGAGGCCAAGGCTTTCTGCGAAGGTCTTTGGAGTGTAGGTCTTTCCTTCATAAACGAATGTTTCGGGGCATGCTCCTACATACTGGTCAATGACAGTTTGCACGCTGTCTTGCCAATGTGGTTTGGGAGAAGCGTTTCTTAAGGGAGCCTGTTCTTCTGTGGTAAAGCGGTTCAGCTCAGGCTTTCCCTCGTTCCATACAATGCTGCTCACTGTACGTTCCAGTTCGGGGAAGAGCACTTTGAAGTTAGCCAAAGAGTCACCCGTCAGCGAGCCTGGAGCTGGCATAGCTTCCTCAGGACAGATGCCATGCTGGCGAATCACCTCGAGCACATCTTCACATGAGCCACCCTCGGAAATCTGACTATAGCCATGCATGCGCACATAATGCGTGGCGCAATCCATATAGTCTTTGTTTACCACAAACATCTCGCACAGGTCGTAGGTCTTGCCTGTCTTCCGCAGTATCTCGCTCTCCAGATAGCCCAGCGTAGCGAAATCCCAGCACGTACCACTGCGATACTGGTTCTTCACACTCGTTATCGGAATTACCTTCAGCGTTGTAAAGGTCTTTCCTTCAGTTGTAACGGTCTTGCCTCCGTATGATAAGATAACCTGTGGCTGCACGTTCTCTTGTGCCGATGCTGTTGTCATGAACAACCCTACGGCAATGATTGTCAATGTTCTCATGATGTTCATAGCTCTGTTTGATTACACACAGATATGGTCACTACTGTGCTTGCTGCAAAATTAGTAATTTCCTGCAATTATTCCTCATTTATTTCTATCTTTGCAAAAAAAGAATCATCATATTCGACTAACAATACGAAAACAAGGACAGAAAGTATGAAAAGCAAACAGCATAAAACTAACTATAGGAGATGGATATTGGGGATCTTGCTGGTGCTTACCATAGCAATGATGGTGGTGCCAGGGGGCAACGAGCTGTATGCTAAGCATATCTATCCTTGGGTGGGTACGGCATTGGCGAACCTCTCGTCGTGGATTCCTTTCAGCATCAGTGAGGTGCTGGTGATGCTGAGCATCGCATGGATAGTGCTCTACCCTCTCTATGCCTTGGTGCATCCCAAGAAGAAGTTCTGGAGGGCGATGGGGAATGTGGTGGAGTACTTGCTTTGGCTGTTTGTGTGGTTCTACTGGGCTTGGGGGTTGAACTATGGACAACCGAACTACTACCAACGTACCAACACGGCACCTGTGGCTTACGACGAACAGCTGTTCAAGGACTTTGCCAAACGATATATCCAGGCACTGAACAACAACTATACGGTGGTGGAGACAAAGGATGTGGAGAAGGTGAAGGAGAATGTAATGGCGGCATATAAACTGCAAGGGTTCAACCGCATACGCATCGTGAATCCGCAAGCCAAGACCATGCTTTACACGCCTTTGGCTTCGATGGTGGGGGTAAGAGGAAGCATGGCACCATTCTTCTGTGAGTTTACCTTGAACGGTGATGTGTTGCCGCACAGTTATGCTGCCACTTACGCGCATGAATATGCGCACTTACAGGGCATCACATCTGAGGGTGAGGCGAACTTCTACGCTTATCTGGCCACCACGCAATCGACGGACAAAGGCATCCGCTTCAGTGGGTATTACTCCATCTTAGGACATGTGTTCAACAATGCCAGAGTATTGCTGAGCGAGGATGAGTATAAATCGTTGTATGAGGACCTGCGGCCAGAGATAAAGTCACTGCTAGCGTCTGATATGGCTTATTGGGAAGCGAAATACAACGAAAACTTTGGTAAGGTGCAGGACTATCTGTACGACCTGTACTTAAAATATAACAAGGTGGAGGCAGGTAGGAAGAGCTACTCTGAGGTGATTGGATTGATCATTGCTGCTGAACACTGACAGTACAAGAAAATACTGGCAAGTTTTTCTTTTAAGTTATTTCCACCCTTGCATACAATTTCAATCTATCATTCTCACTATAAATTTATAACGCTTTTACATACATAGTTACACTACCCCTTTTAAACGATTGAGCCTTAACGGCTTGGAGTGAGTGTAACTTCTTCAGAAAGTTACACTGCCTACTCTACTTGCAAAACAAGTTGTTTTGGTGTCGTTAACTAGTAGTTTAAGGCATGAAGGAAGCATCTTAACGGTACCAAAACAAGTTGTTTTGCTGTTGCAAACTACCGTCGTTTTGTATGCAGGTTTGTTGTGCGTTGTTGCTCAACTATCTTACAAAAGTGAAAAACATCCCTTGCAAATACCGAGAACAATAGCTTACATGGTAAGGAATAATAAAACAAATGGTTATTAGTTTTTTCGAACTTTCTTTCATTATTCAAATTATATAGTGTATCTTTGGCTTTTGAAAGAATAAGATAGATAACTATGCAAAGGACTCTGATACATCATGTGACGATAGTGAATGAGGGCAGACAATTCAAGGGTGCTGTCATCATAGAGGGGGAAGTGATTTCGGCCATCGTAGAGGGTGAGGTCTATAATTTGGAGGACTTCGACACTGTGATGGATGGTACGGGGTGCTACCTGTTGCCTGGCGTTATTGACTCGCATGTGCATTTTCGTGATCCCGGGCTGACACACAAGGCGGACATCACTTCTGAGAGCAAGGCTGCTGTAGCTGGGGGTGTGACATCGGTGATGGATATGCCAAATACGAACCCACAGGCCACTACGCTGGAGGCTTGGGAGGCGAAGATGGAGAACTTTGCTCAGGATAGTCTGGTGAACTACAGTTGCTATTTCGGAGCGACCAACACTAACTACGACTTGTTTGACAAGCTGGACAAGCATCGTGTGCCTGGCATCAAGCTGTTCATGGGCTCGAGCACAGGCAATATGCTGGTGGACAGGAAAGAGAGTCTGCGCCATATCTTTGGGGGTACGGACATGCTGATTATGGCGCATTGCGAGGACCAGCATACCATCAGTGAGAATATGGCAAAACACAAGGGGGATGATGGTGATGCACCTATCGGTTTGCATCCTATGATACGCTCAGAAGAGGCTTGCTGGCTCTCGTCGAAGTTGGCGGTAGAGTTGGCGCAGGAAACGGGGGCTCGTCTGCATATCGCTCATATTTCTACAGCTCGCGAATTGGCGTTGCTATCTGATGAGCCATTGACACAGAAACGCATTACAGGGGAGGTTTGTATCTCTCACTTGATGTTTAACGATACTGATTATCAAACATTAGGAGCTAAGATAAAGTGTAACCCTGCCGTAAAGAGCGTGGGCGACCAACTGGCTTTGCAACAGGCTTTGAATACCCAACGGCTTGATACGGTGGCTACCGATCATGCTCCGCACTTGCTGAGTGAGAAACAGGGGGGTGCCCTGAAGGCAATGTCGGGCATGCCTAGCATTCAGTTCTCGCTGAACTGCATGCTGGAATTGGTGGACAAGGGCATTATCAGTCTCGAGACGGTGGTGCAGAAGATGTGCCACAACCCTGCCCTGCTCTATCGCATCGAAAAGCGTGGGTTTATCCGTCCTGGCTATCAGGCCGACCTGGTATTAGTGAGGCCAAACACCACCTGGGAAGTTACGCCAGAGGTCATCCAGAGCAAATGTGGGTGGAGTCCTCTTGAGGGGCATGGCTTCAATTGGAAAGTTGAAAGGACGTTTGTGAACGGTAAACTGGCATTTGCTGATGGCGCTCCGAGAGAAGGGATCAGAGGGGAAGAATTGAGAATTAAATGAAGAATAAATAACAACTGATATATTATGAAAAGAAGATCTTTTATCATGACTGGTTTGGTAGGTGGTGCTGCTTTAGCTATGAGCAGTTGCAACGCTGCTCCTGCAAAGGAGGAAGAGGCTAAGACCACTGCTGCCGACAACAAGTTTCATTTGAGTTGCGCAGATTGGACTTTCCACAATTTCGACATCGACACAGCTCTCCAGACATTGCAGAAGTGCGATATCCATTATCTTTGCATCAAGGATTTCCACTTGCCACTGGATGCTACGGACGAGCAGATCAAGGCATTTCACGCCAAGTGTGCGGAATATGGCGTAACAGGCTACGGCGTGGGTCCTATCTATCAGAATACGGAGGAAGAGGTGGACAAGGCATTTGCCTATGCCCGCAAGGTGGGTGCCAAGGTGATGCTTTCGGTTCCTCCCTACGAACTGTTGCCTTACGTGGACAAGAAAATCAAGGAATATCCTGAAATAAAATATGCCATCCACTTGCATGGACCTGACTTGGACGTGTATCAGGATGCTACGGTGATTTGGGATAAGGTGAAGGACCTCGATCCTAACATCGGTATGTGTTTGGATATTGGTCATGATTTCCGCAACGGTGCCGACCCTGTGGCCGACCTCGAGAAGTACCACACTCGTGTGTTTGACATGCACATCAAGGATGAGACGGACAACTCGAAAGAGGGCAAGTGCATCGAGATGGGACGTGGCAAGATTGACTTCCCTGCTTTCGTGCGCATGATGCGTAAAGTGGGCTACGAGGGCATGTGTAGCCTGGAGTACGAGAAGGATATGGATAATCCGTTCCTGGGCATTGCCGAGTCATATGGTTACATGAAAGCGGTTTGCCAATTGGCGTGAGCATTGTTAATATATACAGCATTGGTGAAGTGGCAGAGTTTGTGAACTGGCTCTACTTCTTCCATGCGTGGGGTTTTGCTCCACGCTTCGCCGCTATTGCCCAGGTGCATGACTGTATAGGTTGCCAAACCACTTGGGTGAACAGTTTTTCTGAGGAGGAGCAAGGCAAGGCTCGTGAAGCTGTCAAGCTGATGAACGATGCCCATCAGATGTTGGGCGAGTTGGAGGGCAAGCTGACTTGCAAATGTGCTTTTCAGCTGTTTGAGGCAAATGCATCGGGTGATAACCTACTGATTAACGGCGTTTTATTCCCATTGCTCCGTCAGCAGCGTATGACTCGAGAAGGAGAGCCGTATCTCTGTCTGAGCGACTTCGTGCGACCTGTGGAAATGGGAATACCCGACAAAGTAGGAGTGTTTGCGGCCACCATCGACGATTCGGCTTTGTTAGAAACGGACGATGCTTATCGCAAGCTGTTGGTGCAAACGCTGTGCGACCGCTTGGTGGAGGCTTCTGTGGAGAAGTTGCACCTGTATGTCAGGAAAGAGGCGTGGGGCTATGCGCCTGACGAACGACTCAGCATGACCGACCTGCTATTGGAGAAGTTTCAAGGCATACGTCCAGCGGTGGGCTATCCCTCCCTACCCGATCAGTCGGTTAATTTCATCATCGATGAACTGATCCATCTTGGGAGCATCGGCATTACCCTCACGGAGAATGGGGCGATGCATCCGCATGCTTCTGTCAGCGGACTGATGTTGGCGCATCCGCAAGCTCGCTATTTCAGTGTGGGAAAGATTGGCGAAGACCAACTTATTGATTATTCACAACGCAGAGGACTGCCTGTAGAAAGCATGCGCAAGTTCTTGGCAGCAAACTTATAATACTATGTTACAAAGACTTGCATTCATTTTCGTATTATTGATCTTTATCCCTGATGCTTATATCTACTGGTTATACATCAGGAAATGGAATAAAGCACAGTGGGTTAGAATCTTGTGGTGGTTGCCATCTATCATTCTGGCAGCTGGCTTTATCAGTGCCGAATACATCGGTACGCAAAACCCTTTGGTTGAGCGCCAGAGCATCATTGCTTGGCTGGGCATCTTCATCATTTGTATAGGTATGCCCAAACTCTTTTTCATGCTGGTAGATCTGATTGGTCGCATCCTGCACGCTATCATCAAACCTATCTCCGTGCGATGGTTCGCTTGGTTGGGCATTATCCTGGCCGTCGGTTTCTTCTGCATAGCCTTATATGGCAGTACGCTCGGACTTAGTCATTTTCAAGTGAAACAAGTGACCTACACCTCGCCTCGTCTTCCAGAAGGTTTTGATGGCTATCGCATCGTGCAGATATCCGATGTCCATTCAGGCAGCTACAAGGATCGTCCTGACATTATGGAGAAGCTGGTAAAGCTTACCAACGAGCAGCAAGGCGATGTGATTTTCTTTACGGGCGACTTGGTGAACCAACGTTCTAAAGAGGTGGATCAGTTTGTTGATGTACTGAGTAAGTTGCATGCTCCCGATGGCGTTTATTCCATTTTGGGCAACCACGATTATGGAAGATATTACCGTTGGGCACAGCCTGGTGACGAGGAACTCAATCAAGAACATTTGGAGAAGCAAGAATTTAACATAGGTTGGAAATTACTTAAGAACCAACATGATATAATTCACAGAAACAACGATAGCATTGCGGTAATTGGGGTCGAGAACGACGGTAATCCGCCCTTCCCACAATATGCCGATTTGACTAAAGCATCTGAGGGCACAGAGGGGATGTTCCGCATCTTGTTGAGCCACGATCCTACGCATTGGCGCAGGGAGGTGTTGCCTACTACTGACATAGACCTCATGCTGGCTGGTCACACCCACGGGACACAGTTCATGCTCTTCGGTTGGTCGCCTGCTGCATGGCTATATGACGAATGGGGAGGCATGTATCAAGAAGGCTCACAAGCATTGTATGTCAGTTTGGGCATAGGTTATGTAGGTTTGCCTTTCCGTTTTGGCGCATGGCCTGAGATAACGGTCATCACCCTGCATCGATAATTATTAAAATACATAACGCCATGAAAAAATCATTTCTACTCTTTCTAGTATTGCTCACAGGCCTGGTGCCAGTGAAGGCGGATGAGGGCATGTGGCTACCACTACTCATCTCTAATCGAATAAATGACATGCAGGCTAAGGGCTTCCGACTCACGGCCGAGGATATCTATAGTGTGAATAACGCCTCGCTGAAGGATGCCGTAGTGCGTTTTGGCGGAGGCTGTACTGGTGAGGTGGTCTCTCCTGATGGACTGCTCTTTACAAACCACCACTGCGGTTATGGACAGATTCAGGAGCACAGCACAGTGGAGCACGACTACCTGAAAGATGGCTTCTGGGCGATGAGTTTTGAGGAGGAACTACCGAATCCTGGACTTACCGTGAGCTTCTTGCAGCGTATGGAGGATGTAACCGACAAGGTCTTGAAGGGCTATGTACCTTCTATGACCAACGGTCAGCGCGATTCTTTGGTTCAGGTAAATTCCAGAATCATCACCGAGCCTATCAATAAGCAGGGAAAGGGTATCCGCTCAACGGTGGAAGGTCTCTACCAAGCCAACCAGTACTTCCTCTTTGTCTATAAGATCTATTCCGATGTGCGACTGGTGGGTGCTCCCCCCTCTTCCATCGGTAAGTTTGGTGGCGATACCGACAACTGGATGTGGCCCAGGCATACGGGCGATTTCTCTATCTTCCGCATCTATGCTGACAAAAACAACGAGCCAGCCGAATACTCCAAAGACAATGTGCCTTATAAGCCAAAACACTATTTCACCATCTCCCGCAAAGGTGTGAAAGAGGGTGACTTTACGATGGTGTATGGTTTTCCTGGTACAACCAAGGAGTATGTCACTTCCGATGAGGTGCGCTATACTGGCGAGGTGTCTGACCCTGAGAAGATAGCTCTGCGTACAATGCGTCTTGATATCCAGAAAAAAAATATGTCGCAGGACCAGGCAGTACGCATCCAGTATTCATCCAAGAATGCCGGCGTATCTAATGCCTGGAAGAAATGGCAAGGAGAATCCAAAGGTTTGGCTCGCAGGAAAACGGTGGAGTCAAAGTTGGATTTTGAAGACAGATTCCGCAAGTGGGCAGAAGGAAATGAGTACAAGGGACTGCTGGAACAGATTTCTTCACTCTATGAGCGACGTAACCCCTACTTCCGCGCACAGGAATATTATAACGAAACAGTATCTACCATAGAGTTGTTGTCATTTGCCAGCAGAATCCACTCGGCACTGAAGGATGGAAAACCTGTACAGGATGTGGCCGATGACTTTTACAAGGACTACTACCAGCCTATAGACGAAGAGATTTTCGTGGCTATGATGGGCGCTTTCGACAAACAGCTCAGCGCAGAGTTCAAGCCAGCATACCACTCGCAGAAACTGGCTCAATATGGTAGTCTGGAAGCATGGCGAAACGACGTGTTTGCACGCTCCATCTTCACTGACAAGGCCAAGGTGTTGCGTCTTACCAAAGAGGATCTCCCGAAAATAGAGGCCGATCCAGCCTACGAGATGTATAATGCTTACAACCTGTGGTACCGCAAGGATCTGCAGCCTGTGGTGAGCCGTCTGGGACAGGAAATTAGTTTGGCTAATCGCCGATACATGAAAGCACAGATGGAGTTCCAGCCCGACAAGACATTCTATCCTGACGCCAACCGCACGCTACGCGTGTCCTATGGTCAGGTAGCAGGCTACAACCCGTCGGATGCTATCTCCTACTCTCCCATCTCTACACTGAAAGGTATCATTGAAAAGGATAATCCGGATATCTTCGACTACAATATTCCGCAGACCCTGCGCGATATTTATGCTGAAGGAGGCCACGACGACCAGCCCGTGTGCTTCCTGGCTACCAACCACACCTCAGGAGGCAACTCAGGAAGTCCTGTCCTCAATGCCAACGGTGAACTGATAGGCATCAACTTTGACCGAGTATGGGAAGGAACCATGAGTGACTTGGCCTTTGACCCTGAATTCTGCCGTAACATTTCACTGGATATCAGGTATCTGCTGTTCGTGGTAGAGAGGATTGGCCATGCACAGTGGTTATTGAATGAATTGACTTACGCTGATTAACGATTACTTTTTCGGAGCAACGAGTGCCCCTGATCTTCGCTATATGGATGTGCCGGCGGCTGACTGCGAGCAGATATGCCGCCTACACACATCCATATAGGCTTGGCATAGCTCAAGCAAGCATAACTTTGCACACGCTGCCCCAGAAAGGTTGCTCACGAACTTTAGCGGTCAAACAGCAATTTGTAGTCCCGCTCAATGGCAGGCTTGGTCCACTCCTCTGGAACTAGCTTCCATTGGTTCAGCGGTTGTGGATTAACGTCAGGATGCTGCTCGATATACTCCATGAGGTAATAGCGCAAATCCTTATCGGTAGAGACAATCACTCTCTTAATAAGGTCGTCGTGGGCAATGCCGGCACCTTTGGTGAGGTGCTCACCTCCACCATTGCCTCGATAGGAGTTTACAGCTACCTTATAGTGCTTGTCAAGGTCGAAAGGCGTTCCATCGGCCATACGCTCAATCTTTACTTTCTGTCCTGCTGGTTTGGTAACATCTACCGTATAGATGATGCCTGCAGCTGAGTCGAAGTTAAACATCGGATGCAGGAACTTGGCTCGTCCATCACCAGCATTCTCTTGCGACACATCCATCAACAGCACATGGTCGTTCTTCGACTTCATCTCGTTGATCCAAAGACCATAGGAATACTCTAAAGCGCCTAAGATTTCACAACCTGTGAGGTCCATCGTATAAAGCATGTTTTCATACTTATAGAGGTTGAACATATCGCTCACATACACATCGCCTTCCTTGATCTGGGCATCATACGACAACGGAGCGACAAAGGAGATGTCGGCTCCCGTGAGGGTCAGTTGCAGGGAATGAATGAGGTCGATAAAGGCTGATGGCCCGAAGTAGGCAGGACGTGTGGTAATGGTGGCAGCAAAATGACCTATCTTCTTGGAGATGAACTGCGTCACTGCGTCATACTGCTTGGAGAATTGTTGCATGAAGGCTTCGCTCACAGGGAGGTCATCCACCGAAGCCAACTCTCCTTCCACCTGTTTCAAAATCACTCTCCCATTCTCAACTACGCACTTAATGGTGACATCCGACACCACATGTGCCGCATTGCCTGGGTTGATGAGCAACACACTATCGCCCTCGACATTGACTATCTTATGACAATCACGGCTATGGTCATGCCCAAACAACACCACATCGAAGCCAGGTACTCGCTCGGCTACCTCTTGAGCAGCATGTTCACGATAGATGCCACTCAGCCACTGGGCCTCATCGCCTGTATGAAACAAGCCTATCACCACATCGGCCTTTTCTTTCTTCTTCAGGATGGGCATATACTTGCGAGCGGTTTCTTCCATATCGTCGAAGCGCAAGCATTCCCACAGGTTTTCCGACAACCAAGCAGGGATGCCTGGAGTAATCATTCCCAATACGGCTATTCTAATACCCCCACGCTCGAAAACTACATAGGGCTTGAAATGGGGGTTTCCTGTGTCTGTTTCTATGATGTTGGCTCCCAGTATGGGGAAATCGCAATCTGCGGCCCAACGGTCGAATACAGGACGGCTTACTTCCACATCGTGGTTGCCCATATTGCCTGCGTCAAAGCCCATGTAGCTCAGCATCTCTGCAGCTAGATGGCGCGATTGCTGGTCGATATAGTTGTAATAATAGGCCGAAGGTTGTCCTTGCAGGATATCACCATTATCGAGCAGCAACACCCTGTCGCCATACTGCTTACGTTGCTCCTCCACATAGGTATGCACACGTGCCAAGCTTCCCTTTACGTCTTTTCTGTCGATAAAGTCGTAGGGATAGAAGCTACCATGCACATCGCTGGTTTCTATCACCTTCAGCTCAACCAACTGCTGTTCCTGTGCCATCGTTATCATCGGGCCCATCATTAACAGACTCATCCACCAAAACAGTTGCTTCTTCATATGTAGTCTTTTTTGTTTCAAACCAGTAAATAATCAAGCCTGTGGCTATTATCATCAGGATGGTGCAAGGCAAAGAGGCCTCGAAGCCGAAGTCGCCTCCGTTCATCAGTGTATTGTCGGAGATGTGCAGCTTCAGCAAAGTGTTCTTGGCGCCTGTGCCACTCACGTCATAGCCCAAGACGGGTCCTTGGATGAAGTTCCAGAACAGGTGCAAGCTGATGGGGAACCACAGGTTGCGGGTATAGATATAGGCTACGCCAAGCAGGATGCCTGCCAACGTGAGGTTGAACAACGAGAAGTTGGTCATGCCTGGATTGCCCAGATGCAGGCAGGCAAAGATGAAGGCTGAAAGCACCAGTGCGAGGAACTTGTTCATGCCTGTATCGAGCATGTGGCCGAGCACGAAGCCTCGCATCATGGACTCCTCCATTACGGCTACCATTATGTAGAACAGGAACTGTATTATCAGGTAAGAGGGGTCAAAATGCACACCATCGATGCGGATCCACCCAGCAATGAGGGAAACGATATAGCCGATGGCATAGATGGCTGCAGCTACGCCCAAACCACAGAGGAGGTCTTTGCCCCTACCCTGCAAGCCGAAGCCCATATTGGTGACAAACGGTACCTCATCCCAATAGTGGATAATGAGCCAGGCAGCCAACAGAACTGATGCCACTTGGATGGCTTCGATGACCAGTATGGCCCAGCGCTCGGGGTTGTTCACATCGACCCATCCTGAGAAGGCGAACGGCAACATCAAAACCACCATAAAAAAGCCAGCTGCCATCGCGAAGACGATGAGCTTGGCCAACAATATAAGATATTTCTTCATATTTATTTTAGGTTTATTTTGGTTACAAAGATAATAAATCTTTAACTTTGCACCACTAAACATAAAACAAAAGTGATATGGCATCATTTTTTATTGCCTTAGTGGCTTTACTCATCGGTTATTTGGTGTATGGAAAGTTTGTGGAACGACTGTTCGGTCCTGATGACCACCGTAGGACACCAGCCTACTCGCAAGCTGACGGTGTGGACTATATCCCTCTGCCTGCTTGGAAAGTTTTCATGATACAGTTTCTGAACATCGCAGGTACGGGTCCTATCTTCGGTGCCATCATGGGTGCCCAGTTTGGTCCTTCTTCCTATCTGTGGATTGTGTTTGGCTGTATCTTCGCTGGTGCCGTACATGACTATCTCTGTGGTATGCTTTCAGTGCGTCACAACGGTGTGGGTGTGCCAGAACTGGTGGGTACTTACCTGGGACCTGTTGCCAGGAAGATCATGCTGGTGTTCTCGGTGTTCCTGTTGCTGATGGTGGGTACGGTGTTTGTGTACAGTCCAGCTATCATCCTGGGTGACAAGATGGGTGGCGACACGCAGATGGTGATGACATGGTGTCTCATCATTTTCTTCTATTACATCATCGCCACGATGTTGCCTATCGACAAGATCATTGGCCGCATCTATCCTTTGTTTGCTTTCTCGCTGATGTTCATGGCGGTGGCCCTGTGCTTCGTGCTGATCAAGGATATGCCCAACATCCCTGAGGTATGGGACGGTCTGGATAATATGAAGCCTTCGGCTGGTCCAATATTCCCGTGCTTGTTCATCACCATTGCCTGTGGTGCACTGAGTGGTTTCCATGCTACACAGAGTCCGTTGATGGCTCGTTGTATGCAGCAAGAGAAGCAAGGACGCCCCATTTTCTACGGTGCCATGATTGCCGAAGGTGTGGTGGCACTTATCTGGGCTGCTGTTTCGTCTTATTTCTTCTACGGTGGTGCTGCAGAAGCTTTGGGCGCTTCGCTCAAGTCGAGTGCCCCTCAGGTGGTGACACTGGTATCTGAAGGATGGTTGGGTACTTTGGGTGGTGTGTTGGCGCTGCTGGGTGTGGTGGCTGCCCCTATCACCAGTGGTGATACGGCTTTCCGCAGTGCTCGTCTGATCATCTCGGAGTTTGTTCACCTGAACCAACGAAAGATTGTCAACCGTTTTATCATCTGCATCCCATTGTTCCTGATTGCCCTCGGACTGTTGTGGTTCAACATTGCCGACGAGAATGGCTTCAACGTTATCTGGAACTATTTCGGATGGGCCAACCAGTCACTGGCTACCATCGTGCTATGGACGGAAACAGTATATTTAGTAAAACAGCATAAATTTTTCTATATCACACTGATACCGGCTATGTTCATGACGGTAGTAACGGTGTCTTTCCTCATTCTGTCACCTATCGCTTTCGGCTTAGACAAGAACATAGCCTATATCTGTGGTGCTGTGGCTGTGGTGGTTGCTACAGGCTGGTTCTGCCACTGGTATCGCAAAAATAGCTGACAGTGTGGCATAATTCGGCTTTGGCAAGCTATTTGCTGACTGACAAGTGACTTTATTACAACGCTAACAAAAACAGGAGGATGGAAATATGAAACGGAGATTTAACCTAAAACAGAATAAAAAGCAAAAAATCGATATGAACTCAGAAGAAAAGAATGTGGAAGAGATGAAGAATGTGGAGGAGGAAACTGTTGAGAAGAACGTTGAACAACCTGCTGCTGAGGAAGAACAGCCTGTAGAGGGCGAAGCTCAGAATGAGGCTGAAGAACCTGAAAAAGAGCTGACTGCTGAAGAGAAACTGCAAGCTGAAGTGGAGAAACTGCAGGCAGAACAAGAGGAGATGAAGGATAAATACCTGCGTCTCTCTGCAGAGTTTGACAACTACCGCAAGCGTACGATGAAGGAGAAGGCTGAACTGATTCTCAATGGTGGTGAGAAGGCTTTCAAGGCCATTCTGCCTGTGATTGATGATATGGAGAGGGCGTTGGCCACCATGCAGAAAGCTACTGATGTAGAGGCTGTGAAAGAGGGTGTTGACCTGATCTATAACAAGTTCATTCAGATTCTAGGACAGAATGGCGTACAGGCCATCGATACCAAGGAGAAGGAACTGGATACCGATTACCACGATGCCATCGCCATTATCGATGCTCCAACAGAAGAATTGAAAGGCAAGATATTGGACTGTGTAGAAACAGGCTATACCTTGAACGATAAGGTTATACGCCACGCAAAAGTTGTGGTGGGCAAATAAAAACAGACTAAACAGATGGAAGAAAAAAGTTACTACGAGATATTAGGTGTTGAGAAAAACGCCTCGGCCGATGAGATCAAGAAGGCCTACAAGAAGAAGGCCATTCAGTATCATCCTGACCGTAACCCAGGCGACAAAGAGGCTGAGGAGAAGTTCAAGGAAGCTGCCGAGGCCTATAGCGTGTTGTCTGACCCTGACAAGCGTCAGCGCTATGACCAGTTTGGCAAGGCAGGCGTAAGCGGAGCAGCTGGCAACGGTGGTCCGTTTGGCGGCGGCTTCGGAGGCGGTATGTCTATGGATGATATCTTCAGCATGTTTGGCGACATCTTCGGTGGTCGTGGCGGTTTCGGAGGCTTCAGTGGCTTCGGAGGCGGTGGCGGTAGTCAGCAACGTAGGTTCCGCGGTTCTGACCTTCGTGTGCGCGTCAAGCTCAACTTGAAAGAAATCTCTACAGGTGTTGAGAAGAAATTCAAACTGAAGAAATATGTGACCTGTCCTCATTGTCACGGTAGTGGTGCTGAGGGCAATAGCGGCACAGAAACCTGTCCTAACTGTAAAGGTCGTGGTACCGTCATCCGTACGCAGCAGACCATATTAGGTACGATGCAGACACAGACCACCTGCCCTACTTGTGGCGGTGAGGGTCATGTGATCAAGAACAAGTGTACCCACTGTGGTGGCGATGGTATCGTGATGGGCGAAGAGACCGTAACAGTAAAGATTCCTGCTGGTGTGGCAGAGGGCATGCAGCTCTCAATGAGTGGCAAGGGTAATGCAGGCAAGCACAACGGCATTCCTGGCGACCTGCTCATCGTGGTGGAGGAAGAAAAGGACAAGGAGCTGATTCGCGACGAGAACGATTTGGTATATAACTTGCTGCTGAGTGTTCCTACAGCAACCTTGGGCGGCACCGTTGAGATTCCTACGGTGGATAACAAGGTGAAGGTGAAGATTGAGCCAGGCACCCAACCAGGTAAGGTGCTACGCCTGCGTGGCAAGGGATTGCCCGATGTCAATGGCTATGGCACAGGCGACTTGTTAGTCAACGTAAGTGTTTATATTCCTGAAACCCTGAGCCGTGATGAGAAGAAGGCAATGGAGGAGATGCAGGACAGCGACAACTTCCGTCCTTCGGGCTCAGTAAAAGAAAGAATCTTCAAGAAATTCAAAAGTATGTTTGACTAATTAGCTCTGCTAATATAAAATAGGGTGTGACTATAAAGCCACACCCTATTTTTATTTAAAGGTTTCAATTTGCATTACTAATTGGCAGGATTGATGCCAGCTCGTTCTTTCTCTGCTATATTCTGTCGCAATAACTGTTGCTCCTCGATTAGCTTCATGTTTTCCTTTGCCTTGGTGATGAACTCCTGCACCATAGGATGCTGTTTAAAAATGTCAGGGGCACCTCGCAGGATATCTTCCACCTGATCGGTCATCATAGGATAAGGCATCGAACTGCACATCATCATAAACACACTTGGGCCCAACACATTGTTGTAGTTGTCCTTGATGAATGACAATATATATTCGTTCATCTTGCGGTTCAACTCCTCACTCTCCTTCATCATCTGTGCATGCACCTCGTCAATATTGGCACCATTCATTACCATCTGTGCCTCACGGTGATCAAGGTTGTTGAGCTGTTCCTCCAAGTCGTTCCTGCGATCAAAGAAGTTGTAGAGCGCATTGTTCAGCGGCGTACCCCATGCACGCATGTCGCCTGTGTTGATAGACACCTGAATGACACCATTCTCGAGGATGATTGGCATAATGCTCTCGTCATCCATATATATAGATACCATCATTGCAGAATCAGATACACCTTCCATTGAGAACAAACCATGCTCGACCGAAGCAGAATCTACGGGCAACCATCCGTTCTCAGATAATGTCTTGAGATACAGTTTCTTTCCGTCAAGGCTATTGATATCTGACTTTCCTGCAATCTGATAGGCACTGCTACATGCTGTCAACACAGATGCCAGAATCATCATAAAACAAATACGACTTATCGTCTTTTGAATCATACCAATCATGTTTATGTTGATGTCGGAAGCAAATATATTGTTTTATTCAATTAATTGCGTTATCTTTGCTCAAATTTTAAACATCTTTAGAAAATGAAAGTCAAATTCTTAATTATTGTAGCATTCGCTACACTATTCTCATTAGCTTCCAAAGCAGATGAAGGCATGTGGCTCTTGCAGCTGATGCAACAGCAGAACAGCATCGACATGATGAAGAAGCAAGGGTTGAAACTCAGTGCAACAGATATTTATAATCCAAACGGGGTGTCACTGAAAGATGCTGTGGGCATTTTTGGTGGTGGCTGTACTGGCGAGATTATCTCTCCTAACGGCTTGGTGCTTACAAATCATCACTGTGGTTATGGTGCCATTCAGGCACACAGTTCTGTGGAGCACGACTACCTGACTGATGGCTTTTGGGCTGCTACGCTAGCTGATGAGTTGCCTAACGAGCGTCTGTCATTCCGTTTCGTGCACCGTATTGTAGATATCACCGATTTAGTAAATGAACAAATTAAAAGTGGTGTGGTGACTGAAATCAACTCCCTCACTCGCCCCTATCTGAATAAACTGGCTCAGGATGAACTGGCCAAGAGCGACCTGAACGGCAAGCCTGGCATCGTGGCACAGGCTTATCCATTCTATGCTGGTAACAAGTTCTACCTCATTTATTATAAGGTTTATACTGATGTGCGCATGGTAGCTGCTCCTCCTTCAAGCATTGGTAAGTTTGGTGGTGAGACCGACAACTGGATGTGGCCTCGTCATACTTGCGACTTCTCAGTGTTCCGCATCTATGCCGACAAGAACGGTGAGCCCGCAGACTATTCTCCTGAGAATGTGCCTCTGAGCACTCCTAAGTATCTCAAGATTTCCATTAAGGGTTTGAACGAAGGCGACTATGCCATGATCTTAGGTTTCCCAGGTAGCACCAGCCGTTATCTTACGGAGTCAGAGGTTACAGAGCGTATGTACACCACCAATCAGGCCCGCATTGATATGCGTACTGTTCGCTTGGATGTGTTGCGCGAGGCGATGGCCAAGAGCGACAAGACTCGCATCCAGTATGCCAGCAAGTTTGCAGGCAGCAGCAACTATTGGAAAAACTCTATCGGTATGAACCAGGCTATTGCTGACAACAAGGTGCTGGAAGCGAAAGCTGAGGTGGAGAAACAATTCAAAGAATTTGCAAAAGGCAAGCCAGAGTATGAAGGTGTGGTTGACAAAATCAACGATATTGTAGAAAAGTCTATTCCTGTGGAGCGTCAGATAGATTATCTGAGCGAGTTTTACAGTGCTATTGAATTCAGGACTCCAGAAGAACCTATGAAGAAGATGAAGGAGGCCATCATTAACAAGGATAATGCCGCTATAGCTGAAGCTAAGGAACTGATTCGCGCACAATTTGCACGCATCCACAACAAGGACTATGACCACGAAGTGGACCGTCAAGTGGCAAAAGCGATGATTCCTGCTTTAGAGAAAGCACTCAGCAGCAACGAACTGCCCAGCTTCTACCAGGTTATTGCTCGCGACTTCAAGGGCAATGTAGATGCTTATGTTGACAACATCTACAACAACTCTATCTTAGCCAATGAGACTAATTTAGAGAAATTCCTCAAGAAGCCTACCATCAAGGCTATCGACAGAGATCCATCACTTGCATTTGTAAGTTCTACTATGGGCTGCATTTCAAAAGCTATGGATGTTTATGGTGAGACTGAGGATCTGTCATTGCTGCACAAAGCATTTATCCGTGGTCTTGGTGAGATGAAACAGCCTACCCCATCTTATCCTGACGCTAACTTCACCATGCGTCTTACCTATGGTAATGTGAAGTCATACGATCCTAAGGATGGTGTGCACTATAAGTATTATACAACAGGCGACGGTGTGCTGCAAAAGGAAAATCCTGACGATCCAGAATTTGTGGTACCAGCCAAATTGAAGGAACTCTTGCAGAAGCGCGACTTCGGACGCTATGCCATGAAGGATGGTTCGCTGCCAGCTTGCTTCCTGACTACCAATGATATCACTGGTGGTAACTCAGGCAGTCCTGTGATGAATGACAATGGTGAGTTGATTGGCATTGCTTTCGATGGCAACTGGGAATCTCTGAGTGGTGACATCAATTTCGACGACAACCTCCAGCGTTGTATCGCCGTAGATATCCGCTACGTGTTGTTCGTCATCGACAAGCTGGGTGGTGCTCAGCGTCTGATTAATGAAATGACGATAATGGAGTAATAAAATACCCCTCAGTCATTATATGACAGCTCCCCTATTAAGGGGAGCATTTTTTTGTAGGACTTATTGCACAAACTCACCCTATTAAGGGGAGCATTTTTTTGTAGGACTTATTGCACAAACTCACCCTATTAAGGGGAGCATTTTTTAGCCCCCCCCAAAGCTCCCCCTCTTAGTAGAGGGGGTGCCCGTAAGGGCGTAGGAGTATGAATAATTCAATTATAGAGTCCCTTTTGACGAGGGAAGCTCGTAATGGTAAATGTCGCGTTTTACCGCCATCTTTATGGCACGTGCGAGGGCTTTGAAAATTCCCTCAATCTTGTGATGCTCGTTCTGTCCTTCAGCCTTGATATTCAAATTCATCTTGGCTGCATCGCTCAGTGACTTAAAGAAATGCAGAAACATCTCGGTGGGCATCTCGCCTATCTTCTCACGTTTGAACTCAGCATCCCACACCAACCAAGGCCGTCCTCCAAAATCAAGGCACACCTGACACAGGCAATCGTCCATCGGGAGGGAGTAACCGTAGCGCTCAATGCCCCGCTTACTGCCTAAGGCCTGATACAGACACTCGCCCAAGGCCAAAGCCGTATCCTCAATGGTATGGTGTTCATCTACATAGAGATCACCCTTGACCTGAATGGTCAGATCAATGCCACCATGTTTGCCAATCTGCTCCAGCATGTGGTCGAAGAAACCCAAACCTGTGTTGATATCACAATCCCCATGCCCGTCTAAGTTCATCAACACAAAGATATCTGTTTCTTTGGTAGTACGACGAACTTTCGCCTTTCGTTCTCCCGCAAAGAGGAACTCGGCAATACGGTCCCAGTCATCAGACACAAACGCACAATATGCTTTCAGCTCAGGCTTGGCATCCAAACACGACATATCCGGTTGCAACAGGATAGCCTTACAACCCAAGTTCTTAGCCAATTCCACATCCGTAGGTCTGTCGCCAATCACGAAACTATTGGCCAAGTCATACTGCTCATTATTTATATAGTGTTTCAGCATACCTGTGCGAGGCTTGCGATTGGGAGAGTTTTCCTCTGGCATCGAAGGATCTATGCACACTTCATCAAACGTGATACCCTCACCCTCCAACGTCTGCATCACTAAGTTATGTACAGGCCAGAATGTCTCTGACGGAAACGAAGCAGTACCCAATCCGTCCTGGTTGGTCACCATCACGAAGCGGAAGTCCAACTTACTACGGATAAAACCCAGGTTTTTCATCACTTTGGGAACAAACTGCAACTTCTCGAACGCATCGAGCTGATAATCCACAGGTGGCTCGATTACCAAAGTGCCGTCCCTGTCAATAAAGAGGATTCTTTGCCGTTGACCGTTATTATCTAGATTCATCCTTTCCATTGTTTTAGTGCTTCTATTAAGGTATCATTTTCTTCCGGCGTACCGATGGTAATTCGCAAACAGTTGCCACACAAGGTAACGGTATGGCGATTTCTCACGATAATGCCCTCGCCCACCAAATATTTATAGATGGCATTGGCATCTGACACGCGAGCCAAGAAGAAGTTGGCATCCGAAGGGAACACCTTCTCCGTCAGCGACAACTCAGCAAAGCGTTGCATCAGCCTTGTGCGTTCCTCCTTCAAAATCTTCACCCACTCCTTGGTCTGTTGGGCGTTACGTAAAGCCTCTAAGGCCTGTTGTTGCGTCAGCATATTCACGTTGTACGGATATTTCACCTTATTGAACAAGCCAATAATCTCGGATGAAGCAAACGCCAAACCCAAACGGATAGCTGCACAACCCCATGCTTTCGAGAAGGTCTGCAACACTATCAGGTTAGGATATTTGTCTAACAACTGTGTAAACGACGGTTGCTCAGAGAAATCAAAGTAAGCCTCATCCACCACAACGATACCACTAAAGTTTTGCAATAACTTCTCTACCTCAGCATGACTCATGTCATTGCCTGTAGGATTGTTCGGCGTACAGATGAAAGCCAACTTAGTATGATTATCAGCTACTTTCAGTAAATCATCAGCATGGAATTGGAAATCGGCATCCAGCTGTACCTTGCGATACTCGACATTGTTCACATCAGCACACACCTTATACATGCCGTAGCTAGGGTCGATGGCCACAGCATTATCTACACCTGGGTTACAGAAAATACGATACACAAGGTCGATGGCTTCATCGCTTCCGTTGCCACAGAAGATATGCTCTTCGCCCACACCCTTTACCTTGGCAATTTCTTGCTTCAGCGTCTTCTGCAAAGGATCGGGATATCGGTTAATAGGACCATTATACGGATTCTCATTGGCATCGAGGAACACGCTGGCATCCACCCCACTATATTCATCTCTGGCACAAGAATAGGGTGCCAACTCCCAGATATTCTTCCTTACGAGCTTTTTCAAATCAAATTTTGCCTGTTGAAGATGCTCGAGCTGATACTCTACGCTCTGCAACCTTACCGTCACAGCATTCTTGTGGGCATCCAGTTGTTCATTAGCCGCCATCACCTCAATGGCTTTGCCTATGCGCCCAATGCCTTGAGCTGTAAGCTCCTGATAGGTAATCTTTCGACAAAAGCTATCGAGGTTCACCCCATTATACGCCTTTGCATAACCGTTGGTCGGCAAAGTATGGTTAGTACCCGACGCATAGTCACCCGCACTCTCACAAGCAAACTTGCCCAAGAACACCGACCCGGCATTAACTATACGTTTGGCCAGTGTTTCATAATCTTTCGTCTGGATAATCAAGTGCTCAGGAGCATATTCGTTCACCATATCAATGGCCTCTTCCATATCCTTTACCAGTATCAGTCGACTGTATTTCAGCGACTTGTTAGCAATATCCTTGCGAGGCAATGCGTTCAGTTGGCGCTCCACCTCTTTCATTACCGCTTGCTGCAACGACACAGAGGTAGTAACCAATACAGCCTGACTATCCACACCATGTTCAGCTTGGCTCAGCAGATCAGCAGCCACAAACACAGGGTTGGCGGTTTCGTCGGCCAACACCAACACCTCCGACGGGCCAGCTGGCATATCAATGGCCACATCGCCCATGCTTACCAACTGCTTAGCGGCTGTAACATATTGATTTCCTGGTCCAAATATCTTATATACACGAGGCACTGTCTGTGTACCGTAGGCCATAGCACCTATGGCTTGCACACCACCTATTTTATAAATATGACTCACCCCAGCCGTCTTGGCTGCAAACAACACAGCAGGATGCACCTTGCCATTACGTGCCGGAGGCGTACACAATACTATGTCGCGACACCCAGCTATCTGTGCAGGAACGGCCAACATCAGTACGGTCGAGAACAACGGTGCCGTGCCTCCAGGGATATACAATCCCACTCGTTCTATAGGCACCGATTGTTGCCAACAAGTTACGCCCGTCTGTGTCTCCACTTGCACACCCTTAAAACGTTGTGCTTCGTGGAAACGAGCAATATTACCCTTGGCCAATACAATTGCCTCCTTCAGCTCGTCACTCACCAACTGCTCAGCTTCCTGTATTTCTTCCTCTGTCACAGCCAAGCTCTTCAGCCTCACATGGTCGAAAGTTTCCTCATAGCTCAGCACAGCCTCATCGCCGTTATACTTCACTTGGTCAAGAATACCTCTCACCATCTCATTCAGGCTCACCGTGTTCATCACAGGTCGCTTAAGCAGCTCTGCCCATTTTTGCCTCTCTGGATATTCTACTAATATCATACAATAGTATTTTTACTACCCTTATCTTGCCCCTTCCCCCTCTTTTATAGGGGTGCCCGTTAGAGCGGGGCGTATATTATTCTTCAAATTTAAACGTTCAACGGTCAATGGTCAACGGTCACTTTTCGGAGCAGCGAGGGCAGAGACAAGCTTGCTTGAACTATGCCGAGTCGCGACGAAATAGGACGCAGTCAACGTTTTAGACGATCATTTTTTCTATCGGAATCACCAAGATGCCCTGTGCCCCCAAATCCTTCAACTTGCCGATAATCTCCCAGAACCGTTTCTGGTCGAGCACCGTATGTACAGAGCACCAACCCTCTTCCGCCAGCGGCATCACCGTCGGACTCTTGATGCCCGGCAACACGGCAATAATCTCCTCCAGCTTGTCTTTGGGGGCATTCATCAGCACATATTTCTTATCTTCTGCCGCTCTGACTGCATCGATGCGAAACAATAGTTCGTCAAGGATCTCGCGCTTGTCGTCACTGATGTTTTTATTGCCTATCAGCAGGGCTTCGCTCTGCATCACGACTTCTACTTCTTTCAGGTGATTGCTGACCAAGGTGGAACCTGAGCTGACTATATCGAATATCGCATCTGCCAAACCAATGCCTGGGCTAATCTCAACAGAGCCGGTGATAATATGTATGTCTGCCTTTACTCCTTTCTCTGCCAGAAATTTCTTCAGTATCACTGGATAGCTGGTAGCTATTTTCTTTCCCTCAAACCATTGCACTCCTTGATAGTCGGCACTCTTTGGCACTGCTAATGACAGACGGCACTTGCTAAAGCCAAGTCGTTTCACAATGTTGGCATCTTCATCTCGTTCCATAAACTCGTTCTCGCCAACAATGCCGATGTCTGCCACTCCACTGGCCACCGTCTGTGGTATATCATCGTCGCGCAGGAATAATACTTCCAATGGGAAGTTGCTTGCCTGCACCAACAAGGTTCTTTTCATCAGATTCAGCTTGATGTCTGACTCCGCCAGGAACGACATCGTTTCGTCATACAGACGTCCTTTTGATTGTACTGCTATTCTTAACATGCTACTTGATAGTTATAAAAAAAGACTTACCGTTTTGTTGATCGGTAAGCCTTTATATTTATGTTTCCAGACATCCACATATATACCATTTTGCCCACCGAAATTACTCGTTAGGATGATGATGGTAATGATGTGAACCTGTGTAATACATACAAATTGTTTTAAACACGCTGCAAATTTACACGTTTTGGAACAAACTGCCAAACATTTTCTCGATTTTATGATGTTTTCTAACCAATTCTACCTATATTCGCAAAAATAATAATTACAACCGACCATGAAGAATCATTTTCTACTCTCGCTATTGATTTGTTTGCTGTTAGGCAATACTATTTTAGCTCAAGTGAATGAACTGCCTCGTTCAACCCCCGAACGCGAGGGAGTTCCATCTTATGCTGTATCAGCTCTGCTCGACTCGTTGTTTGCCATTCCGCAAACCGACATACACAGTGTGATGGTATTACGTCACGGAAAGGTAATTGCTGAAGTCTATCCTGAGCCATTCAAGGCTGAATACCAACACACACAGTATTCTTGTTCGAAGACCTTTGTCAGTGCAGCTGTAGGTTTGGCTGTCGATGCCAACTTGTTAAGGGTAACCGACCGTGTGGCCACATTTTTTCCTGACAAGCTACCGACTGAAGTTACTCCCGAACTAGCCTCAATGACTATCCACGACCTGCTTATTATGGCATCCGGCATTGATCCCGATGGCAACCTGCGTGCAGAGAACACCTATTGGCTAAAACCTTTACTCGCTAAAACTGTCCAAACGCCAGGTAAGTTGTTCAAATACGACTCGCTGTGCACCTACATGCTTAGTGCCATTGTACAACAAGTTACAGGCAAGACTGTTTTCGCCTATCTTCAAGAGAAACTATTCAAGGATCTGCATATAGAGAAAGTGTCATGGGAGGAAAGCCCTGAAGGCATTACCACTGGTGGCTGGGGATTGTTCATTCAGCCTGAGAGTTTAGCTAAGATGGGACAGCTATTGCTACAGAAAGGCCGTTGGAACGGCAAGCAGCTACTCTCGGAAGCATGGGTAAATCAGATGATGCAAACCCACATTGATACAGGTGATGGCAGAGGTTATGGTTATCAGATGTGGGAAGCATCCAAAGATGGGGCTTACCGTGCTGACGGGCGTTTCGGGCAATATATAGTGGTGATGCCTAAACAAGATATGGTGGTTGTTATAACCCAATGTAGCAACGCCCCAAACCCTTGGATAGTTTCTCAAGTGTTAGCTCCAGCTGTGCAAGACGAAGCCCTTATGGTAGATAAAGGTTATCAAGTTTTGCAAAAGCAACTTCAAAGATACAGCTATCCAACAGTTAGTGGGAAAGCAAAGAGCAAGTTGGCTAAATTATTGGCAAACAAAACATTCAAGTTTTCTGATAATCAATTTGGTTGGAAAGATATCAGCATCTTACATGACGACAAACAACTGACAATCGTTATTACCGACCAACAAGGCATTTGTAGCGAACTTTCTGCTGGCTACAAGCATTGGATTACTACCTGGACACCAGCAAGACCGCCCTACTCCATGAATGCGCAACAGAAATTCAAAGGTATCGAAGGTCCTTTTGCCGTTGCCGCCTGCTATGGTTGGACATCCTCCAATACCCTGCATCTTAATTTTCAATATGTTAATTGGATCAGTGCTTTAGACCTCACACTTACCTTCCAAGGCGACACCGTTCAAATTATGGTCCATAAGAACTATGAACCAGATGTTCCTCAATTTAATGGAACAGCATAAATAAAGAGTATATTTTAGGAGCAGAAGAACGTATTTCATCTACTACGGGAGGACTGGCCTTCTACTACGGGAGGATCGACGGTCTTCCCGTAGTAGACGAAATAGCCTTCTTTTCATCAGAAATTATCAAATTTGGCTGATACTTGCTTCAGGTGGTCAATGATGGGAAGGTGTTGCGGACAGATACCTTCACACTGGCCACATTCTATGCAGTCACCGGCACGGCCAAACTCCTTGGCAAGGTCGGCGTATTTGGAATAGTAGATGGTCCATCCCTTATGCTCCATATCTTCACGCATCAAGTCGTTGTAAAGCGAGAAGTATTTAGGTATGGCTATCTGTTGCGGACAACCTTCAGTGCAATAAGAGCAACCTGTGCATGGCACAGCTATCTGACCATTGATGATGTCTGCCACCTTTGTACACAAAGCCATCTCATCTTCTGTAAGAGGCTTAAAATCTTCCATATACGACACATTGTCCTGCATCTGCTCCAAGGTGCTCATACCAGAAAGAACCATCATGACATTAGGCAAAGAAGCGGCAAAGCGTATCGCCCAACTGGATACTGACATCTGAGGATCAGCGGCACGGAACAAAGCCTCAGCCTGTGCCGGCACCTTTGCTAACGTACCACCCTTCACAGGCTCCATCACCACCACTGGCTTGCCATGCTTGACACACACCTCGTAGCATTTGCGGCTCTGCACCCAATCGTTCTCCCAATCTAAGTAGTTCAGCTGCAATTGTACGAACTCCATCTCAGGATGAGCGTCAAGAACTTCATCCAACAGGTCAGCGGTGTCGTGGAACGAAAAGCCCATGTGCTTCACCAATCCTTGTGCTTTTTTCTCTGCCAACCAAATGAAGCAGTCAAGTTGGTTATACTTCTCATAGCTTGCCTTCTCGATATCATGAATCAGGTAGTAATCGAAATAGCCCGCTCCCGTCTTTTCCAACTGTGCATTGAAAATTTTGTCTCGATCTTCCTTTGTCTGTATGAAACCAGAATGCAACTTCGTAGCCAGTGTATAGGTATTGCGTGGATGACGCTCCACCAAAGCTGTCTTTGTGGCATTCTCACTGGAAAAGCCTACATACATCCAAGCCGTATCAAAATAGGTGAATCCCTTCTCAATGAAAAGATCCACCATTTGCTTCATTTTTTCAATATCAACCGATGATGCCACTTTAGGGTCAATCAAAGGCAATCTCATCAATCCAAAACCAAACTTCTTCATAACGTAACAATAGTTTTATATACTACTTGCAAATATATAAAAACTTCTGTAAACAGCAAACTTAAGACTGTATTATCTGTGCTAAAGAAAGTGCTTTCTTACGATAGTCTTATTAGATTACTTCATTATTTTACTATCCATGCCTTGAACTCTGCGGCACGGTTCTTACTGACATAGATACGTTCAGGCGTCTCTACCCCTACATTAATCAACAGGCGACTGTCAAACCAGATGGTGATGTTGGTAATAGAAGAGCGGGCCACAATAAACTGTTTGTTGGCACGAATGAACTCATTGGGATTCAGTTGTAACATCAACTGGTCAAGGGCAGTGGTACAAGCATAATGCTGTCCGTTCTTGAGATACACCTCCGTATTCTTGTTGGTAGAATAGACGCACGCAATGTCTTTTACTTCTATAGGCAATAGCTTATCGTGATAAGGAATCAACAAACGTGACTTATACTCACTTTCGCCCGTAAGTTGTTTGAGCAGCTGAAGGTACTGGTCGGTATCTTGCTGACTAAGCTTGCCAAACTTCAGCAAGGCTTGACGTAACTCCTGCTCTTTGATAGGTTTAAGCAAGTAGTCAATGCTGTTGACCTTGAAGGCATCAATGGCATATTGGTCGTAAGCGGTAGTAAATATAATAGGTGTATCCACTTCCATCTGCTGGAAAATGGCGAACGACGAGCCATCGCTGAGGTGTATGTCCATGAATATCAAGTCAGGCTTGGTGTCATGCTGTAGCCAACGCACAGTCTGTTGCACGCTTTCTGTATTGCCCAGCACCTTAATGGTTGGGTCTATCGCAAACAGCATTTCCTGCAGGTTCTCAGCAGCTGCGGTCTCGTCTTCTACAATTAAAACTTTCACTTCTTCTTTTTTTATATTCTTAATCCCCAAGTGGCAAGCTTACCATATAGGTTGTGCCATCATTCGTCACTACAATGTTTCTGCTCAACATCATCTCGAAGCGGGCATCCAGATTTTTCAGTCCTGTTCCGTTGGTCACAGGAGGTGCCAGTTTGGGATAGATAGGGTTGCTGACTGTCAGCATACCGTTGGCATCCAAGCGGATATTGATGTTCATCACATGCTCACTGTCTATCATGTTGTGTGTGGTGGCATTTTCTAACAACGGCAACAACGACAATACTGGCAGCTGCATGAAGCGCTTATTTTCAGGCACATCCACCGTGATATTCAATTTGGTACCATAGCGCACCTGCATCACATGACTGAATGCTTCTACAAATTTCAGCTCGTCATCCAGCTTCACTAAGCTACGGCTCTCACTCTGCAAGATATAGCGGAAGATGTCGGACAACTCGCTAATGTATTTCAAGGTGTTCTCATCGTTCTTCTTCCTCACGAGCGACGATATGCCGTTCAGTGAGTTGAAGAAGAAGTGAGGATTTATTTGGTTTGTGAGTGCGTTGCATCGGCTTTCCAGATTCTCGATCTGCAGCCTTTCTATTTCTTTTTCTTTCTTTACTTGGTTATCAAACAAAACGTAGATATAACTCACAAATGCGGTTACGAGCCATATCACGATAAACTGGAAAAACAAAATGCTGAAGAAATGGTCGAATTGCTTGAATGCAAAGGTAAGCACCTCATACACAGCAAATCCTATCAGTGTCAGCAATAGGTTTTTCCACAAATGCTTGGCAAAGATGATGCTGGTCATCTTCTTGTAGTCATATCTCAATATCAACCAAATAAGCAACCAGAAGAAGCCAAAACGGAAGAAGTAGAAAGCCACATAGCCCCCCACATCTTCTGGCTTGACAAACCACTCCAGGTCGCAAACCAACCAAGCGTTGTTAGGATAAGCCACGAAGAATGCCAGCAGCAGACTTATCAACCACGTTTTCTCCTTGACCACCCTGATGTCTTTATCTAAAACTCCCATAATACATTTCCATTATTTACCATAGGCAAATTAACAAAAAAAACAAATGCCATGAAACACTTATCACCTAAAAACGAAAAAAACACAAATAATAACGAAGAAGTAAAGACATCAATTTACCCAAGACGATCATTACTGTTTATACAGGAATAAAGCGGTAGCTAATGTTTTGAATTGTGGAAAGTAAACGGGCCTTTTAGTAGAAGTAAACGGGTCTTTTAGTAGAAGTAAACGGATGGCTTAGCAGAAGTTAAATATTATCTTTTTTTACGGGTATAAATTGTAAATTCCGAAAAATATTGCGAAATTTGATGTTTTAAAGTTAAAAAGAAAGAATAAGACATGAAAGATTACCTATACTACCTGTTTGATGAAAAGATGAACAGTGCGGAACTATCATCCGTAAAGGAAGAGATTTGTGCCTCAGGTGCAAAGGTAATCGACATCCTCCCCACAAAGAAAAACATCAACAGAAGGCTGAAAGAGCTGAAAGGCCCCAAGAAGTACGCTTTACTGATAGGCAACACCGTAGAGTCACAACAGGCTGCCCAAAAAGCAAGAGTGCATTTCTGTGGTTGGTTAGACGGCAGCACGGATGCAACAGACTTTCAATCACTTCCTTACAGACAACTACTGAAAGACATCAGGCTATTGCCTTTGCTAAGTCATCCATATCCCTATCATAACTATGGATGGTTGGGCAACACCGTTAAGAAATACATCCGATGGATACATTTCAAACAAATCAAGGGAATGTCGCATAAACCTAAACATAGTGAGCAACTGCATGTGTGTAGGAATTGCGGCGAGACCTATGAAGGCAACTTCTGCCCTACTTGTGGACAGACACACAAGACTCCACGTTTCGACATCAAAGATTTGTTTAAGAATATACTGTCGGAGGCCATTAACATTGAACATGGTTTTTTGCGCAACTTCATGGAGTTATTCTGGCGACCAGGCTATATGGTGCGCGATTATTTGAGTGGTAGGCGCAAAGACTACCACAAACCATTTCAAACTATTTTTGTTTTAGCAACCATTTATTTGGTTGCAGCTCATCTTTTGGATCCTGCCTCATTTGTAAAACAAGAGGAAGTAAGATTGGAGCAAATACCAACAATTAGTCAGAAGTTGTCGGCCGACTCTGCCAACAATGACATCGTACCTCAGCTATACGAAATTAACAAGTTAGCAAGAGAGGCATTAGACATCAAACGTGAACAGAACACTATCAAGGCATTAGCAGCTGCTGACAGCATCATGAAGATACAACGCTCAAGAGGATTATTCATAAGCAAAGAAGACAGCATATTGGTAATGCGCCAAATAATGGCAGCTATGTCGAAAGACGAGAGTGTAAAACTTTCTGAGGCACTGAGTGAAAACGTAAAAGATGTGAAAGGCATCCTCGGATGGGGAGCCCGCTTAGCCGCCCAAAACGCAGCAGTAGTAGAAAAGTTTGAGGAAAAATATTATCATGAGGGCACATTTCTATATGCTATGGTAGAAATGATCAAAGATTTCTTTGATATGAACAAAGCCGTAGCCATCATTCTGATGATACCAGTAATGGTTTTTTGTGCCAGAAGGAGTTTCCGAACCACCTTGGTAAGCATGAGAACCAACTTAGCAGAATATATTCTGCTGTTCACGTTTATTGGATCGCAACTCCTATGGCTACAACTCATCACACTTTTGTTTACCCAAACATCAAACTTTGCCCACAGCTTCGATACTGAAGCTGGTATTATGTTCCTTATTTGGGATTTGAAACAGTTTTTCAACCTCACATGGGGGGATGCCTTCAAACGCTCGGTATTATACATGGGTGGCTACTCAATTTTGTTGGCCATACTGCTGGTTCCTACCATTAGCGTACTGGGAAGCATAGTAATGTGGTTCCTCTATCAAATTACCTGAGAAAAAGATTAAGAAAAGCTTGGTGGTTTAGATTAAATGTTGTAATTTTGCAGCCGATTATTCCGCATCGGGTTCGATTAAGCGATTGGCAAAGGAGGTCAACCACCCGTCGGAGCTAACTTTTACAATTATTATTTAAATGTACGCAATTGTAGAAATCAAAGGTCTGCAGTATAGAGTAGAGGCAGGCAAGAAGTTGTTTGTCAACCTGCTGCATGACGTAGAGAATGGTGACTCAGTGGAGTTCGAGAAAGTATTATTAGTTGACAACGAAGGTGCTATCACCGTTGGTACCCCAGTGGTTGAAGGCGCAAAGGTTGTGGCTGAAGTAAAATCAAAGATGGTAAAGGGCGACAAGGTGCTGGTCTTCCACAAGAAGAGAAGAAAAGGGTTGCGCAAGTTAAACGGTCACCGCGAGCAGTTTACCGAGATCGTGATTAAAGAAGTTATTGCATAAACATTAAAAAGTAGAAAAGATATGGCACATAAAAAAGGTGTTAGTAGTTCTAAGAACGGACGCGAATCACATAGCAAACGATTAGGCGTTAAGTTGTTCGGTGGCCAGACTTGCAAGGCTGGTAACATCATCGTTCGTCAGAGAGGCACTCAGTTCCATCCTGGTAAGAATATCGGCATGGGTAGCGACCACACTCTGTACGCATTGGTTGACGGAACTGTTCAGTTCCAGGTTAAGCGTGAAGACAAGCGCTTTGTAAACGTTATCCCAACTGAGGTAGTAGCAGAGGCATAACGACGAAGCGGTTTATGAATAAACGGAAGGGATGCGATTGGAAAAGTTGCATCCCTTTCTTATAAAAGAACAAACAATCAACAACAAGTATAGGCTATGCTTACCATTAAACAAATCACTGAAGATACCGAAAAGGTAATCAAAGGATTGCAGAAGAAGCATTTCGACAATGCAAAGGAAACCATTGAGAAGGTTTTGGAGAAAAACGATGTGCGCAGAAAGACGCAGACCGTACTGGACAACAACTTAGCTGAGGCAAACAAACTCTCAAAGAGTATTGGTATGCTGATGAAAGAAGGCAAGAAAGACGAAGCTGAAGCAGCCAAGGCTCGTGTGGCTGAGTTGAAGGAAACCAATAAGACCTTGCAAACTGAAATGGACCAAGCTGCCGATGACTTGAAACAACTGCTCTACACCATCCCCAACATTCCTTATGACTTGGTACCTGAAGGTGCGGTAGCAGAGGACAACCTGGTAGTAAAGAGCAACCTGAAGGAGTGCACTGACGGTGACACAGTAGGCAACTGGAACGTTAACCCCTCTCTGGGCATCACAAACCCTCTTCCTCACTGGGAACTGGCCAAGAAGTACGACTTAATAGACTTTGACTTAGGTGTGAAAATTACAGGTGCTGGCTTCCCTGTATATAAAGGTAAGGGCGCTCGATTACAACGTGCCCTCATTAATTTCTTCTTGGATGAAGCGGGCAAGAGCGGGTATCGCGAGATCCAGCCTCCAACAGTAGTGAATGAGGATTCTGGTTATGGTACAGGTCAGTTGCCTGACAAGGAAGGACAGATGTATCACTGCCAAGTGGATAATTTCTACTTGATTCCTACAGCCGAGGTTCCAGTTACCAATATTTACCGTGATGTGATTCTGGACGAGAAGGACCTGCCTATCAAGAACTGCGCTTATACAGAGTGTTTCCGTCGTGAAGCAGGTAGTTATGGCAAGGATGTGCGTGGCTTGAACCGCCTGCATGAGTTTTCCAAGGTAGAACTGGTACGTATCGACAAGCCCGAACATTCTAAACAGAGTCACCAGGAAATGTTAGACCATGTAGAAGGCCTGCTGAAAAAACTGGAACTTCCGTATCGTATTCTGCGCCTCTGTGGTGGAGATATGAGTTTCACTGCTGCTATTTGCTATGATTTTGAAGTATATTCAGAAGCACAACAGCGTTGGTTAGAGGTTAGTTCGGTATCTAACTTTGACACATACCAAGCTAATCGCTTAAAGTGCCGCTATCGCACAGCTGACAAGAAAGTGGAACTTTGCCACACACTGAACGGCTCCGCTTTGGCTCTACCCCGCATTGTGGCAGCTTTACTGGAGAACAATCAGACCGAGAAGGGCATTCGTATGCCAAAGGCGCTAGTTCCTTATACCGGCTTCGAGTACATCGACTAACTGGTAATTACACCATATATATAATAAGGGGGCACACACGCCCCCTTAATTATGCCCCCTCACTAACACGTAGAGGGGATTTTTAACAAACTTAAGGGATGGCAAGCAAAATAATTAGAATATTGTTTTATTATGTCAAATAATAGCAGTATCTTTGCACCATTCTTTCAAAAAGATAGTAAACAGTAATTATAACGACCAATTTATAAAGGAAATGAACAAAATCGTTAACAAGGAGCAATACTCCGAAAAGGTATTCAAGATTGTTGTTGAAGCACCTCTTATCGCACAGTCTCGCAAGGCTGGCCATTTCGTGATTATCAGAATCGGTGAGAAGGGCGAGCGTATCCCACTGACCATTGCTGAGGCAGACACGAAAGCAGGTACTATCACACTGGTTGTACAGAAAGTAGGACTCTCATCTTCAAAACTTTGTGATCTGAAAGTTGGGGAGTACATCACTGACATCGTAGGTCCGTTGGGTCAGCCCACCCACATCGAGAAGTTCGGTACGGTGGTATGTGCTGGTGGTGGTGTAGGTGTGGCTCCTATGCTTCCGATCGTTCAGGCTCTGAAGGCAGCTGGCAATAAGGTGATTACCGTATTGGCTGGTCGTAGCAAAGACCTCATCATTATGGAGAAAGAGATGAGAGCCAGCTCTGACGAGGTGATTATCATGACCGATGATGGCTCATACGGCACCAAGGGTTTGGTGACACAAGGCATCGAAGGTGTGATTCAGCGTGAGAAGGTGGACAAGTGCTTCGCCATTGGTCCTGCCATCATGATGAAGTTTGTATGCCTGCTGACCAAGAAATATGAGATACCTACCGATGTATCGCTCAATACGATTATGGTGGACGGCACTGGTATGTGTGGTGCTTGTCGTGTAACGATTGACGGACAGACCAAGTTTGTGTGCGTGGACGGTCCTGAGTTCGATGGTCATAAGGTAGATTTCGACGAGATGATGAAGCGCATGGGAGCTTACAAACCTGAGGAACGCGCTGAATTAGAGAAATATGAAGCTGCTCAGCAACAAAAGGCAGAAGCTGACGAGAAAAGTCGTGATGCTGCTTGGCGTGTAGAGCTGAGAGCCAGCATGAAACCAAAAGAGCGCATGGCTATTCCTCGCGTAAAGATGAACGAGCTGGATCCTACCTACCGTGCACATGCCCGTAAGGAAGAGGTGAACCAAGGTCTGACGAAAGAGCAGGCTCTGGTGGAAGCTAAGCGTTGCTTGGATTGCCCTAACCCTGGTTGCGTAGAGGGTTGTCCTGTTAACATCAACATTCCTCGCTTCGTAAAGAACATTGAACGTGGCAACTTCCTGGAGGCTGCACGTACCTTACGTGAAACCAGTGCTTTGCCTGCTGTTTGCGGTCGTGTTTGTCCACAGGAGAAGCAATGCGAATCACACTGTATCCACCTCAAGACCAAGGGCGAGGCAGTAGCTATTGGTTACTTGGAGCGCTTTGCCGCTGATTATGAGCGCGAGAGCGGCCAGTTAGCCACTCCTGAGGTAGCTGAAAAGAACGGCATCAAGATTGCCGTTGTGGGTTCTGGTCCTTCAGGCCTCTCATTCGCCGGCGATATGGCTAAGTTGGGCTATGACGTAACCGTATTCGAGGCATTGCACGAGATTGGTGGTGTGCTGAAATATGGTATTCCAGAGTTCCGTCTTCCTAACAAGATTGTGGATGTGGAAATCGAGAACCTGGGTAAGATGGGTGTGAAGTTTGTGAAAGACTGCATCATTGGCAAGACCATCAGTACCAAGCAGTTGGAGGCAGAAGGCTTCCAGGGCATCTATGTAGCCAGCGGTGCCGGTTTGCCTAACTTTATGCATATTCCAGGTGAGAACCTGATCAACGTATTGTCTTCTAACGAATTCCTGACACGCGTGAACCTGATGGATGCAGCCAGTGAAGATACCGATACCCCTGTACCATTCGGCAAGAACGTAGTTGTGGTAGGTGGTGGTAACACCGCAATGGACTCTGTTCGTACGGCACTTCGTTTGGGTGCCGACAGTGCTACCATCGTTTATCGCCGTTCTGAGAACGAGATGCCTGCCCGTAAGGAAGAGGTAAAGCATGCCAAGGAAGAAGGTGTGCAGTTCCTGACCTTGCACAACCCTTTGGAATACATTGCCGACGAGCAAGGCAAGGTGAAGCAGGTAGTACTGCAGAAGATGCAACTGGGCGAGCCAGATGCTTCCGGCAGAAGAAGTCCGGAACCAATACCTGGTGCCACCGAGACCTTGGATGCCGATCTGGTAATCGTAGCTGTAGGTGTATCTCCTAACCCAATCGTTCCTCGTTCGGTAGAAGGTCTGGAGTTAGGCCGCAAGGGCACCATCGTGGTGAACGACGATATGCAGTCATCTATCCCTACCCTGTTTGCCGGTGGTGATATTGTTCGTGGTGGTGCTACTGTGATTCTGGCTATGGGTGATGGCAGAAAAGCAGCAGCAGCTATGCACAAGAGTTTTCAAAAATAGCCTAAAGCGAATATTAATAAGTGTTTAAAAATGGCGCACTGAAACCCTCAGTGTGCCATTTTTTGTAAAAATCTTCCGAAAGTCATATTTTTTTTGTACCTTTGTATTCTGTTAGAAGTAGAATAGGTTTTTTATGGCTAAGACAGACAGAGTTTTATTTATCACGCAAGAAATTGCTCCCTTCGTTGCTTCGACTGAAATGTCCGAAGCGTGCCGTAGTCTTCCACAGACTGTTCAAGAGAACGGTCGTGAAATCAGGGTGTTTATGCCTAAATGGGGTACAGTGAACGAACGTAGGAATCAGTTGCACGAAGTAATTCGTCTTTCTGGTATTAACATTATCATTGATGATACTGACCATCAGCTTATCATCAAGGTGGCATCTATTCCGACTTCTCGCATTCAAGTTTATTTTCTCGACAACGATGATTATTTCCAGGACAGACTTCAGCTGACTGACGAGGAAGGCAACGAGTATGAAGACAATGACGAACGTCTTATCTTCTATGACAGAGGTGTACTGGAAACAGTGAAGAAACTGCGTTGGAGATCGGACATCATTCACGTTCACGGTTGCTTCACTGCATTGGTGCCTCTTTATATCAAGAAGACCTATTGCGACGAACCTTCGTTCATGGACTCCAAAATAGTGTATTCTTTGTATGGAGATGGGTTTAAGAAAACCTTCAATGAAACCTTTACAGAGAAAATGATGGTGAAGGGCGTGGAGAAAAGCGACTTAGATATTTTGACAGATCCAATAGACTATATCAAGCTGAGCAAGTTGGCTATCGATCACACAGATGCCATCGTACAGCAAACGCCTGATGTGGATCCTGAACTGATTGCCTATGCCAAGCAAAGCGGTAAGCCTTTCCTTCCCTATCAGGAGAAGAACATGATGCAGGCGATAAGCGATTTCTATGATACTATCTGATGAACTGAAGAGAGAGATATTTGAACAAACGATGAACTATATGAAATTGAAATTTCCAGGTTTTGCGTTACTGACGCTCCTGTTATTTTTTAGTTGCGACGATACGACAGAAACAATTGGATGGGAAATCCTGCCAACAACGGATGCGGTGGCTACCTATACCACCAAATTTGAAGTTATGTCCGAAACCGTAAAGGCTGATTCAGTATATGCACGTTCTCAAACTGCCTACCTCGGCAGATTTTCTGATACAGAATTTGGTTACTACAATGCCAGCTTCATCTCGGAGATGACTACGGCAGAAGATTATTTATTCCCTGAGGTATATAAATATGACGAAGCTACCCAAACAGGTACTGGCAGATTGGTAAATGATGAATGCGAAACCATCTTCTTAAGAATATCCTATAGTAAGAATAGCAGTAGTACGAAAGGCTTCTTTGGCGACTCTGTCACAGCTTGTCGAGTGAGTGCCTACGAGCTGAACGGGCAATGGCTGGCTGACAGAAAATCGCACGGCAGATTCTACCGTTATACCAATATTGACGTTGACAAATACTACGACAAAGAAGATCTGGTAGGTTCAACAGCCTATACAGCTCACGATTATTCTGGTAGCTCTGAGAACTCTTCTGAGAACTTTATCGACATCCAGATGGATAAGGAGCGTGGTACGAAGATTTTGAAGCTAAACAGAGAACATCCTGAGTATTTCCATGACAGTGAAAGCTTTATCAATCATGTCATTCCTGGCTATTATCTGACAACTGACTATGGCGACGGTACCATCATCTATGTGAACCGTATCATCCTCTATATGGGCTTCAACCTCTACGAAACTGATTCTTTAGGTGTTGCCTTGAAAAAGAAGATAACGGATGAAACAGGTGTTGCAGGATCCGACTCTACCTACTATGCAGTGGAATACATCTTCAGTTCTACCCCTGAAGTCATTCAGGCCAACAAGGTTACCTATTCCGACAAGTTGCAGGAAAAGCTCAACGACCCTAATAACACCTATATCAAGTCGCCGGCAGGTGTGTTCACTGCACTGACGGTACCTTATGACGAGATATACCAGAAATTGGGCAAGGACACCCTTAACTCCGTGAAGCTATCATTGAAGAACTATCCTGATGTCAGTCCTTATGAAGTCAGCATGGACCAACCATCAAAACTACTGCTCATCAGGAAGAAAGATATGAAACAATTCTTTGAAACCAACTCGTTGCCTGATGACATCACCTCATACTATGTAACTCATAACGCTACAGAAAGCAACAAGTACGTGTTTAACAATATAGCGAACCTCATCACGACTACCATTCGTGAGAAGAGACAGGCAATATCTGATGCTGGTGGCTCATGGGACGCTGAGAAGGAAGCGAAATGGGTGGAAGAAAACAAGTTGCTCTTGATTCCTATTGTGGTGGACACCTATACTACTTCAGACTCCTATTATAGTTCTGGAACGACCACTGTAGTGGGCATTTCCCACGAACTTAAGCCTACCTATGCGAGGTTGGTGGGTGGAACGGCTAAGACAGGTGGCAAGCTAAACAACCCCATCGAGATGGAAATCACCTACACAAAGTTTGGATCTGAAGCCAAATAAAATCATTTGATCATCATAAAAAAGAGGTTGCCTCCTGGGAGACAACCTCTTTTATTGATAGGAATCACAGCTTATTTCTTAGCAGGAGCTTTCTTGCTGGCAGGCTTTGCTGCTGGTTTTGCAGCAGTTGGTTTCTTGGCAGCTGGCTTCTCTGCCTTAGGAGCCTTGGCAGCTTTAGCAGAAGCCTTGGTCTTCTTCAAAGCCTTTTCATCCTCCAGCTTTTCTTTCGTTTTCTGTAACTCCTTGTTCAGTTTGGCTATCTCGGTATCCTGATTCTTAATAGTGGTGAGCAGAGCATTCAGCTCCTCATTCTCAATATCTGAAGGATAGAGAGACTCCACACGTTTGCAGAAGTCGCCCAAGATATTCATGTAGTTGGTAAATGCATCGTATGGAGAATCATAGATGCCACGATCGATGCCCACCCCACTGTTCTTGGTCGTCATATCACGGAAGTTGGTGCTCGACTGCAGATAGTCGAAGTCCATCTTTATCCTACGGTCATTGCACATCAGTACTCTGTCGGCCACATCATACAACTTGTTGAAAGCTTCACGCTGCATCACGTTACCCAACCAGCAACTGGTGTCGCGCTCCTCGTCAATCCAAGTAATCGGATAAGGTATGTCGATAGGAGAAACCGATTTCAGCTTTGTCATCACCTCTATCGGAGTAGAGAAGGTAATGCCCATCTCCTTAGCCTGAGCAGGCAATGCCTTAATAAACTGCAGGATGTTAGATGACAATGGCTGAGCGATACCCAGCGCTCCCAGTTCCATAAACAGGTTAACCACCTGCTCTTCCTGTGGAAGATCGTTGATCTTCTTCATGAACGAGTCGGCAAACAATGGATATTCGTTCCATTCAGTGTTAGCGAAACGCAAAGAGATATCATCCGACAACTTGAAGTCACGCAACAACAGCTTCAGTTTAGGATTCATGTTGCAATGATAAACATAGTGCGGACTCTTCCAACCCAACACATGCTTAGCACCTTCGGTCAGCATTCCCTTGAAGCCCATATCGGCTGCAATGGCACCAATCTCATCGTTATACAGCATGTCGGTATTCACCAACACCTTAGGGGTAACGCCAAACAGGGCATTCATCTTCTCTACCTGGCGACCCACCTGGTTCTTAAACACTTTCTCGTTGGTCAGTGCTGCCAAACCATGAGAGTAAGGCTCTGCCAAAAACTCGCAACAACCCGTGTCGTTCAGCTTCTTCAGCAAGTCGATAACGGCAGGAGCATGAATCTCTAACTGCTCACATGCGATACCAGAAATAGAGATGGCCACTTTAAATGCGCCGTTATTCTCCTTCACCATGTCAATCAAGGTGTTCAGAGCTGGTATATAAGACCTATCAGCTACATCGCCAATGCGGGTAGCGTTAGCATAATCATCGTAATAGTAATGATTGATACCGATATCAAAGAAACGATAGCGCTTCAGCAGAACCGGCTGATGTATTTCAAAAAAAAGACAGATTGTTCTCATATCTATTCTATTATGTATTATCGTTTAGAAATTCCTAATCACTTCGTCATAGATGCGACGCACCTTCAAGCCCACATCTTCCCAAGTAATGCCATCTACCTCTACCTTGCCCTCATCGTGCAGATACTGATACATAGCAGGATAAGTACAGATGGAGTACATGGCATCGGCCAATGCGTGAATATCCCAGTAGTCCACTTTGATACACTTATCCAGGATCTCGGCACAACCCGACTGCTTGGAAATGATGGAAGGCACACTGCACTGCATAGCCTCCAACGGAGAGATACCGAATGGCTCTGATACCGATGGCATCACATACACATCGCTGGCCTTGAGGCACTCATACACCTGCTTGCCTTTCATGAAACCAGGGAAGTGGAACCTGTCGGCAATGCCACGCTCAGCCACCAGACGAATCATCTTCTCCATCATATCGCCGTTACCAGCCATACAGAAGCGGATGTTCTTGGTGCGTTGCAATACCAAACTTGCTGCCTCCACGAAGTATTCCGGTCCTTTCTGCATGGTCAGACGACCCAAGAAAGTCACCACCTTCTCGTTAGGCTTCTTCTCTGGGATGATATCCAATATCTCCTGTGGCAAAGGCGTCACGGCATTGTGCACCGTTGATACCTTGCGAGGATCCTGGTAATACTTGTTGATGACGGTCTGACGAGTCAGCTCACTCACGCACATAATATGATCAGCATGATCCATACCGTTCTTCTCGATAGCATACACGGTGGGGTTCACATTACCACGACTACGGTCAAAATCAGTAGCATGCACATGAATCACCAATGGCTTGCCTGACACTTGCTTGGCATGAATACCAGCAGGATAAGTCAGCCAGTCGTGCGAGTGGATGATTTCAAACTCTTGCTGACGAGCCACCACACCAGCCACGATAGAATAGTTATTGATTTCCTCGTGCAGGTTATCCGGATAGCGGCCAGAGAACTCCATGCAACCCAAATCGTTGGTATGCATATAGTTGAAGTCGGCATAGATATGGTCACGCAAGTCGTAGTAAAGCTGTGGATCCATATAGCCACCCACTCTACTCTTCACATGGTCCCAATTCACATCACGCCACACAATAGGCACACTGTTCATACCGATAATGCGCAGGAAGCTTTGGTCTTCGTCGCCCCATGGCTTCGGTATGCAGAATGTTATCTCTAAATCACGTTGCTTGGACATACCCTTGGTAAGTCCATAGCTCGCAGTACCCAAACCGCCTAAGATATGAGGGGGAAATTCCCAACCAAACATTAAAACTTTCATCGCTATTCCTCCTCCTATTACATATTAAACTTATTCAATAACTTCAATATCCTCAGCATCTCTGCCACATTCATGGCAAACGACACAGCACCACGACCAATGAATGGCGGGTTGCCGTCATACAGCTCCGACAACGTACCTATGCAATGGGTCTGCATCTCATCTTCCATACCAATGAGCTGACGCTCTACAAACGACACACCGCTCATTCGGAAGATACGCAGGTAAGCTTCCATGTAGAAGCCCATCAGCCAAGGCCATGCGGTACCTTGGTGGTAAGCGAAGTCGCGTTGTGTCTGCGGACCTACATAATACGGATTGTAACCTCCGCTCTTCGGACTTAGCGTTCGAATACCCTTTGCCGTGAGCAGCTCCTTGGTGCAGATATCCAACACCTGCTTCTTCTGCTGGGCATTCAAAGGAGAGTAGTCGAAAGCAACGGTGAAGATCATATTAGGACGAACGCTCCAGTCCATCATGTAACCATCCACATAATCGAACAGATAACCATATTCGTTGCGGAACACCTCCACAAACGACTTGCCCGTTACCTCAGCTTGTGCATCCAGCTCATCGGCGAACGCCACATTACCACCTTCACGTTCCATATCGGCCACGAAGCGCAAGGCATTATACCACAAGGCATTCACCTCTACGATATAACCCGTACGAGGAATTACCGGCTTGCCGTTCGATGAAGAGTTCATCCACGTAACGGCTCTCTCCGTACCATTGGCAAACAGCAGTCCGTTGTCGTGTAGGAACAGGTTGTTATGCTTACGCTCCAAGATAAACTTGATCATGTCCACCAGCAACGCCCCGTATTTCTTGCGGCAATGCGCCTTCGATGTTTCCTTCGCATACTGTTGCAAGGTCCATACCGCCCACAACAGGATGTCGGGATGATCCATCTCATATATCTTGTAGGTAACAGGTTCGCCATTGATAAACTGTCTCAGAGCCTTCTCGGCCGTCTTCATCACATCCTCAAACTGGTCTTGCTCGTTCACCGCCAAGGTCAAACCTGGCAGAGAGATGAAGAGGTCGCGTGCACGGCACTTGAACCAAGGATAGCCAGCCAGTATATAATGCTCGTCACCATGTACATTGTGGAACTGATGGGCAGCATTCTTCAAACTATGATAATAGGTATCACGAGGCGTACGGTCGTCCACCTCGAACTGGAACACCGACTTCATCGTTCTGGTGTTTTTGAAAGGAGACGTACCAGCTGAGAACACTACGCTCTCGCCCTTCTTGATCTCCACCTCGAAATAGCCAGGCACATACAAGTCTTCGTTGAAGTCGTATCCTCGCTCTTGTTCTTTCGGATACTCAATGCCCCTATACCAATCTGGCTGGAAATGGAACTCATTTTTCTTGTTCAGCTGCATGTATAGCTCTGGATAGCCAGGATACATGCACGTCTTGATACCATTCTCAATCTCCTGGTACTCGCGATTAGCTTGATAGTTCTCGTGGGTATATTCACGAACGCTTCTAAATGCCAGGAAGGGGCGGAAACGCAATGTGGTGGCCGAATGTGCATCTACAAGTGTGTAGCGCAACAGCACACGGTCTTCGTGGTGTACAAAAACAATTTCCTTACGCAGAATGACACCACCCACTCTGTAGGTCGTAGCAGGAATCTTGTCACAGTTAAACTCACGGATATACTTATGTCCATTCGGACTGAAGTGATTGCCGTTATACTTATGCAATCCAAGATTGAACTCAGCACCATGTTGAATCACTGTCTCGTCCAACGAGGACAACAATACATGGTTTTCGTCATCTAAGTTTGGCACAGGTATAACCAGCAAACCGTGATATTTTCGTGTGTTGCATCCCACTATTGTCGTACAATGATACGAGCCCGACTTATTCGTTCTGAGGATTTCGCGTGGTAACGCCTCTTCCAAGTTGTTCATCAGGGCTTTATCAAAACGCAAATAGCTCATAGCATTACATTTAAAGGTTATCAAATCATTACAGGACAAAATAAGCATTTTATCCCGTTATCATCCCAAAATTACGAAAATAGAATTGCTTTGCAAACAAAATCATAAAAATTTTGCTGCAAAGCATTAAAAATCCTATTATTTCTCTTAGATAAGCTTAATTAGAAAGCTGTTGAATCAACATTGACAGGTTAGCGGTAAACATTCTAACGGCAATGGCCAGCAAGATGATGCCAAAGAATTTGCGAATGACATAGATGCCCGACTTACCAAAGAAACGCTCCACTTTATCAGACATGTGCAACACCACATACACCCAAATCATGTTCAAAACAATAGCTATCAATATATTGATATCCCATGCCTCAGCCCTCAGAGCCAAGATGGTGGTAAAGGTAGCAGAGCCTGCCAATAGAGGGAAGACCAAAGGCACCAGCGTAGCATCCTTCGTAGGACCCGTATTCTTAAAAATCTCAACATCCAGAATCATCTCCAGTGCCATGAAGAACAGAATGAAAGCACCTGCCACAGCGAACGACTGTATATCCACACTAAAAAGCTGTAATATGGAAAGACCCACATAGAAGAAGCCCAGCATAAACAAAGTGGCCAGCAACGTAGCCTTTGTTGCATTTACTTTCAACCCCTTCGCCTTCAAATCAAGGATAATAGGCAATGAGCCGATGATGTCAATCACAATCAGCAACGAGATAAAACACCTTACAACTTCCAGAATATCAAACTTTGACAACATTTCCAGCATAACGATAATTCTCCTATTTTATTCTTACACAACTCCTACTCCCATTCTATTGTCGAAGAGTCCCTTTTGTCCCCCGCGGTGCGGGGGATAAAACCTCCTATTCCCACTCTATCGTCGAAGGTGGCTTCGACGATATATCATAACAAACACGATTCACGCCTTTGACTTTGTTTATAATATCATTCGACACTTTCGCCAAGAAATCGTATGGCAGATGCGCCCAATCGGCAGTCATGGCATCCATGCTCGTCACAGCACGCAACGCCACAGGGTTCTCATACGTACGTTCGTCACCCATTACGCCTACGCTCTTTACCGGACTCAGCAATACCGTGCCAGCTTGCCACACCTTATCATATAAGGTAACGCCATCCTCGCACACATAATTGTGCAACGCCTCAATATAGATATCGTCGGCATCTTGCAACACCCTCACCTTCTCTGGAGTCACCTCACCCAATATTCTGACGGCCAAACCAGGACCGGGGAAAGGATGACGCTTCACCAGTCGCTCGGGCATACCCAGTTGGCGACCTACCCTACGCACCTCATCCTTGAACAGCCATTTCAATGGCTCACACAACTGAAGATGCATCTCCTCTGGCAAGCCACCCACATTATGGTGACTCTTAATCACCTTGCCCGTGATGTTCAAACTCTCAATACGGTCGGGATAGATAGTACCCTGTGCCAACCACTTGGCATCTTTTATCTTACGTGCCTCGGCATCAAACACCTCAATAAAGTCACGACCAATAATCTTACGCTTAGCTTCAGGATCGGTAGCACCTTTCAGGTCGTTAAAGAACTTCTCGCTGGCATCCACACCTATCACGTTCAAGCCCAAGCCCTTGTAGGCATCCATCACCTTCGCAAACTCATTCTTGCGCAACATGCCATGATCCACGAAGATGCAAATAAGGTTCTTGCCAATGGCACGGTTCAACAAGGTGGCACACACACTCGAATCCACGCCACCACTCAATCCCAGTATCACTCGGTCGCTACCCAACTGTTCCTTCAGTTCCTTCACAGTGGTCTCCACAAACGAAGCAGCGCTCCACTCCTGCCTACTACCACAGATATCCACCACAAAGTTCTTCAACAGCTGGAAACCCTGCAACGAATGGTGCACCTCAGGATGATACTGCACCGCCCATATCCGTTGCTCAGGATTGGCGTATGCCGCATTCTGTACTTGCTCGGTCGATGCTATGGCATGAAACCCTTCAGGCAACTGGGTAATGGTGTCACCATGACTCATCCACACCTGCGAATCCTTCTCGAAACCCTTGAACAGTGGGTTTGATGCCTCAAACTGCTTCAGATGGGCACGTCCGTACTCACGACTTCCAGCAGGTTCCACCTTACCCCCATAGCTATACGCCATCAGTTGGGCCCCGTAGCAAATGCCCAATACCGGATATTTGCCAACGAACTGCGATAAGTCCACCTTGAACGCATCCTTGTCATAAACGGAATAAGGTGACCCGCTCAAGATTACACCTATTATATTACTATCATCCTTCGGAAACTTGTTGTAGGGAAGAATCTCGCAAAACGTATCCATTTCACGTATTCTACGGCCTATCAACTGTGTTGTCTGCGAGCCAAAGTCAAGAATTATTATCTTCTGTTGCATCACTTAGTGGTGTTTTGTTAATTTGGCCACAAAGGTAGTAATTTGCGTGGGCATTTCAAAAAAAGAAGCCCAATTTTTATCCTCTACCTACTATCAGGAAATCTATACCTTTTTTATCGCTAGATATTAGCTAATTCGACGTAAGGCATTGTTTTACGTCAGCATAGCCCAACATCGATATAATCCATTTGATTTTCTGCTAATTACATATTATAACGCAAATGCCTTCTATCACTTGTCGGAGGCTTTGCTATCACACGACGCATTATCTCCTACGAGGGAAAGGAGATATTGCCATAGGGGTATAACAGATACTGCGACAACCCATAGCAGATATTGCGGCTACTGGTAGGGAACTCCCCTTTGCCTAATAGCAAGCTTTACTGACACACATAGTCAACTTCGGGACAACCCATAGAAGATACTGCAACGAAACTCATGCTATATTTATTGCAAAAAAGAAAGGGAACAACGTGTGTCCCCTTCTTGCTAGCCTTTTGTCAAAAAAAACTTGATTACTTGTTCTTCAGCAAGTCACGAATCTCAGTCAGCAAAGTCTCTTCCTTGGTAGGTGCAGGAGGCTCGGGTGCAGGAGCAGGAGCTTCTTCTTTCTTCTTGGTGAGCTTGTTCATGCCCTTAATCATCAGGAAGATACAGAATGCTACGATGATGAAATCAACTACATTCTGAATGAACTGGCCATAAGCTAACACAGAAGCACCAGCCTCTTGAGCAGCTGCAATGGTGTCGTACTTCTCGCTACCGCTGAGGTTTACAAACAGGTTGGTAAAGTCAATACCACCGGTACACAGACTGATGACTGGCATCAGTACATCGTTTACCATAGAAGTGACAATCTTGCCAAAAGCACCGCCAATGATCACACCGACAGCCATGTCCATGACGTTGCCCTTCATGGCAAACTCCTTAAATTCTTTAACAAATCCCATAATTTAATGTTTTTTATTAATTAATAAACTTCTATGATGCAAATATATGAAAACATTTTTGTAATTTTGCACCGCAAAAGGAAAAAAATATGCCTTTTGTACGTAAAATTGTAAAACGTAATAATACAATAAACCTTTTAAATTATTTTTAAAATGACAAAAGTTGCAATTAACGGTTTTGGCCGTATCGGTCGCCTCGCTTTCCGTCAGATGTTCGAGGCTGAAGGTTATGAAGTAGTAGCTATCAACGACTTGACTAGTCCTAAGATGCTCGCTCACCTGTTGAAGTATGACACCGCTCAGGGTGGCTTCGCTGGCAAGTTCGGTGAGAACAAGCACACTGTAGAGGCTGGTGAAGACTACATCGTAGTTGATGGCAAGAAGATCACTATCTACGCTAAGCCTAACGCAGCTGAGCTGCCTTGGGGTGAGCTGGGTGTTGATGTTGTTCTGGAGTGCACAGGTTTCTATACTTCTAAGGAAAAGGCTTCTGCTCACTTGGTAGCTGGCGCTAAGAAGGTGGTTATCTCTGCTCCTGCTGGCAACGACCTGCCTACTATCGTTTACAATGTGAACCATAAGACGCTGACTCCTGCCGATACAGTTATCTCTGCTGCATCTTGCACCACTAACTGCTTGGCTCCTATGGCTGACGCTCTGAACAAGTATGCTCCTATCGTGAGTGGTATCATGTCAACCATCCACGCTTACACTGGTGACCAGATGATTCTGGATGGCCCACAGCGCAAGGGTGACCTGCGTCGTAGCCGTGCTGGTGCTCAGAACATCGTTCCTAACTCAACTGGTGCTGCTAAGGCAATCGGTTTGGTTATTCCTGAACTGAATGGTAAGCTGATTGGTTCTGCACAGCGTGTTCCTACTCCTACTGGTTCAACTACTATCCTGGTAGCTGTTGTTAAGGGTAAGGACGTTACTAAGGAAGGTATCAACGCTGCTATGAAGGCTGCTGGTACTGAGAGCTTCGGTTACACTGAGGATCAGATCGTTTCTTCTGACGTTATCGGTATGAAGTTCGGTTCACTGTTCGATGCAACTCAGACTATGGTATCTAAGATCGACGACGATACCTATCAGGTACAGGTTGTTTCTTGGTACGACAATGAGAACTCTTATACTTCTCAGATGGTTCGTACTATCAAGTACTTGGCAGAACTGAAATAATAATATTTAGTTTTTGTCACTTTTCAAACCCTTATATACTAAAACAGCCCACTCGTGTGGGCTGTTTTTTTACCTCTATTATTATCATGAAATACAGAATCTTATTTTTTGCAAGTATCATGGCAATGGGCAGCATGACTGCCAATGCCCAGTGGCAACGCACCCCTACCCCTAATGACACATTACAGTCTGTGCGCCAACAAGCGGATGGCAGTGTGGTATTCAGCATCTATGCACCGAAGGCAAGAACGGTGGCAGTGGCTGGTGACATGATTTCCTGGGGCTCACAACCCGAGGTAAAGGAGAATGCCAATGGCGTGTGGAACATCACCGTAAAGGATGTGCAACCAGGCTCTTACCGCTATCATTTTGTGGTGGATGGTGTGAATGTGTATGACCCAAAAGGACCTTTGGCCAGCGAGACATCGGCCGTTGCTGAGATTGAAGATGGCAACGAGTTCTTCTCTATGAAGGAGGTGCCTCACGGAGCGATGGCACAGCGTTACTACTACAGTAAAGCACTGAACACCACGCGTCGCATGCATGTATGGACTCCAGCGGGCTATGAGAATTCAAAAGAAAAGCTGCCTGTGCTGTACCTGATTCATGGTGGTGGCGATACCGACAACGGTTGGCCTACTGTAGGTCGTGCAGGATTCATCCTGGACAACCTGTTGGCTGAGGGTAAGATCAAGCCTATGATTGTGGTGATGCCGAATGCCAACATTCCTGCACAGAAGCGCGACATGAGCGACCTAATGGATAACTTCACCAACGACCTGATGGGTAGTATCATTCCGTTTATCGAGAGCAATTATCGCTGTCTGACTGACAAGGATCATCGTGCCATCGGTGGTTTGTCAATGGGTGGCATACAGACATTGGAGATCTGTCTGCAGAACATCGACAAGTTCAGCTATGTGTTTGTGCTGAGCAGTGGCTTCAACCCTAACATCGATTACGAACAGCAGGCTGAACGTTTCCACCTCAAGGAGAATGCCGCCAAGATCAACAAGAGCTTCAAGTTGTTTGCCCACACCCAGGGTGGTCCTTCTGACATGACCTACCGCAGTGGTACGAACACCAACAAGATCTTTGACAAGAATGGCATCAAGTATGAGTATAGCGAGCCTTACCAAACGGGGCATAGCTGGAGTACCTGGCGCAATAACCTGAAGGATTTTGCTCCAAGACTGTTCAAGTAAAACAACAGAAGAGCAGGGATCCCTGCTCATCTGACATAAACAAACTGCCTCCCTAAAACAGGGAGGCAGTTTGTTTTACATCTTAGCCTTTTGTTCGGGGAACAATCCCCCATCAACTATTATCTTTATTAGGAGGTTGTCCGAAGGGCGGAAGGTTTTATATCATTTCCTGAAAGGCGGTTTCTGAACAACAGCCTTCAACTTGCGGCCTCGCATATCGATAAGGATATCGGTACCCGTCTTGCAGTATTCAGGCTTCACATAACCCAAGCCAATGCCAATTTTGCGAGTAGGTGACATAGTGCCACTGGTTACCTCGCCAATCTCCTCACCATCGGTATTGAGCAACTTATAGTGCTCACGGGGAATGCCACGGTCAATCATCTCAAAGCCTACGAGCTTGCGACTAACGCCTTCCTTCTTCTGGCGTTCCAATTCAGCACGGTTAGTGAAGTTCTTGCCATCAACAAACTTGGTAATCCAACCCAAGCCTGCCTCGATAGGTGAAGTGGTGTCATTCAGGTCGTTGCCATATAGGCAGAAGCCCATCTCCAAGCGGAGGGTATCACGAGCACCCAAGCCAATGGGAGCAATGCCAAACTCAGCACCTGCCTCGAACACGGCATTCCAGATCTGCTCAGCATCCTGTGGATAGAAATAGATCTCAAAGCCACCAGCACCGGTATAGCCTGTGTTGGAGATAATCACATCTTTCACACCCGCAAACTCGCCGTGGGTGAAGTGATAATAAGGAATGGTACTAAGGTCGATGGGTGTGAGCTTCTGCAAGGTAGCCAATGCCTTAGGACCTTGTACGGCCAACTGAGCGGTATTATCGGACGAGTTCTGCAACTCGGCACCAATCTGGTTGTGCGACACGCACCAGTTCCAGTCCTTTTCAATATTGGCCGCATTAACTACCAACAGGTATTTCTCGGGTTCGTAATAATATACGATAAGGTCGTCAACAATACCACCCTGCTCATTAGGGAAGCAGCTATATTGTGCCTGACCTAAGGTCAATGCCTCTACATTGTTAGAAGTGATCTGCTGCAAGAAAGGTAAAGCCTTGGGACCTTTTACCCAAAACTCGCCCATGTGGGAAACATCGAACACGCCCACGCCATTGACTACCGTCATGTGTTCTTGTATAATGCCAGTAGGATATTCGATAGGCATGTTATAGCCTGCAAACTCATGCATCTTAGCACCCAGTGCAATATGCTTTTCGGTAAACGGAGTATTTTTCATATTTATTAGGTTAGTTCGTTAGTTATCTCTTAGCAGTTAGTTCAGCAATCTTCACCATTACCTTCATAGCCTTCTCCATGCTGGGGATGGGCACATACTCAAAACGACCATGCATGTTCATGCCACCTGCGAAGATATTCGGACAAGGCAAACCCTTGAACGAAAGCTGGGCGCCATCAGTACCGCCACGAATGGCCTTGACTACAGGCTCTACGTCAGATGCCAGCATAGCCTCCTTGGCAATGTCGATGACATACATCACCGGTTCTATCTTCTCACGCATGTTGTAATACTGATCGCGCAACTCCAACTTGAGAGTACCTTCGCCATATTCAGCATTGATCTTGTTGGTGAGGTGCTGGAACTCACGCTTGCGGCTCTCGAAGCGCTCACGACTATGGTCACGAATGATATAGTTGACTACTGTCTGCTCGACAGAGCCATTGAAACTAATAACATGGTAGAACCCTTCGTAACCCTCGGTATGCTCGGGTGTCTCATGGGAAGGCAACATAGAGATGAAGTGGTTGGCCACACGGATGGAGTTGATCATCTTGTTCTTGGCGGTACCTGGGTGCACGTTACGACCTGTAAAGGTGAGCTTGGCAGCTGCAGCGTTGAAGTTCTCGAATTCCAACTCTCCCACCTCACCGCCATCGAAGGTATAGGCAAAGTCACAACCGAAGCGTTCCACATCAAACTTGTGGGCACCCAGACCAATCTCTTCATCTGGATTGAAGGCAATGCGTATCTTACCATGCTTGATCTCAGGATGCTGCATCAGGTATTCCACGCCAGAGATGATCTCAGCAATACCAGCCTTGTCGTCAGCACCCAATAATGTGTTGCCATCGGTAACAATCAGATCTTCACCTATATGTTTAGTTAATTCAGGGAACTGCGTGGGACTCAATACAATATTATCAGCAGCATTAAGCACGATATCACCTCCGTCATAGTGCTGCACGATACGAGGTGTCACATTCTTTCCACTCATATCGGGAGCGGTATCCATGTGGGCAATGAAACCCACCACGGGCACTTGCTTGTCGATATTGGCAGGCAAGGTAGCATAGAGGTAACCGTTATCATCGAGAAAGACCTCTTGCAAACCGAGGCTCTCCAGTTCTTCTTTTAAGTACTTGGCCAGCACCATCTGTCCGGGGGTTGACGGGGTTACACCCGCTTCCTCGTCAGAGGTTGTCTCGAAGCTGACATACTTCAAAAATCTTTCAATCAGTTTTTCCATGGTATTAATTTCTTATTTTTGATTATGATGAATAAAACTGTCTGAGTTTCTTCCACTAAAAATCGCTCACGTTTTTCTAAAACGCAAAAAACGTAGCGCTCTGCCCTGTTTGCGTTTTTATACGAAAAACTTTCCCGATTTTCTTAACGCTGCAGAAACGTATGTCAGTTTTATTTCATCATATTCGTCAATTGTCAATTTAAAAGTGGCTGCTTCCGTCGAAGCAATGGGTGCAAATCTTGCACTTCGGCAAGCCAATGGCCCTCACCACATTATCCACCGTATTAAACTTCAACGTATTCAAGCCAAACTTCTGTCGCATAATCTCCACCATCTTGTTGTACTCAGGCGTATTGGCAGTAGCATACTTGTCGAGCTTGGCATTAGGATCGCCCTCCACATCCTTGATGATGCGACGTGTCAGCAACTCCAAGTCGCCCTTGGAAGCGGTGTAACCCACAAACGGACAAGAATAGATCAACGGCGGACAACTGATGCGGATATGTACCTCCTTGGCTCCGTATTCATAGAACGTCCTTACGTTGTCGTGCAACTGGGTACCACGAACGATAGAGTCATCGCAGAACACCACCTTGCGGCCTTCCAACATAGCACGGTTGGGGATAAGCTTCATCTTGGCCACCAAGTTACGCATCTCCTGGTTGGCAGGGGTAAAGCTACGAGGCCAGGTAGGTGTGTATTTCGAAATGGCACGATGGTAAGGCACATTCTTGCCCTCAGCATAGCCCATGGCCATTCCTACACCAGATGATGGAATGCCGCAGACGCAATCTACATCGGCATCGTCATGCTGCCCCATCTGCATACCCAAACTGAAACGTACGGACTCAACATTGATATTCTCGTAAGAAGAAGTGGGGAAACCATAGTATATCCACAGGAACGAACAAATCTGCATAGGTTCGTCGGCCTTGCGCATCTGTTCTACCCCATCGGCACGTACGCGTACAATCTCGCCAGGGCCCAAGTATTTGTCAACGGCATAATCGAGGTTGGGGAAACTGCTCGTCTCGCTGGAGATGGCGTAGGCACCTTCCTTTTTGCCAATAATGATTGGGGTACGTCCCCACCTGTCACGAGCGGCAATGATGCCGTCTTCAGTAAGAATCAGCATAGAGCATGAGCCTTTGATCTTGCTGAACATATACTCAATGCCTTCCACCCAGGTCTTGCCCTGAATGATGAGTAAGGCTATCAACTCGGTCTGGTTGGTCTTACCAGAATTCAGTTCGGCAAAATGTAAATTCTTATCCAGCACTTCTTGCTCCAGCTCAGCCATATTGGTGACCTTAGCAACAGTGACAATGCCAAACCTGCCTAAGTGAGAATTGAATATGATGGGTTGCGGGTCGGTATCGCTGATGACGCCAATACCAGAGTTGCCCTTAAATTTGTCTAATTCGTCTTCAAATTTTGTTCTGAAATAAGAACTGTCCAGATTGTGGATGGATCGTGCGAAAGAGCCATCATCTTGATTGTAGGTTACTATACCTCCACTGCGGGTACCGAGATGGGAATTGTAGTCGGTTCCGTAAAACAAGTCGGCCGTGCAACGATGCTTAGCAATAGTGCCAAAAAAACCTCCCATAAATGTAGTATATTTATATTGTTTAGTCTCAATCTTCGATTGAGGGTGTAAAGATAGTCATTTTTTTTGGTAATTTCGTAATCCCGTCTGCAAGAATTCTACATATTTTTCAACATCCTCATTATAGGCATACGACTTATTCAGTGGTTTGCCCTCATTATCAATGAGTATGTAGAATGGTTGCGCATTGGCACCAAACTTCACCCTTTGCAGGTAGCTCCACTTGTCACCCAACGTACGCAACGTGCGTTCCTTGCCATTCTCCATCACCTTGATAGGCTCTGGCAGTTTGGTCTTATTATCTACATACAGGGTAATCAGTACATAGTCGTCGTTCATCAAGCTGCCCACTGTTGGATCTGTCCATACTGCCAACTCCATCTTACGACAATTCACACATCCATAACCGGTAAAGTCGAGCATCACGGGCTTCCCTACCCTTTGGGCATATTCCATACCTAAGTCATAGTCGTCAAACTGCGCCCGTACCTCATTCTTATAGAGGTTAAAATCTTGTGTGTACATAGGGGGAGCGAAAGCACTTACCGCCTTCAGTGGGGCACCCCACAAGCCAGGTACCATATAGACGGCAAATGCCAAAGAAGCCAGTGCCAAGAAGAAACGAGGCACACTGACATGGGTATCATCGTCGTCGTGCGGGAACTTGATTTTGCCCAATAGATAAACACCCAGCAAGGCAAAGAGTACAATCCATAATGAAAGGAATGTTTCTCTGTCAAGGATATGCCATCCGTAGGCTAAGTCGGCTACCGATAAGAACTTCAAAGCAAAAGCCAGTTCGATGAAGCCTAGCGACACTTTGATGACATTCATCCATCCACCCGATTTAGGCATCTGCTTGAGCCACGATGGGAAGAGGGCAAAGAGGGTGAAAGGCAATGCCAAGGCAATGGCAAAGCCCAGCATACCGATGGCTGGGGCCACGATACTGCCTGAAGTAGAAACCTCTACCAACAGAAAACCAATGATAGGACCTGTGCAGGAGAAGGATACCAACGCTAAGGTGAATGCCATAAGGAAGATGCTCAGCAACCCGGTTGTACGCTCGGCCTTGCTATCTACGGCATTGCTCCACGATGACGGAAGAGTAATCTCGAAAGCACCAAAGAAAGAGATGGCGAAGACAACCAACATCAGGAAGAAGAAGATGTTGAAGATGGCATTGGTAGAAAGGGCATTGAGCGCACTGGCTCCGAAGAGCAGTGTTACCAACAAGCCTAAAGCCACATAAATCACCACAATAGCCAAACCATAGGTCATCGCATCGGCTATGCCTTTCTTCTTGTCCTTACTACGTTTGAGGAAGAAGCTCACCGTCATAGGGATGATGGGCCATACACAAGGGGTGAACAATGCCAACAAACCGCCTAAGAAACCGGTGAAGAAGATGTAGAGCCATGAACGATCAGTGGTGCCTGTTGACTCGCCAAAGGAACGGAGTTCGCTGATAACGGGAGACCACCAGGGGGCGTTGACCGTTGACCGTTGAGCTTCGCTCCTATTTCGTCGCGACTCAGCATAGCTCAAGCTGTCTTGGCTCTGCCCTCGCTGCTCCGAAAAGTGACCATTGACCAGATCTTGTTGTGAATCGGCTAAATCGTTGCTTGCCTCGTTGTTGTTGGCAGCTATATCGTCTGCGTTTGCTGTCGTAGCAGTTATGTGGGCTGTGCCAGTAAACATGAAGGGAACTTCGCTGGGAGGCAGACAATTCTGGTCATTGCAAGCAGCATATTCAAGATAACCTTCCAGTCGGTAGGCACCTCCTTCCAGTCGGACGCGTTGCACAAACTTGGCAGTTTTTTCAAAGTAGCGCACCTCCATATCGAACAGCTTGTCGAATACAGCTTGTTCATTACCCACTGGAAGCAGTTTGCCATCAACATGGGCACCTGTCATTCTATCCACATTGAATGAGGCAGATATGGGTCCGCCGTCACCCAATTCGGTTGAATAAATATGCCATCCAGGGTCAATTTGGGCAGTAAAGACTATCTCTGCCACATCATCGGACACTTTATTGAATTCGGTACTAAACGATACAGGGTCCAGTATCTGGGCCTGTACAAACAGACTTGCTAAGAGCAACCCAAAAGCTAACAGCAGTTTCTTCATATTAAATTTTCAACTTTCGTAGTCCACACATGAGCGACTTTCTTTCACCTCTGCCAGCAACTTGGCAGCTGCCACATGGGCTGGATGAGCAGAATAAGCCTTTACTTCCTCCAGTGTATTAAACTCGCTATAAAGAGCAATATTCCACTGTTCACTGGGATTTATATTGATACCCACCTCCACATGTTTGATAAAGGAGATGACCTGTGGCAATGCTTCTATAGCAGCCTTAAATTTCAGTGCTACAGCCTGTTTTTCTGCTTCAGATATATCATTTTTCAGCTTAAAAAGTACAATGTGCTTAACCATGATGCTAATTGTAAATTATTTTATTTATCTTTGTTGCAAAGATATAAATATTTACTGACATTCAACCTTAAGAAAATGTTAATTATTGGTATCGCTGGCGGAACAGGTTCGGGAAAAACCACCGTCGTAAAAAAGATCATGGAGAAGTTAAGCAAGGACGAGGTAGTGCTGCTGCCCTTGGACTCTTATTACAAGGACAGTAGTCATGTACCACCTGAGAAAAGACAACAAATCAACTTCGACCATCCCAACGCTTTTGACTGGGATTTGCTTCGCTCACACATCGCCCTGCTTAGAGAAGGGAAGTGCATAGAACAGCCCATTTACGATTACCTGACTTGCACTCGTCAGCCTGAAACAATACATATAGAGCCAAAGAACGTGATTATCTTTGAGGGTATCATGTCGCTATACGACAAGGAGATACGCGATATGATGGATTTGAAAGTGTTTGTGGACGCTGACCCTGACGAGCGACTGATTCGTAACATTGAACGGGATGTGGTGTCACGCGGCAGGACCTATCAAGCGGTGATGGAGCGCTATACAAGGGTACTCAAACCCATGCACGAGCAATTTATCGAAACTACCAAGCGCTATGCCGACTTGATAGTGCCACAGGGTGGACAAAACAAAGTGGCGATTAAGATTCTGACGATGTATATTAAGAAGCATGTGAACGACTAATATGGTCAACGGTAAACGGTCAAAGGTCAAAGGCAGAGGTCTGCTTGCAGCATTGCTTATTCTAGTAATGTTGTCTGTCGCTGTGGGCTGCAACTTCCTGCACAAGAACACTACTGCCAAGTACGATCTGGAACAGATAATGGACAGTGGGGTGCTTAGAGTAATTACCCTATATGGTTCTACCAGTTACTTCCAGTATCGCGGACAGGAAATGGGGTTCCATTATGAGTTGGCCAGTCAGTTTGCCGAGTACCTGGGTGTGAAGCTTGAGTTAGTAGTTGCTTATAATATAGCTGATCTGACAAAAATGCTTCTGCAAGGAGAAGGCGACCTGATTGCGTTCCCCCTGCCCTATACCAATGAGTGGAAAAACAGCGTGGAGTATTGTGGCGAAGAGGCCATTACTCACCAGGTATTAGTGCAACGCAACAGATGGCGCCCCAGACCGCTGAAAGATGTAACCGAACTGATTGGTAAAGAGGTGTATGTGAAACCTGGCAGGTTCCTGCAACGCATGAACAACCTGAACCAGGAGGTGGGAGGAGGCATTATCATTCACTGTGTTGAAAGCGACAGTCTTTCGTTGGAAGACCTTATTACCCAAGTGGCACAAGGAAAGATTGACTATACGGTGGCTAACAACGACTTAGCCAAACTGAACCAGACCTACTACCCCAACCTGGAAGTGAGTATGGCGGTGAGTCATGACCAACGGGCTTCTTGGGCAGTGAGGAAGGAATGTACCCAACTGGCGGAGGCTGTGAACAAATGGCATGATGAAAACATGACATCACCCAGATATACAGCCAGTATGAAACGCTATTACGAACTGAGCAAGAGCAAGATATTCTTCCCTATCATGTCGGTAAAGGAAGGAAAGATATCTCCTTACGACAACCTGTTTCGCCAGTATGCCAAGGAGATTGGTTGGGATTGGCGTTTGTTGGCTTCATTGGCCTACAACGAATCAAATTTCGACACAACTGCTGTATCATGGGCTGGCGCTAAAGGACTAATGCAACTAATGCCTCGCACTGCCAAGGCGATGGGTGTTCCAGAGGGTAAGGAGCAGAATCCGGAGGAGAGTATAAAAGGTGCTGTGAAATATATTGACCTCACATCAGGTGCATTCAGATCTATCCCTGAGCAAGAACGTATTAAGTTCGTTTTAGCGGCCTACAACTCGGGTACAGGTCATATTACCGATGCAATGGCATTGGCTGAGAAATATGGTGCCAACAAGTATGTGTGGGACGATAATGTGGAGAAATACCTCCTACTAAAGAGTAATGAAGAATACTTCACCGATACTGTTTGTAAGTACGGTTACTTCCGAGGCATCGAGACCTACAACTTCGTGCGTGACATCATTCAACGATTCAATCGCTACAAAGAAGTTATCAAGGAGTAAATCCCCATTTCACACAATAGGTTTAAAAAAAAAGAGGTTGCGTTTCCGCAACCTCCTCTATTTCTAATTTGGTATTTGCTTAGAATGTGAAAGCGATACCAGCATTAGCGCCGAAGCGGCTCCAGCCATTGTCAGAAATGATATACTTAGCTTCCAAAATCAGTTTTACAGCGTCGCTTAACTTAATGTCAAAGCCACCACCCAAGTTTACGCCAAGTCTAGACGCATTATCAACGCCTGCTATATCAATACTTGCGATTGCGAAGTTTAAACCAGCCATTGGATATACGTTGATTGCATCTGCCAATGGGAACACATAGTGAACGTTGGCATTAAAATCAATTAAAGTCTGTAAATCCTTCTTGAAGAAGAAATCACCGCCAAAGTCACCACGCAACTGATCGATGAAGAAATACTGGTACTTAACACCAATACCAAACTGTGAGTTACCATCATCATATGCACCTACGATACCTACAGCGCTTGTGCCCTTCTGAGCAAATGCAGCAGTGCTCATTGCGAACATAGCTACCAAAATAAATAAATACTTTTTCATAACCAATAAAAATTATTTTAGTTAATAAAAATTGTTATCACGGTGCAAAAATAACAAATATTTATATAATCAACAACTTTCTTTAAAAAAGTTTTAATTTTTTTTCTCGTGCTTCCTCTAAAGGCAAGATTTTTTTATGACTATCGGTTGCTTCCTCACGAAGATGCGCATATTCCTTTTTCAGATCATCTTCCAACTCATGCTTGAGCTGGGGGTTCATCAAACGGGCAGCTACTGCAGGATTCTGGGAAGCATCTTTGAGGTGTACCACAGGGGCATGATAAACAGGGGCTATCTTCAAAGCAGTATGCAATTGGGAAGTAGTAGCTCCACCTATGAGCAACGGGATATCAAGTCCTGCCCGCTCCAACGCTATCGCCACTTGCACCATCTCATCGAGCGAAGGGGTAATCAGTCCACTCAAGCCTATCATATCTACCTTTTCACGAATGGCAGTACGTACAATCTCTTCTGCTGGCACCATCGTTCCCAGGTCAATGATCTCATAGCCGTTGCAAGCCATCACCACTGAAACAATGTTCTTGCCAATATCGTGAACATCTCCCTTCACAGTAGCCAATAGTACCTTGCCCACTGACTTTGTCCCTGCTTGCTTCTCAGCCTCGATGGCAGGTTGTAAGATGCCAACAGCTTTCTTCATCGTACGGGCCGTTTTCACTACCTGTGGCAAGAACATCTTACCCGTACCAAACAGTTCACCCACATGATTCATACCATCCATCAGCGGACCTTCAATAATGTTCACTGCCTTGGGGTATTGTTGCAGGGCTTCCTGTAAATCGTTTTCCAAATAGGTTTCCACACCTTTGGTCAAAGCATACTTCAAACGTTCTTCAACGGAGGTTTGGCGCCAGGAGTGGGCATCGGATAATGGAGACTCGACAACCGAGGATGGAGAATTCTTTTCTTCTTCTCTCTGCTTTATTTCTTCGGCCAATGCAATCAGTCGGTCGGCAGCATCTTTGCGACGATTCAGCACCACATCCTCCATACATTCCAGTACATTGGCAGGAATCTCGGAAAACAAAACAGAGGTAGATGGATTCACAATACCCATATCCATACCTGCATTGATGGCATGATAGAGGAATACGGCATGCATAGCCTCACGAATATAATTGTTCCCTCTGAATGAGAACGACAGGTTGCTCACGCCACCACTGACATGACAACCTTTCAAATGTTCGCGAATCCACCCCGTTGCTTTGATATAGTCCAAAGCATAGTTGTCGTGCTCAGACATACCTGTAGCAACTGCCAATATATTGGGGTCGAAAATAATATCTTGTGGAGGGAAGCCCACCTTTTCGGTAAGCAAGCGGAAAGCCTTTTCACAAACAGCTATCTTGCGCTGATAAGTATCTGCCTGTCCCTGTTCGTCGAACGCCATCACCACAACAGCGGCTCCATATTCTCTTAGTTTGCGGGCCAAACTAAGAAACTTTTCCTCTCCCTCTTTCAAAGAGATAGAATTCACTACACATTTGCCTTGCATACACTGCAGACCGGCTTCTATCACCTCCCATTTCGACGAATCAATCATCACGGGCACTCGTGCTATCTCTGGTTCAGAAGCCAACAGGTTCAGGAAATGCTTCATCTCTTCACGGGCATCCAACAATCCATCATCCATATTGATGTCCAACATCTGGGCACCGTCCTCGACCTGTTTACGGGCAATGTCCAATGCCTCATCATAGTTTTTCTCCTTAATCAATCTAAGGAACTTGCGGGATCCTGCCACGTTGCATCGTTCACCAATATTGACAAAATTGATTTCTGGCTTCACCTCCAACAACTCCAAGCCAGATAGTTGAAGATAAGGCGAACGAGCCACAGGTTTATGGGGCTTGGCTTCTTTCACCAACGGCTGATAAGCAGCAATATACGCATCGGTAGTTCCACAACAACCACCCACGATGTTTACCAACCCCTCATCGAGGTAAGTCTTTATGACGGAAGCCATATGAGCAGGTGTCTCATCATACTGTCCCAGACTGTTGGGCAATCCTGCATTAGGATACACACTGATATAATAAGGTGCACGGGCGGCCAACTGGCGAAGGAAAGGTTTCATCTGCTCGGCTCCAAACGAACAGTTCAGACCCACTGAGAAAATGTCGGCGTGTGATACGGATGCCAAGAAAGCATCGAGCGTTTGACCAGAGAGGGTGCGACCAGCTACATCGGACACAGTGACAGAAAGCATCAATGGAACTTTCTTATCCATGAGCCCCATCGCCTTTTCTGCTGCATAGATGGCGGCTTTGGCATTAAGGGTATCGAAGATGGTTTCAATTAGCAAAGCATCTACCCCACCTTCAAGCAAAGCTGTCATCTGTTCTTGGTAGGCCAGCACCAGCTCGTTAAAAGTAAGCGAACGGAAAGCAGGGTCATTTACATCTGGACTCATCGAGCAGGTCTTGTTGGTAGGGCCCACTGATCCTGCTACGAATCGTGGTTTTTCTGGAGAGGTGTAACAATCTGCCAACTGACGAGCCAAACGAGCCCCTGCCAAATTCATCTCACGCACATGAGTTTGCATGCCGTAGTCGGCCTGACTTACAGCAGTAGCATTAAATGTGTTGGTTTCTATGATATCGGCTCCCGCCTGGAGGTATTTCTCGTGAATCTCAGCAATAATATCAGGACGAGTAAGGTTCAGCACATCATTGTCGCCCTTGAGCTGTTGCGAGACATCGGCATACAAATTCCCCCTGAAATCGTTTTCTGTGAGGTTATATTGTTGTATCATGGTACCCAATGCTCCATCGAGTACTAAAACACGTTGTTTGATTTGCGCTTCGAGCATCGTGAATGTTGAATTTTCGGTCATAGCTTATTGTTTAAACATTCTCGCCATTTCACGTTTGTCGTCGTTTTCCTTTAGCGTCTGACGTTTGTCATATTCCTTCTTACCTTTCGCCAAAGCAATGACCAATTTGGCTAATCCTTTCTCGTTGAGAAATAATCTTACAGGCACTATGGTGTAGCCAGGATTCAAGGCATCACGCTGTAGTTTGATCAGCTCCTTGCGGTTCAGCAGCAGTTTTCGGTCGCGTGTTGCTGCATGGTTGTTGTAAGTACCATACATATATTGGGCTATATGCATGTTTTTCACCCACAACTCACGTTTGTCGAAAAAACAATAAGTATCTACCAGGCTCGCCTTTCCTTGTCGGATGGACTTTATCTCCGTACCCGTAAGTACCATACCCGCCGTATAGGTATCGATAAACTCATAGTCGTGGCTGGCACGTTTGTTTTTTATATTGATGGGAGCCTGTTTCATGAATTCAGTTCAAGAAAATATTGAGCTTGTCGAACACGAGATGTATCAGCGACGGACAAACCAGCAAAATCAAGGATGCCAATATTGTCAACGCTGTACGTTTGTCTTCCCTCACATCCAGCAACTTCTCGCTGCCTTCCCACACCAAATAGATAACATAGAACTGCAACATCATTGAGATGATACCCAGATCGGGCAAGATACCTGTCAGAATCTGCAACAGGAAGGTTACCGTCATGCTATAACCGGTAAACTGCTGAGAGAGCAAGATATCGTCACGCTGTTCCAACACACGAATCCTTACCAAATTAATAAGGTAAGATGAAAGGAAATATGCACCAAACAACGACACCACCACAGCTGCACACTGCATCATAGCATATTGGTAGTCTTCTGCATTGCCCCACCCACGCTCAAAAATAGAACCAATGAAAACCGCAAGGGCCGAGAAGCCTATCATAGGATAGACATACTCGAACGACACCTCACGAATATTGGGGCGCATACGAACTTCCTCCCACGCTTTGGCGGGATTGGATATCATCAAGAAAGCAATATGTATTAGAAATTTATAACTCAACGCGATTATTTAAATACAGTCAGATCAACTTCTGCATATTCCTTAGTGGTCGTAGCCTCTGTAGGATCGTAAGAATTTCTGTTGACGGAGGCCCAAACGCGAATTTTGTTAATATCTCCATTCTTTGCCTTGAAGTCAGCAATTATATTCTTAATATTGAAAGCCTGATAAACATAATTATATTTGTAACGATTTAGTGTTGGGTCATCCACCATATCAATCAAGGTCAGGTTCAAAATACCATCAGCACTTGTAAGGTCAGCAGGATAAAACAAGCCAAAATGATGCTTTGCCACTTCAGATGAATACTCTTCCAAACTTACATCATCCATCCAGAAAATACAAGGAATCAAAATATAGTCCTGATTGCACATCTCAGGTCTCAAATTGGTATAGCCACTTGTATACTCTACAGCATAAAGATTGATATTACCAACACCTTCACCCTTTATGACATTATTATTGGTCAGGTTAATAGGCTTTTCGAGAATCGTCACACTCAACTTATTGCCGCTTATGGTAGTTGGATCATATTCAATGGAAATATTATATACACCATTAGTAGCTGGCAGATAACTGGGATTAGTAGGTTCCAAAACTACACCAGAAAGGTCCTGAAGTACACTATTCTCATACACTGCCACCACATCTTGCGTTGTTTTGTTGTCGTCGTCGTTGCTGCCCAAGCAAGAAGTCATTAATACACCCATCATCAGGGTTAAGCCCATCAAGGCAATCATTCTAATCTGTTTCATGTCGTCTTTTTTTTATAAAATTCTGGGCAAATTTAGATAAAAGATTTCAGTTATCGTTCATCTGTCCGTTAATAATTGCAAATCTCACCACTGCCAATCACCAAGCGATGGTTTTTGTCATAAATCACGCCAAACTGACCTGGGGCTATACCTTGTAGCATCTCACTGGATTTCACCAAGTATCCATCGCCATCTGGTACGATAATACCTCTAGTGAAGTCTGGTGTATGGCGGATTTTGAAAGAAATCTCGTGTTCGCCTTCCTGCCAAGGGTCTTCTGTGATGAAATGAAAATCCTTCAGGCGGAACGTATCGCCATACTGCTTCGTACAGTCGTAGCCATTGGACACATACACAATGTTTTGCTGCACATCTTTCTGAATAACGAACCAAGGTCCCCCACTCAGGCCCAAACCCTTGCGTTGTCCAATGGTATGAAACCAGAAACCTTTGTGTTTACCCAAAATCTTTCCTGTTTCCAGCTCCACGATAGGACCTTCCTGCTCACCTAAGAAACGACGTACAAAGTCGTTGTAATTAATATTGTTCAGGAAGCAAATACCCTGACTGTCTTTTCTTTTCGCACTTGGTAAACCAGCCTTGGCAGCTATCTGTCGCACCTCTTTCTTCATCAGGTTACCTAAAGGAAACATCAGTTTCTTTACCTGCATATAGGTAATCTGTGCCAGAAAGTCGGTCTGGTCTTTCACGGGGTCAACGGCCGTACCCAGCCATGTCTTGCCATCAATCACATGGGTGGTAGCATAATGCCCCGTAGCGGTTATATCAAAAACCTTGCCCACCTTCTCCTCAAAGCAACCAAACTTAATCAAGCGATTGCACATCACATCAGGGTTGGGTGTAAAGCCGTTACGAATCTTGTCGATGGCATACACCGCTACCTTATCCCAATATTCACGATGCAGGTCAATGAGCTCGAGTTTCAAGCCATATTTATGTGCCACAGCTGTACAAATCTCCATATCTTCTTCGGCAGTACAGTCCATATAATCCACATCATCGCGTCCTATACGTATATAGAACAACGACGGCTTATGGCCCTGCTCGCACAGCTGATGTACCACCACCGAGCTATCCACACCCCCTGATATCAAAACGGCTATATCCATGTCAAGATTGTTATACTGCTAGATTTGATTTGCAAATTTACGTTTTTTTTCCTTACCTTTGCATCAATAATTAAAGAATTAAGCATGAAAAGCAAATATATCGTCATCATATTGCTACTCATCATGGTGGTTTCCAGCTTCTTTACCTCTTGTGGTAAAGATCGTTGGGAGGCATATTATCCTGTTACGCGTCACAGTCTCTGGATTGATAGTGTGATGCGTGTCAACTACTTATGGAACGACGAACTGGAAGATGAAGACGACATCACTTCTGCCTATTTCTTGAACTCGGTCGCTTTCTTGGCAAAGATGAAATACACCGACGACAAGGTGAGTTATGTAGATACTGCTTGTTCAGTGCCTATTACCGACTATGGTTACGAACTGGCTACCAGTCAGGTGAACGACACAGCTTATATGGCATTGATTACTTATATCGAGCCTACGACTGTGTCAGCTACAGCTGGTTTGCAACGAGGGGAATGGATTATGCAGGTAGATGGTGAGTTTATCACTTCTGCAAGACTGAGTTTGCTGAGCGATGGCGATGCCCACGAATTGATGATTGGCCACTATACCACTATCTCCCTTAACGAAGGGAGTTCTGATGAAGAGGAGGAACAAGGTGTAGTCATTTACGACCGAATGGTAAACCTACCAGCTGCATCGGGCTATTTCCCCAATGACCTGCCCGTGATTACTATCGTCAATAATCATGTGGGTTATATGCTGTACAATGATATTGCCGAAGATAACCAGCATCTGGTAGCCACTGCTTCGCAAACGTTGTCGGCTGGTGGCATCACTGATATGGTGCTCGACTTGCGTTATGCTGCTACTGGCGATGTGAGTGGTTTCCAGTATCTGGCCTCTGTGCTGGCTCCTTCCAGTGCTTTAGGCAATCAGTTGGCAACCGTACAGTATGCAGAATCACGTCATCACGACTCTACCCTGCCCTTCCTTACGGCCAGCGAGTTGGGAAATGGCGTTAACCTCAACCTGAGCACGCTTTATGTACTCACCTCTTCTGCAACCAGTGGTCCTGCTGAGATGCTCATCAATTGTCTCCAGACGGTAATGAAGGTAGTGGTAATAGGTCAAAAAACCAAGGGTATCGGTGTTGCCTGCGAGACCTTCCGTGACCCCATCAGCGACCAGCAATTGCGCTTGGCAGCTTGCCACATTACTGATGCCAACGGCAATGCCGACTATGTGGATACAGGCATCACTCCTGATTACGTTGTCAATCCGCTCTCTCCCATTGAAGGTATCCTTCCCTTTGGTAATCCGCAAGAAAACTTGCTCGCTAAAGCACTGGAGTTTATTAAATAATCTATGATGGTAGAGCCGGCATTCTTCTCTGCAGCGTTAAGAAAACGTGAGCGATTTTTAGTGGAAGAGATGCAGACGGCGAAGCCATCATGAGTTTTTTTAATATTTAAACAAAGAAAAAGGCTGCTCGATTGAGCAGCCTAATTATCATTTATTCTATGTTTCAATTAATAGGCTTTGAGTAGCGAGCGTTCAAACCATCCAGCACCTCTTGGGTGATGTTCAGTGCCTCATCAGCATACAGCAAATTATCCATGCCGGTGTTGCTGATAATCAGCGTAAAGCCCTTGGTCTTGTTATACTCCTTCAGGAAGTTCCTGATAGAGTCGGACAACTGCATGTTGTTCTTGTCACTTTCAGCTTGCAGTTCACTCTGCAGTTTGTCGCTCAGTGTCTGCAGGTCCTCGCTCAACTTGTTGATACGGTTGTACTCCTGCTGTGCGCGTTCTGCAGAAAGGAATGCGTTGTTCTGGTACTTTGTCTGAAACTCCTGCTGCTGTTTCTGCAGATCCTGAGCTTTCTGGTTAAGCTGAAGACGTACGTTCTCGCTCTTCTTTACCAAAGCCTCATTCAGGTCGATGCAGAAATTATACTTTGACAACAAGGTATCAATCTCAACAAAAGCCACCTTTATTTCAGACAATCCACCCTGTCCTTCAGTAGTTGCTGTGTCCTGACCACCTTTATTAGCAGTACATTGTGCAAACATCATGATGCAGCTCAAAGCTGCCAAACCCATGAATAAATTCTTCATTTTCTTCATAATCACTTTTTATTATTTCTTTATATTTTCATTCTTTTACGCCTAATCTCGACGGCTTACGTGCATTCCTGTCTTGCGACTCCACGCAGTCGATACCCCGTTTCATCATCTCTTTGTTGCCACTTACATGGAAGTGCGGAAATTTTCCTGCTTTGGTGAAAAATATCTTAACGCCCAACAACAGCACACAAACACCCACCAAGGCCAAAGTTATGAGCAACGTATATAGCATATCTCAAAAAAACTTCCTATATTTGCAAAAATTGCGCGGCAAAGATAGTGCAAATCGAAGACAAAGCCAAATTTTATTCGGACTTTGTTGAGTTGCAGTCTATTTTAGCGGCCTCAAAGTTACAATATTAATTTGAATATGGAAAAAAATGAGCTAAAACCTACTGGAGTTTTCAGATTTTTTGAGGAAATTTGTCAGATTCCAAGACCCTCGAAGCACGAGGAGAAGATTATTGCATACCTGCAGGAGTTTGGAAAGAAATACAATTTGAAGACCACCACCGATGCCTGCGGTAATGTGTTGCTGGAGAAACCTGCTACCCCAAGCATGGAAAACCGCAAGAAGGTGGTGCTGCAGGCCCACATGGACATGGTACCCGACAAGCGCAAGGATGTGGAGCATGATTTCTTGAAAGACCCCATTGAGACATGGATTGATGGAGAATGGCTGAAAGCCAAAGGCACTACTCTAGGTGCCGACAACGGCATTGGTGTAGCAACAGGTTTGGCCGTTTTAGCCGACGACAGCATAGAGCACGGCCCCATCGAGTGCCTCTTTACCCGTGATGAGGAAACAGGATTGACGGGAGCTTTCGAGATTCAAGAAGGTTTCATGCATGGTGATATCCTGCTGAACCTTGATTCAGAAGATGAGGGCGAGATCTTTATCGGTTGCGCAGGAGGTGTTGACTCAGTCGGTACATTCACCTACCAAGAGGTAGAAATGCCAGCCGACTATTATGCATGCCGTATCGAGGTAAAGGGCTTGCTAGGTGGTCATTCGGGCGACGACATCATCTGTGGTCGTGCCAATGCCAACAAGGTACTCAACCGCTTCCTTATGCAAGCAGCTCAGCAATATCACCTCTATCTGTGCGAGATAGAAGGAGGAAGTCTGCATAACGCCATCCCAGCTATAGCCCATGCCGTTGTGGCTTTGCCTGAGTCCGACAAGCACAATCTGCGTGCCTTGCTCAATGTGTTTACAGCTGCTGTGCAGGCCGAGTACTACGTTACCGATCCAGGATTGCAGATACTTATGGAAAGCGTTGCAACGCCTAAGACCGCCATCGACTGCGACACAGCAAAGCGTCTGTGTCAAACACTTTATGCCCTGCCTCACGGCGTTTATTGCATGAGTCAGGATGTACCCGGATTAGTAGAGACCAGTACCAATCTGGCCACCATCAAGATGCACCCCGCCGAACACCATATTATTATAGGTACCAGTCAGCGAAGCTCTACAGAGTCTTCTAAAGAAGACATCGCCACGATGGTACGCACCGTCTTGGAGATGGGTGGTGCCGAAGTGACCCACGGCGATGGCTACCCTGGTTGGAAGCCTAACCCACATTCCGAGATTCTGCAAGTAGCCGTTGAGAGCTACAAGCGCCTCTTCAACAAGGAGCCTAAGGTAAAAGCCATCCATGCTGGTCTCGAGTGCGGTTTGTTCTTGGAAAAATATCCAAAACTCGACATGATTTCGTTTGGTCCCACCCTACGTGGTGTCCATACCCCCGATGAGCGAATGCTTATCCCTACCGTCGATCTGTTCTGGCAACATTTGCTGGATATTCTCAAAAACGTTCCGAAAAACATTGAACATTGACTGCGTCCTATTCTGTCGCGACTCGGCATAGCTCAAGCGAGCTTAGCTCTGCCCTCGCTGCTCCGAAAAGTGACCATTGAACATCTAGATGTAAAAAGGACATATTTGGAGAGACGTTAATAAATTTCGAGTTTTTGCGTAAAAAGAAAAAATCAAATAAGAGTCGCGAAGCGCTCGTCTATTTTTTACATAAACTTGGCTGCACCTCAGCAAAGCTCAAACAAGCTTGGCTCTGCATTCGGTTTGCACAAGTTTTCTTAGCAAAAAGGAAGAATATCGCGATTTAGTGAGAGGTGAACCATGCTTGCATAGGTTAACCCGAACGTGAGCGATTTATGTAAATTTTAGCCTTGGAGAATCAGGCCTTTTTACATCGGATGTTAGAGTTTTTATGAAAAAAGTTAACATTATAATAATTCTGCTTCTAATAGCGTGTAGCTGCCTTGCCCAAGACAGCTACCGCTTCAGAATTGTCAGCTATAACGTCGAGAACCTATTCGACTACCAACACGACTCACTGAAGAACGACTATGAGTTCCTCCCAGAGGCCCAACGCCACTGGGACTACCAAAAGTACCAGAAGAAGCTCGACGACCTCGGACGCGTCATCATCGCTACAGGCGAGTGGACACCTCCAGCTTTGGTAGGCCTCTGTGAAGTAGAGAACGAACATTGCCTCACCGACCTTACCCAGCACTCAGTGCTAAAAGAAGCTGGCTACCGCTACGCCATGACCAACTCGCCCGACCAGCGAGGCATCGACGTAGCCCTACTCTACCAGCGAGAAGTATTCAAGCCCGTCAGCATCAACACCTACCGAGTGCCACCACTCACCAAGCAGAAGAATGCCACCCGCGACATCCTGCATGTTACGGGCGAGTTGCCCGACCGCTCATTGCTCGACGTATTCGTGTGCCATCTCCCCTCGCGTTCTGGTGGCGAGAAAGAGACCGAGCCCTATCGTCTTTTGGCAGCAAACACGTTGAAACAAGCTGTAAATAGCTTAATGCAAGCACGCAAGAAAGCACAGATAGTCATTATGGGCGACTTCAATGATTACTACAACAACCGCTCTGTGACAGAAGTAGTTGGTGCCCAACCTGTCAACACCCTCAAAGCCAACCAACAAGCGTTCTATCACCTGTTGGCTGCTAAAGAAAAGGCGTTGAAGGACTATGGCAGTTACCGCTATCGAGGTGAGTGGAACTCGCTCGACCACCTCATCGTCAATGGCCGATTGTTGCGACAGAAAGGCTCTTTCCACATTATGCCCTCCGACGATGTATTCCTGGTCAAGGCCGATGTGTTCCGTGCCGACTTCCTGTTGGAGGAAGACACCCGTTATGGGGGCAAATTGCCTTTCCGCACCTATAGTGGTTTGAAGTACCACGGAGGCTATTCCGACCATCTGCCCATCTATGCCGATTTCCTCTTAAAATACTGAATAAGTACACAACAACGCAACTTTTTGCTTTAAAAGCACAAAATGTCATTTTTTTTTGCTTACTTCGCAGAATGTATTCACTTAAATGCGACATCTTATGAAGAAGATAACACGATTATTTGGATTATTCATCATATTGCTGGTGGTGGCAGCTGCCTGTAGCAAAGAAAGTTACGAACCGTCGACACCGACAACACCGACAACAACACCTACAACCACTACTACTCCTACCATCAGCTCAGAGATACAGTATGCTACACAATTCGCCAAAGATGTATTGGAAAATTATTATCTTTGGAATAAAGAAATTGCCAGTTCCATCAGCAGCTCCCTTGACCCTGAAACTTGCACCGACCCAGTAGCTACTGTGGAAAAGATACGCTACAAGCAAGGGGGTGGATATAATTCCAAGCAAGACGAAGACCGCTGGACACAGCTTTTTGAGGATGTTACCCCTTTCCAAGAATCAGTACAAGGCGTAGAAACCACAAACGGCATGAGCTTAAGTCTTGGCACTTTTAACAACACAACTCCACAGGCATATTTCTTTATCGTCAATTTTGTTTATGCTGACAGTCCTGCAGCAAAGGCGGGTCTCAAGCGTGGCGATTACATCACCACCTACAATGGTGAAGACATCACCCAAGCCAACATAAATACAGCTTACTATGGTGAGACCACTGCCAAATACGGATTGGCCGTAAAAACAGCTGAGGGTTATATCCAAGACACAGGCGAAGAAGTTACACTAGAAGCAGTCAAGATGTATCTCGACCCCATCGTATGCAGCAAGGTATTCGATGTGGCAGGTAAAAAGGTGGGCTATCTGATGTATGACAGTTTCGACCTCGACTCAGCCGAGAAACTCATCAACGTCTGCAAGGATTTCAAGAAAGAAGGCGTAACCGAACTTATCCTCGACCTTCGTTATAATGGTGGTGGCTATGTGATGACCGAAAACCTGCTGGCTTCTATGCTGGCTCCTGCCGACAAAGTGGAGCAAAAAGCCCTTTATCAACAGGAAATCTATAACAGCATACTCACCCAGGCATGGAGCAAAGATGACAAGGACTTTAACAAGACCTTCTTCACTTTCGACCACGAAATCAATAAAAAGAAATTATCTACCAAGGACGCCAATATCGGACTCAATAAGATCTACGCCATTGTAACTAACAACACTGCCTCTGCATCAGAGGCAATCTTGGTAGGTCTGAATCCTTATATAGATCTCGTCACCATTGGCCAGCGTTCTTATGGTAAATATTGCACAGGCTTTATCTTAGGTGCTGACGATGTTTACGAGAAAGCTCCTACAGTTATCTCTAAATGGGGTATCTATGTCATGATAACCACTTATGCCGATTGTGATAATAAGAATCTGGCTCGTCCTGTTGGTATAGACCCAGATGTAGAAGCTAAAGACAGTCCTATGGATGGTTATCCCCTTGGCGATGAAAACGAGACCATGCTGAAAGCTGCTCTTAAGAAGGCCGGTAAGAACACAGTTGTTGCCACCACCCGTGCGTTGGACAATACTCCTCAAATGGAACTCAAAATGCTGCGCAACAAATATAAGTTTGGCAAGCGCATTTTGCAAATGCCTACCAAATTCAAACAAGAACTTGAAGAACGATAAAAACAGAAGATGGCTGCTTAAAGGCAGCCATCTTTGTTTTATTCGTCTTTCATTTTTGAATAAAACTCATATAGTTTCTTTCCAATCTTATCCTTTTTGAAAGTCTTTTCATGCTGCAAAGGAGTCGTTGACAGGAAAATCTGTGATACACCACTGTTTATTTTCTCAAATTCTTCTGGCGTTACAGGAAATATGGCTGTCGAATTAATTTTAGTCATAGGAAACACAAAGTAAAAACGAAGCGCTAACGTAGGATTTGTGTCGTTGCCAACAAGTTGCCCTTTAAATGACAAGGTCTCATCATCGAAGGTAGTCAACTTCATAGTGGGATTATTCAAAAAGAACAACCTTTCTGTACTCACATTTACAACTATGTAACAAGTAGCATCCTGCTTTGATTTCGCCACAGTAAAACTCATCCTGCCCCCTTGAGTGCCAAAAGGTTTGAATGTATAGCTAACGCTTTGTGCCGACAAGTTCAAAGCAGCACATAAGCAAATAAGAACTGACAATAAATATTTACAAATAGCTTTCATTTTCTTTTATTATTTAATTAATATAATTATTTATCTCACAACTATCTAAACACGTGTCAACCTGCTGGTGAAAGTATAGGTGTCTTGCACTTTACCTGATACAAGGTTATGAATCTGCACCTGAAGCTTTCCATTCACCACCTTCCCCTCAATAACAGTTGGAAACAGTTCTGGCCTTTCACGCCGATTTTCACCACTACCTGAGAACCCCATTTCTGGTCCTCCACCTACAATCTGTGCCCAAGTACGATCCGGTGTAGGTGCATCATAGCGATAACAATGCTGGTGAGCTGTGATAATTAACTGACACCCTGCCTGCGCCAATAGCGGTGTCCACAACTGTGCACACGTACGTTGCCACATGGCAAAGTCGTGGGTGTACTGTGGGTCTTTGTCGGCAGGAGCCACATCACCAGGGTTATAACGTGGGTTAGACTCAAAGAGCGGAATGTGGCAGAAAGCCACCAGATAAGGCGCACTAGCTATCTCTGGACGTTGCAAAGCATCGCTCAGCCACGCCACCTGAGCCTCACGATAGGCACTACTATTAAACAATCCAGCAAATAGTGGGTTCGTATCCAGCTTATCCTCGGCAGTGTCCAAACCAATCAAAGCCACCTCGCCCATCCTCACGGCAAAGTTACGACCTAAGTCCCAGTCACGTGATGCACGTTCCTCTGGCTGACGATACATCCACACCTTTTCGAGATGACGGTTGGCCATACCTCGCGAGTCGTGGTTACCCGGACAGAACAGATAAGGCGTTTCAGCAGCATAATCGGCACGTTCAATCTCAGGCTTCAGGAAGATGCGTGTCTGCGCCTCGATGGTCTCCTCCACATTGCTGGCATCGCCATTCCATATCACACACTGCGGAGCAAGCGTTGCTATCTTATTGATGGCCAAACCAAAGGGTTCCCACTTCACGTGTGTGTCGTTGATGACACAGAAATGTGCAGGAGCCTCACTGCCAGCTGTGGTGAAACGATAGATGCGTGGATCTTCCTCGTTGCCCAGAATCTTCATGTCGTAACCACCACCAAAATGAATGCGGTCGGCACCTATCTTATAATAATAAGTGGTGTTAGGCTGCAAGTTGGTCAACCTTACCTGTATCACACGGTCACTGATGTCGGTAGTTCGGTATCCGCCACATTTCACCTTCTTGCCATCACTCAGGTCAGGTTGTTGTCCGTATATCACATAACCATTGGCAAGGTCACTCACGGCAAAGGCCACTCCCATCGATGTCTCTGCATAGTTTTGCAACATAGGGGCAGAAACGATCAATTGTCCTTCTGCCTTAGGCTGTTCTACAGTTGGTTTGGGTTCTTCCCTATTGGCTGCAAAGGCTCTTTGTCCAATACTTACCGCACCAGCCATCAAGGCCGTATTTCTGATAAAGTCACGTCTCTTCATAGTATTAGGTTCGTTTATTCGTTATTCTTGACTAACTATCTGTTTCGGTTCGGTAGTAGGACCATACACAACAAGCTCCCCATCTGGCAAAATTTCCATACGGTCGATAAACATCACTCGACCTTTGTTGGTAATGGCATCAGTTCGTTCCGTGCGACCATGATAAACAGTGAAAAGGGTGCCATCAGGCAAGGTCAGTACCATATTGTGTCCTGTGCAATATACCTCACCACCTTTGTCATTGTTGCGTTCTAGGACGGGGTTGTTGGCCGCTTTGGTAAAAGGCCCCAAAGGCGACTTACTTGTGGCATAACCCACTGCATAATATGGCCCTCCATAGAAGTTGGCACTATACATCATGTAATAAGTGTCGCCATGCTTGAAGATGAAAGAGCCCTCGTTCCAACGACGGTTGGCCTCTCCTGCCATCGCACTGCGACTCTCCCACTCCTGGAAGCCACCCATATCGGTGGGCGGACAAAGCAACAGCACAGGCTCACCTATCGCCCCACTGAAGTCGGGTTTTATCTCCACACCATATATCCAGCTTTCTTCTATCTCATCATACTTACCTTCTGCCTTCAGCTTAGTAGCCAACTCGCTCTCCACTGCATGCTTGTAGCAGCAACGGGAGTAGTAAAGATATACCTTGCCATCGTCGGCAAAGTAGAGATTGGCATCGATAATAGGATAGCCAGGGTCGAAGATCGGCTTGTCGGACAGCTCCTTGAAAGGCCCCGTAGGACTATCGCTCACAGCTACGCCAATGCGGAATATCTCACCTTCGTTGGTAGGGTTCTCTTTCCAGTTAGAGGAAAAGAGCATATAAAATTGGCCATCACACTCGTACACTTCAGGTGCCCAGAAGCAATCGGTAGTCCATCCGTTAGGGTCGGCTTTGTAACATTGTCCTAGCAGTGTCCAACTGGCAAGGTCCTGACTCTCATATACATTAAACCCATCCATATTGCCCTCGGTAGTGCCGTAAGCATAATATTTGCCGTTGCTGGCACGAAGGATAAAGGGGTCGCCCATCACCACAGGTGATCCATCGGTCAATGTCAAGGGATTGCTCACCGTAGTGGTATTGTTCTGAGAGCCACATGCCACCAACAGGCAAGCGGTTAGCATCGCAAAAAATCTGTAAAATAAATTCATAACCTTGGGGTTAATTTGTTCGTATTCACTACAAATGTAGCACTTAATTTTGACACAAACATAGTTTTTTTTAATTTTGTAACGATTATGGTTAGGTTTTCTCACATAAAAAAATGGGTAGGACTGCTACTGAGTGTGGCTTGTCTGCTGTGTTTCATCTATGGCATGTACCTGGCGTTACTGTCGATGATGCCCGTTGAGCGCACCATACGCTATGCCGACTTGGAGCCATTGCCTCGCGGATTGACTTCAATTGAGAAATTATTGAGTGACCGTCTGCCAGCCGATAGCACAGCTACTACCTCAATCGTGGCTTATCGCTACGACGGACACACGCTGTACGATGTGGTGAGGGGCAACGACACACTGACCATACCTGCACACATCACCGATACCTTGCCTCCTGTGTATGTGGCACCTCCTGCCGATGCATCATCATGGAGCGATTCACTGTTACGAGGCACGATGCCATTGAACCGCTATGCGTTGGATTATCGTCGCATCATTGCCCGCTACGACGGACAAGTAAGTCGCATCGAGTGGAGCAGCTTCGACACCATCCCACTCTATATCATCAGTTTAGAGGGACACGACGAGCCTATCTATATCAATGCCACCACGCCCTACGTGAAGCCGTTCTACTTGGACGAGGCGCAGGTGAGAGAAGCCGTGAAGGACTTCTGTCGCGCGGATTCAGTCAGCACCGAACTGCTAACAGACTACGACAACTATTATGCTGATTTGCAGCGCTATGAGCCATTGCCCGTATGGAAGGTTACTACCAACGACCGTAACCTCTACGTAAATCCTCGCACAGGGGCTTACCGTAGCTACCCTAACAACAGATGGTGGTACTATGTGAAGCATCACGCCTTCAACACCCTGCGCTACAAGCTGTTTGCCAAGCATCCAGAGCGATGGACACAAGTCATGTGGGGCATACTGATAGCAGGCTTCATCCTATCATTACTATCGAGTGCCTTTTGGATTACCAAATTATTCTATGTTAATAGAAAGGATTATAAATAAATATTGTATTTTTGTCGGAAATAAAGTAAACAATAAACTAAATATTATGAAACTGACAAGTGTATTAAGTTTTGCCGTTGCTACCTTGATGGTGGCATGTACAACAGAAAAGCCAACAAATGAAAATCCTGTGCTGACCGTTGAAGGTGGTCAGGTTCAGGGGGTATTAACCGATTCTACCAACGTGATGGTGTATAAGGGTATCCCTTATGCAGCTCCTCCTGTGGGAGACTTGCGCTGGAAACGTCCTCAACCCGTTGTAGCATGGGAAGGCGTGAAATTATGTGACACTTGGGGTAACGCATCTCTGCAAAGTGATCATAATCCCGGCGATTTCTATACAGAAGAATTTTATTTCGGTGGTGACCCTGCTCGCAGTGAAGACTGTCTGTATTTAAATATCTGGGCTCCTGCTCAGACCGTTGGCAAGACTGACGCCAAACTGCCAGTAGCCTTCTGGGTACACGGTGGTGCCTATATGGGTGGATGGGGACATGAAATTACAATGGATGGCGACGCATGGGCAACACGTGGCGTTATTCTCGTAACCATCAATTATCGTTTAGGAATAATGGGCTTCCTGTCTCATCCTCTGTTGGCAAAGGAAGATACTGATGGCGTTTCAGGCAACTATGGCACTTGGGACCAAGTAGCAGCCTTGAAGTGGGTACGCAACAATATCGCTCAGTTTGGTGGTGACCCAGATAACATCATGATTTTCGGACAAAGTGCAGGTGCTGCAAGCATCAAGAACCTGGTTACTTCCAACGAATCGAAGAAATTGGTGAGCAAAGCTATCATCCAGAGCATAGGTGGCTTGGGCGAGTTGATTCCTGCTCCTGCACAGGATGTTGCAGAAAACATTGGCAAGGAAATGATGGATGCTGCCGGTCTGACTACCTTGGAAGCAATGCGTGCTGCGACTCCAGATCAGCTGAATGCTGCTTTTGGTGCATTCATGACCACAGGAAAGATACAGGGACTGCCTTTTACTCCTCATATCGATGGGCGTTTGCTGGGCAAGAGCTTTACGGAAGCTGCAACAGACAACACCATTGCTGATGTGCCTTATATGCTGGGTTCAACATTGGACGATATGATGCCTACTATGGGTGAGGGCATTGACCAGTTTGCATTCCTGCGTGAAACACAAAGCAAACAACCTGTGTATGCTTATCGCTTCGACCGTCGTTTACCAGGAGAGCCTAACACTGCTTACCACTCATCCGAACTGTGGTTCATCTTCAAAACGCTGAAGAATAGTCGCCGTCCGTTTACTGCAGCCGACTACGAACTTGCTGACCGCATGATGGATTACTGGACCAACTTTGCTAAGTTTGGCAACCCTAACGGTAACAATGTAGATGGAGAATGGAAACCTGATACAAAGGAGAATCCATTTACCATGCATCTCAACATAAAATAAAAGATCCCCTCTCTGCTCCCCCCTTAGAGTAGTAGGGGGAGCGTTGAGAGGAGTTCGTATAAAACTTTTCTCTTTTTAAGAAAGAAATTATTTCACGAATCAACCTTAATTATCAGACTCATAATGAAAATCAACCATTTTTTATTAGTTTCTGTGCTATCATTAGCCTCATGCTCAGCACCACAGGAGAAAGCTGCAGAGCAGCCTCAGCAACCCGTTCAACAAAGTGAAGCAGTGGATTACAAGCCTATGGCCAATCCGCTCAAGAAAGACAAGTTTATCCAAATCAACATTGTGGTAGGCGACATCTACAAAGCCGCCAAAGCATGGGCAGCATTGCTGGACATCCCTGTGCCAGAAGTAAGAACCAACCATTTAGAGTATAAGCCAGAGTTCACTTACACCTATCGTGGCGAGCCAAGCACCTGCGATTTGCTGGTGTGCGACATCGATATGGGCAGTTGGGTACTGGAGCTGCATCAGGCCGACGAGAAAGCCAGCTCGTTCCGAGAGTTCTACGACAAGCACGGCAATGGTGTTCACCACTTAGGTTTCGAGGTGGGCGACCTGCGCGATGAGGTTATTCAAGAGTTGCAAGGTCTTGGTTTCAATACAGACCGTACCTTCGGTGCCTATACCGGCAGTAGCTGGACGATTGTTGACAGCGAAGATGTCTTAGGTGTCAACCTGAACATCAAGCCAGTAAGATAAAAGAATCCTCCTCAGGAGGATTCTTTATTGTACTTCAGCTACCAGCTCAACAGGGGTAACAAGTTTCTGCTCTCCGGTAGTCATATTCTTCAGCATTACCTTACCCTCCGCCAATTCGCTCTCGCCTACTATCGCCACAAACGGAATGTTGTGGGCATTGGCATAGCTCATCTGCTTCTTCATCTTGCAGGTGTCGGGGAAGAGTTCGGCACTGATGCCTGCTGCTCGTACCTGTAATAAGGTCTGCATGGCAAAAGCAGCTTCTTTCTCACCAAAGTTGATGAACAGTAACTGAGTTTCGTTCACTGCTTCCTTGGGGTAAAGCTCCAGCTGGTTCAGCACATCATAGATGCGGTCGGCACCAAAAGAGATGCCCACTCCCGATACACCTGGCAAGCCAAACACACCAGTAAGGTTGTCATAACGACCACCGCCTGTGATGCTGCCAATCTGTACATCCAGTGCCTTTACCTCGAAGATGGCGCCTGTATAATAGTTCAATCCACGAGCCAAGGTAAGATCCAGTTCGATAGCATTCTGCAAGTTCAAAGCAGCCAGCGTATGGAGAATATACTCTGTTTCTTCCACACCCTTCAAGCCTGTCTCACTGCCTGCAAGAACGGTCTTCAGTGTTGTCAGCTTCTCGTCGTTGGAGCCACTGAGCAAGATGATAGGTTGCAACTTGGCAATGGCCTCATCGCTGACTCCTTTCTCACGTAATTCGGCATTCACATTGTCGAGACCAATCTTATCCAATTTGTCGATGGCAACGGTGATATCCACTATGCGTTCTGCCTCACCGATAATCTCGGCAATACCTGTCAGTATCTTACGGTTATTGATTTTGATGCATACCCTCACGCCAAAGCGTTTGAAGACCGTATCAACAATCTGCATCAGTTCCACTTCGTTGAGCAGAGAATCGCTGCCCACCACATCGGCATCACACTGATAGAACTCACGATAGCGTCCTTTCTGCGGACGGTCGGCACGCCACACAGGCTGTATCTGGTAACGCTTGAAGGGGAAGGTAATCTCCTCACGATGCATCACCACAAAACGGGCAAAGGGCACGGTGAGGTCGTAACGCAGACCTTTCTCGCAGAACTTAGCTGAGAGGTGTGCCACATCACGGCTCAGCAACTCTTCATCGCTGATGCCTCGGAAGCAGTCGCCTGAGTTCTGAATCTTAAACAGCAGTTTGTCGCCTTCTTCACCATATTTACCCATCAGGGTAGAGAGGTTCTCCATGGCCGGCGTCTCAATCTGATGGAAGCCGAAGAGGTGATATACTTCTCGGATGGTGTTGAAGATATAGTTGCGTTTTGCCATCTCTATGGGCGAAAAATCTCTGGTTCCTTTTGGAATACTGGGTTTAATCATTTTATATCCTTATTAATCACGGGAACGTCCCATAAATATCATTATGTAATAAATCAAGGTTGCCAGTGAGCTGAGGGCAGCAACTACATAGGTATAAGCAGCCGACTTCAAAGCATCTTTGGCATAAGCATGATTGGTATAGTTGGTCATACCGGCACTTTCAAGCCACACCAATGCTCGGCGACTGGCATCAATCTCTACGGGCAAGGTGATGAAGCTGAACAGCGTGGTGGTGGCAAACATCAGAATGCCAATGAGCAACAGCTGGGGGAATACCTCCAGCAGGAAGATGCCTGCCAGAATGACCCATGTTACCCACTGTGAGGCAAAGGAGACGATAGGCACCAACTGACTGCGCAGATTCAGTGGGGCATAAGCACGGGCATGCTGCACGGCGTGTCCACACTCGTGAGCCGCTACGGCTGCTGCCATGATGCTATTGCTGTTATATACGCCCTCGCTGAGGTTCACGGTCTTGTTGGTAGGGTTGTAGTGGTCGGTCAGCTGACCTTCCACATGGGTTACTTGCACATCGTACAAGCCATTGTCGTGCAACATCTTCATAGCTATCTCAGCACCTGTGAGGCCAGAAGAGTTGAGAATCTGGGAATACTTCTTGAACTTGCGTTGCAGGTTCCACTGTACCAGCCAGCTAAGTATAGCTACGCCGATAAATATAATCCATTGAATTCCTATTCCTGTTTGCATAATTATTAGTTTTTGAGTTTGTTAGTTTGTTCGTTATTATAGTTTTACACAAACTTTCCTGCAAATGCCGTGCCAAATCAATCTACCGTTATCTCTACCACTGTATCTATGTCAGAAGGAATGTTGGGCAACTCCAGCAGATAGCCCTCCTTTGACTTCACTACCTTCAGCGGAGTGCCATCCTTGAACAGTTTGGCATTGCTGAGCTTATGGTCTGTGACGGGCAGGAACAAGCCTTTGTCTTGCCACTTGAGGATGTGCACATAGAGCTTATTGCCCTTCAGCGTTGTCACTCCCCAGTCGCGAGGTGTCACCAATCCGCCACGAGTACCATAGATGGTCTCACCATACTGGCTGGTCCACTCCCCTATTTCCTTGAGGCGACTCAATGCTGTTGCAGGTAGCTGACCATCTGACTGCGGTCCGATGTTGAGCAAGAGGTTGGCATTCAGTCCGGCAGCATGCACCAACATTTGAATCAATTCCTTGGTAGATTTATAATGCGTGTCAGTAATGTTGAAGCCCCACGAATCACTCATGGTCTGGCAAGACTCCAGCGGCACCTCGTTGCTTACCTGCATACCCCCAGAAAAGCCTGCTGTATTCTCTCCAGGCAGGTCGCGCTCGAAGATTTGTATATCCTCACCCGGGTTCAGGTTTTTATGGTGGTTATTGCCCACCAAGCAGGCTGGTTGCAGCCGATGAATCAAAGCATATTGTTCCTCCAGTTGCCAATTGAAGGGCACTGCATCGCCTGCATGATCCCACACACCATCGAACCAGATGGCACCAATAGAACCATATTGGGTGAGGAGTTCGGTGAGCTGGGCGTTCATAAAATTGTAATATGAGTTCCAGTCCTGCTGATTGGTTGGCCTACCCAGTTGTTTGCCTGTGCTACCCAAGGGATAATCCAACCTATGCCAGTCGAGGTGGGAATAGTAGAAGTTGAGCATGATGCCATATTTGGCACAGGCATCCGCCAATTCCTTGATTACATCGCGCTTGAAAGGCGTAGCCTCTACAATGTTATAGCCCTCGCTGGCCTTCGAGTTGAACATGGAAAAACCATCATGATGGCGTGAAGTGATGGTAATGTATTTCACACCTGCATCGCTGAAAGCTCTAACCCACTCCTCTGCATCGTACTTAGCTGGATAGAAGCCAGCGGGCATCTTGGCGTATTCTTCGTAGTTGATGTTACGGTTGTTCATCACCCACTCGCCTTGTCCCATCATGGCATAAACACCCCAATGGAGGAAGATGCCCAACTTCTTGTCCTGAAACTCACTGCGGGCCTTTAGGTTCTCTGCAGAAGGCACATACTGCGCCCTCAACACCGAATATGGAACATTGAACATAGAACATGCCAATGCTATAAACAAGTATTTAGCGAGCTGCTTCATTTATTCATTATATCTGATAATTGTTTGCTCACGATCAGGACCCACTGACACGATCTTCACGGGCACACCCAGTTCCTCCTCCAGGAAAGAGAGGTAGTTGTTGAATTCCTCAGGGAACTCATCCTCGCTCTGCATCTTGCTCATAGGAGTCTTCCAGCCTGGCATCTCGACATATACAGGCTCCACACCCTCGGAAATATCGAATGGGAAGTGGTCGATTTCCTCACCATTCACCTTGTAAGCCACACAGGCCTTGATGGTATCAAAATCGTCGAGCACATCGCTCTTCATCATAATCAGCTTGGTCACGCCATCAATCATCACGGCATATCGCAACGCCACGAGGTCGATCCATCCACAACGGCGCTTTCTGCCTGTCACGGCACCATATTCATGACCGAGGTCGCGAATCCTGTCACCCACCTCGTCGAACAACTCGGTTGGGAACGGACCAGCACCTACTCGGGTACAGTAAGCTTTGAAGATACCATAGACATCGCCTATACGACGGGGTGAAACGCCCAAGCCTGTGCAAGCACCAGCACAAACGGTATTAGATGAGGTAACAAATGGATAAGAACCGAAATCTACATCCAGCATCGTGCCTTGTGCTCCTTCGCACAACACCGACTTGCCCTCGTCCAGCATCTGGTTGATGACATGCTCGCTATCTACCAACTGGAACTGTTTCAAGTATTCAATGCCCTCAAACCAAGCCTTTTCTGTTTCAGTGATGTCGTAGGCAAAGTTCATATCTTTCAGGATCTTTTCATGACGCGCCTTAGCTGCTGCATATTTCTGGTCGAAATTATATAGCAAGTCACCCACTCGCAAGCCGTTACGACTCACCTTGTCGGTATAGGTAGGACCAATGCCCTTGCCTGTAGTACCCACCTTCGAAGCGCCTTTGGCTGCTTCATATGCAGCATCGAGCACACGGTGGGTAGGCATAATCAAGTGGGCTTTCTTAGAGATAATCAACCGGTCTTTCAGGTTATGACCCGACTGCTCCAATGCCACTGCCTCATCCTTGAACAATGCAGGATCAAGCACCACGCCATTGCCTATAATATTCACTTTGTCGCCCTGGAAAATGCCAGAGGGGATGGAGCGAAGCACATATTTCTGTCCTTCAAACTCAAGGGTATGACCAGCATTGGGGCCTCCCTGAAAACGAGCTACCACATCATAATTGGGTGTCAGCACATCGACTACCTTGCCCTTGCCTTCGTCACCCCATTGTAATCCCAACAGTACATCTACTTTCATTTCTTTATGTTTTTATTTATTTCTTGTTTCTTTTTCATTATTGTCTTTTTGCCCTTAGCATCAGCTTTGCTTTTTGTTACGACTTTGCTTTTTGCTTCAGCTATGCTTTTCCTCTTGAAACTATTTAATTTCATGGTCTGCTTCCACTGGCACTTGCTACACAGGCCATAGACATAGAGCGAATAGTGTGTCTGCCTAAACCGTGGCAACTTGGCACCCTCGATATCGGCCTGCAACTGCTCATTATTAAACTCCGTTACCTTACCGCACTGGGTGCAGATCATGTGATGATGGGTTTCCTGGTTGAAGCATTTCTCATACTGTGATGTGGTGCCAAACTGGTGCTTTACCACCAAATGGGCATCAAGCAACAAGATAAGGGTATTGTAGAGCGTAGCACGACTTACCCTGAACTTGGCTGTTTCTTCCATCATCGTATAAAGAGATTCAATATTGAAATGACCGTCAATAGAATAAATCATGTCGAGTATAGCATAGCGCTCGGGAGTCTTGCGATGCTTCCTTTTCGTCAGGTATTCAGTGAACAGCTGCTTCACCTTTTCCCTTACATCCATATTATTTGTCTTCACCATGATTCTCTACTTACAGCAACAAAGTTAGCAATAATTATGTATTGCAAGAACAATCATCATGAAAAATTGTTCGAAACATCTTGCGTCACCCACTCCACCAATGTCTTGGCCTGTGTATCGGTACTGCTTTTCAAGGGCTCCACCAGTCGACACAGAGTAAAGGCATGCTGTTCATTGTCAGCCATATACTTTTTCAAAGCCGTCATCACTGCCTTGCGCACAGCAAAAGATCCGCCTAAGTACGACACCACTGCTTGATCCAACAATTCGTTCTCTGCCCTTTCCGTCATGTCGTTCTTCTTCATCAACAGCCGGGCAATGGTGAGGTATCCGCAAATTTGCTGATACTCCCCCTCGTTAGCTATCAGTTGAAGCGACTTCTGGGGGGCATAGGGCAAATACTGAAACAGATGCATGCAGGTCATCTCAGCTATCTCCACTGTAGGCATCGTCTCTATCCATATATCCATGATCTCTGGAAAGAAAGACTCAACAGGTTGCAATAAACCAGCCAGGATTTTGCATTCGCGAATATCCTCCTTCCACAAAGCCTGTGCTAAGTCGTGGTTCTTCTCAAATTGCGATGCAATCTGCTTGATACGAGGAAGTTCTACGCCAAAATTCAATTTATACTTCAAACCTCTCTCACGCATGATGGCCGAAGCCGAACCGTTCATCGACAAGCGAAGTTGGGTCTTTATTTCTTTTAGTTGACCGTTGACCATAATTTTACTAAGTAACAATTAAAGGGTTCTGTAGTCCTTGCTATAGCGCAGCATCTGCTCCACATAACTCTCATCATACGTCACCTTCACATCCGTCACCTCACCATTGGCATCTTTTACCAACTCATACTTTGGATTTACAAAACCCTTGTAAGGCGCCAGGTTCAGCTTCTTATAGCGCTCCAATACTTCCTGATGCAACACAGGATCTACTTTTACACCATAATCCTCAACAAGACGGCGTGCAGCGGCGTAATCGCCTGTTGACTTGATGCGTTGCACCTCAGCCAGCAGTTCACCAAACAGGGCACGCAACTTCTCGTAGTCGTTAATCTTCACGTAAGTCTTGCCATCTTTCTTAGCCAGCTCCACTACATTATCTGCCTTACCGTGCTCGTATGCCCAATGGGCTATAAACGAACGGTTGCGCATGTGTGCTTCCTCAATGTTTTTTCCTGGTTCGATGCGCACCAGCTGTGTCATCAAACCATTCATCATATAAGTGTAATAATTTGACTTATACGCTTCAGCATCAGGTGTCAGTCCCAGTTCCACCAGCTTAGCATCTGCCAGATAATACAAAGCAAACAAATCGGCACGCCCCTCCTCCAGCGTAGAACTATAGGCCTTCAGTGCATCACGGTCCACACCTGGCAATAGCTTACCGGAAGCATGTCCCAAGCACTCATGCAGGTCGGTATGCAGTTCGTCTGTATAGTCGGCATAGTTGTCAATCAAGTCCAATTCTGTCTGACTATATGCAAACTCCTCGTTAAACCCATTGCCGTGAGCTGCTTTGTTATAGGCATCAGTAATGTTGCCAATGGTCACAGACTTGGAACCATACTGAGCACGTACCCAGTTAGAGTTCGGCAGGTTGATGCCGATAGCAGTGGATGGATACAGAGCGCCAGAAAGAATGGTAGCCGTGATTACCTTGGCCGACACGCCCTTCACATTTTCTTTTTTGAAACGTTTCTCAACAGGTGAGTTATCCTCAAACCACTGAGCGTTATTGCTGATGGTTTCTGTACGCTTGGTGGCCGCCATATCCTTAAAGTTGACAATAGCCTCCCAGGTACCTTTCATGCCCAATGGGTCGTCGTATGTCTCTGTAAAACCATTGGTGAAATCCACTAGCGAGTTCAAATCCTTTACCCATAAGATAGTATAATCATCAAAAGTTTTCAGGTCACCTGTCTGGTAATACTCAATCAGCTTGGCGATGACAGCCTTTTGCTCAGGTGTCTCTGCCACCCCCTCAGCCTTTTGCAGCCAATATACAATCTTCTCGATAGCTGCGCCGTACAAACCGCCCACCTTATACACATCCTCATAAATCCTGCCATCTTTCTTCACCAGCTTGCTGTTCAAGCCATAAGACACTGGCGTCTCATCTTTAGGATCTTTTAGCTTGTTGTAGAAAGCCTCAGCCTCAGCCTGTGTCAAACCCTCGTAGAAGTTGACAGCCGATGTCAGCACCAAGTCTTCACCATCAGCTTGGTTGGTACGCATCTTCAGCAAGTCAGGATTGAAAATCACAGGACATATCTCATCGCACAGCTGTTTCACCGTCTGTCCTGCCTGCAGCGGGAGTTTGTCAGCATCCACGCTGGCTAACGCTGTTCTCAAGAATTCTTCAGAGAACCCAGGGATGAACTTCTCGCTACCATAATGGTGGTGTATGCCAGCCGAGAACCACACTCGCTTTAGATATAATTCCATCGCCTTGAAATCGTCGCTGTTACGGTCAACCTTATCATCCGTATAAATAGCTTCCAATGCGCGACTGATGGTGAGGTTGTACTTACCATTCTGGTCATAGAAAATGTCACGACCCCACAAAGCTGCCTCAGTGAGGTAATACACCAATTCTTTCTGTTGCAAGGTCAACTCCTCGAAGCCATTCACCCTATAGCGCAAAATCTGTAAATCAGCAAACTGTTCCACTGTGTAACTAAAATTTTGATTATCGGGTGCCGATTTCTGCTCATTGCTGCTGCACCCTGTTAGCAAGACAAGAGAGGTCAATACATAAAATAGATTCTTCTGCATATACTTGGAAATTTTTGTACAAAAATACAAATAAAGGAGCGAATAGCAAAATAAAGCTCACGTTTTAGCACACTACAAGTATTACCGTTTATGTGGCTTTGCTGGCCTCTTCGCACATCCAGGCGGTGACGCTTTTGTGCATGCGCTGCTTGAAGGCAGTGCTGAAGGTGCTGTAGCTGTGGTAGCCACTCTCTTTGGCCAGCTTCTGGGCGACGATAGGCTCATGTGCAGTGGCAAGCTCGCGGTATCGGGTTACGAAGTAACGGATGCGATGGTCGTGAATGTATGCATAGTAGTTTGTGCCCTGACTGGCGAGATAAGCGCCGAGGTAGGTACGGTTGGTGCCGATGGTCTTGGCAAGCTGCACCAGGGTCAGGTCTGGCTGCAGGTAGAGTAGCGTTTCCTCGCAGTGCTTCGCCAGTAGTAGGGCTATATGGGATTCCTTACCCAATTCCCCTCTCAAAAGGATTGGGGATTGGTTAGTTTCATCGGCAGAATTGTCGGTGCTCAGGTCTTCTAATGTCTCCACGCGCCACAGCAGGAGACCCGCCAGCGGGAAGCCGGTGAGGTGAGCAATGGTGGACATCATGTAGTTGTCGGTATATTCATAGCTCAAGAGCAGTAGCATGAGGCCGATGAGCAGCGTAAGGCTGAGCCACACCTCCTTGTGCTTCAGGTCGGCGTAATTGTCGCGCAGCCACCGCCCGTATTGTCTCACGGCCACTACCATATATATTATGAAGGCCACTGTGAGTACCAGCCCATAGACCATGTTCGGGGTCGTGAGGTTGATGGTTGGCAGGGCTGTCTGCAGCATTGCGGTCACCGCGCAGGGCGTCATGACAACTACAACGGGCCACAGCGGTCGGCGTCGGTCCTGCAGCATGTTCAGCAGTGTGCCGACGAAGACGGGGGGCAGCACCATGCAGTCGAGAGCGACGAGCAGCCCGTAAATCACCGAGCGGGTGTCGTCCGAGTATGTGTAGAACAGTATCCACCAGACGTGGGCCAGGGCCATGATGCCGAATAATGCAGCTGCCCAGCGGCGCAGTCGTGCGGGCGGCGTGATGTTGGGCGCGATAGCCTTGCTCCGACACAGCAGCAGGTAGAGGCACAGCACGACGCATACGGCTGTTGCTGCTCCGTAGAGCTGGAGATACAGTATTGAAAATGGAGTTATCTGTTCGGGCATATCGTTCTTATTATTGCTTTTTCGCGTGATTCGCACGTTTCCGACTGCAAAATTACAACTTTTTTGCGATAATCGTGTGTGGTTTAGAAAAAATCTCATCCATCAATTACTATCAACATCCCCAACCACGAGGTTAGCTTCTTCAAGAAGATTTTTGCTTATTTCATCGGGGCGACTCTCAGCTAATACAAAATGTATCAGCTAATGCAAATACTTCACTCGCATCGATTTTTAACCTTACAAGTTTCGGTAATAATGAGTACCTTTGTAAGATATTAATTAAGTAAACGATTACAATGAAAGTTATGAAAAAGAGCTTGATTTCAATGGCTGCTGTTCTCTTTGCTGCCCTCATGACAACAACAATGTTAACACGCAGGAACTTCACTGTCTGAATTAGCAGTGAGGATGAACAAACACTCAAAGCTCGTTATTTTCATTGATGTCAACGGAAAAATCACTGACCAAACGGAAAGCGATATCTAATAAGACTTGCCGTCAATAGCAACAAAGTACTCTATAAAAATTACATATTATGATAAAAATTATGCGCTCGACCTTTGGTCGATTATTTAACAAGAATTGGATGTTCGCCGCCATCCTGATCTGCGGCGCTAGTGCATTCGTGTCATGTTCTGACAAAGACAATGACCTTGACTCCGACCTGCCCGGTGGAGAAACGACAGAACCCTATGTAGAACCCACCACCGACCAGCTGGAGGTAAAGGTGACCGCCGACATGCCCACCGCCGTGCTGGCCCAGTTTGACGAGAACACGGTGGCTGCAGCCCTGATCAAGCGTCTCACGAAGACTACTGCCGCCATCGGCGACGACACGAAGCTCGCCCTGTTGGACGGCAGTCAGGCAAAGTCATTGACGGAGGCCGACTATTTCGCGCTGGCCCGTGTCTTGATGAATGGCGGATACATCGCCCTACATCGCCCCACGTTCGAAGAGGGGTTATTCTTCGGCGTGTCCTTGAATGACCAGTTCGATGATGTTCTGGATGATGTTCTGGAAGAGAATGATGTGGAGTCTGATGACGAAGCAACCACTCGCAGCAGCAGCGATGGCGGCGAAATGGTGCGCAGGATCAACAATGCCTGTGCACTGACCAGAAGTGGCGGGGAGATCGACGCAAATACCGTGATTGATGAGCTCATGGTTTTCTCCATCAATGCCAACTATCTGATTCCCCCTTACAGCGAGGAGATGACTTTCGAAAGCAAGATGGAAGACGAGCAGGGACAGGAGACGACCATTGAGCAGAAGGAGAAGGTATTGCTGAATGCTTATCATTGCGGTCAGTTGGCCGACGGCGTTGCCGAGTGGCTGAACGCCAAGGAGCAGGAGAAGGCAGAGGCCCAACAGTCTGTAGCAGCAAAAGCTAGCACCCGAGCCGAAGCCAACGAGGTGATTAACTCTATGATGTCATGTACCGATGAGTTTACCATTATCGGTTCGCTGAACGCTTATGATAGTCAAGGCAAGAAATACAATCGTAAAAAAGTGTCCAACACCACCATCCGTTCGTGGAGCGTCCATGACTTTGGCAGCAACCGCGATTTCTACTATGTAGAGGAAAGCCACCATATCCGTATGGGCGGTGAAAATTCGGATAAGAGCAAAACACTCTATTGGGGACCCTATAAAAAGGAGGATTGGACATACAGTATAGGAGGCACTCCCGGGGCGATGTGGGCAGTAACTAAACATTATAACACATTTAGTGTTGAAGGTCATGAAAGCAGTGGCTCAAACTGGGCCTTCTATTACGGTAGTTGGCTCTCCTCATCAACTCATACGATGAAGCTCACAGGCGCCGGCGACATTCAGATAGAGAAGAGCCTGCCCAGCACCGACAACAACCAAAGTACCGAGACCATCGCTATCGGCACCACCGACGCCACCTCTCGTACAACAGGTTGGAGTGTTGGTGGAGGCCTTGGTTTCAACGCTGGTATGAGTGGTAGTAATGGGACGGGTGGAGGTAGTCTCAGTTTCAATTTTAGCTATACGGATACCAGTACCACAAGCCACTCCACGTCCTTCACCATGAGTACGTCGTCGGTCAGCAAAGACCTGGCCATCACGAGGAACACCGACGGCGCGGCAGTGACATGGAGTTACGAAGCAGGCCATCGACCTCAATTCATTTACGAGAAGTTCTGGCATGAACTGGCAGCGCCAATCCTGACCAACGACATCGACATCACCAACAAGGTTTGTTGGTCAGTAAAGAATCCTTCGGGACAATACCAATTGTATTGGTATAGAGATAACTGGACAAGGGCTCTATTTGTAGAAAAAGATCAAAATACAAGAAATACTTATGGTAGGGGCTGTAATTATAGTAAAACCCACACTTTGTCAGCACCTCGCCGCTTCAAGAAGGAATGGTACTGCGATCTCCGTGTCTATGGCCAGAACCTGAAAGACGATGCGACGGAGAAATTCCTCGCCTACCTGAGAGAGGTTGTCAATCCCATTATGTTCAGTAATAAGTTCAATCTGGCAGAAGCAACGAACGACGGTGTCGATGTCATCAAGTATAACGTGGGCATTGCCACGAACATACTGAAGAAAGACAGCCAATTACGCGAGATGATAGAATCCAGAGCGCAAACACTGGGCATCGAGAAGTACACCATCAAGTGGTTCACCAACGATGCAGCCGTGAATAAGAAGCATAAGCCATTCACGTTTCCAAGAGTGATAGGCGAGAAATAAAACCTTGCGCCCTCCGCCTGCCGGGAGCCTCGCCGAGCAGTCGGAGACGGCCAAATATTTTGAAAACATGGAGTTGTAGCACTGCGCGACGGCACGGAACGCTGGTTCGACCTCAACGGTCGCCAGCTCAGCGGCAAGCCCACTAAGAAGGGTATATATGTTAATAAAGGTAAAAAAACTGTTGTCAAGTAAGACAAGCACAGTCCACTATTATACCGCTGAGGGTTCTTTGCGTCCCTCGGCGGTAACATTTAAAAGCAAATAATGATGAAAAAGTTTCTATTCATGGTGCTCGCCGCCATCCTGATCTGCGGTTGCAAACAAGAGGCGCCGCTGACGTTTCAGGCTGGCACCTACGAGGTGACTGAACAGGGGCATAACGGCGACATCCGCCTGAGTGTGACATTTAGCGATTCGTGCATCACGGATATCAAGGTGCTGGAGCAGCACGAGACGCCCCATATCGGTGACATCGTGTTCGACGAGCTGATTCCCCAGATCATCAAGGCCAACGGTACCGGCATCGACGCGATGACTGGCGCCACAGTGTCGAGCCGTGCACTGATGAAAGGCGTGGCGGAGGCTGCCAACATGGCGAAGGTGTATGACGGTGAGCAATTCAAGAAAGCCACTTTGACCAAGGCGGAGCAGAAACCTGTGGAAGGCACTTGGGATGTGGTGATAGTGGGAGCCGGCGGTGCAGGACTGGCTGCGGCAGCCGAGGCTGCGCAACAGGGCAACACGGTGCTAGTGATAGAGAAGAACGCGGAAATTGGTGGCAATACTTTGGTGTCGGGCGGCATCTTCCAGAGCGTGATGCCATATCTGGTGTGGGATCCTGCCCATCCCGATGCCAAGACGGGTGTGGGCTACGACGGCAAGACCTACGATAAGGCGAAGTCGGGCCCCGGCTGTATCAAGGACCTCGAGACCATTCTCGCATGGGACGAGAAGGCGTTTGATGCCACCTATTACAAAACACACCCATATGAGCCGGGCAACATCGAGGAGCTGGCGCCCCACGGCGTACACACTGAATACCTGCCCGTACTTCAGGCACTGAAGAAGGAGATTACAGCTTACTTAGCGTGGGCACGGCCAAAACTGGCACGAGGTGTACCTGAAACCGACCTGACGCTGTTCTCGACCAAGAACCTGCACATCTTCCAGACCTACTACGGCGGTCTGCGCCAGAGTGCCGACAAGCAGGAGTGGGTGTATAGCGACCTGCGTATGGTGAGCCAGATGGTGGAGCAAGGGCAGGAACTGAAGCCTTGGCTGGCCTCGATGGGCGTCACGTTCCTCGAACGACAGATCATCATCGTGGGTGCTCTGTGGTTCAGAGGCAACAAGATGCTGGGAGCCGACATTGATACCGACGGTGACGGTACGCCTGAGCACTACGACGGCAACTGGGGTGCTTACATCATGGCACCTTACATCACGTTCATACGTGCCAACAAGGAAAACCGCGTCCTGAAATCGACCGCTGCAAAGGAACTCATCGTGGAGGGCGGACAGGTAAGGGGTGTCAAGGCTGTGATGGCCGACGGTACGCAGGTGACAGCCCACGCCCGCAAGGGACTGATTATCGCTACGGGCGGCTATGCGGCGAATATCCGCAAGGTGATGGACACAAACCGTTACTGGAACCAGGATGACCTCAGCAGCCGTATGGCCTCGACCAACCGCAGTTCGCAACGAGGTGAAGGCCTCGACATGGCAGAGAAGGCTGGGGCTGCCCTGACAGGTATGGGTTGGACACAGCTGATGCCGCTGTCATATACCGACTATGGCAATCTCGCCTTCGGCAGCGTGTCGGATGCCGTGTTTATCAGTCCCAAAACCGGACGGCGCTTTGTGGACGAGTCGCTGGAGCGTGATGTACTTTCGGCGAAGGCCTTCGAGAACGGCATCAGTTTCTACGGGAAACGGGGTGTCTATCTCTATATCGGTGGTGAAGAGACCACGGAGCCGAATGAGAAGCGAGGTGTTGACGTGCCTGGCAAACAATATGCATGCAAGCCGGCGCAACTGCCGGAACTGCTGAACACACTGAGGTTCAATGTGAGTGCCGACTCCATCCTGAAAGCCATCCGCGACTACGACATGGCGGTGATGGAAGGAGGGCAGCCTGCCGACGTGAGCAAGCGGTATGCCACCAACACCATCGGCAAGGTGAAGCGCCGTCAGGACGGCACCTACGACAAATCGACCTATTCGCTCGACTCAACCCTGCTCACCATCCGAACTTTGGCTCCAGCCACCCACCATACCATGGGCGGACTGGTGGTGGATGAAAAGCGCCATGTGCTCGATGCCAGCGGCAAGCCTATTCCCGGCCTCTATGCTGCGGGCGAGGTAACGGGCGGCATCCACGGCGGCAACCGTCTGGGCGGCAATGCCCTCACTGAGATCCTGGTATCCGGTCGCATCGCTGCCACCAGCATCACACAGGATGCAAAAATAACAAAAATTGCACTAAAGTAGTGCATAATTCTCAATATAATTGATCTGCCTTCCTTATCAAAGAAAGGTAACTTGTAACAGCAAAACAAGTTGTTTTGGTGGCTTTAAGATGCTTTGCAAGGGGGTTAGATAGTATCAAAACCAATCCAAAACAAGTTGTTTTGCTGTTAACGAAAGTAGTGTAACTTCTGGAAGAAGCTACACTTGGTTAAAGTCATTAAGTATCAATCAACTAACCTACATGGTGTAGCTATGTAGGTAAAACAAACAATAAATTATGGCAGTACATATCAAACTTATCAGAAACAACATCAAAAGTAGCAGTTCGTATGGCAAGTATTTTGCTAAGACCGTCAGTCAGGGTGAGGTAACCATCCGTGAAATCATGGAGGAGGCTTGCCGTAACAGTCATTTGTCGGAGGGTTCCGTCATCGCAGTTGTCACCGAACTGGAGGACTTACTCAAGGAGAAGCTGGGGGAAGGACAGACCGTTGTACTTCCAGGCATCGGCCGTTTCAGCCTGCGTGTGGAAAGTATCGGCGTGGATGACCCAAAGGAGTTCAACATCAGACGTCACATCACCCGCATCATCTGTGGCTTCCTGCCTGCCGGACGTCGCATCGCAGGTGGACATATCCTCTATAACTTCTGTGAGGGAGTAAAGGCTGTATGGCAGAAAGGGTTCAAGCCATGATGTAACGGGCAAAATGTTTTTTTTCATATTTATTGACTTTATTTAGGAATAAATATTTATTTTTGTGCCATAAATAAGCAATAACGGTGATATGGCAGAGATATTTAACAAAGAAGCGCTGAACGCGCTTGATGATCACAGCGAAGAAGAGGAGATGGCACGGGTAACGTCACCCTCACTGGTGGTGGTGTTGGGAACCATGCTTATCATCTGCTTGGTAGCCATATTTTGGTGTGTATTTGGTACCATCAACTACAAGGTTACTGGCACAGGCATCATATTTCCCTTTGGTGAACCAGTATCGGTGAGTGTGCCTTACGACGGCACCGTGGACAAGGTATTGGTGAAGCATGGGGAAGCAGTGAATGAAGGGGATGCCATGATACGGGTACGCAACTCGCTGGCAACCACTACCCTTTCAGCACCAAGAGATGGTGTGCTGCTGAGCAACCTGTCTGAAGGGGAGGCCTTCAAGGCGCGTGAGGCGGTGTTATGGCTGATGCCCCAAAAGACAGAGTTTCATGAGCGTGAGATTCTTTGTTACGTGGATGCCAAGAGCCTGCGCAAGCTGAAAGTGGGAATGGAGGTGCAGGTGACACCTGCCGACCTGCAACGTGAGACGTGGGGCTATGCTTACGGACATGTGGTAGGATTGGAGCCCTTCCCTACCTTGCAGACAGAGGTGACGAAGCGCATGAAACTGGAACAGTTTGCTTCATTCGTACCCAAGGACCAACCCATGTATGAGCTTCGCGTAGTGCTTGACACCGATGGCAACAACCTGAAATGGAGCCGCAAGAAGAGTCAGCGGATAGAAATGAAAAACGGTACGCTGTGCAACATACAGATCATTAACAGTGAGAAGAAAGTGTGGGAGGTACTGGTGAACAAGTCCATGGACACTATCGACAATATAATGGGTAATTAATCGTATGGCGAGCAAACGGAAAGTTGTAAAAGTACCTGTGGTGATGCAGATGGAAGCCGTGGAGTGTGGCGCTGCATCGCTGACTATGGTACTGGCCTACTTCGGCAAATGGTTGCCGCTGGAGGAGGTGCGCGAGGCCTGTGGCGTATCAAGAGACGGTAGCAGCGCCAAGAGCATCTTGAAAGCAGCACGCAACTATGGACTGAAAGCCAGTGGCTACCGTACGAGCGTGGATGGTCTTGATGGCATGCAACCGGCCATCATCCACTGGAACTTCGAACACTTTGTGGTATTCAGGGGATTCAAGAACGGCAAGGCTCACCTGAACGACCCTGCTGCCGGACCTATTCAGGTGCCTATGGAGGAGTTCAGCAAGTCGTTTACGGGCGTAGCAATGGAATTCGAACCATCAGAGTCGTTTGTGAAAGGTGGACACCAGACCAACATCCTCACCTATATCAAGAAAAATATGAAGGGGGCCGGCGAAGCATTCTGGATTACCTTCATACTAACGCTGATAGGTGCCATTGTGGGCATTGCTACCCCTTTGTTTACGCGTATCTTCTACGACGAAATCCTTTCTGGCAGGAATGCAGCGTGGGCAAAGTGGTTCTTCATCCTGATGACCATATTGGCCATATTTAACTTCGTACTGGTATTGACGCGTGAGAATTATGCCAAACGAGTAGCCGGTGCGTTGGCTATGAAAGGCAATGTGCAATATATCAAGCATCTGCTGCGTTTGCCAATGAATTTCTTCTCGATGCGTAACGTGGGTGACCTGCAGCAACGACAGCACCTGAACGAGACCATTACCCACTCACTGGTGGATGTCATTGCTCCTCAGTTTATCAATATTGCCTTGTTGGTATTGTACCTGACGTTGATGTTGAGCTATTCCATTCCACTGACTATCGTGGGCATAGTAGCTGCGGCCATCAACCTGATTACCATACAATATTTGTCGAATATACGCATCAACATGATCCGTTCAATGGAGATGAGCGAGGCGAAATATTACTCGGCCACAGTGTCGTGCATCGACAATATGGAGAGCATCAAGGCTGCTGGTGCCGAGGCTGGTTTTTATGAATATTGGAGCGGATTGTGGGCCAGAAAGTTCAACATAGCAGCCAATGCACATAGCATGCAGTTAAGGATTCTGTTGTTGCCGATGTTAGCCAACGGACTGGTCAATACCCTGGTACTGATATTGGGTACGTTGCTGATTCTAAAAGGCGAGCTCAGTATAGGTATGCTGATGGCATTCCAAGGATTTATGTCTGCCTTCATCACGCCTGTCAATGAGATTGTAAACGCCAACCAGACATTGGTGGAGATGCGTTCGCAAATGGAGCGTGTGGATGACGTAATGAAATATCCTGAAGATCACCGAGGAGGCAACAGCAAAATGGCTGAGGGCAAGCTGGGTGGACTGGTGGAGATGAAGCATGTGACCTTTGGGTATTCTCCGTTGCTTCCTCCATTGATCCAGGATTTCAATATGCGCATAGAGCCAGGTAAGAGTGTGGCGTTTGTGGGCAGCAGCGGTTGTGGCAAGTCAACACTGGCCAAACTTATCAGTGGACTATATAAGCCCTGGAGCGGAGAGATACTGTTTGACGGACGTCCAATCGATACCATCAGTGCTGAAGAGCTAACCAACTCAATAGGCGTAATTGACCAAAACGTGGTGTTATTTGATGACACGGTGACACAGAACATCCGCATGTGGGACAACAGCATAGAGGAGTTTACCGTGATGATGGCCTGCAACGACGCACAGATACGTGAGGACATCATGAGTCGCCCAGAGGGCTTCTCCACCAAAATTGTAAAAGGCGGACAGAATTTCTCTGGCGGACAAAGGCAACGCATTGAGATTGCCACTGCCTTAGCTAAAGAACCGTCTATCCTGATTATGGACGAGGCTACCAGTGCTCTCGATCCCAAAACGGAGGATGTGCTGATGACGAGCCTGCGTGAGATGGGACCTACCCAGGTAATCATCGCCCACCGCCTGTCAACGATTCGTGACTGCGACGAAATCATCGTGATGAAAGAGGGCAAGGTGATGCAACGAGGCAAACACGATGAGCTGATGGCACAAGAAGGATTGTATCGTAGTTTAATGGAGAACAACTAAGCGTATGGCACTATATATCGACCAAATAAAGAAACGACGCCAAATGGAGGAAGCCGCACTGGCCGAGGCGTTGGAGAAGGGAGCCAAGAGAATGGGCTTCCGACAAAAGGAGACAGTGGTTCCACAGAACGACTCGTCGGCCTTACGCCAGTTGTTGGAGGCGATGAACATCAAGGACTATGAGTTGGAAGAGGATGACCTGAAAACGCCTGAAGAGCAACTGGTAGGCATTCTTCGTCCAAGAGGCATCATGATGCGAAAGATCATCCTGAAAGGCACATGGTGGCGACAGTGTGTGGGACCTTTATTGGGACATACACAAGACGGCAGATTGGTAGCCTTGATTCCTACTAGAAATGGTTTGGGGTATGAATATCGCGACAAGCAGGGAGCCATTCGAAACATAAGCAAGCACGAGATGGAGCATGAGTTGCAGCATGCTGCTTATACGTTTACCAAGCCTTTGCCTTTACGCAAATTGACGCTGAAAGACCTTATAAAATACATGTGGAATGTGGTGTCTGGCTCTAACCTGCTCTTTATGGTTATTGCCGCCCTGTTGGTAGTACTGATGGGCATGTTCACTCCTATGGTCAACAAGATTATCTTCGACACCATCATTCCAACAGGCAACACCAACGATCTGGCACCGATTATCGGTCTTTTGGTAGGCGCAATGGTTTGTACGTTGCTGCTTTCATTCAACCGTAACCTGTATATCATGCGCATCCAACAGATTGTTGAATTGCACACGCAAAGTGCCATGATGGCAAGAACATTCCTACTGCCTCCAACTTTCTTTGCCAAGCACCCTAGTGGCGAGCTGATGATGAAGCTGTATAACGTCACTACTTTGTGCAACCTGATTGGCGAGAAAACAGTGGGTGCGCTGCTTACCTCATCGCTTTCCATTATATATATGGTTCAGCTATGGCTTTACGGCGGCAAGCTGTTGCTTCCTGCATTAGGCATTTTGGTTCTTCAAGCCATTATGATATCGGTCTATTACTACCTGCAGGTGGACAAAAATGCCAAATACACCCAATTGGCGGGCGAGCTAAGCGGTTTGGAATACAATATGTTTACTGGCATACAGAAGCTGAAGCTCACTGGTTCAGAGAATAGGGCCTTTACACGTTGGCTGGAGAGATATACCAACCAAGCACAGTTGATATATAACCCTCCGTTCTGGAACAAGTTGCTCCCTGCCCTATTGGCTTTGCTTGGCATAGGTGGAACTGCCATCCTATATTGGTTTACGATGAGGAACAAAATATCTGCCAGCGACTTCATTGCTTTCACTTCTGCCTACGGCATGATGACTGCAGCTGTGACGGAGTTGGAGAACGCCATTGCCGAACTGTCACAAGTGAAGCCACTGCTCGACAGTGTGCGCCCTATCCTGGATGCAGAGCCGGAGATTGAAGCTAATGCTGCTCAAGTGGATTTCCTCACCGGAGCTATCCACATGAGTCATGTGTCATTCCGTTATCAGGAAGAGGGACCGCTGGTGCTGGACGACATCAACTTAGATATCATGCCCGGTGAATATGTGGGCATTGCCGGTAAGTCAGGATGTGGCAAATCAACCCTGATGCGTTTGCTGTTGGGCTTTGAGAAAGCGCAAAGCGGAGGCATCTATTATGACAACTACGATTTGGACAAGGTGGACAAAACCAGTCTGCGTAGGAAGATTGGCTGTTGCTTGCAAAGTGGTAGTCTGTTTACAGGTGATATCTTCCACAACATCACTATCACGGCTCCATGGTCAACACATGATGACGCTTGGGAGGCCTTACGCATGGCCAGCTTGGAAGAAGACGTGAGAAATATGCCAATGGGTCTGCATACCGTAGTATCTGAAGGTGGAGGTGGTTTCTCTGGTGGACAAAAGCAACGTATGCTCATTGCGCGTGCCTTGATTTCAAGACCAGACATCATCTTCTTCGACGAAGCAACGAGTGCTTTGGACAATATCAGTCAGAAGCAGGTAAGCGACAACCTTGACCAGCTGAACTGCACACGTGTGATCATCGCTCACCGACTGAGCACCATCCGTCATTGCGACCGCATCATCGTAATTGACAAAGGCAAGATTGTAGAAGAAGGCAACTTCGAACAATTGATGGAGAAGAAGGGATTGTTTTATGAAATGAGTTTAAGACAATTGTAAGAATATGAAGAAGATATTAACCATAACCATGACAGGCTTGGTGCTGATGGCATGCCAAAGTCAGCCAAGCAGTGACACTACCCTGCAGGAGACCGCAACGCTGTCTGAGGAGCTACAAGCCGTAGATACATCAACACCATCTGAGGTAAAATCAGAGGGGTTCACTACATTGGGCAAGGTAGTGGCCACACGTTATGCCGACCTCTCGTTCCAGTCATCGCTGCCAATTATGCAGATGTATGTGAAGAATGGTCAACAAGTACGCCAAGGACAAAGGGTAGCTGAACTCGACATGTTCCGTCTGAGTAACACAATCGAACAACAGAAGAAACAGATTGCGCAATCAGAACTACAGATGAAGGATGTGATCATTGCCCAAGGATATGATCCAGATGTACCCACCTCTATACCTGCTGAGGTTAAACAAACGGCTGAGATAAAATCTGGATACCAATTGGCTAAAGAGCAGTTGGCAGCAGCTGAGCACGAGCTGAAAACCGCTGTACTCAATGCTCCTTTCGATGGCACTGTGGCCAATGTGAAGGCACAGGCACATGAGATAGCTAAAGTGGGTGAGCCTGTTTGTCGCATTATCTCTTCCAAAGATATGGCTGTGGAATTCAGGATTATGGAGGCCGATTTAGCAAAATATCGCATAGGCACAACGATTATCGCCATTCCGACCGCTTACAAAGACCGCCAGTACGAGGCCATCGTTTCTGAAGTAAATCCGATAGTTGACCAGCAAGGGGCAATTACCGTTAGAGCTCGACTGCCTGAGGCACACGATTTGTTTGATGGGATGAATGTAGAAATAATGCTCAAGTAAAACATGAAGAAAGTCATTACATATTGCTTGTTATTGGTGACCACCTGTGTCAACGGTCAACATTCGGTGCGATTAGACCTTGACCGTACCATCAGCCTTGCCACCGACAGCTCCTATTCTGTTCAAAAATACCAAAGTGTATATGATGCTTCACTCTTCAGCTACTTGTCATGGCAAGCCAGCAGGAAGGTGCAGATTTCTCTACAGTCAACGCCTATTCAATATGAAAGATACTTCATTCAAAGATATGTGAGCGAGGCGGACGTGGATGTTTATCGTACCCAACGAAGATTCTACTCTCAGGCAGGCATACACGCCGAACAGCCTATGGAATCATGGGGCGGTTCGTTTTACGGTTCTACTCAGTTGGGCTATCTCCGCACCTTTGGTGAGGTCAACAGCACGCAGTTTATGACGGTTCCCATTAACATCGGTTATAAGCAAAGTCTCCTCGGATTCAACCCCTTAAAATGGGACAAACAAATTGAACCTCTCAAGCTTGCTTTGGCCGAGAAGGTATTGTCTTATGATACAGAAACTGCATCAGTTGAGGCTGTTCAGAAATTCTTCAGTCTGGCTTTGGCGCAAGATCAGCTTCGCATGAGTGAAGAATATCTGGCCTCTTGCGACACCATCTATTCCATAGCTGAGAAACGCTATCGAATCGCCAGTATCTCCAAAGCTGAGCTGAGTATCCTGGAGTTGGAAAAGACCAATGCTCGCAATACGTTGGCTAACGCGCGCATCGCACAACAGCGAGCCATGCAGGAGCTGGCTTCCTATTTGGGCATGAACCGTGACACTCACATAGAGTTGGTCATTCCTTCCTCGTTAGCTAACCTGCAAATATCTGCTGATGAAGCCATCGAATATGCACGAGAGAACAACCCAACGTATCTGAGCGCCCAGCAGCAAACCTTGGAAGCCAAGAGGGAAGCCGAGCGAGCCAGGGTGGAAAAGAACCTGAGTGTCAGCATCGATGCCAGTATAGGTTTGAACCAGGTGGCCGAAAGGTTTGCTGATGCTTATCGCCGTCCGCAGGCACAAGATATGGCAACCGTCACCCTGACTGTTCCCATCAAAGATTGGGGCAAGCGCAAGAATGCTTACCTAGCTGCCAAGAGTCAAGTGGAGATGGCAGAGAAATCGGCTTTGGAAACTGCCCGAGTAACAGAGCTGGATGTGATGAACAGCGTAAACGAATTCAATGAGAGACAATCAATTGTTGAAACATCAAGGCAAGCCCTAACCATTGCTGAAGATGCCTACACAGCAACATTAACACGTTTCATTAGGGGACAAGCCAACGTAAATGATCTGTCGTTGGCACAATCGCATTGGCAATCGGCTAGACAGAACCAAATTGCATCATTACAAAACTATTGGCTGGCCTATTATCATCTGAGATGCATCACTTTATATGATTTCCAAAGGAAAGAAATCATTCGTCACACCAGACAATAGTTGATTGATCTTATATAAACTTTAGACGGAAATTGCGAGGCGTTTCACCTACAAATTTGGAGAAAGCCGCATAGAACGACTGACGATTAGCAAAGCCTACCATCAGTCCTATTTCCTCAATCGTTTTATTTTTATAATGCTTGTCAGCCAACAGTTTCACAGCCTCCTTGAGACGGTATTCATTAATTAAAGAAGAATAACTCTTCCTGAAACAAGAGTTTACAACAGCAGAAAGGTAGCGGGTATTGGTTTGCAGCTCTATGGCCATTTGCCTGGCCGTGTATTTGGAATCTCTATATACTTTCTCCTCTTCCAACTTTAGCCGAATACTCTGGCTAAGACTCTTAACCATAGTAGAACTGATCATTTTTCTATAGGGAACATTGATGAGGCTTTTCTTATCTTTGATCTCATGAATACGGCTTTGTACCTTAAGCAGTTCTCTGCTCTTACCCCTCACGGTTTTATGAGCAGTATCTTTAGAAGAGTTGTTCTTTGACTTCACCATACCAAATAATATTTCTAATTATTAACGACTTCGAACTTTTTCTGCAAATTAAAGACAATATTTCCAACTGACAAACAGTTTCGTCATATTTTTTACAGAAATCTAGTAAAAAACATAACAAAACAGTGTTTATCAGTTCGGAAGGAAGGTAAAGGAAAGAAGATATTACAACCTAAATTATCGATTCAAAAAGGCATCCACTCGTTGCTGAATATTCTCTTTCAGTTGGTCACGATAGAGCCATATTTCACGGGTATGGTAGCTAGTAGAAGTACCTATGAGAGGCAATATATAGTCGGTAGCTGAATAACCAGACACTAAAAGAAGATTGGATATTGTGTCCAGCTGAACAGTCATAGTGTCTTTTTGCTGTTCATGAACTGGTTTCAAGGGAGAGGGTTCGGTAATAAGTGCAGCTGCCTGATCATCAGTACGCCAGTTGACAGGATTGATGGCCAACACATTAGAACCATCCTGTGCAGGATAGTTGGCATCTTCTCCCCGCATACTGTTGTAACAGATAGTAACGCCAGTATCATCAGCTCCCTTGGCAGGAACAATATGTGGATTAGCCTGTAAGTCAGCATCCGACACTCGGATACCAATAAGATACGTCGCTACCATTCGTTGATAGACAGATGCATCCATCTCCTTTAGCAATTCACGTGCTATCATGGCTCCTTGGCTGAAACCTGCCAAGACAAAGGGTCTATCGTTGTTGAAGTGTTGCAGGTAATAAGCAAAAGCACGGCGTGCATCATCCAAAGCTATGTTGAAACGTATAGAAGCACTGTCAGATGCAAACGAATGCAACGAGCACTGACGATAATATGGAGAGTAATAGTTGAGTTTACCACTGGTCAGCGTATCTACACCCAACATCTCGCCATACATTGGCTGGCGTGTCAAATCAAGATAAGTATCTGCCAAATGGCGAATAGTACCATCTTCTAAAGTGTAATCGCCAATCTCGGTAGAGATTACATAAAACATATCAGCATCGGCATTACGATCTGATATGTACCATTGCGTCATGTCTGAATATACAGGTGCCTTGGGCAAGGACTTATCCTCTGCACAAGACACCCCTAAGAAACAACATGACAAAAACAACAGAAATCTTGTCATCATGCCTTTTCTATATAGCCAACAATCCAAGCGCCAACTTCTTTCGTGCCATACTTAGCACCACCTTCCACTTGAATCTCAGGTGTACGTACATTGGCCTCGATGGAAGCATCAACAGCCTCACGAATCAAAGCGCCCTCTGCCTTGAGGTCAAAATACTCGAACATCATAGCGTCTGACAAGATCTGTGCCAACGGATTGGCAATATTCAAACCTTTAGCTTGTGGCCAAGAACCATGCACAGGCTCAAATACTGGAGTGTGCTCGCCAGTAGATGCTGATGGCAACAAACCCATAGAGCCGCTGATGCATGAGCTCTCGTCGGTGAGGATATCACCGAAAGTATTCTCCGTCACAATTACATCGAAGAACTTAGGCTCTTGAATCATGCGCATAGAAGCATTATCAACATACATAAAGTCAGTCTTTACATCAGGGTATTGTGGTGCCATCTCCTGCCCTATTTGTCTCCACAAACGAGAGGAAGCCAGCACATTTGCCTTATCCACAATGGTGAGGTGATGGTTGCGCTTACGGGCATACTCGAAGCCCACCTTCAAGATACGTTCTATTTCAGGACGAGAATAGAAATTAGTATCATAAGCCTTGTCATTATCTTGGTACTTCTCACCGAAATACATACCACCTGTTAACTCACGGATGGTGATGAAATCAGCACCTTCTACTAGCTCCGCCTTCAAAGGTGACTTGTGTAACAGGCTTTTGAAGGTCTGCATCGGACGGATATTGGCATAGAGACCCAATTTCTTACGCATAGCCAACAAGCCTTGCTCAGGGCGTACTTTAGCTGTAGGATCGTTGTCAAACTTAGGATCACCAACAGCAGAGAACAATACGGCATCAGCCCTCATACAAGCTTGGAATGTTTCTTCTGGGAAAGGATCACCCACCTTATCAATGGCATCTGCACCACAGATAGCATATTCGTAAGACACTTGGTGTCCAAACTTCTTGCATACAGCGTTCATCACATCAACGCCTACCTTTGAAATCTCAGGACCGATACCATCGCCGGCCAATACAGCAATCTTGAAATTCATAATATGTAATCTTTTTTAATCATTATCATTTTCTTCGTACAGGTCTTTGCCTGATTCGTATTCATCCTCTATCATATTAAGCATCTTGAAGGTAGCTTTAATAGCGGCTTCCGTCTGGTCGGCATCCAAACCTCGGGTGCGGAACTCACGGTTATCAAAGCTCCATGAAATAACTGTCTGCACCAAAGCATCAGTACGCCCACCAGGAGGGATGCTCACCACATAGTTGGTCAGCATTGGGAACTTACGCCCTAATGTCTTCTTATAAACATTACGCAAAGCTCGAACGAAAGCATCGTACTGACCATCTCCACTAGAGCTCTCCTCGTATTCCTGACCGTTAATTTCGATTTTTAGCATCGCCATTGGTTTTAGGCCGTAAGCCAGGTTGATAACATAGCTCTTCAGCTTCACCTTGTCGTTGGTAACGCCATGCTTCAGTACGTCAGACACAATATACGGCAAGTCTTCTGGGGTTACCAGCTCTTTCTTATCACCTAACTCGATAATACGTTCAGTGACTTTGCGCATAGAAACGTCATCAAGGTCAAGGCCTAACTCTTCGAGATTCTTTCGGATATTGGCCTTGCCACTGTTCTTACCCAAAGCATATTCACGCTTACGTCCAAAGCGTTCGGGCAACAGGTCATTGCAATAAAGGTTGCGCTTGTTATCGCCATCAGCATGCACTCCTGCTACCTGAGTAAAGACACTCTCGCCCACAATTGGACGATTAGGAGCTATTGGAATACCAGAATAGGATGATACAATACGACTGGCTTCGTTCAGACGGCTCTCATCAATATGAGTTATGGCATTGAAATGATCTTTCAATATGGCTTGCACACTAGCAAGTGGCGCATTTCCAGCACGTTCGCCCAAACCGTTAATGGTGGTATGCAAGCCTTTACAACCTCCAAACACAGCAGCCAGCACATTGCTCACCGCTAGGTCGTAATCGTTATGTGCATGAAAATCAAAATGTGCTTGAGGATAGCGTTTCACCATTTTCTTGATGAAATCATGCGTCTGCAATGGATTTAGGACACCCAGTGTATCTGGCAGCATGAATCGTTTGATGCTGGTTTGTGTAAGTGCATCCATCAACTTAAACACATAGTTGGGGGAATCTTTCATGCCATTGCTCCAGTCCTCAAGATAGACATTAGCCTCCATTCCAAGCGAAGTAGCATACGCTAAAGTTTGCTTGATATCTTCGATATGCTCAGCCACCGTTTTCTTTAGTTGATAGGTACAATGCTTTTCAGAGCCTTTGCAAAGCATATTGATAACTCGGCATCCTGTGGAATGTATCCAATCAACAGAAGTATGTCCGTCAATAAAGCCCAACACCTCCACCTGGTTCAGATGGTTGTGTCGCTTTGCCCAATCACAAATCATAGTCACTGCTTCGTGTTCTCCATCAGACACACGAGCTGAAGCCACTTCGATTCGATCGACCTTGACACCATCCAACAGCAGACGGGCAATCATCAGTTTCTCGTGTGGGACGAAAGAAACGCCATTGGTCTGTTCACCATCGCGTAAGGTGGTGTCCATGATTTCTATTTCACGCAGCAAACTATCTTTCATTCTTCTTCTCCCAAGCCTCTATCTTATCCTTATTTTCCAAGAGGAAATCGATATCGTCAAGTCCGTTTATCAGACAATGCTTCTTGTAGGCATTGATTTCAAACTGTTCACTTTTGCCAGTAGCTTTGTTCGTAATGGTCTGGTTAGGCAAATTCACTTCTACCTCCATCTTAGGATTAGCACTTATGGAATCGAAGAGTTCCTGTAAGAACTGTTCACTCACCACTACAGGCAACACGAAGTTGTTCAGTTCGTTATTCTTATGAATATCAGCAAAGAAACTGCTCACCACCACACGGAAGCCATAGTCTGCAATGGCCCACGCAGCATGTTCACGACTACTTCCGCTGCCGAAATTCTTGCCAGCTACTAACACTACACCACTATATGTGGGATCATTCAAAACAAAATCCTTAATCGGATTACCTTGCTTATCATACCTCCAGTCACGGAAAAGATTCTCTCCGAAACCTTTCTTGTCTGTAGCTTTTAAAAAGCGGGCTGGAATAATCTGGTCTGTGTCAACATTCTCTAATGGAAGTGGCACACAAGTACTGGTGATAATATTGAATTTTTGTTTCATAATGCACTTAAATGATAGTTCTTGGATCGGTTAACACACCTGTAATAGCAGCGGCGGCAGCAACTAACGGACTGGCCAGTATGGTTCGCGAACCAGGACCTTGACGACCTTCAAAGTTGCGATTACTGGTGGATACAGAATATTTGCCTACAGGAATTTTATCATCGTTCATAGCCAAACAAGCTGAGCAACCAGGTTGACGAATCTCAAACCCTGCATCCTTAAGCACAACATCCAAACCCTCCATACGAATTTGTTGGTCAACAGCCCAAGAGCCTGGCACTAACCATGCAGTCACACCATCGGCTTTCTTTTTGCCTTTCACCACTGATGCAAAAGCACGGAAATCTTCGATGCGGCCATTGGTACAAGCACCAAGGAAAACATAGTCTATAGGATGTCCTAACAATCGCTGACCTGGTTGGAAGCCCATATAGTTCATAGACTTCATAAATGAAGCCTGAGCTGCTTCACCCATTCCTTCCAAGGTAGGAATGCAATCGGTAATGCTCATACCCATACCTGGGTTTGTTCCATAAGTAATCATTGGTTGGATATCGGCTCCATCAAAACAAAGCTCCTTGTCAAAAACGGCATCTTCTCCACTCTTCAACGTTTTCCAATAAGCAACAGCCTTATCCCACGCTTCACCTGTAGGAGCATATTCGCGACCTTTTAAATAATCGAAAGTCTTTTCATCAGGAGCGATGAAACCACCACGGGCACCCATCTCAATAGAAAGGTTACAAAGTGTGAGGCGTCCTTCCATAGAAAGGTCTTTTACCACTGATCCTGCATATTCCACGAAATAGCCGGTAGCACCAGAAGTTGAAATCTTTGACATCAAATATAAGGCTACATCTTTGGCAGTTACACCCCTGCCTAAGGAGCCAGAGATGTTGATACGCATAGATTTAGGCTTCTGTTGCAAAATACATTGAGAAGCCAGAACCATTTCCACCTCACTGGTACCTATACCAAATGCCACAGCTCCCATAGCTCCATGCGTAGAGGTATGAGAGTCGCCACATACAATGGTCATACCAGGCAAACTCAACCCTCGCTCAGGACCTACAACATGGATAATACCATTCTTAGGATGCATCATACCAAAATGATTCAAACCAAAATCAGCGGCATTTTGAGCCAAGGTATCAACTTGTTTCTTGGAAACAGGATCCTCTATAGGCTTATCCTGATCATGTGTAGGTGTATTATGATCCGGCATACAGAAGATTTGAGCAGGACGCAGACATTTCAATCCTCTCTGTTTCATACCAGCGAACGCCTGCGGACTGGTTACCTCATGGCAATACAAACGATCGATGTAAAGTTGAGTGGGACCATCCTCTATCTGCTGTACCACATGGGCATCCCAGATTTTGTCAAATAAAGTATTCATATCTAATTATTCTGCTTTTTTAATCTTGAACTTATTGATACAATCAATGTAGGCTTCAACTGATGCTGTAACTATGTCGGTATTTGCTCCAAAACCATAGTACATACTTCCGTCATATTCCACCTGCATGTGTACCTTACCTACGTCATCACTACCCTTACTGATAGCCTGAATGGTAAATTCCTTCAACGTCATCTGTTTTAGAATAATCTTTTTCAAGGCCTTGATTGCAGCATCAACCGGACCATTTCCTGTGGCAGCAGCTTCAAACTTCTGACCTGAAATATCCAATCCAATACTTGCCACACTACGGACGCCCATACCCGTAGTTACTTGCAGGAAATCAAGTTTGATAGCATGAGCAGCTGTTCTATCAGCTCCTGCTAACATCATCACGTCATCATCAGTAATCTCTTTTTTCTTGTCTGCCAGACGTAAGAAAGCTTCATAAATCTGATCTACTTTCTTCTCATCAGAAACATCTGCACCCAGTACACTCATTCTATATTTCAATGCAGCACGACCACTACGGGCAGTCAGTACAATAGAGTTTTCATCCAGACCTACGTCCTTTGGATCCATTATCTCATAAGTATTGACATTTTTGAGCACTCCATCTTGATGAATACCACTGGAATGAGCAAATGCGTTTCTACCCACAACGGCTTTATTGGGCTGAACAGGCATATTCATCAAACCACTTACCATACGACTGGTAGGATAAATCTTGGTGGTATTGATATTGGTATCCACTCCTATAGCTTTATGACATTTCAGGATCATAGCTATCTCTTCTAAAGACGTGTTTCCAGCTCGCTCACCTATTCCATTGATGGTTACTTCCACCTGACGGGCACCTGCCAACACACCATGTAAAGTATTGGCCGTAGCCATTCCTAAATCATTGTGGCAATGTGTTGAGAGAATCGCTTTATCAACACAATCCACGTGTTCCTTGAGATACTTTATTTTCTCATAATATTCCATTGGCAAGCAATAACCTGTCGTGTCTGGAATATTTACGACAGTGGCACCTGCTTTTATCACAGCCTCTACAACTCTAGCTAGGTATTCATTATCTGTGCGACCAGCATCCTCTGCATAAAATTCAATATCATCTACATACTTCTTAGCATATTTAACTGCAGCTACGGCACGTTCAATGATTTCTTCCCTATTTGAGTTGAATTTATACTTTATATGTTCATCACTTGTTCCAATGCCTGTGTGAATACGCTTTCGTTTGGCATATTTCAGAGATTCTGCTGCCACATCAATATCTTTTTCCACAGCACGAGTCAATGCGCAGATAGTTGGCCAGGTAACAGCCTTAGATATCTCTATCACAGAATTAAAATCACCAGGACTTGAGATCGGGAAACCAGCTTCAATAATATCTACACCTAAAGCTTCAAGTTGCTTAGCCACCTGTATCTTTTCAACTGTGTTAAGTTGGCATCCAGGCACTTGTTCACCATCACGCAACGTGGTATCAAAAATAAATAATCTTTCGCTCATATTTCAATTAAATATAATTCAACAAAAAGAGCCTTTCACACTGTGGAAGTGAGAAAGGCTCAATATTTTTAATATTACATATATTTACGCACACATCTCACTTCCGCCGACGCTCGCCAGTAGAATAATAATGCCGCTCAGTAGAATATATGTATTGTTTATTTTCATTGTCACATCCTTTAAAAACGATGCAAAGTTAAAGAAAATATTGCTGACATCAAACAAAATCGTTACTTTTTTAAGTGGCAGCGTAACATTTTTACATAAAAAGAGAATACTTATATTAATAACAACAAAAAAAGCGGTCTTCAGGAAAGACCCAAAGACCGCTTCATCAAAGACGGCGGCTACCTACTCTCCCACCTTGTGGGCAGTACCATCGGCGTGGTCGGGCTTAACTTCTCTGTTCGGGATGGGAAGAGGTGGAACCCCGGCGCTATAGCCACCT